>Ga0136617_10005679_pt1 | contig 11173 bp, 12 predicted proteins | sample AntDrymUQ3222106_2_FD_129672 | JGI IMG/M metagenome (GOLD analysis project Ga0136617, IMG submission 129672) | Polar desert sand microbial communities from Dry Valleys, Antarctica - metaG UQ322 (21.06) | ecosystem: Environmental > Terrestrial > Soil > Desert | place: Antarctica: Dry Valley...
CACCGGCACGAATCAGACCGTATCCGCGACACCCACCGACCCCAAGGCCACGAGGTCAAGATCGTTCTCACCGCTAACCACTGTCCCGTTGTTCCTCAACCCCGAATTCGCACAGCACGTCGTGCCGCCGGTCGCGAGGTACGCCCTCAGCCAGCACCTGGCTAATCGCGACGAACCGACTCCAGACCCGCTGTTCCAGGACATTGGCAGGCACGAGCCGGTGGGCGCACCCGCTTGTGGTGCAGCCGTAGTAGCGCGCCCCAGGTGGAACGAGAACTGCGATCAAGGGCAGGTCGCACGCGCCGCACCAAAGCAGGCTGCGCAGCAGGTAACGGCGCAGCACGACGTCACGCGGCAGATGCGGCGGGCTGGGGTCGTCAGCCTGCAACTCGTCCGCGTCCGCCATGCCGCTCAGCGACCGCCTCTCCTGGCTGCTCGTGGGTGACACCGGGACGGGCGGGATAGTGCCGATGCCCCGAATCGCGGAGGGGCACCACTTCCATCGGCAGTTCCAGCCACCGTCGCGGTGTCGTGGAATTCACCCTTGCGCCTGCGTGGGTTGAGGAAATGGTTCCATGTGGGTTTCCCGTCGCCCTCCCGTGGGCGCCCTCCCGTGGATCTTGACCGTCCCGATATGGTGTCCAAATCGCGAGACGAACGGGGTGGACGTGACAACGGTGGACAGCTGGTCCGGCCATCGGAGTCGACTCCTACGTCAAGCCCTGCGCCTCACCGTCCGGGAATTCGCAGAGGATCTCGGGGTCAACCCGCGCACAATCTCCAAATGGGAGTCCGCTGGCTCGGTTCACTGCCCCCGCCCGGAGCTGCAGGCCGCTCTGGACACGATGCTGGGTCGCGCCACTTATGAGCAACGCACCCGGTTCATGACAAGCGCCGGCATTGCAGACCACCCCGGCCCGAGCGCCCCTCCGAATAGGAGCAGCGATGCCGTGGACGAGCGCGAGACAACTGCCACCATGGTTCCTGGCCCGCCCCGGCTGCCGCGCCTGACCGTGGACCAGATGCGGCAGCTGTCCCAGACCCTGGACGAAGCGTCGCACCATGCCGAGGACGAACTGGTGCCCTACTTCGACCGTCAACTCAACGCTTGCCAGTTCCAGGACGGCAGCAGAGGGCCGGTCCAGGCCCTCCCGGCAACCCTCAATGTCATCGCGGCCATCGAGACGAGCGCCCGCCGGACCAGCCTGCCCATGCGGCGTCAATTACTCTGCCTGGCGGCGCGGGGATCGAAGTTCGCCGGTTGGCTCTACCGCGACGCCGGCGCCTTCGACCAAGCCACCTATTGGTACGACCGAGCCGCCGAGTGGGCGCAGGAGGCGGGGAGCGGCGCTCTGCAGGGCTACGTGCTGTTGCGGCGCTCGCAAATGGCCTACGACATCCGCGACGCCATCCGGACTCTGACGCTCGCGCAGGCCGCGCAAGACGGCCCGTGGCAACTCCCCATTCGCGTCCGTGCCGAAGTCGCCCAGCAAGAAGCCATCGGTCTGGCCATGACCGGCGAGACGCCTGTGGTGGTGGCCCGCAAGAACGATGACGCCCACCAACTCCTTGCCCGCGCCGTCCCCGACGACGAAGGCAGCCTCCTACTCGGTGCTTCCTTCACCGAGTCCACGCTCAACCTACGCGCTGCGGCCTGCTATGCCGAGGCTGGCCAGCCTGCCCGCGCTGCCGAACTGTTAGGTGCCGTCATCGCCGGTGGCACGCTGTCCCGGCGGGACGAGGGCTACTTTCAGGCCCGCCGCTCGGCCGCCCTCACCCTCGGCGGTGAACCTGACGAAGCCGCCGCAGTGGCTCTGTCCTCGGTAGATACCGCCACGGCCACGAACTCGCAGCGCACCCAGCGAGTGCTTGATGAGGTCGCCGGCCTGCTCAGCCCGTGGAGCACCCGCCCTGCCGTACGCCCCCTGCGCGAGGCCGTCGGCGTCTAGCTCGCGGTGCTACCGGCCTCCGCCGTGAGCCACTCCGTCACCGTGCGGATCACCGAGGCCTGCCATTCCTGGCTCTGCGGGTTCAGGTACTGCGGGTCCTCGTGTACCGCGAAGCCGTGCTGTGCTCCCTCGATCTCCATGAGCTGGTGTTCCGCCTGGAAGCGCGGCAGAGCGGCCAACGTCGACGCGATCGGAACCAGTGTGTCCCTTGTACCGTGCACCAGCAGGTCGGTGCCGTGATTTCTCCCAGCGCGTCGATCAAGTCGAACCAGAACACCTCGTTGAAGATCGCCCGGCCGTGCTGCAACTGCGGGGAGAACGCCAGGTACCCTCGCTCGCTCAGCTGTGCGGCAGCGTCGGGAGTGAGGTGGTCATTCACCCAGAACGGCGTGTTGTCGACCGTCCGCCGCTTGTAGTCCAGCTGCGGGTTCAGCAGCACCAGACGCTCGATCTCTGCTGGCCGTTTCGCCGCATAGTAGGCACAGATTCCCCCACCGAAACTCGCACCCAACAGGCTCACCAACAAGGCTCCCGTCGCGTCCCGAATCTGAGCCAGCGCCACGCGGATGTCGTTGAGCACGGCCGCCAGCGTCAGCTCCGCCATGCGGCCTGCGCTCTCACCGTGCCCACGGAGATCGAAGCGCAGCGACGCCACCCCGGACAGGGCCAGTCCCTCCGCCAGCCGCGTAAAGAACCCGCCCTCCTCGCGCGTCACTCCACCACCGTGTACCAGGACCACCGCACGATCTGAGGCCGGCTCAGGGCTCACCAACGTGCCCGCCAGCCGCAACCCATCCAGGCTGCGGAAACTTAGATCCCTCTCCTCACTCACCGGCAACGCCACCCGACTCGTAGTGCCCGTCCAGCATGGAGTCCTGACAATAGGGCCGAGTACAACGGGCCAGTATGAGGGTGGACGAACTGGCGCAAGTGAGCGGTGTGCGTGTCGATGTCGATCAGGACCAATGCTTGAAACCTGTGGATGGGTGCTGGGTGGGGCGCACCTCCCGGTTGGTCGAGTAGGTCCCTCAAGCAGGCCGGCGCTGCAACGTCGGCCGGGAAGGTACGCCCATGTTCACGGTGGTGCAGGAGGATTCGGACCGGCTGGACTCGGCGGTTGGGGAATCGTCGGGGTCGCTGATCGATGAGACTGTGCGGGATGGTGCGCGGCGGATACTCGCGGCGGCGTTGGAGGCCGAGGTCGCCGGTTACGTTCGGGCAGTTCCCCGACGAGCGTGACGAGGACGGCCGGCGGCTGGTGCCGCCGCTCTCCGAAGATCGGCGAGGTGCTGCCGTTGTTCTATCTATATGGGCTGTCCAGCGGGGACTTCGCGGCGGCGGCCTGCCGCTCCGACAACCCCGCCGCTTGGGTGGTCCGGTAGCAGTGAGAGCGAGTCGGGCGGCGGCGGAGTATCCGAGAAGTTCACTTCTTCTTGTTCTTCGCCACCGCTCCCACTGCGATGGCCGCGACAATGAGAATGGCGATCACGAAAATCGTCAGCACGGCTGGGTCCATCGAGCCTCCTCGGGCCGGAAATTCAGACTGCTCGACCTGGCCCCTGTGCCGCGGGTTTCCGGCCGGCGCCATCCGCGCGATTACTTCCGTCAGAGTGTAGGGCCTCGGAAGCATGGCGGTTGAAACGATCGGTTTCGGCCTCCTGGCGTTCGCCGGCATCGGTGAGGAGTGCGGCCCATTCCGACAGCCAGTCCCGGTAGTCCTTGTCAGCCTGGTCGACTCCGATCCGCGGGTCGAGGCCGCGGGCCTGCCGATAGCGGTATGGCAAGTCAAGGCCGATGTCGGCGGCCGCGAGCGCGCGAAGGACTGCCGGGCTATAGACCATGCGGACCCGCCAGTTGGTCAGGAATCGGGCGTGGACGACGGCATTGACCAGCCGATGTGGATGACGGCTGAGCCCGACCACGGGTAGGGCGTCCAGGCAATGAAAGCTTCCGGCAAGATAGATCTTCGCTCCACCGGCGAAGATCCGCACGCCCCGGCGGGTCTCCAGACCGTCGGGGCCGTACCTGCGCTCGTCGACGATGTTGACCGCCAGGCACCACAACGGGAGGGGCTGCGGGAGAGCATTCACAGTTGACACTCTAGGGACCGTCAGGGCAGCGGCCTCTCGCAGACCATGACGCATCGCGGGGAGCGAGTCGCCCACGAGGTCGGTCGATATCGGTCAGAGCTACATCCGGCGATAGTCGCGGATCGTCGCTCGGGGCCCGTGTCTGGGCGGGCGGATCCCGGAGAGCTCGACCAGGCGGACGACCCGGTGCCGGTGCGGCCGGTGCTCGTCAAGCAGGGCGAGCATCCCGTCGTCGTCGAGTCGCCGACCGACCAGCGCCCAGCCGACCAGCGAGGGGATGTGGTAGTCCCCGACGGACACCGCGTCGGCATCGCCCAGGGCGCGTTGGGCCACTTCGGCGGCCGTCCACTGCCCGATCCCCGGCACGATCCGCAACCGGCGCAGCGCGTCCACCGGCGGCATCTCGGCGCACTCGGCCAATCGAGGGGCAACCGCCGCCGCCGCGCGGATCGCGCGCCGCCGGGGCAGGTCGACGCCGGCCCGGTGCCACTCCCAGTCCGGCAACGCCAGCCACGCCTCGCGACTCGGAGTCACCCGCATCCCGGCCGGCGCCGGGCCGGGCGCCGGCAAACCGAACCGGAGCAACAGCTCGCGCCAAGACCGGCGGGCCTCCACGCCGGTGACCTTCTGCTCGAGCACCGCCGGGACGACCTGATCGAAGACCAGGCCGGTGCGACCCAGACGCACCCCCGGGTGACGGCGAAGCACCGAGGTCAGCAGGGGGTGGCGAGGGGTGAAGTCCGCCGGCCGGTCACGGGCGCCGAGGAGGTCGGGCACACCATCGAGGGCCCAATCAGCGCCCGGCCCCCACGCGGTTGCGCATACCGCGCCGCCGGACCAGGTCAGCCGCAACGTTGCCGGGCCGGAAGGTGCTCGCAGCGTGTGCCACACCGCACCGTCGATGACCCGGTGGCTGGGGTCAAGCCGGCCGCGCTGCAACGGTCTCAACGTGCGGATGAGATCTAGTGGTCCCCCAGGCGTCCAGGTGCGAGTTGTGCTCATCAGCTCACAGGAGCGCGTCATGGCCGTGCGATCGCAGCTCCGTCACGAGCTGGCGGACCTCCTGCGCGCTGCCACGAGAGCAGACGAGCACCACGTCGTCGGTGTCCACGACCACCAGATCGGTGACTCCAAGGGTGGCGATCAACCGGCCCGAGCGTGACACGACCACCGTGTTATCGGTGTCGAGGCCGACATGGGCCGAGGACGGACCGAGGACGACGTTGCCCTGCGACGACGCCGGCAGGAGTCCAGCCAGGGTGTCCCAGTCGCCGACGTCGTACCAGCCGAAATCACCGGGCACGGCCCCGACCCGTCCACGGGCCGCGGCACCCTCCATCACCCCGTAGTCGACGGAGACCTTGGGCAGCGTCGACCAGACGGAGCCCAGGATCTCCTCCTGCCGGTTGGTCCCCCACGCCTCGGCGATCCGGACCAGCCCCGCGTGCAGCGCCGGCTGCTGCTGCCGGAGCTCGTCGAGGAACACGTCGACGCGCCACACGAACATCGACGCGTTCCACCAGTAGCCGCCGCTGGCGACATAGGTCTCGGCGACATCGCGCGCCGGCTTCTCCTTGAACTCGGCCACCAGGCAGCCGGCCCCGCCCGCGAGCCGTTCCCCGCGCTGCAGGTAGCCGTAGCCGGTCTCGGGACGAGTGGGCACGATCCCGATCGTCATGAGGTGCCCCCGGCCGGCGGCATCGGCGGCGGCCCGGACGCTGGCTCGAAACGCCGCCTCGTCACGCACCACGTGGTCGGCGGCGAAGGAGCCCATGATCGCTTCCGGATCTCGCCGGGCGATGACGGCCGCGGCCAGCCCGATAGCCGGTGCCGAGTCACGGGGAGCCGGCTCGACCAGCACGTTCTCGGCGGGCAGGTGGGGCAGTTGGCGGGCGATCCCGGCGGCGTGCGCTCCTCCGGTGACGACGAAGGTGCGGTCTGGTCCGGCCAGCGGGCACAGCCGGGCGTACGTCGCCTGGATCAGGGTGCGGTCGCCGCCGGTCAGATCCTGGAGGAACTTCGGGACGGCGGCCCGCGATACCGGCCAGAGCCGGGTGCCGCTGCCACCGGCGGGAATGACCGCGTAGAACACTGGCTGCTTCAGGACCAGACCCCGGGCCTCAGGACTCGGCGGCGGCGCGCGCGTAGCTGGCCAGGTGCGCATCAGCCGAATGTTCCCAGGTGAATTCTCGGGAACGGGCCAGGCCAGCAGCGGCGAGGATCTTGCGGCGCTCGGAATCGTCGAGCAACGCGATCAGGTCGGCCGCGATCGAGTCGGGATCCTCCTGGGTGTAGGCCACGGCATCGCCGCCCACCTCCGGCAGGGACAGTCGCGGAGTGGTGAGCACGGCGGCTCCGCACGCCATGGCCTCCAAGACCGGCAGGCCGAAGCCCTCGCCGTGGCTGGGGTAGGCGCACAGCAGCGCGCCGCCCAGATAGCCGGGAAGGTCGCGGAAGCGCAGGTAGCCCGGACGCAGCAACCGCAGCCGTGGGGGCACCGTCGCCACCACCGCGTCGATCTCGTCGTCATGGCCCGCCCCGCCGGCCAGCACCAGGGCGGGTGGGGCGTCCCGGTCCTTGACGGCGATCATCCAGCCGCGGATGAGGTTGGGCACATTCTTGCGCGGCTCGAGGGCACCCAGGAAGGCGACGTAGTCGGTGCCGGGCAAGCCGAGCCGGGCCTTGACCTGCAACTTCTCGCCGTCGTCCGGGACGTGGAACAGGCTGCCGTCCACTCCGTGGTAGGCGACGTCGATCCGGGTCGCGTCCGCGTCCAGCAGTCGGATCAGCTCATCGCGGGTGGCCTTGGACGGCACCACGGTGCGGGCCGCCCGGCGTAGCGAGGTCTTGATCGCGGAGCGAAAGAAGGCTCCCTTGGCGGTGCTGTGGTGGTCGGGCTCGGTGAAGAAGCTGGCATCGTGAATGGTCACCACGACCGGACGGCCGGCGCGCAGCGGCACCGTGTAGTGCGGCGAGTGGATGACGTCGGCCGCGACGTGCTGGGCAAGCAGCGGCAGACCGGTCTGCTCCCAGGCCAGCCGCGCCGAACGGTGCGAGATTGCCGCCGGACCACCGATGACCTCGATGCCCGGTGCTAGTCGCCCGTAGCGTTCTGCGTCGGACCGCTGGCAGACGACCGCAGTATCGGCGCTGGCACGGCACAAGGCGGACAACAAACCATCGACGTAGCGGCCAACTCCCCCGCGGTCCGCGGGAACGGCCGTCGCGTCGATGAGTACGCGGGGCGAGGTACCGCCAGGCAGGGTCGACTCCGATCGTGGAACTCGTATCTGCGCTCCAGCGCAACACTACGCCGGTCTGCGAACGCCGGCCCGCGGAAGGGTCCCTGCGCTCGACCGGCGCTGTGGGTGTATCCCCCACATCGTCTCACCGAACGGTCATCACCTGCCAGGTCCGGGAGTCGACGATGCCGTTCTGTGGCAATCCGACCAGTCCCTGCCACCGAGAGACCCCGGTGACCGTCGCGCTGTCGTAGCGACTGGTCTGCGCGACCCCGACCTCCCGCTGGATGGCGGCGATGTACGGGCGAAAGCGTGCCTGCGCGTCCGACCCGTTGATCACCCGGGACGAACCGGAGTAGGCGAAAATCTGGTCGGCTACCAGCGGCCAGGCGCCGGTCGGCCCCCCGTCGGTCGAGCCGGTAGAGAAGGAGAAGTACGGGCTGCGCCAGCCGAAGTAACTGCGCAGCTGGCTGCCGGTCTTGGTGACCGTCACCGCGCTGTTGGCCGAGTTGGTGCCGGTGAATGCGATCGTCGCCACGTGCCCGCCCGAGCTGGTCTCTCGGGAGACCACCATCCGGCTGAGGGTCTTCAGCCCAGCCACCGACCGCAACGAGGACACTGCGGCCGAGGTGGTCCACGTCTTGTACGGGCTGCTCGAGTACGCCTCATAAGGGTCGGCGGCCGCCCGCAGGTAGGGTTTTCCGCCGTCGGAGCTGAACCCGCCGTTGGAGCTGGAGAACTGGGCGAAGATCACCTTGCCGCCGTAACTACGGGCTCCGTTCGCCGTAGCCGCTATCGCGGCGTCGGTGTTGGGGTGTTCGTAGTACGTCGGGGACGATGTCGCCGTGGCGTAGCGCAGGTAACCGCCGTACACCTGGTCGCGCGTGGTGTCGTAGACGTCGAAGCTGCTGCTGGCGTGCGCGGCCCGCTGGTAGGCCGAGTAGGAGCGCGCCGCCACCGCCTGCGACTGGAGCGCTGCCGCCGGGAAGGACGCGGGGCTCTCTCGGGGCACGACGCCGCGCAGGTAGAGATCCATGAGCACGTAGTTGACCGTGATGAGCGACGATCCCGTCCACACGGCCCGCATTTCGCCTCGATAGCCCGAGGAGGCGACGGAACGGAAGTCCACAGTGGTCGCGGCGGTCGGCCAGAGCCGGATGGTGTAGCCACCAACGAAGCCCAGCGCGTTCGCCGAGGTGCGCAGGGTGTGCCAGGACGACCCGGACAGGTACTGCAGGAGATACTTGTATGTGGTCGAATAGCTGATCCGCCACATCGGATATGCGGTGGTCAGCGACGTGGTGGCGCCCGTCGCGGCGTCCCGCACCCGTAGCCCGGTGAACGACGACACGGCGACCGGCCGCCCGGCGTTCGCGGTCATCTGCACTCGCAGCAGCGCGCTCGGCACGGTGGTGGCCACCGTGCCCGGGTAGTAGAAGGCCAGGATCTGCGCCGCGGTCGCCCCGCGCAGCGCACCGCCCTGAGCGCCGTACTGGGACAGGCCGCGACCGTGACCGTAGCCGTGCCCGGTCACCGCGAGCGACCCGGAGGACGGCACAGAAACGGTCTCCGCGGCCGCCGCCGGGCCACTGAGCCCGACCAGGCAGCCGACGGACAACGTGCTGACCACCGAGATGGCGAGCGTCAGCCGTCTCATCGGACGGTCATGGTCTCCCAGGTCCTCCGGTCCGTGATGCCGGTCCTGGACAGGCCGACCAGCCCCTGCCACCGGGAGACAGCATGGACCGTTGCGCTGTCGTAGCGGCTGGTCTGCGGAACTCCGGCCTCTCGCTGAATGGCGGCGATGTACGGGCGGTAGCGCGCCTGCGCGTCCGAGCCGTTGATCACTCGGGACGAGCCCGCGTAGGCGAAGATCTGATCATTGACCAGCGGCCAGGCACCGGTCGGCCCGCCGTCGGTCGCTCCGGTCACCATCAGCTGCTTTGTTGTCGTACGGATGCCGGGTAGGAGCTTGTAGGCGTACTCCCCCGGGCATGCCGTCGCTCCCACATCTCGATGGCCCATGATCACCGGCTTGGTCACGACGGTCCCGGCCGGATACCTACTGGCGCCGCCGGTCGAGGTGAGCTGGGTGTAGCCCACGGGATCACGATCGGACGCGGCGAGCTTCCAGGCGAACGTCTTGGAGATGGCGCTGGTGACCGCCGGCGGAACCGAGTAGCGGGAGAAGTCACCGATGATCGCGATGCCGAACGTATAGGAGTTGAAGCCACCGGTGTGCGCACCGATCACCGGCCGCGAATAGATTCCGGCGCGGCCCTGCCACACCCGGCCGAAGTAGTCGACCAGGAAGTTGTAGCCGATGTCGCCCCAGCCTCGGGTGACCGCGTGGTACTGGTAGTCGGCCCGGATCATCGCCGGCACCTCAGCAGGCGAGTAGCTCGTCGACTGGACCGTGTGGTGGACGAAGCCCGCCTTGATCGTTGAAGAATACTCCGGAGTCCAGGTCATCTTGCTCTCGTCGGCGCCCCACTGGGCCCGGTTCCACAGGGTGTCCGGGCCCGGCTGGCCACTGGGCGAGGCGTCGGCGGTGTCCCGCCGTGATCGCCCGCCGGAGTTCGCGTCGGCGGCCGATGTGCCCGGGTCGATCAGCTGGACCCGCACGTCACGCGGCGCCTTGCCGTCCTCGCCGACGACCTGCACCTCCACCCCCTTGCTGGGACCCAGCCAGACCAGGCCGGAGCCAGTGCGGGTCTCTCGGCCCGTCGCCGTGTGCCCCTGGTCGTCCTGTGCGGTACGCCACGATGTCCACCCGGCCACCTGCCGCGCCCGCACCTTCAGCGTCACCTCACCGAGGCTCTTCTGCAGCGGCCAGGTGACGGCGACCGCGGAGAAGGAGTCGGTGGAGTCCCTGCGCAGATGCAGCGACCGGGTCACCCGCCCGGCGGTGTGTTCCCGGCTCGGCGCTTCCTTCGCGACGCTGGCCCGGACCCCGCCGGCCGGCTGAGCGAAGCTGCCCAAGGCCAAGGTCTGCTCCGCCGCCTTCACCGGATGCGGCGCAGCCGTCGGCGTGCTGGCCGCCGGCAGCGCCGGCAGTGCCAGCAACGCGGGTAGGGCGACGATGGACAGAGCGGTGCCGGTGGCGAGACGACGCACGGAAGGCTCCCAAACGATGAGGACTAGACCGGTCAGTCACCAACGGACGCCGCAAAGGCCGTCCGTGACACGGGTGACTGGTGCTCGTGGCGAAACTTCTGAACATGCCTTCGTCGGGGCCGGAAGGGGGCTAAACAAAGTACATTCCTGTAATTCGTCTAGCGTCGGGCAATGCTCGACACTCCACCGGCCCTGCTCGCCGCTGCGCTGCGCCGAGATCCGGCCGGCCCGCTGATCACCTACTACGACGATGCGACCGCAGAGCGGACCGAGCTCTCGGCGACCACCCTGGCCAACTGGGTCGCGAAGACCGCGAACCTGCTGCGCGACGAGCTCGACATCTGCCCTGGCGAGCCGGTGTGGATCCTGCTCCCGGCGCACTGGCAGACGGCCGTGGTGCTGCTCGCGGTGTGGTCGCTCGGCGCGGTCCCGGTGCTGACTTCGGTGGGCGCGGCCGTCGTCGTGGCCGACGAGCCGGCGCTTTCCACGGCGTCACAGGGCCGCCCACGAGAGGTGCTCGGGCTTTCGCTGGCCCCGATGAACGCACCGCTGACAGCGGCCCCCGCGGGTGTCGTCGACTACGCGGCCGAAGTGCTCGGCGCCGGCGACGCCTTGGACGTCACGGAACCTTCCGGCCACACCGAGACGTCCGCGGCCCGGCTCTGGGCCTCAGAAGTAGGGCTGACCGCCGGAGACCGGCTGCTCGTGGCCGAGGCTGTCGGAGTTGCCGACGCGATCGACTGGTTGCTCACCCCGCTCGCCGCCCACGCGTCGA
>Ga0136617_10005680_pt1 | contig 11172 bp, 8 predicted proteins | sample AntDrymUQ3222106_2_FD_129672 | JGI IMG/M metagenome (GOLD analysis project Ga0136617, IMG submission 129672) | Polar desert sand microbial communities from Dry Valleys, Antarctica - metaG UQ322 (21.06) | ecosystem: Environmental > Terrestrial > Soil > Desert | place: Antarctica: Dry Valley...
CGCTCGCAACCAATCGTTTGGCAACGGCTCGAACTTGGAATAGTCACCGATGTACACATCGAGCCCATCCATCCCATTGAACCGCGGATCACTGGACAGTTTTCCGCGCTCCGCGCGTCCTACCGCCTCATCGCCCTTCGGTTGCACGTTGCTTTCGGCGCTGCTAAGAAAATGCATGCGGCGTTCGTCGAAGACGTCTTTTCGGTAAACCTCGGCAGCGGTCACCATTGGCCGCCATTGCCGATCTGACGATGGATTCCGCGCCTCTCGGACAACTCCGAGTTCACCGCTTTCATTCAGCCCGATCCTGGCGATCAAAAACAGAAAGGCGAGACCAAGTCCACGGTTCAACACGACCCTAAACCGGTGTGCGGAAGTGCTCGACATCGTGTGCAACAATCGTTCGCGTTCAGTGCCGTGCAAAATAGTCACCTCATGGATGAGTGCGAATTGATGGTCGGGCAGAAGTACATTCGAGCGCTCGTCATCGGAACTTCTCGTTTCGTCCTAGCGGAGAGAATGCGAAAGCCGCTGGCCGCACTTTTCTTAAAGGTCGAACCAGCGAGACCGCACGTCGTCGCGCGCCATGCAGTGGCGCGTGCCTGATCGTGTTTTTCCGGCGTATTTGTGAGGGTGGCGCGTGCACGCCACCCCCCAACGATTTCCGTACCTTAAGGCGACGAATCAACCCCAGCGAAGGTAAGGAAGGCGACCATTTGCAAGTCGTGCGTGCTGGCGGCCGATGCCGGAAGCGTCGGTCTTGGGCGTATTTGCATCGACTCGGCCGCCGTCAGGCATCGTTTCCTGCGCCGTGTATAAGGCACGGAGTTCAGCGAGGCGCTGCCGGGGTAGAGATGCCTTGACCGCAGCTTCCCGCGCCAACGCCCCATCAGCGGCCAACGCACTGCAGACCCGCACTGTGGTGTTGGCCAGGACCAGGACACGGGCGCCAGGTCGCGCCGGAGTATCCGCTGATTTTCTCGTCTTCGTCATATTGGATCCTCGAAAGACAGCGAGACGCTGCCTATCCTCCAATACGCGTTATGCCGGCAAAAGCCGACATCGAGTCCGGGAATTACTTGCTGATGCTGACCAAAACCTCCGCGGCCAACCTTTCCGCTTCGCGGGTTTTTCGGTGGTCGGGTCCGAGCGATGGGCGCAGATGCTCAGCCGCCGACACAAAGGCCTCCCAAGCCTGTTGATACCCTTGCTGAGCGTGCAGCGCACGCCCCAAGCTCAAATAAGCCACGCCCAAATCGGTAGAGCGATTTCCCTGGCTTACGTTTTTGCCCACTAGATCGAGGGCTCTATCGGCATCGATCCGGGCCTCAGCGTAACGCTGCATGTCGATCTTGAGATCTGCGCGGCGTGTTAAATAAGTGTGCAAGAGTCTGCTAGCGCGCTTATCTGATTCGATGATGGCGATGGCCTGATCGGCCAACTCTATCGCGGCTGGAAAGTCGCCTTGGGCCTGAGCGAGTAGCGCCTTTTGCGAGGCCAGTCCGCCAAAGCCCGCGTGTCCAACGGGCAGCATGCTCCTCAATCTCGGCTCGACCTCGCGCAGCATCGTGGCTGCGCGAGCGAAATCGCCTGCTTTGCGATAAATCGCGGCCCGCACCAACTGCGACTGGTAGACAATGATCTCGTCGCCCGCGCGCAGCGCCTTGGCATAGCCCCGTTCGGCGTAGTCTTTGGCCTCCACGGATTGATCGAGCTCGTTGAGCACGCGAGCGAGATTCGTCATGAGCATCGGCGACACGCTGTTTTCCGTTGGGTCCGTGCTGCTGTTGCGCATCGCTGCTCGAAATAGCTCCTCAGCCCGACGCGTTTGGCCCATAAGGTCTAACGACAGTCCCCAATTGTTAAAGAGGGTGCTGGCGGTTTCGGTCGTGGCGCGCCCCAGCGCGTTGAGGCGCGCATGGGCGCCCTCGAATGCCGTGATGGAGTCCCCGTAACGGCCAGCCACGCGGTAGGACTCGGCGACGTTGAGCCAAACGCGCATGTCCAATAACTGGGAAGGAAAGCGCACATGGTCCAGCAGTTGCCGTGCTGCTTCGGCCCGGGCCACGCCCTCTTGCTCCGCGCCGCCATTGCGCGCAACCTCGCTCCCACGCAACAGGCAAAAGATGCGGACCAGCACGAACTGAGGCTCTTCCGGTAGCTCGCCGAGTCCCTCGCTGACGAGATTTTCCGAGCGCCCCCACTCCGGCGTATGAGAAAGGGCGCTGGCAAGCGCGCAGGCGGCTCGTGCGCGCGTGGAAGGTTCGTTCTGCTTTCGGGAAATTTCGTAAGCGCGGCCCAGCACTTTACGGGCCCTGGCATCCTCGTCGAGCACCTGGTATTGCCGGCCGATGGCGACCAGCATCTCGGCCCGGTTGGTGTCGGATTCGGAGTGTTGTCGCTCGACGATGTCTTCCGCCCGCGCAAGCAGCTCACCTACCGTAAAGGGCTTGCCCGATGGCGCTGCGTCGGATAACAAAAATCCGTTCAAGTCATTGATGGCTTCAGCGCGAGAAAGCTGCCGGAGCGCAAAGTCCCGCTGTTCATTGGCTGTGTGCGCTTGCTGGTCGGCTCGATCGCGTTGTTCCTCCGCAGACGCCGCTTGGCGGGTCGCGCGCCCGGCTTGGGTGATCGTTCCCGCCAACCCCGCCACCATGGCCACGACGACCAGCGCACTTAACGCCACGGCGGTGCGGTTACGCCGCACGAACTTCGCTCCGCGATAGACGATTGAATCCGGTCGGGCGTCGACGGGCTCGCCATTGAGATAATGGCGCAGATCCTGCGCCAGCGCGTCCGCGGTCGCATAGCGCTCGGCCGGGTTTTTCTTCAGTGCCTTGAGTACGATGGTGTCGAGATCACCTCGGAGTTGGCGCTCCAGGTTCCGGTGCGTTTTCCCGCGATGACTCGCCTTTCCATTCGCACCGACGACGCGACTGGGAGGCACGGGATCCGCGGTAAGAATCGCGTCCTCCAGCGCGGCTGGGCTTGCGCGCTGCAGATTGTATGGGCGCTTGCCGCAAAGGAGCTCGTAGAGGACGACGCCCAGCGAATAGATATCGCTCCCCGTCGTGATCGGGGCGCCCGCAACCTGCTCCGGGCTCGCGTAATCCGGCGTGTGCGCCCGCCCGCCCAGTCGCGTAAGCTCGGATTCGTTGCCCTCGCGCTGCCCGGCGACTAGCAATTTGGCAATGCCAAAGTCGAGCAGCCGAATCTGACCGTCGTTGTTGACCAGGATGTTGCCGGGCTTCAGGTCCCGGTGCACAACCAAGTGTCGATGAGCGTACTGAACGGCGTCGAGTACTTGGAGGAACAGCCTAAGCCGCTGCCGCAGGTGAACCGCACGGCGATCGCAATAGTCGGTGAGGGTCGCTCCCTCGACGTACTCCAACGCCAGAAAAGGTTGGCCGTCCGCCGTGATCCCCGCATCGTAGAGTCGCGCGATGTTGGGATGCGTGAGGCCGGCAAGGATGTCGCGCTCACGCGCGAAGCGCTCCGCGAATTGCCGGTCGTGAAAGCCCGGGCGCAGGAGCTTTAGGGCAACTTGGCGCTTGAGCGTGCCATCGGTGCGCTCCGCAAGCCAAACAGCGCCCATGCCGCCGCGGCCGATCTCACGCTTGAGCTGATACGGGCCGATTTGCGCGCCTTCGAGGAATTCTTCGTCCTCGGTTCCGGCCACCGCCGGATGGCGATCATCCTCGTCGTACTGGGGCAGAGCCTCGAGAAAATCTGCGGTTTCGGCCAGTGCCTCGGCCCGGAGCAGCTTTTCGACGGTCGGTCGAACAGCTGCGTACTGCGGGCCGAGCGCGGTCAACCACGCGCCGCGTTGCGCTGCCGGCAACTCGAACGCCTCGTCGAGCAGCCGGGAAACAGTTGCCCATTCCTCGCGAGTGATGTTGAGACTGGCCACGACTTGCTTCTACCGCTTATGCATACGTTGCAGCCGTTAATACGCGTTTACGAGAGATAACCCGACACGGCTGCCCTCAATTAATCGCCGCAAATAGGATCGCGCGCGCCTTTTGCCATTGGCGCTCGATGGTGCGCTCGGTCACTCCGAACGCCTCCGCGATCTCGGTCACCTTGAGTCCGCCGAAGTAGCGCATCTCGACGAGGCGCGCGAGTTCCTCGTCTACCTGCCTGAGCTCGTCCAGTGCTTCATGCACGCGGATAATCTCGTCGTCGCTCCCGGTGACCCCTTCCGCTATTCCGGTATTGAGGGTGACCTTGACCACGTCTCCGCCGCGCCGTTCGGCTTGCCGCTTTCGGGCGAAGTCCACCACAATCGATCGCATGACGCGCGCGGCGTACGCAAGGAAGTGACCGCGGTCGCTTACATCGAGCTCGCCCGCCTTGACAAAGCGCAGGTAGCCTTCGTGGACGAGCGATGTCGTGTCCAACAGCGTCAGTGTGCTGTTGCGCTTGAGCCGCGCGTGCGCCAAACGGTGGAGATCGTTGTAGAGGAGCGCGAACAGCCGGTCGAAAGCGCCTTCGTCGCCAGCAGACGCGGCGCGAATGAGCTTGGTGATCTCTCCCATGGCCGACATTGTGCTACACGTTTCGCTTCATTTCGCCAATTCAAATGAGTGCGTGCGTTAGAATCGACTCCGCATTTGCACCGCATTTCCATTTCATTTGCGCTTGGCGCACGGCGGGCAACGTGTGTCCGAAACGCCATCAGGAGATGTCATGCCGTCGCCGGTCGCACCCGCGAAGGTCATCGAAGCCGTTCGCAAGTATCCGGGCACTCGCATCAAGGTCGCCGTTTCCGACATTGATGGCATTTTGCGCGGCAAGTATCTGCACAAGGACAAATTCGTTTCGGCGACGGAGGGCGGCTTCGGCTTCTGCGATGTCGTGTTCGGCTGGGATTCGCAGGATGTGTGCTATGACAACACCACGCTGACCGGCTGGCAGCACGGTTTTCCGGACGCGGTCGCGCGCATCGATCTCGGCACGCATCGCCATGTCCCGTGGGACAACGGCGTGCCCTTTTTCCTCGGCGATTTCATCTCGACGAAGAACGGCCGCGAAGTGCCCCATCCGGCGTGTCCGCGCCAAGTCTTGCGACGCGTTCTGCGGCGCGCGGAAAAGTTGGGCTACACCGCGATGTGCGGGATGGAATACGAGTGGTTCAACTTTCGCGAGACGCCGCAGTCGTGGGCAGATAAAAAAGGCGTCGGACCGACGCCGCTGACCCCGGGCATGTTCGGCTATTCGCTACTGCGCGCGAACGCCTCGCAAGCGTTCTTCGAAGCGCTATTCACCGAAATGCAGGCGTTCGGTGTGCCCATCGAAGGGTTGCACACCGAGACGGGTCCGGGCGTTTTCGAGGCGGCGCTCTTATTCTCCGAAGCGCTCGAGGCCGCAGACCGCGCGATCCTATTCAAGACTGGAGCGAAGGAGATCGGTGCGCGCTTCGGAATCATGCCGAGCTTCATGGCAAAGTGGAGCGCCCAGTATCCGGGGTGCTCGGGACACATCCATCAGTCTCTTTCGGACGGCAAGAAGAATCTTTTCTACGATGCGAAGGGTCGGCATCGGATGAGCCGGCTATTCGAGCAGTATCTGGCTGGCCAAGTGACGACACTGCTGGAATTCGCGCCGATGTTCTGGCCGACGATCAACAGTTACAAACGGCTGGTCGATGGCTTTTGGGCGCCGGTCAAGCCGACTTGGGGTGTGGACAACCGAACCGCAAGCTTCCGCGTCATCGCTGGATCCAGCAAATCGACGCGGCTCGAAACGCGCTGTCCAGGCGCCGACGTCAATCCGTACCTGGCGATGGCGGCGGTGCTCGCCGCCGGACTGTCCGGTGTCGAAGGTCGCGCGAAACTCACGACGCCACCCATTACCGGCACCAACCAGGGCGGCGAAAGCATTCCGCGTGCACCGCGCACGTTGATCGAGACAACGCAGCTTTTCAAGGTATCGGTAGCCGCGCGCGACTGGTTCGGCGACGAATTCGTCGACCATTTCGCGGCAACCCGTGAATGGGAGTGGCGGCAGTGGCTCGACGGGGTCACCGACTGGGAGTTGAAGCGCTATTTCGAGATCATTTGAACCTTGGCCATGTGATAAACGATAAATGACCAACACGAGATTCCTTAAATCTTGGGCCATTTGAGAACGATGAGTACCAACGTTGTCCGCTTCAGCTTCCCCACGACCATTCATTTCGGCGCTGGTGCGCGCAAGCTTATCGCCGCGAACTTGATCGAAGAAGGGATCAAGCGGCCGCTACTGGTCACCGATCGGGGAGTGGCGGCGTTGCCGTTGCTCCCGGAGCTCTTGGCTCTGCTGTCGGGGCTTGCCGTTGCCGTCTTCGCCGACTTCGGCGGCAACCCAGTCCGCGCTCAAGTCGCGCGCGGCGCCGAGGCTTATCGCGAGCATCGCGCGGATGCGGTGATCGGCGTTGGCGGCGGAGCGGCGCTCGACGTCGCGAAGGCGATTGCGCTGATGGCCGCGCACCCTGGCGATATTCTCGAATACGCTTGGGATCACCCGCGGGTACGGCCAATCGACCAAGCGATTCCCCATTTCGTTGCGGTGCCGACGACGGCGGGAACCGGCTCGGAAGTCGGTCGCTCAGCGGTCATTTCTGACGACGAGACGCACGTCAAGAAAATCATCTTTTCGCCGGCACTGCTCGCCAAGGCCGTGTTCGCTGATCCCGAATTGACGCTCGACTTGCCGCCATCGATCACCGCGGCGACCGGGATGGACGCGTTGACCCACAACGTCGAATCGTATCTCTCACCGGCTTACCATCCGCTATGCGACGGGATTGCGTTAGAAGGCGTGCGCATCGCCGCACGAGCGCTACCAGCCGCCGTGCGTAACGGACGTGATCTGCGGGCACGCTCGGACATGCTGATGGCCTCGTTGATGGGCGCCATCGCCTTCCAGAAGGATTTGGGCGCAGTGCACTCCTGCGCGCACGCGCTGTCGACAGTCGTCGACATGCACCATGGACTCGCCAACGGCATCATGATCGACCATGTGATGCGTTTCAATCTCCCCGCGGCAACCGACAAGCTCGCCGAGCTTGCGCACATCGCGCGTGTGCCGAATGGCGATACCGGCGCGCCGGAGGCGCGTGCAAGGGCGTTTATCGAGTGGCTGACGCAACTAAAAGGCGCGCTCGGAATCCCGGCCCGGCTATCGGAACTCGTGGCGCCACGACGGGTGGAGCGCAGCGACTTCCCGCGACTTGTGGCCATCGCCGTTGCCGATACCTGTCATCAGACCAATCCGCGCGCGTGTACCGGGGCGGATTTCGAGCGGCTCTTTTCTGAGGCGTTTTAGACACGCCGGCGATGACCATCAACGCTCGTCCCCATTTCGCCAGCACGCCCTCCGTTTTGCCGAGCGAGGGTGTCGCCAACGTTGATCATTCCTGAAAAGCTCGCGGTCAGCTGCCGCGGGACACCCGAACGCCGATCTTGGCTTGCAGAATTGCCCAACGTGATCGGCGAGCTGCAAGACAGGTGGTCGCTATCGCTTGCGCCTCCATTCGACTGCGACGAAGTGAGCTGCGCGTGGGTCGCCCCTGCTATCCGCAACGGCAACAGTCACGCTGTGCTGAAGGTCGGGATGCCACACATGGAAGGGAAGACGAGATTCAAGCGCTGCGCTTTTGGCAGGGTCATCCGACGGTCCACCTGCTGGAAGCGGATGAGAATCAAAACGCAATGCTGCTTGAGCGCTGTATGCCCGGGACGGCGCTTCGTCAGCTGTCAGAAACCGACCAAGACGTTGTCATCGCTCTACTATTCCGCCGACTCTGGCGCGCGCCGCCGGCGCGACACGCTTTCCGTCCACTCTCCACGATGACGGCTCACTGGGCAAGCGCAACCCTAAGAGACCGCGCGAAATGGCCAGACGCGGGTTTCGTCGAGGAAGGTCTGCGTCTTTCCGACGAGCTTGCACGACCATCGTCCGACGATGTCTTGCTCGCCACCGACCTGCATGCAGGGAACGTCCTGCACGCGCAGCGAGAGCCGTGGCTTGTGATCGACCCCAAGCCCTTTCTCGGCGACGCGGCCTACGATGCCACCCAGCATCTGATGAACTGCGTGCAAAGGATGCAGGCGGCCCCCGAGACGACGATTCAGCGATTTTCCGACTTACTCGAGATCGATCATGAACGGGTTCGCCTTTGGATGTTTGCCCGCTCGGCAGCCGAGCCTCGCGATATCTGGGATGATAAGTTCAGTGCGTTGGCTCGCGTTCTATCCTAATGAAAATTTGATGCGCTCCCACATCGCTCAATCGATCCGACTGTTGCCAATTTGCGTGCTGCCGAGTGAGCTGACAATACCTCCGTGATACGCGTTACCCGTGCCTGGTGAAGCACAGACCCCACGTATGTCGACCCGAACCTTCTGGATCGGCGTCGTTTCTCGGGCCCACGTTCAGCTAGGGGTAAACGGAGGCTTCATCCAGCTCAACCACGGAAAGAAGGCGCCCCTCCAGAAGTTTCGTGCCGGCGACGGATTGGTCATGTATTCGCCACGGACCGCCTACCCCGAGGGCGATCCGCTTCAGGCATTCACTGCCATCGGCGCGATCGCTTCGGGCGAGGTCTATCAGGTCGAAATGTCCCCGGAATTCAAGCCATACCGAGTCGACGTGCGCTTTTCGAAGTGTCGCGAAACTCCAATCAAGCCGCTGCTTGTCCAGCTTTCGTTCATCAAGAACAAGATACATTGGGGTGCTGCATTCCGTTTTGGACACCTCAAGATTCCGGCCACTGACTTCGCGCTCATCGCAGAGGCGATGGGTTGCTCCGCAATCGCCAAAAAAGCCGAGCAGAGCTCGTGATCGTGTTGCCCCTCTTCCAAGCCAAATTAGGAGCTCGATGCACGGACGAAGTGAATCTCGAAGCGAAGCGCGCGTACTCTACGACACGACAAATATGGTCTGACCCTATGTGGATCCCAACCGACTCATGAAGATCGTCAATCCTGCTAGCGGGGCCGTCGTCGCGGAGATCGGCGCCGATAACAAGACGGCGGTTCGCGCGAAGTACGAGCGCGCCCGCAGGGCGCAGCCGCAATGGGCAGCTACGCCGCTACGCAAACGACTTGCGATGATTCGGAAGTTTCGTGCCGAGTTAGTCTCGCGTCAAAATGATCTCGCAAAAACACTGACACTGGAGGTCGGCAAGCCCATCCGACAATCGCGCAATGAAGTCAATGGCGTGCTGGGGCGAGTCGACTTTTTCCTCGCCGAGTCGCAGCGCGCGTTGCGCGAGCAGAAGGTGCACGTCGATGCCAAGAGCCGCATGCAAGAACGCATCGTCCATATGCCGCTCGGGGTCATCGCCAATATCTCAGCGTGGAACTATCCCTATTTTGTCGGCGTCAACGTCTTCGTTCCGGCGCTGATTGCCGGTAACACCGTCTTGTACAAGCCGTCGGAATACACAACGCTGACCGGCCAGCACATCGCCGATATGCTGCACGCGGCTGGCGTACCCGAAGATGTTTTCTTGCCGGTGCTAGGCGATGGCAAAACCGGCGCGGCGTTGCTGCGACAACCGGTCGATGGCGTCTTCTTTACGGGTTCCTATGCAACCGGATCGGCTATTGCTGCCAGCGCCGGGCGCAGGATGATCAAGACGCAACTCGAATTGGGTGGCAAGGACCCGATCTATGTGTGCGACGACGCTAACCTGAAAGAAGCCGCTGCCGCGCTCGCCGACGGCGCGTTCTACAACACCGGCCAGTCATGCTGCTCGGTTGAACGCATCTATGTTCACGAAAGGGTCTACGATGACTTTGTCGCAGCGTTCGTCGGCGAGGTGGCAGCGTTCAAGGTCGGCGATCCGCTCGATGAGACGACCTACATCGGTCCCCTGACCCGCAAGCCGCAGCTCGCGGTTTTGCGCCGCCAGGTCGCAGATGCGAAAAGGAAAGGCGCCAAGCTGCTGCTGGGCGGCCACGTGATCAAACGCAAAGGCCATTGGTTTGAGCCCACGGTGCTCGCCGATGTCGATCATTCGATGCTGGTGATGCGAGAGGAGAGCTTCGGTCCGATCATCGGGATCGAAGCCGTCGCCGACGACGATGCCGCGATCGAGCTCATGAACGACACCGACTACGGCTTGACCGCCGGGGTGTACACGCAAAACGAGAAGCGCGCGAAAAAAATTCTGGCACGGGTTCACGCCGGGAGCGTGTACTGGAACTGCTGCGACCGGGTGAGCCCCCGGCTGCCATGGTCGGGGGTCAAGCACTCCGGGATCGGCGTGACGCTCTCGACCTATGGCATTGCGACCTTCACTCGGCCAAAGGCCTTTCACCTGCGTGGTAATTGAGTCAACCCGCGCTATTGTGCGCGTTTCTCGACCTCCTGCAATTCCGTGGCGCGTAGCGTGTTGGCGAGTAACGTGGCGATCGTCATCGGCCCGACTCCGCCCGGCACGGGTGTGATCCAGCCCGCGACTTCCTTTGCGGCGTCGAAATCGACGTCGCCGCAAAGCTTGCCGTCAGGGCTCCGGTTGATGCCGACATCGATCACGATTGACCCCGGCTTGATCCATGCACCCGACACGAATTTTGCCTTGCCGACACTCGCAACGACGATATCGGCCTGCCGGACGAGCTGCGGCAAGTCGCGCGTCGCCGAATGACAAACGGTGATCGTGCAGCGCGCCATCAAGAGCTCGAGCGCCATGGGTCGGCCGACAATGTTGGATTGACCGAGTATCACTGCGTGCTTGCCCACGAGATCCTCGCCGGTTTCCATGAGCAAGCGCATGCAACCGTAAGGCGTGCAGGGCCGCAACGCCGGCCGCTTCTGCACTAGCCGCCCCACGTTGTACGGATGAAACCCGTCGACATCCTTTTTCGGATCGAGTCGCTCGATCACCTGCTCGGGATCGATCTGTTTCGGCAGGGGCAATTGGATGAGGATCCCGTTCACGGCCGGAGCCGCATTCAGGCGGTCGACCAGTGCGAGTAGCTCGGCTTCGTCAGTCGATGCCGGGAGATCGAAGGCAAACGAGCGCATGCCCACACTTTCCGTGGTCCGCCGTTTATTGCTCACGTACAGTTGCGAAGCAGCCGCATCGCCGACCATCACGACTGCGAGGCCGGGCAGTGGGAGACCCGTTGCAACGCGCGTTGCCACGTTGGCACGCACCTCGTCGGTCAACCGTTGCGC
>Ga0136617_10005681_pt1 | contig 11172 bp, 7 predicted proteins | sample AntDrymUQ3222106_2_FD_129672 | JGI IMG/M metagenome (GOLD analysis project Ga0136617, IMG submission 129672) | Polar desert sand microbial communities from Dry Valleys, Antarctica - metaG UQ322 (21.06) | ecosystem: Environmental > Terrestrial > Soil > Desert | place: Antarctica: Dry Valley...
CGTCGAGATCGAAGCGCTCGGCCACCGTAGCCGCGACCTCTTCGGCTCGAGCGGCCAACAGGTCGTAGTTCGCGACAGCGGCGGCTGCCACCTGACGGCGTAGCCACACCTCGATGTCCGTCCAGGAGTCCTTGGGATCGCCTTGATCCACCACATTCTCGACATCGCGGAGCACGCTACGAAGCCGTTCCTGCAGGTCGTGTTCGATGGTGGCCACCAGATCCTGCACACCGTCGGCGAGAACCTGCTGCCATGTCGCCGTCGAGCTGGTCAGCGATGCGGTTCGATCGCGGGCAGCTGCCAATACGGTGACGACGTCCTTGGCCTTGGCGGGCGCGGTGACGACGGCCTGTTCGGCGGCCATCTCGTGGCCAACCTGTTCGGTGACGAAGCCGATGTCATGGGCCGCCGCGTGAGCCGCCGCTGCGTCGGCTCGTTTGACCACTTCCACGGCGAGGAACTCCATCAGCGGTGGGAAACCGGACTCCTGGGTCAATGCTGGTTCCCGGCGTGCGCGCAACCGCAGGAACGAGCTGACCGGGATGACCGGCAAATCCAGCCCGGCACGGGCGAGGTGGCCCTCGTCGAGTTCCACGATCCGGCGCCATTCCGGATAGAGATCGGTCTTGGTCACGACGCAGGCGGCGATCGTGCATCGTCCCAACGCCTCCTTGAGAAAGGAGATCTCCGGTTCGGTGAACTCCTGCGAGGCATCGGTGACGAAGATGATGCCCTGCGCCAGGTCGAGGGCGCTGAGTGTGATGACCCCGTGGGCGGAGTCCAATCCCCCGACACCAGGAGTGTCGATCAGGCAGAGACCCGATCGAAGCATCCGGTGCTTCAGCCGGACCTCGACCGAGCGTAGCCGGCGACGATTGCCCGGATTGCCGGACTCCGAAACGAATTCATGAATGGCATCCAACGCAACCGGTTCGGTTCCAGGAGCGCTGTCGGGCTCGCCCGGCTCGAAGTACGCCGTCGCGCCGGGATCGGATCCGTAGCGCACGAGTGTCGGTACGGCCGTCACGACATCCGCATCGACCGGGCATACGGCGGTCTGGAGCAGGGCGTTGACCAGGGTGCTCTTGCCTCGCTTGAACTCTCCGACCACGACCACCTGAACAGTTCTGTCGGTCAACCGGGCCTGCACCTGGTCGAGCTGGGCCACCAGGTCTTCCCGCGACCGGGCACTGGCCAGTCGCCGGCCCTGCGCCACCCCGGCGACAGTTTCGGCGATCAGACCGGCTCCAGGTCGGGGAGCTACGACCGCGTCCTCGGCATGTGTGATCGCGGGAGGCTCGGTGTCGGCCGGAGGTTCGGTCTGGGCGGGAGGCGCTTTGTGGGCAGGAGGCTCGGCATCGGCAGAAGGTGCGGCAGAACCCTGCCGACGCGGCCGCGGGGAGTCAGGCCACTCGAGAAAGTGGTTGCAGTTGGCGCAGAACACGGCGTCGTCTTCGTTGCGGAAGTCACAACTGGAGCAAACGGTCACAGTGAATGTCCCGACGAAGAATCCGATGCGCGAGCCGACTGGTGTGCGTCATCATTCACCATGACGCTCACAGGTCGGCCCGCTTTGTGTCGCCGCGGGTCGGCTGTCCGACGGGAGGGCCCGCATGGTCGATGACGTCTGCACTGCCTGCGGTGAGCGCAATGCCCCCGATGCTCAGTTCTGTGTCGCCTGTGGCAGCTTCCTCGGCTGGGAAGGCGAATCGGGCGACGACGACGACTCAGGCGGGCCAGCACACCTCGCACCGCCGCGACAGCTTGCGCAAACACAGTCCGACCAACCACCGGTCACACATCCACCACCCGCCCGCTCGACAGAGGCTGGCCTCGGCACTGCGCCGCCGTCGGTCCTTGACCCGCGGCCCGCGCAGCCGACATCCGTGCCCGCCGTGGCCACGACCGCCACGTTGCCGAACGCACCCGGATCAGGGTGCCCACGGTGCGGTGCGAGCAATGACCCCGGGCTGAGGTTCTGTCACAAATGCGGACAGTCACTCGAGACCTCGGCGACGTTGACTCCAGTGCGCGCGGATCCGGTTGTGGCGCTGCGGTGGTGGCACAGAGTGCTGCCCGGCGGGGATCCACAACGTCGAGCGGCCAAATTGGCGTTTCGCCGCGCCACACCGATGCGGTTCCGCGTGGGTCGGGTGGTTGCCGCTCTCCTGACCGTCAGCGCGGTCGTCGGCGTGCTCGTGGGAACCGGACGCGACCCGGTGGGCTGGATCCAGGACAGGCTGAATGACCTGCGCGGGACGGTCGAGGTGGTAGCCGATGTTCAGGCGACCACGGACCCGCCGACTGCTGGCCTCGAGATATCTCCGGCCGAGCTCGTGATCGACAACAAGCCCGACACTGCGTGGACAATCACCTGGCAGCCGAATCCGGCCGAAGCCGGTTGCGGAGCCGACCCGCCCGTGGGCGGGGGACTACTACTCATGCTCGCGACACCCGTGACAGTTCGAGAGCTCCAGATCTTTGGCGGGCTGACCACGACCGACCCCAACAGGTTGCAGGAGTGGCGGCCCGAGACGATCGAGTTGAGGTTCTCCGGGGGTGAGTGTCAGCAGATCACTCTGGTCGATGACGGGGAGGAGCAGCCGGCGATCGAACTGGAGCAGCCGGTGACGACCGATCAGATCAGGATCAGCGTGGTGACGGCCTACCCTCGAGCACCCGAAGGGGTCGATCAGGTGACAATCCGCGAGATCAGGCTCTTCAGCCGCCCGTGAGGGCAGGCGTAGGGGACGTCAGCCGTTCGGGCTCGGTTGAGCCGGCAGGCACCCCGTCGATCCGGAGGGCTGCGGCGACCCGCAGTAGGTGTCGGCTTCCGAGAGCGAGGCGAAGGGACCGACGTAGACCAGGAACGAGGGATTGAACGGCTGCCCCTCGATGAGCCCCATGTCCGGATACTCCGTGGTGTCGAGCACAAGTGCCGGCCTCGTCTCGGTCGACAGTTCCTGGGCCTTCGCCTCGGCCTGAGCCCGCGCATCGGGTTGCTCTGCCGGGATGGTGAACAGGATGGCGACGTAGTCAGTGGGCAGGAAATCGACCGTTCCCGACCCCCCCGTAGGGGGAGTCGTCGTAGGGGCTTGGGTATCGGTGCTGGCCGGCGGCGTGGCCGAGCCTGTGCCAGCTTCCTCAGCCCCGGTCATCGCGCACACCGGGGCTGACCGTGGGCTGCTGAAGTCCCCCCGTTTGGCCAGCACCTGAAAGCAGTACTGCGTCTCAGGCGTGAGCTGGTCGACGGTGAAGCTGTTCACCTCGCCGCTGACCTCCTGGTCGTTGAGGGTCTGCGCGCCGTCTTCACTGACCTGAAAGACCTGGAAGGCCTGGATCTGTGGAATCTGTTCCCAGGACAGGGCGATCTGCTGGGACCCCACGGCCTCTGCCGTCACAGTGGGTGCCGGTGGCGTACCGGCCTCCTCGAACGTCGGACGTTTGTCGTCGTCCTTGAACAAGGAGAGGGCGGTCAATCCCGCCAGAGCAACGACGAGCAGAGTCGCGGCCACGACGACGAAACGGGACAGGATCGGTTGCTGGGTGAATGCACCGTCCACGGCAGCCCGTTTGGGGTCGGCCAGGCCAAGCTGGGGTCCGGTTCGTTGCTCGGGCGGGTCGGGCTCACCGACCACCTGGAATGGCAGCCGCACCGGCGTGCCCCGCAGAAACGGGTCGCGGGTCTTGACCTTCAGCCTGGCTTGCCCGCTGCTTCCCAGCGGCACTTCGAGGATCTCGGGGGTGATCAGGAAGGCGAGCCGCTCGTCGGGATCCGAGGCGACCAGCCGCAGCCGTACGGGCGCATTTCCCCAGTTCGTGAGATCGATCCGGTGCTTGCCCCGCCAGCGGCCCTGAGACGTGACCGGGGTCAGCTTCGACTGCAGCCCGAAGACCCGGCCGACCTCCAAGTCGCCTTCGGCAACAGCCGAGGACGACGCATCGACCACCGACTCTGCGTGTACGCCGAACGGGTAGGAGCCGCTGTTGCTCCCGATGCCCGCCGGGGCCGAGAAGACGATCGTGGCGCTGGCCTCTTGGCCGGGATAGACCTGCACCTCCTTGTCCGGGAGGACCTGTGCCCAGCCGTCCACGGTGTTGCCGACCACCGTGATCCTGAAGCCCTCCACGATTGTTCCCGTGTTGCGCACGGTGACCGTGGTCCTGGCCTGGCCCCCGGGCTCCACCGACAGGCGGGGGACGTCCAACCGTACGACGGGATCTGTCACGGCAGCCCCTTCCTGCTTCGCGGGTACGCAGAGGGTAGAACCGCAACGGGCCCCAGCACAGGACCGTGAGTCCGAGTCGCGTACCGGTTGCCCCTTCGGGCAGTCATGGCTGCCCGGTTGTGTGGCCGAAGCACAGTGGTCCCGGGTAGGGCCGCTGCGGCAGGGTGCGGAAGGTGATCCACGAGGTGGACTCCTCCCTGCGCGCGCTGATCCAGCGCGAAACGGCCGACGGTGGCGACGTCGATGTGGTCTTCGACGCCCCGACCAAGGAGTGGGCCAGCAGGCGCAATGTACCCACGATCGATGTCTATCTCTACGACATCCGCGAGGATCTGCGTCGGCGTGAGCGCGGGCTGATCAACGAGTACGAGGGCAACCGGATAACCGCGCGGCGGCTGCCACCTCGGCACTTCAAGTTGTCCTATCTGGTGACTGCCTGGACTCAGCGCCCAGAAGACGAGCACCGGCTGTTGTCGGCCTTGCTGTCCTGCTTCCTGCGCCACGATGCCGTTCCGCCGGAGTTGTTGGATGGTCCGCTGGCCGAGCTGGGGCTTCCGGTGCCGATGACCATTGCCTTGCCGCCACCAGAGGATCGCTCCTTCGCCGATGTCTGGACCGCACTCGGTGGCGAGTTGAAACCGTCGCTGGACATCGTTATCAGCGCACCCACCGACACCGGGCAACGGCATGTCGTGGGGCCGCCGGTCACCGACCCGCCCAAGGTCGATCTCGAGGGCCTCGACGACTGGCCGCCGCGCGAGACTCGGCAGGGCCGAGGTGGGTCAGATTGAGCGATGTCAGCCTGCGCTACCTCCTGGCCCGCGCGGGCCTGGTCGAGGACCGTATTCGGGGCTTGGTCGCTCATCGTCGGGCCGACGATCCGAGCCCTGATGATCCCTTCCGCGGGCTGTACCTGACCGAGGAAGCTGTCGCGCGGCTGCTCAGCGCGAACCCGTCGGCCCCGGAACCCGAAATGGCCCAACGGACCGCCATGGACCGGGAGTTCCTGACTGAGCAGGGTGATCGGGAGCGCTTGCGGCTGCTCCGGCTGGCTCAGGCGAGTGGCCTGTCCGAGCTGGACGTCGAGTTGCTGGTGATCTCGCTGGTACCCGATCTCGACAGCCGCTTCGAGCGCCTCTACGGCTACCTGAACGACGACGTGACGCGTCGTCGCGCAACGGTCGGCCTGGCGCTGGAACTTGCCGGGCAGGCCTCGGCATCCGCGGCGGCTCGGGCGCGACTCATGCCCTCGGCTCCACTCGTCGAGCGTGCCCTGGTCCTGGTGGAGGACAACGAGCGCCCGTTTCTCACCCGGGGCTTGCGGGTACCCGATCGGGTCACGGCCCATCTGCTCGGCGACGATGCTCCGGACTCCGCGGTCGCGGCCATGCTCACGGATGTGGCCCCGGACGACGACATGGCCGCCCATCCGCTGAGTCGGGCCATCGCCGGCGGTCAACGGTTGGTCTACCTGCGCGAGAAGGTCGAGGGCATGGGCGCCGCCTGCGCGGTGGCGGCCCTGGCCGCCACCGGGCGGTCAGCACTGTGCGTGGACCTGGCGCTGCTGGCCAACGAGCCGGAGCCGGTTGGTCTGATCACGGCACTGTGCAGGGAGGCGCTCCTACAGGGGGCCGGATTGATCGCCAGTCCCGTGGAGCGACTGGCCGAGGTGGCCCCGCAGGCTCTGCGCCGCCTGGCCGGCCTGCCGGTACCTGTCGTGATCGTCGGGACGTCCACCTGGGACCCAGGCTGGAGCCAGACCGTGCCGCTGGCCACCGACGCCCCAACCCTGACCGTCGGAAATCGCACGGCGCTGTGGGCGCGCGCGCTGGCCGGTAAGGGGGACCAAGTGGATCCCGCTGCGATCACCGCTCACTTCATCCTCGGGCCGGGCCAGGTCTCGCGTGCCGTCCGCGCCGCTTCGGCGGCGGCTGCGCTGTCCGATGGTGTGATGACTGAAGAGGATCTGCGCAAGGGGGCCCGGGCGCAGAACGCGGCGGGCCTGGAGCGCCTGTCTCGCCGCATCGAACCCGCTGTCGGCTGGGATGATGTCGTGCTGCCGAAGGCCACCTTGCAGCAGCTGCACGATCTGGCGGGCAGGGCGCGGCATAGGGACCTGGTGCTCACCGAATGGCGGATGCGCCCGGGGGGCGGCCGGGGGCACGGGATCACAGCCCTTTTTGCCGGCGATTCCGGCACCGGCAAGACCATGTCAGCTGAGGTCATCGCCGGTGAGCTCGGCCTGGATCTGTACACGATCAACCTGGCTACGGTCGTCGACAAATACATCGGGGAGACCGAGAAGAACCTGGAGCGAATCTTTGCCGAGGCCAGCGGCGTCAACGCGGTACTGCTCTTCGACGAGGCGGATGCCATCTTCGGCAAGCGCAGCGAGGTACGCGACGCCCACGACCGGTACGCAAACATCGAGAGCGCCTACCTGTTGCAGCGGATGGAGACATTCGACGGCCTGGCGATCCTGGCCACGAATCTCCGGGCGAACATCGACGATGCCTTCACTCGCCGCCTGGACGCGATCATCGACTTTCCCGCACCGGATGACGACCTGCGGCTGGCCTTGTGGGAGCGCTGCCTGGCACCGCCCCTGCCCTGCGGCGACGACCTCGATCTGAAGTTCTGCGCTCGGGCGTTCACCTTGTCCGGAGGCAACATCCGATCCGCAGCGATCACTGCGGCCTACCTCGCCGCCGACGCCGGTCAGTCGATCGGCATGACCGAGCTGACCGCCGCCGTACAGCAGGAGTACCGGAAGCTGGGCCGTCTCGTGCTCGAGCGGGAGTTCGGGCCCTACCTCGCCAGATAGGCGATCCCTCAGCGGCGTCCCCAAGCCAGGGCGAAGTTGCCAAAGCCGTCGACGTTGGTGATCGGGCGCAGGTTGCTGCCATCCCGGTTCATGACCCAGATCTCCCAGTTGCGAGTCACATCCGGTCTCTCCCGGCGGCTGGTGAAAGCGATCTGGCTACCGTCAGGCGACCACGTGGCGTGCGCATCCGTAGCCGGATCGGGTGCCAGCGGACGCAACTGTGAACCGTCGCTGTTCATGACGAAGATGTCTGAATTGCCCGTCGACGTGCCGTCATCCAAACGCCGGTGAAAGGCGATCTCGATACCGTCCGGTGACCACATCGGGTTGCTGTCGAGTCCGGCCACACCGTCCGTCAGTTGTACCGGCTCGCCGGTGCCATCCGCTGCGCTCCAGTACAGCGCCCCGCCCCGCGCTTCGGCGGACTCGTCAGCCGAGTAGGCGACCCGAGTTCCGTCCGGGGAGAACGTCGGCTCTCCGATCGTCAGGTCGGGAACCGGCAACGAGGTCAGCAGCTCACCGTTGATCGTGAGGACGTTGAGCGAGTACTGACCGCCGTCATCGATGCACGCCACCGCGAGGAGGTCCTCGACCGGATGCCAGGCCGGCCGACCGGCGACCACGCATTCGTCGATCGGGGAGCCGAACAACTCTCGGTCGTCGTCACCGTTGACCGCCATCACTCGCAATGTCGTCTCGCTACCGGAGGCTCCGTCCGTATAGATCAATGACTCGCGATCAGGGGAAATGGTCGGCGCCCGCTCCTGTCCCTCGCCCGTGGTGAGGCGCTGACCGAGCGCTCCGGTTTCGGTGTCGAACACGTAGAGATCCACATTTCCCCCGACGTCCAGTGGCGCGATCAGGCTTGTCGGGGGCAGCGGAGCCGAGCGTGGCAACGATGTCGGCGCGGTCGTGGTGGTCGCGGTGGACGGTGTGGGGTCGTCATCCCCGTTGCCGGCCAGCGCGATCGTGCCGCCGGTGGCTGCGATCGCGATCACCCCGGCGATGGCAACGAGACGAATGGTCTTGGACTTGGACTTGGGCTGGACGGACTCGAGCGGGACGACCGTGGCGGGCGGTACGGGACCCGGAGATGGGACCTGGGGACCGGGAACTGGCGCGAACGACTCGGGCGGTGGTGGTGTGGTTGGTGGTCGATGTGGCGGGGTGGGGGTCGGCACGGGTGCCGAGGCGGGGGGCGGCGCAACGGGCTTGGGTGGCTTCGACCGGCGACGCAGGAGACCGCGGGACGCGACCTTCGCTCGATCGGGACCTTCGTCGGCGACGCTCGTACCAGTCCGCAAGGTGATCGTGCTTGCGCGGGCGGCGCCCATGGCGATGTCGTGTTTGGGGTGCGTGTCGCTGGCAACGGGGCTGTGGAAGGTTCCCGACAGGAGTTCGGTGATCAGTGGGATTCGGGAGGATCAGCCGACCAGGACGACGGCGGAGAGTTGTTCGGGCGTGACCTCGGCCGAGCGTAGGGCGCGTCGGGTCGCGTTGATGGTCTCTTCCAGGGCGGGACCGATCAGGTCCTCGAATTCCGCGCGGGTCAGCCGGACGGTGGTGTCGCGGCCGGGCAGGGACACCGTCACGACAGTGTCCACATCCGAGGACAGCGCCTCTTTGGCCTCCACGCAGTCACGGCGCAGCCGGGCCAGCCGGACCAGCAGGGCCTTGTCGTCGCGGTCGATGCTGGTCAGGTCGATACCGACGTCGTCGAGGACCCGCCGGAACACTGCCTCGTCGAAGTCGATCCCGCCGAGATGCTCGATGCCATCTGGCGTGCCCAGGATGGTGAACCCGTCGGGAGTCTTGGCCAGGACCGAAACGTCGAACGTGCCACCGCCGAGGTCATAAACCGCGATGCGGTCTCCGTCGCTGACCCGGGTTCGCGAGGCGTACTGCAGGGCCGCGGCGACCGGCTCCGGACACAGTTCGGCATCGCTCAGGTCGGCCAGGGTCGCCGCCTGCCGCAGCAGGTCCAGCTTGTACTCACCCCAGTTGGCCGGATGGGTCAGCATCACCCGCTCCGGTGCCTCGCCCAGCCGTTCACCGGCCCGAGCAAGCACCCAGCCCAACAGCCGGGCCGTCAGGGCCTGGGCGGAGTACGGCGTTCCGGCGATCAAGATCGGAACGTGATCCCCGATCCGCCGTTTGAACTCCCGCGCCAGCCGGTCGGGATCGGCCGCGCCGCGACGCTCCGCGGCCTCACCGACCAGGACCTCACCATCTGGCTGCACGTAGATGACCGAGGGAATCTGCAGCGCCCGATTACCAAGACCCAGCATCACCGGCCCGCCATCGCGGTCGATACTCGCTGCGGCGGTGTAGGTCGTGCCCAGATCAACACCCAGTCCGTAGCCCATTCAGCCCTCCTGCCAGATCTTGGATCCTATGGGCTCCCACCGCTCCTGCGGCCTGTACATCGCCCGATCAGGCAACCCCGCCTGCCCCCGCGCGCGGCCAGCTGTCCCTTTCGTTCGAGTGCCGGGGGTGGAAAGCTCTGAGTGTCCCCGTCCGGGAGGAATGAGCCATGCGAAGCCACGACCATGACAACGCCGAATCCTCGCTGCGACCCAAGGCGTCGCGGATCGTCGAGCGTCCGTCCGCGCCAGTGATGCAGGCTGCCGCGGCGGGTCGAACCGATGTTCTGGACGCCCCGAGCGTGCTGGACCTGCAGCGCGCCGTGGGTAATGCAGGAGTCGGCGCACTACTGGAGGAGGACCGCTCACCGGTCCACGACGTCGTCAACTCCGGCGGCGGCAGCCCGCTTGCCCCCGACGTCCGGGAGGAGATGCAGGGCAGGCTGGGTCACGATTTCGGCGACGTCCGCGTGCACACCGATTCCTCGGCCCATGACTCGGCGAAAGCCGTCAACGCCCACGCGTACACGGTCGGCTCCAGTGTCGTGTTCCAACGCGACAAGTACGACCCCGCGTCGACCGACGGCAAGACGATGCTCGCGCACGAGTTGACTCACGTCGTGCAGCAGCGCAGCGGAGCGGTGGAAGGTACTCCGGCCGCCGGCGGCATCAAGATCAGTGATCCCTCGGACCGCTTCGAACGCGAGGCCTCCGCGAACGCCGCCCGGGTGATGTCCGACCCGGTGCCATCCGCGGCGGCGGCCACGCCGGCGTCGACGCCGAGCCCGGCCGCCGTACAACGAGAAGAAGCACCGGAGGAGGACGAGCCGGTCCAGACCTTCGTCCAGCGTCAGGACGAGGAAGAGGAAGAGGCGGCCGGCTAGGCCCGCGACGCCGCCACGCAACCCCGCCGACTCACCCCGGCCAGGCAGATGGCTGGCTTCGCCCGGCCAGCGGCCGGGTGACCAGCATCTCGCGCGCGATCAGCTGCGCATTTCTCCCGCGTGTTGACAAACGCCGCGCCCCCCGCCCGGCCGATCATCTACGGTGGCCGGTCGGGTCAGTCAGGCAGCCGGAGTTGCCTGTTCGTGCAGCAGTCTGTGCCCGCGGCGCCGTCCGTTCGCCCATCCTGTCGAGGCTCGAACAGGCGCAAGCTTCATCGCATCCGCTCAGTGCGCATCCGCTCAGTGCAACGAGGAGGCAACATGCCGACGTACCTCTCTCCCGGTGTCTACGTCGAAGAGGTCGACTCCGGATCCCGTCCCATCGAAGGGGTCGGCACCGCTGTTGCCGCATTCGTGGGCCTGGCCGAGATCGGACCCTTCAACTCGCCGACTCTGGTCAGCAACTGGACCCAGTTCACGACCGCGTTCGGCGGGTTCGTGGACGGCTCCTACCTGGCTCAGTCGGTGTACGCCTACTTCATGAACGGCGGCGGCAACTGCTTTGTCGTACGGATCGGCGATGACGGCTCGAGCAACGGCGACCCGCGGAGGAAGAAGGCCATCGAGCCCGCACCTCAGGGCGTCCTTGGCGGATACCGAGTGCTTGCTCTGGATGCCGGTACCGCAGAGGGCGACATCCGGGTCGACGTGACCGAGGCCGGCGGCGACTCACCCACGGATGTGATGTTCAAACTCGTGGTGACCCAGAGTGGGCAGATTGTCGAGGAGTTCGATCGGCTCAACACCGGGCGCGGTAAGCAGAACGTGGCGACAATAGTCAACGCGGAATCGAAGCTGATCAAGATCGAGGA
>Ga0136617_10005682_pt1 | contig 11171 bp, 7 predicted proteins | sample AntDrymUQ3222106_2_FD_129672 | JGI IMG/M metagenome (GOLD analysis project Ga0136617, IMG submission 129672) | Polar desert sand microbial communities from Dry Valleys, Antarctica - metaG UQ322 (21.06) | ecosystem: Environmental > Terrestrial > Soil > Desert | place: Antarctica: Dry Valley...
AAGGTGCGGATGAACACGATCCGCTCGCCCTTCTTGCCCGAGATCCGTGCCCAGTCGTCGGGGTTCGTCGTGTTGGGCAGGTCCTCGTTCTCCTTGAACTCATCGAGGCACGCCTGCAGCATGTGCTGGACCCGCAACCCGCGCTGCCCGGTGTCGAGCAGGTCCTTGATCGCCATCTTCTTGGATCGGTCGACGATGTTCTGGATCATGGCTCCGGAGTTGAAGTCCTTGAAGTACAGGACCTCCTTGTCGCCGTTGGCGTAGGTGACCTCCAGGAAGCGGTTGTCGTCGGACTCGGTGTACATCCGCTCGACGGTGCGCAGGATCATCCCCTGCACGCACGCCTCCCGGTCGCCGCCGAACTCCGCGAGGTCCTCCTCGTGCAGGGGCAGCCGGGCCGTGAGGTACTTGCTGAAGATGTCGCGCGCGGACTCGGCGTCGGGGCGCTCGATCTTGATCTTGACGTCCAGGCGGCCGGGCCGCAGGATCGCCGGGTCGATCATGTCCTCGCGGTTGGACGCGCCGATCACGAGCACGTTCTCCAGGCCTTCGACGCCGTCGATCTCACTGAGCAGCTGCGGCACGATGGTGTTCTCGACGTCGGAGGACACCCCCGATCCGCGGGTACGGAACAGCGAGTCCATCTCGTCGAAGAACACGATCACCGGGGTGCCCTCGCTGGCCTTCTCGCGGGCACGCTGGAACACCAGGCGAATGTGCCGCTCGGTCTCGCCGACGTACTTGTTGAGCAGCTCGGGGCCCTTGATGTTCAAGAAGTAGCTCCGCCCCTCCTCCCCCGTCTTTGCCGCCACCTTCTTGGCCAGCGAGTTGGCCACAGCCTTGGCGATGAGCGTCTTGCCGCACCCAGGCGGACCGTACAGCAGGACCCCCTTGGGCGGTTTCAGCTCGTGCTCGAGGAACAGCTCGGGGTGCAGGTACGGCAGCTCGACCGCGTCGCGGATCGACTCGATCTGCCCGCGCAACCCGCCGATGCTGGAGTAGTCGATGTCCGGCACCTCTTCGAGAACCAGCTCCTCGACCTCGGTCTTGGGGACCCGCTCGTAGACGTAGCCGGCGCGGGCGTCCAGAAGCAACGAGTCGCCGGCGCGCAGCTTGGTGTCGCGCAGCGACGCGGCCAGTCGGACCACGCGCTCCTCGTCGGCGTTGCCCAGCACGAGCACGCGTTGTCCGTCGGCGAGGGTCTCCTTGAGCATCACCACCTCACCCACCTGCTCGTAGTCGAGCGCGGCGACGACGTTGAGTGCCTCGTTGAGGATGACCTCCTGACCCTTGCGCAGGTCGTCCAGGTCCACCGCGGGGCTGACGTTGACCCGCAGCTTGCGTCCCCCGGTGACGACGTCGATGGTGTCGTCGTCGTTGCGCTGGACGAAGGTGCCGAACCCGGTGGGCGGCTGCGCCAACCGGTCGACCTCCTCCTTCAGGGTGAGGATCTGGTCCCGGGCCTCGCGCAGCGTCGCACCGAGGCGCTCGTTCTGGGCGCCCATTGCCGAGAGCCGTGCCTCGGCTTCGGCGAGCCGCGCCTCCAGGCCGCTCGTGCCCGCGTACGTCCGGTCGGGCTCGTGCTCTGTCATCTCGCACCTCCGCTGAGCGCGGCGCCCTGGGGCCGCTACCGATCGGCTCTCTTCTCGACCCTACCTGGCCGCGGCGAAGAATCATCGACGTCCGGGCCTGGTTATGAGATCGGTACCTACTGCGTCGGCTCGGCGACGTCAGGAGGCCTCGGACCTGCGTAGTCGGGTCCGTACGCGCCGGGTGCAGGGCGGCGCTTCTTGACCGGCGCCTTCTGGCCGTGCGCCATGCGCCGCGTCGTCACAAGAAACGCCGTGTGCCCGACCATCTTGTGGTCCGGGCGTACCGCCAGCCCTTCGAGGTGCCAGGAACGTACCATCGTCTCCGACGCGTACGGCTCGGTGAACTCCCCGTGGGCACGGATCGTCTCGACCACCCGTGACAGCTGGGTCGTGGTGGCGACGTAGCAACACATGACTCCGCCGGCGGTAAGAGCCTCCGCGACGAGGTCCACGCACAGCCACGGGTCGACCAGATCCAGGACGACCCGGTCGACGTCGCGTTCGGTGAGGCGCTCGGTGACGTCGCCGACGGTCAGCCGCCACGCCGGGTGCGGCCCGCCGAAGAGCTGGTCGACGTTGCGCCGGGCGATCTCGGCGAAGTCCGCGCGCTCCTCGTACGACGCCACCATGCCGTCGGGGCCGACCGCACGCAGCAGGTAGCTGGTCAGCGCGCCCGAGCCTGCTCCGGCCTCGACCACACGCGCGCCGGGGAAGATGTCGGCCATCGAGATGATCTGGCTGGCGTCCTTGGGGTAGACCACTGCCGCGCCGCGCGGCATCGACATCACGTACTCGCTCATCAACGGCCGAAGGACGAGATAATCGCCACCGGCTGAGGACCGCACGACGATGCCCTCGTCCTTGCCGATCAGCGCGTCATGCTCGATCTCGCCCTTGTTGGTGAAGAACGACCTGCCCGCCTGCAGACAGATGTTGTGCTTGCGCCCCTTGGCGTCGCTGAGGCGGACCCAGTGTCCCTCCTGCATCGGGCCGCGGCGTACACCGGAGGTGCTGAGGTCCGGGGTCGTCATCGCCTCACGCCTCGGCGAACGCGCGATCGACATCGGTGGCGTCCAGCACGCCGTAGACCGACCCGTCCGGCTCGATGAGGACGTACGCCGGTGCGGGCGAGTCCTGCATTGCCCGCACCAGGTCCTCGCCGGCGAGGCCGACCTGCAGGGTGTTGCCCTCGTCGAGGTGCCGGGCGAGGCTTCCGACGCTGACCCACGGTTGCCGCTCCTGTGGTGTCGCGGCCACCGCCGCCTCCTCGACGACACCACTCGGTGTGCCGTCCCGGCGGTCCAGCACCACGATGCCGCCCGCGTGCTCCTCGCGCGCGCGGCGCACTGCCTCGGCCAGCGGCAGGTCCTCCGGCACCGACACAGCCCGGCGGGCGAGGCCGCGTGCCTGCAGCGACGGCAGCTTGCGGCGCACCTTGACCGTCGCGAGCGACGCGCTCGCGGCGGTCCACAGGAAGAAGGCGATGATGAGCGCGATCGCGTAGTCGTACAGCGTCGCTCGTTGGCCCCAGACCGCCGAGATGAGGTACGGGTAGCCGAGCGCCAGCACGGCAAGGACCCGGCCACCCCAGGCGGCAACGACGGTGGCCCGCAGCGCATTACCGGTCACTCCCCACACGAGCGCCCGCAGCACATGGCCACCATCGAGCGGCAGCCCGGGCAGCAGGTTGAGGACACCGACGACGAGGTTGGCGTACGCCAGCGCTTCGAACGCGAACAGCAGCAGCCCAGGTGGCGTCACCAGGGTGACCCCCCACGCGGCGGCGGCGACGGCGAGCGAGGTGATCGGCCCGACGACCGAGATCCAGAACTCGCGCCAGGCGGTGTCGGACTCCCCCTCGATCTCGGTGACCCCGCCGAGGAAGTGCAGCGTCACCGACCGGACCTCGAAGCCGAACGACTTGGCCATCAGCGCGTGCGAGATCTCGTGCAGCAGCACCGAGAGGTACAAGAGGATCGCGAAAGCCACGCCGGCGACGTACACGAGTCCGCCGAGACCGGGGGCGACGAGGTTGATGCGCGGCGCGAGCAGGATCGCGATCAACGCCGCGACGATGAACCACGACGCCCGTACGAGGACGTCGACGCCGGCGATCTGGCCGACCCGCAGCGTCCCCGGCGGGCGCTCGGGTCGGTGGTCGCCATCGCGGCGCGAAGTGCTCACGACGTCCACGCTACCGGTCGGCTTTCAGCGTACTGTGCGATGCATGGCCGTTCCCGTCGCGCTCGAGGTGCTGCCGGAGGAGTCACTGCGGGTCGTGGTCGACACCTTCGTCCGTCTCGTCGAGGCTGCCGGTGCCGTGGTGATCTTCCTCGGTGCCCTGATTGCCCTCGTCAAGTTCGCTCGCGCGCTTCCGCAGCGCGACCCCAACAAGTTCATCCCGGTGCGGCTGTCGTTGGGCCGGTACCTGGCACTCGGCCTGGAGTTCCAGCTCGCGAGTGACGTGCTGCGAACGGCGATCGCACCCAGCTACGAGGAGCTCGGGAAGCTCGCTGCGGTCGCAGCGATCAGGACCGCACTGAACTTCTTCCTCGCGCGCGAGATCGCTGCGGAACGTCGCACTGTCGGTGAGGGCGGTGCACGCGGACCGCAACAAGCGGCCTAGACCCGTCGGCGCGGACGCAACAGAACTGTCAGTGTCATCACCTAGTCTGCGGACATGACTACCGAGCTGTTGCCAGAGCCGACCCAGGAGCACCCTGTTCGCGCCTTGGTCGACGGCACAGACGTGATCGGCAGCCTGTCACCCAGCCGGGCGGCGGACTTCATGTCGTGCCCACTGCTCTACCGCTTCCGAGTGATCGACAAGCTGCCGGAGCCACCGAGCCCGGCGGCGGTCCGTGGGACCGTCGTCCACAACGTGCTCGAACGCCTCTTCGACAACCCGGCTGCCGAGCGTACGCTCGAGGTCGCCTCGCAGCTGGTCCGCCCGGAGTGGGACCGCCTGCTCGCCACCGATCCGGACCTGTCGGCGATGTTCGAGGGGGAGGACCCGGTTGACCTCACCGCGTGGTTGGCCGAGTGCCGCGCGCTGCTGGGCACCTACTTCGCACTCGAGGATCCCCGCCGGCTCGAGCCGGCCGAGCGCGAGGTCTACGTCGAGCACGTCCTGTCCTCCAAGCTCCTGCTCCGCGGTTACGTCGACCGCGTCGACGTCGCCGCAACCGGGCAGGTGCGGGTCGTGGACTACAAGACCGGCCGTTCACCGGGTCCCGCCTTCGAGGCCAAGGCGATGTTCCAGATGAAGTTCTACGCCTTGGTGCTCTGGCGTTCGCGCGGAGCGATACCGACGCTGCTGCAGCTGATGTACCTCGGCAACGCCGAGATCCTGCGCTACACCCCCGACGAGGCCGATCTCCTCGCGACCGAGCGCAAGCTCGACGCCCTGTGGCTGGCGATCGCGCGTGCCACAGAGTCCGGCACCTGGCTGCCACGGCGCAGCCCACTGTGCGGGTGGTGCAGCCATCAGGCCCTGTGCCCGGCCTGGGGCGGCACCCCACCGCCGCTGCCCGCGCCAACACCGTGACCGGGCTGTGACCTGATAGAGACGCAAATGGGTGCCGCTGCCGCTATCGTCGCGCCCACAACACCGCCACATCCTCTGGGCACCAGTGCCGCTGAGCGGCCTAGCCCGGGACCAACGTCAGGAGCAGTGAGTGAAGCACATTCGTCGAGGGACCGCGGGGGTCGTAGGTACCGTCTTGATGGTCACAGTGGTCGGCGCCTGCGGTGCCGGCAGGACAGATTCGGCAGCACCAGCTGCGTCGGAGAGCATGATCGTCGGCACCACTGACAAGGTGATCGCGATCGACCCGGCCGGTTCGTACGACAACGGGTCGCTGCAGGTCCAGACACAGGTCTACTCCTACTTGCTGAACTTCCCCGAAGGCGCGACCACGCCGCAGCCTGATGCGGCCGAGTCCTGCGACTTCACCGAGCCGACCGTCTACACCTGCGTCATGAAGGAAGGGCTCACCTTCGCCAACGGCAACCCGTTGGACGCCGAGAGCGCCGCCTTCTCCTTCCAGCGGATCGTCGACATCGCCGACCCCAACGGGCCGTCGTCGCTGCTCATCAACATGAAGTCGGTCGAGGCCGACGGCAACAACGTCGTCTTCACCCTCAACTCCCCCAACGACCAGACGTTCCCGCAGGTGCTCGCCACCTCGGCCGGACCGTTGGTCGACCAGGAGGTCTACTCCCCCGACGAGGTCATGGAGGATGAAGCCGTCGTTGAGGCGCAAGGCTTCTCCGGCCCCTACACCATCGGCGACTACGAGAAGAACCAGCTGGCGGAGTTCGAGGCCAACGCCGACTACGAGGGTGCCTACAACGACCCTCAGGCAGACCAGATCACCATGAAGTACTACACGAGCTCGGATAACCTCAAGCTCGACGTCCAGAACGGTGACATCGACGTCGCATGGCGCTCCCTGACCCCCACCGACATCGCGAGCCTGGAGGACGCCGACGGCGTCGAGGTCTACACCGGGGCAGGTGGCGAGCTGCGCTACCTCGTCTTCAACCTCAAGACGATGCCCGGAGACGACGACGCCCAGAAGCTCGCGGTCCGCAAGGCGATGGCGTACTCCATCGACCGTCAGGCACTGTCCGAGACCGTCTACAAGGGCACCTACGTCCCGGCGTACTCGATCCTGCCCGAGAGCGTGCCGGGTGCGACGACGCCGTTCGAGGACGTGTACGGGTCTGTCCCGGACGCCGCCGCGGCCAAGGCGGAGCTGGACGAGGCAGGGGTGGAGACACCGGTCGCACTCGACCTGCAGTACAACACCGACCACTACGGGTCCAGCTCGACCGAGGAGTACAACACCATCCAGCGTCAGCTGGAGGCAACCGAGCTCTTCGACGTCAACCTGCAGTCGACGGAGTACACCGCGTACTCGGAGGAGCGGGTCAAGGACTCCTACCCGGTGTACCAGCTCGGGTGGTTCCCGGACTTCCCCGACGCCGACAACTACCTGACGCCGTTCCTGGGGCCGGACAACTTCCTGCAGTCGCACTACGAGGACCCTGAGGTGACGCAGCTGCTCGACGAGGAGCGCACCGAGGCAGACGAAGAGGCGCGTACGGCCAAGATCGCCGAGCTGCAGGACAAGGTAGCCGAGCAGCTGCCGATCCTGCCGTTGCTGTCCGGCGCGCAGGTCGCTGTAGCGGGAGACGACATTGAAGGGGTCGAGGAGACCTTGGACGCCGCCTTCAAGTTCCGCTTCACCTCGCTGTCCAAGGGCTGACCCGCCCCACGACCACGCGAAAAGGTACGGGCCCCGACCGCCGGGTCGGGGCCCGTACCTCCGTGGGCGTCGTACCCCCTCGGTCCTGACAGCAAGGTAGGTGCACATGGCAGCCTCGGCCGAGCTCCTCGCTCCCGAACCCCCCGCCCCTCAGACCGGCACGACGAAGAGCTCGAACCCGTTGCTGAGCTACCTGGCGGTGCGGCTCGCGCTGGTGATCCCGATGCTGTGGGTGCTGGTGACGCTGGTCTTCTTTCTGATGCGGGTGATCGGTGATCCGATCACCGCTGCACAGGGTGGGCGCCTCACGGCCACCCAGATTGCCGAACGCAAGGCCGAGGCCGGGCTCGACCGCCCGCTGCTGACGCAGTACTGGGAGTACCTCAGCGGCATCGTCCGCGGTGACTTCGGAGTCACCCTGACCGATAAACGACCAATCTCCGACATCCTCGTGGTCAACGGCGCGGCCACGCTCGAGCTGGCCTTCTGGTCATTGCTCGTCGCGTTCGCCGTCGGCGTGCCGCTCGGTCGCATCGCTGCTCGCTACCGCGACCGCTTGCCGGACGTCCTGCTCCGGTTGTTCGCGATCCTCGTGTACGCCGCACCGGTCTTCTTCGTCGGCCTGCTGCTCAAGCTGCTGTTCGCCATCCAGCTCGGGTGGTTGCCGGTCGCCGGACGCGCCAGCACCAACGTCGAGCTGGCGTTGCAGAACGTCTCACCACAGACCCACATCATGATCGTGGACGCGATCCTGTACGGCGACGCCGGCTACATCGGCGACGTGCTCCAGCATGCCGTCCTGCCCGCGGTGGCGCTCGGACTCCTCACCGGCGGCGTGTTCCTGCGGCTGGTGCGCGTCAACCTGCTGGAGACGCTGCGGATGGACTACGTCACGGCGGCCCGCTCGCGTGGGGTCCCCGAGCGTCGCGTCATCCGCAAGCACGCGTTCCGCAACGCCCTCGTCCCGGTCGTCACGGTGATGGGGCTCCAGGTCGCCCTCCTGCTGAGCGGTGCGGTGCTGACCGAGACGACCTTTGAGTGGCAGGGACTGGGCTACACGCTCGCGCAGTACCTCATCAAGCGCGACTTCATCGCCGTCCAGGGCATCGTCACCGTTCTCGCCGTCGTGGTCTGCGTGGCGAGCTTCCTCATCGACGTCATCGTCGCGTTCGTCGACCCGAGGGTGAGGTTCTGATGCTCGCGATCCTCCGCTCGACGCGCGGGCTGCAGCGCTTCATGCTGTTCGCCGGTCTGGCGCTCGTGCTCGTCTTCCTCGTCCTCGCGGTCTTCGCCCCGTGGATCGCGCCGTACGGGTTCAGCGCCGACCGCACGGGAGACACCGTCTTCGGCACCCAGGTCGCGCCGAACGGGCTGAACTGGTGGGGCACCACCGTCGGCGGGGAGGACGTCCTGTCGCGGGTCATCTACGGTGCTCGGACCGCGACCGAGGTGATCGTGCTCGCGGTCCTGCTCTCCATCGTGATCGGCGTGCCGCTCGGTCTGGTCTCGGGCTACCTCGGAAGCTGGCTGGACCGTGTCCTGGTGCTCGTGATGGACGCGTTGTACGCCTTCCCGTCGTTGCTCCTGGCCATCGTGGTGTCGATCGTCCTGGCCGGCGGACAGAGTGGGGTCGTCGCCGGCATCTTGTCCGCAGCCATCTCCATCACCGTCGTCTTCATCCCGCAGTACTTCCGCGTCGTGCGCAACGCGACAGTCGCGGTCAAGGCCGAGCCGTACGTCGACGCGGCCAGGGTCGTCGGCGCACGTACTCCCCGCATCCTGTTCAAGCACATCTTCTCCAACGTCGCGCAGACCGTGCCGGTGATCGCGACCTTGAACGCCTCCGAGGCCATCTTGACCCTGGCGGGCCTCGGGTTCCTCGGTTTCGGCATCGAGCCGTCGGCCGCCGCCGAATGGGGGTACGACCTCAACAAGGCGCTGTCCGACACCTCCAACGGGATCTGGTGGACCGGCCTCTTTCCCGGTTCGGCGATCGTGTTGATGGTGCTCGGCGTGACACTCGTCGGCGAGAGCCTCAACGACGTGCTCAACCCGCTGCTGCGCAACCGCACCGGCGGCACCAGCACCGCGGACGAGAAGGAGATCGCCGATGAGCTCGCCGACGTCTTGGCAACCGGTGACGCCGCGGCAGCCGTGCGCACCCCGCGCTCCGATGCCGGCCACAAGCGGGTCGCGACCCTCAGCCTGACCGACCTCTGCGTGACCTTCCGCACCGATGCCGGGCTCGTCCAGGCAGTCGACGGCATCAGCTTCGATGTGGCGCCCGGGGAGGTCGTCGCCGTCGTCGGCGAGTCAGGGTCGGGCAAGTCGGTCAGCTCGAGGGCGGTTCTCGGGCTGCTCCCGGCAACCGCGGAGGTGACCGGGTCTGCGCGGCTCAAGGACACCGAGCTGCTCGGAATGTCCGCGAGCCAGCTCCGACCGATCCGCGGGGATCAGGCCGCGATGGTCTTCCAAGAACCGTCGACGGCTCTCAACCCCGTCTACACCGTCGGATGGCAGATCAGTGAGAGCCTGCGTGCCCACCGCTCCATGTCACGCAAGCAGGCCAAGGCGCGCGCGGTCGAGCTGCTGGACCTGGTCGGCATCCCCGACCCGCATCGACGCGTCAACTACTACCCGCACCAGCTCTCCGGTGGGCAGAAGCAGCGCATCGTCATCGCGATGGCCATCTCGTGCGAGCCGGAGGTGATCATTGCCGACGAACCGACCACCGCGCTCGACGTGACGGTCCAGGCCGCCATCTTGGAGCTGCTGCTCGAGCTGCGTCACCGACTCGGTACAGCGATCGTGCTGATCACCCACAACATGGGTGTGGTCGCCGACATGGCCGACCGCGTGGTCGTCATGTACCGCGGCGCCATCGTCGAGGAGGCTGATGCCCGCTCGCTCTTCGCCGATCCCCAGCACCCCTATACGCAGCGTCTCCTCGCCGCGGTCCCGCACCTGGGGCACGGCTCGACCACCGAGCTCAGCACCGAGGGCGCCGGCGCCCCCGTGCTCCTGGTCCGCGACCTCGTCGTCGAGTTCTCCGGCCGGCTCGGCCAACCGTCGTTCCGCGCCGTCGACAATGTCGACCTGGAGGTCGCGCGCGGTGAGACTCTCGGCCTGGTCGGTGAGTCAGGCTCCGGTAAGTCGACCGTGGGTCGATGCGCTGTCGGGCTACAGCGTCCGACCTCGGGCACGGTCACCGTCAGCGGAACCGACATCTCTAACCTCTCCGAGCGCCAGCTGCGGCCGCTGCGGGGCAGGTTCGGGTTCGTGTTCCAGGATCCGGCGGCTTCGCTGAACCCCCACATGACGATCGCGGAATGTGTCGCGGAGCCGATCCACGTGCAGACCGACATGTCGAGCACCGACCGTGATCGCCGGGTCCGCGAGCTGCTGGACAGCGTCGAGCTGGGCGTGGAGTACGCCGAGCGCTATCCGCACGAGCTCTCCGGCGGCCAGCGTCAACGCGTGAGCCTGGCGCGCGCTCTCGCGCTCGACCCCGACCTGCTGATCGCCGACGAGCCGACGTCCGCACTGGACGTCTCGGTACAGGCCCGCGTGCTTACGCTCTTCGCCGAGCTGCAGCAGCGGTTGCAGTTCGCCTGTCTGTTCATCAGCCATGACCTCGCCGTCGTCGACTCCCTCGCCCACCGGGTGGCCGTGATGCGCCGCGGCGAGCTCGTCGAGGTCGGCGGCCGGGCGCAGGTCCTCGGCGCGCCGCAGCACGAGTACACCAAGCAGCTCATCGCGGCCGTACCGGTGCCCGACCCCGATGAGCAGCGCAGACGTCGCGAGGCCCGCGGTCACCTGCTGACCGACATCTCCTGAAGACCTATCCGAGCAGCGCGGCAAGGTCGGCGACGCCGATGCCGACCAGACTCTGCGCGAGAGTGCGGCCCGGTGCCGGAGCGACGGCCACCTGGTTCGGCACCACCAGGACGTGGCACCCCGCCGCCTCGGCAGCCGCGGTGCCGGTCGGCGAGTCTTCAATTGCCACGCATCGGGCAGGGTCGACAGCGAGCGCCCGTGCCGCTGCGAGGTACGGCTCCGGGTCGGGCTTGCCCGCGGTCACCTCGTCGCCAGTGACCACGATGTCGAAGATGCCCTCAGGCAGGTGCGGGAGCAGCGCATCGACGATCGAGCGATACGACATGGTGACCAGGCCGAGCGGGACCTCTGCGATGTGCAGGGCCCCAAGCAGCTCCAGCGCCCCTGGACGCCACCTGAGGTCGGTGGCCATCTGGGTCAGGACGGCGCCGACCAGGTCCTCGACGATCTCGTGCGCCTCGAGGTCGAC
>Ga0136617_10005683_pt1 | contig 11171 bp, 10 predicted proteins | sample AntDrymUQ3222106_2_FD_129672 | JGI IMG/M metagenome (GOLD analysis project Ga0136617, IMG submission 129672) | Polar desert sand microbial communities from Dry Valleys, Antarctica - metaG UQ322 (21.06) | ecosystem: Environmental > Terrestrial > Soil > Desert | place: Antarctica: Dry Valley...
CAGGCTGGAGGCGCAGCGGGTGCTGCGGCCGAAGGAACTGCCAATCGATACGCTTGCGACGCACGTCCTGCTCAAGGACTCGCTGCTGCGCCTCGAGCCCCTTACGTTCGGTGTCGCCGGCGGACGGATCTCCAGCAATATCTCGCTCGATGGGCGAACGAAACCGGTCCGTGGCAACATGGAGATTGACTTCCAGGGACTCGATCTCTCGCGTCTGTTTCCCGAGTCGCAGGCGATGAAGGAGGCGCTTGGCACGCTCTACGGCCGGGCCAAGCTCACTGGCCGTGGAGAGTCGATTGCAGAGCTGCTTGGTACGAGCAACGGCCCGATCGCACTGGCCGTGAACGGCGGTCAGGTAAGCCTGCTCCTCGTCGAGTTGCTCGGTCTCGACCTGGGGGAAGCCGTCACGTTGCTGGGGACGCGCAATCGGCAGATACGATTGCGTTGCGCGGTTGCCGACCTCACGGTGAAGGAAGGTGTAGCCACCCCCAAGCGTTTGTCATCGACACGTCCGATACCGTCGTGACCGTGACGGGTCCCATTGATCTACGGGGCGAGCGTCTCCATCTCGTGTTCCACCCCGAGCCCAAGGATCCCAGCATCTTCGCGTTGCGCTCGCCCATTCATCTGCAGGGTGCCTTTAAAGATCCGACGGTACGGCCGGAAATCGGGCCAATCGCCGCGCGCATCGCCGGCGCCGCGTTGCTGGCCGCGGTGAACCCCCTGCTCGCTCTGCTGCCGTTCATCGAGACAGGACCCGGCAAGGACAGCGATTGCGCGAAATTGATAGGCCAGGTCCGCGCGAAAGGCGCAATCAAAAAGCAATAACCAGTTCGCGAAATCAATGGCGCGATTGTTCGCTCCATGGGGCCGACGAGCTATTCCGGCGCATTGTTTTCAACGCAGCTGTGACGAACAACGACGATCATCCCCGCAACCATGCGGTGCGCCGCACCGTGCACGGCTGGCGCCTGACGCCGGCGTACGATCTCGTGCCTGTGCCTTTGGTTAGCCTCGAACGCCGCGACCTCGCGATGACGGCCGGAACCTATGGGCGCACGGCGAGCATCTATAACCTGCTTTCCCAATGCGATCGCTTCGGGCTCGGCTTAGAGGCGGCTAGGGAAGAAATTGAGAAAGTCGTAACGACTGTCCGAGCTTGGCGAGACCACTTCCACGCCTGCGGCGTATCGGCGAAGGACATCGAGTACATCGCACAGGCATTTCTGCCCGAATGTTTCTTCTTCGAAAAGCCGCCCGAAGGCTGAGATCCTCGAGACGTACTGGCAATCATGAAGAATTGGTCGGAGGCGAGACCCCACTCCGTTAAGTATGGAATCCTTCTGCGATCGGACCCCACAAGCTTTTCGACCGTGGATACGCTCCGCTCAGTGCTGGTGCGCTTGGCCGCTATTGCTGCGACCGTTGTGCAGTGCGAACTGATGTGCATTCTCCGGTACGAACGCTCAGCTTGCGTCCGACTTAAGCCCGTAATCGTTCGCTGCGCTCTTGGGCGACACGTATCCCATCTCGACATCGTGACGTACGGAGGCGCGATCGCGCCGCCGTGGATCGCCAAAGCCGCCCCCGCCGGCCTCTAGCGTCGTCAGTCGATCGCCCGGCGCCAAAAGATAGCGGCCTTTTGGGTGCGCCTTTTTCCCATTGACGCGGACCTCGCGCAAACCTCCCGGCTGGCCCCCGCGCATGCCCACTGGGGGAAATTCCGTTCGCCCGGCGAGAAAGGCGATCGCGATTTCGCTGCCGCTCTCGTTGACGAATTCGATCCGCTGCCCCAGTCCGCCGCGAAATTCGCCAGGACCGCCGCTGTCGGCCAACAGTTCCTTGGAGGCAATGGCCATTCCCGTCAGATCTTCCCACACCTCGATCGAACTGCCGGTCATGTTCGACGGTGAAGGTGTCGTCGGTGCGCCGTCCTGGCCTTCGAGCGCGCCGAAACCGCCCGACGCGAAGAAGATGCTCGATACTCCGCGGCTGTCGCGCGTTTGGCCCTGCACGTTGATGAGGTTGAGCATTCCCGAATCCGCCTGGACACGGTCGGGAACGATATCGGCCAGGGCGCCAAAAATCAGGGGAACGACGAAATGCCCGACAATGTGGCGACCGCCAGTCGGCGAGGGCGACACCGCGTTGAGCAGACAGCCCACCGGCGCACTCGCGATGATCGGACGCACGCTGCCCTGGTTGTTGGGGATACGCGGCGTGGTCAGACATTTGATGGCATAGCACGTCATCGCCCGCGTGTAGCACAACGGCACATTGATGGCCGACTTGATCGCTGCGCTTGTCCCGCTGAAATCCACGAAGACCTCGCCAGCCCGGATCGTCACCGCGCAGGCGAGCGTCAGCGCGCCGTCCTGACCTTCGATCTCGATCTGATTCTGATAAGTACCTTCTCGCAGCAAGGCGATCTGCTCGCGGATTGCCCGCTCCGACTGCTCGAGAATGGCGTCCGCCAGCGGATCGATCGACTCGAGCCCATATTCGTCCATGAATTCATTCAGCATCCTTGCACCCACGGTCGTGCATGAGACGTTCGCCAGCAAGTCGCCTAGCGTTTGCTCGGGTACGCGCACGTTGACGCGGATCAGATCCAGCAGCGCTTCGTTGAGGCGGCCACCTTCCGCCATGAGGCAGATCGGAAGGCGCAATCCTTCCTCGTAGACTTCGCGTGCCGTCGCCGAAAAGCCGCCGCCGCCGATATCGGGAAGATGGGTGATGCTCATCGAGTAACCGACAATGCGGTCGTGACGAAACACCGGCTGCATCACGTTGATGTCGAACAAATGGCCGGTGCCGATCCATGGGTCATTGGTCATCACGACATCGCCGGGGTTGAGAGTCTCCGGTGGGAACCGCTCGAGCATCGCGACGAGCGTGGCGGGCGCAGTGCCGGTGAACGAAGGCACGCTGTACGTGCCTTGCGCGATAACCCGCCCGCGACTGTCGAATACGACGCACGACAGATCGTAGCTTTCCCGCACGTTGGTGGAGAACGACGAACGGACGAGCGTATTGATGATCTCGTCGGCGATGGAGATAAGCCGGTCCCATTGAATCCCCAGTGAAATGACGTCGACGCTCATGAGTTGGTGCCTCCGATATCGATGACGAGGTTTCGCTGCTCGTCGACGCGCGCGATGTCGCCGGGGCTCAAGACGCAGGTGGATTCGGCTTCCTCGATGAGTGCCGGCCCCGCGATGGCAATGCCCGGCGCCAATCCATAGCGGTCGTAGATGGCGCAGTCGACATAGCCGCCGGTTTCGGGAAAGTACGCGGCGCGGTGGCCGCGCAGCGCCGTTTCCGCTGTCGCTTTCGTGCGCAGTCGATACGCTAAGTCGCCGCCCGGAGTCGGCCCGTGGACCTCGACTTTCCACGCAACGATTTCCACCGCTCGATCGGCGAAGCTCATGCCGAAAATGGCTGTGTAGGCTTGCGCAAATCGCTCCGGAAGTTCGTCCAGCACCCGCGCGTGATCCGCATTGGACAACAACACTTCGACCTCGTAGCCCTGGCCTTCGTAGCGCATGTCGAGACGCAGCAGCACGCGCGAGTCCGCGGCATCGCCGCCTGCGGACGCGAGCTGGTCGCGCACGCGCGCCTCCAATGCGCCGGCGATCTTCGCGAAGCGTGCCGCGGTCATAGTCGCGAGCGGCGCGCGCAGTGACTGGACCTGTTCGAATCCGACCGGGCTCGTGAGCAGACCGAACGCCGACATGACGCCGGCGCCACTTGGACAGATCGCCTGCGGGATGCGCAGCTTGCGCGCGATTCGCGATCCGTGGATCGGGCCGGAGCCGCCGAAAACGATCATGCTGCAGCGTCGGTAGTCGACACCGCGCTCGGACGCATGCACCCGGAATGCCTTCGCCACGTCCTCGTTGATCACCTCGTGCACGCCCCACGCCACGCGTTCCACCTCGAGTCCGAGTGGCGTCGCCAGCCGCACTTTTACCGCGGTGCGCGCGGCAGCGGCGTCGAGCGGCATGCGCCCACCGAGAAACGATGCGGAGTCGAGGTAACCGAGGATGAGGTTCGCGTCGGTAAGCGTGGGTTCGAGACCACCGCGCCCATAGCAGGCGGGACCCGGATCGGCGCCCGCGCTGCGCGGTCCCACGCGGAGAACGCCGCGCGGATCGAGATCGGCGAGGCTGCCGCCGCCCGCTCCGATTTCGATCATGTCGATCACCGGAATCTTGATCGGCAGACCGCTGCCGCGCTTGAATTCGTGTACGCGCGCGACTTCGAGTTCGTAGCGCTTGAGCGGCACGTGATCGCGTACCACGCAGCCCTTGGCCGTCGTGCCGCCCATATCGAACGAAAGCACCTGAGGCTGCGCCAGCCAGCGGCTGTGGCGCGCCGACATCAGCGCGCCTGCCGCGGGACCGGATTCGAGCAGGCGCACCGGATATCGGCGCGCCATTTCCGGCGTGAGCGTGCTTCCACTCGAGCTCATGATGAGGAACTGTCCGCGAAAGCCAGTGGCGGCGAGGCCTTGCTCCAGCTGGTCGATATAGGCATCCACCAGCGGCTGCACGTAGGCGTTGAGGCACGCGGTCGTCCAGCGCGGATACTCGCGCGCGAATGGGAAAATCACCGCGGACGCCGACACCCGAAGCCCCGGAAATTGCACGCCGATCCACGCGACGAGTGCCAGTTCATGCGCCGGATTGGCGTACGAATGGAGCAGGCATACCGCGATGCCGCGTACCCCATCCTCGTCGACGGCACGGGCAATGCGTTCCGCGAGCCCATCGAGTACGAGCGGGCGGCGCACACTGCCATCCATCGCCATGCGCTCGTCGACCTCGAAGCGGAGCGGACGTGGAACGAGCGGCGCCGGAAAGCGGATGCGTAGATCGAACAGGTCGTAGCGTTGCTCCATCGCGATGTCGAGCACATCGCGGAAGCCGCGGGTGACGATCATCGCGGTCGGCGTTCCGCGCCGTTCAATCACGGCATTGGTGACGAGCGTCGTGCCGTGTACGATCATCGCGACATCTGCCGCCTCGATACCTGCTAGGCGCGTCACGACTTCGACGCCGGCGAGCACGGCCTCGTCCGGCGCGGCCGGCGTGGTCAGCGACTTGTGCGTGACGATCTCGCGTTGGCGATCGTCGAAGAGCGCGAAATCGGTGAATGTTCCTCCGATGTCAATCCCGATTCGATAGGACATGCGAGGATTTGCCGATCGTTGCGTGGGAATAATGGTGGAGAGAAGCGTTCAGCCCGCACGCATGACCTGGCCGACAATGTCCACGGCTTGGTCGATGTCGGTAGACGTAATGTCGCGATAAACGATAAAGCGGATCCGATCGTTTTCCAACGGAAGAACCAGCAGTCCGCGTGCCGCGAAGCTCGCGCACAGCACCGACGCGGCTTGCCGCACCCGGACGATCACAATGTTGGTACGGCGGGGAGGTTCGTCGACGTCGAGCCCCGGCACTGCGGCGAGCCCCGCAGCCAACTGTTGTGCGAGCTCATGCGTTTTCGCGATATGCGAAAAATCGTCCAGGCCGGCCAGGGTGGCCGCGGCGGCCGGTCCGATCGGCCGCAGTCCGCCACCCAGTCGCTGTCGCAAAACGAGCGCGCGTTCAATGGTCGCCGTGTTTCCCGCCAGCGCCGCTGCGATCGGAGCGCCGAAACCTTTATTGAGGCTGACCGACACGGTATCGAAGCCGCAAGCAAGTTCTGCCGGCGCGACATCGAGTGCGCACGCCGCGTTGAACAACCGCGATCCGTCCAGGTGCAAACGCGCCCCGTGCGTCCGCGCAAGCGCCACTACGGCGTCGAGGTAATTCGGGGACAGCGCGACCCCGCCGCTACGGTTGTGCGTGTTCTCAAGCACAAAGAGTGATACCGGCGGACGTTGCGTGTCGGCAATGGCGCCGATTGCCTGCGCCCATGTCGCGATGGGCGGCATGGCGCCGGGTGCGTTCACGGCCGTCATCAGTAAACCACCCAGCGCGGCGCCGGCGCCCGCCTCCGAGACGAGGACATGCGCTCCTTGCTGCGTCACAACGCACGATCCGGGGATCGCGCTCAGCATCAGGGCGGTCGTGTTCGCCATGGTGCAGGTGGGAAATACGAGAGCGTCCTCCTTGCCGACCAATTGAGCCACGCGAGCTTCGAGCTTGCGCTGCCAGGGATCCTCGCGCAAACCGAAATGATGGGAATTTTTCGCAGCTTCAGCCGCTGCGTGCATCGTCGGCGTTGCATGCGCGAGAAAATCGCTGCGCAGATCGATCGTACTATTCATTCACCCGATCCCGACCCGGACGCCACTTTAGTCTTTCATCGTGGCGACAAGCCACAATGCGAGTTGCGGAAAGAAGTAGAGCAGGAAGGAAAGCGCGCTCAGCATCGCCGCGTAGGGAAGCGAAGCCCAGGCAATCGTCGTCAACGGCACATCACGCGCAATCGATTGCACAGCAAAAAGGTTGAGCCCGATAGGGGGTGATAATTGCGCGAGTTCGGCCTGGATGACGAGGATGACGCCGAACCATACGTCACTAAAGCCCATCAGCTTTAGAGTCGGATAGAGCACCGGTACCGTTAGCATCATCATCGAGATGCCATCGAGAAACGTGCCTAAGACCAGGTACAGAACGAAGAGCGCTGTGAAGAAGACGAGCGGGCTGAAATTGAGCTCGACTAGGAATTGCGCCGTCGCTCGCCCGATTCCTGCCTGCACCACCGCAAAGCTCAAGATCTGTCCCGCGATGATGATCAACATCACGACGCTGCTCACCGCGACGCTACTCAAGAGCGATGCTTCGAATTTCGTCCACGTGAGTTCGCGGTAACAGGCGCTGAGCAGCAGGGCGACCAGGCAGCCGAATCCCGCGGCCTCGGTCGGCGTCACCACCCCGAAATACATGCCACCGACAATGGCGAAGATCAGCATCGTGACCGGCATGCATTGGCACAGCGCAAGCAGCCACTGCGCAACGCTATAACGGGGCACCCGCGCCGGCACGAGGCTCGGGTCGCGCATGACACGCCAGGCGACATAGCCCATGAACATCAGCACCGCGATTAAGCCGGGGATGATCGTGGCGATGAACAGATCAATCACCGATTGCTGGATCACCGCTGCGTAGACGAGCAGAAAAATGCTGGGCGGGATCAAGTTGCCGAGCGCGCCGCCCCCGGTGAGCGTACCGAGGGTGATCGAATCGTTGTAGCCGCGCCGGCGCATTTCAGGCAGCGCGACGGTGCCGATAGTCAGCGCGGTTGCCGTGGATGATCCGGAAATCGCGGAGAAAACGGCGCAAGCCATGATGTTCGCCTGCGCAAGATTGCCGGGAACACGGTTCAGCAGAACCGACACGCCTTGGTAGAAGCGACTCGATGCTCCACTGCGAAGAATAATCTCGCCCATGAGGACGAAGAGCGGCACCGCGGTGAGGGTGAACGAATTCACCGTATTCCATACGATGTCGCCGAGGCTCGGCCACAGCAGAGTGCCGTGCAGCAACGTGATCCCGACTAAACCGACCAGACTCATGGTGGCAACCACCGGAACGCCGAAGAGGATTGCCACCCCGAGCAGGACCGCGTAAAGAAGAAGCGTGACCTCCCAACTCATCCGGGACCAGCACCCGGGTCGCCGCCGCGCCGTGGCGACAGTCCCAGCAGGCGACGCAGAATTTCTTCGACGTAGGCCAAGCAAAGCAGCGCATAGCCCGTGGGCAGGATGAGTTGCGGCCAGACCAGTGGCGTAGCGGAAGGCTGAATCGATGTCGAGCCGAACTGCCAGCTGTTCGCCGCGAGCAGGTACGTGGCATAGAGCAGTGCGGCGCTGATGGCAAGGCCAATCAAGGCGGCGCCGATTCCCACGATGTTCTGCACGCGTGGCGACAATCGATCGACCAGCCACCTCATACTGAGATGCCGATCGGCCCTTAGCAGATGGATCGTGCCCAGCATGGTGATCCACGCCATCAGATATCCGCCGTATTCGTCGGCGACGAGCGTCGAGCTGCCGAAGAGGTAGCGCGCCGCGACCTCAACATTGATCAGGATCAGCAGCGCCATGAGCAGCAGTCCCGCCAATCGGCCGAGGGCAAACTCCGCCGAGGCGAGAACGCCCGCCAGAACCTTCATCGTTCTACCGGAAGGTGCTTCTTGCTAGGCCGCGTCAGGCTGGTTCAGCCTGCCCCACAGGCTTTGATGGAGCCGTCGAGCAGTGCTTTTCCGGTTGCGCCATGCTTTTGCGCCCATTGATCCCAGCTCGCGCGCATCAATTGCCGCGCCTTGGTGCGATCGGCGGCGCTTGGCTCGAGCAGCGTGACCTTGTTCGTGCGCAGGTTGTCGCGCGCCGCCTGGTCGCCTTCTTCGGACATCTTGCGATATTTTGGAGCCCATTCCGCGGCCTTCGCCATGAAGGTCTGGCGGACATCGGTCGGGAGCTTCGATAGTTCTGCAGCATTCACCATCATAATCTGGTGGCCCATCGTCATATTAAGCATGTAGCCGGTCTTGACGATTTCGTAGGCGCGCCAATCGCTCGCGGAAAAGGCCGAGGTAATCGCGCCATCGATAATGCGACGCTCCAGAGCGGGAATGACTTCTGCCGAAGTGATGGTTACCGCCGATCCTCCGAGAGCGCGCATCATTTCCACCTGCTCGGGATTCCAGGAACGGATCTTCATACCCTTGAGGTCATCGATGCCGTTGATGGGCTTGTTGAGCCATAGATTTTGCGGCGGCATGGTCCAATGCATGGCGACATCGATGCCGAACTTCTTCTTCAGCACGTCGTTGGCGGTGGACTGCACGGCTGGCAGTGCCCTTTCGAAATGCTCGTAGGATGTGCATAAGAAAGGGAGCGCCAGGACATTCAGCTCCGGCACGTCGCCGGCCGCAAAGCCTACTGCGACGTCGCCCATCTGCACCTGATTCGTGGCGACCGCCTTGACGACATCCGCCGCCTTGTAGGGCAGTTCGCCCGCCGCGTAGACAGTGATCTTCAGTTTCCCGCCCGTCGCTACGCCCACTTCTTCAGCGAAGGCCTTGTTCAACTGCGCGGGTTTGTCGTTGGGCGGGAAGTAGGTGAAAAAGCGCCACTCAACGGGGGCCTGCGCCGCCGCGACACCGGCCGCCATCGACAATACGAGCGCGGTGCCGCGCACCAGCCTGAATGCGAAACCGAACGCTTGTTGCATGCATCTCTCCTGTCTGGCCCCCTGCCGAACTGGCAGTACGAAAGATGCTACGGTCAGACGCGGAGGGGATGCAATGAGGTAAATTGCTGGCGATTCGTCGGTCGCCGCACAGGCAAAGCCATGGGAGCATGGCTGCGGCAGCGCGGATGCGGATGGCACCCCCGCATCTAGCGCTTCGTATGGACTGGGGGGGCCTTCGGTTGTGCGGCGGTCGCCGCGGTGGCGAAGCGCCCGGCCTGGTCATACAGCGCGGTCATCATCCGCAGGAAGCCGGCCGTGTCGGTGACTGTATCGCCGCGCCCACTGAACCACGCGAGGCTCGGCACCAGGAAGTTCTCGCGTACGACGCGGTATTCGAGGCACGCTTTTTCCCCACGAACGGTTGTCTCGAAATGGCGCTCGCGCCCCTGGGGAGTGACCAGGACAAGCTCGGCCGTGGCCAGCTTCTTGAGCGCATAGGTCACGAGATGCGTATCGTCGATATTCAGCACCATGCAGATTTCGGCAAGGCGTTTTCCGCGCGCGCGGTGATTCACGGCGTGGAGCACCAGCGTGTCGAGCGCGTTGAGCCCATGCACGTTCGCCGCCCCCATGCAATTTTCGACCCAGCGTTGAAACCCGAACATCAAGATGATCAACGCGTATTCGAAGTCGCTCAGTTCCTGACTGGACAAGCTCGGCTCGAAGTCGGACGTCACGGCAGTGAGCCCCGCACGAACCGGGTAATCCGGTATGCGCGCGTGCGCAGCCGGAGCACGAGAATCACGCTTCTTGGGAGACACAGAACGGCTCATCGGGATCCTTGGAGGTGCTGCCGGCGCCATGTGAGGTGTGGCTGGCTGCCGCTGCCATAGGAAGCATAATTGATCGATCCTGGCTTGGCCTTCGCGAGGCCAATGAGCTCCTGGAGATTGTTTGCTGCCAGCCCGGGATGCGCCAACAACAGCTGCTGCAGCAGGATAAGGTTCGTGACCGGAGCGAAGTCCTTCTGCGCGTCGTACGGCAGCTTCGTGAAGAGGTGCCGGTTGATCGAGAACGACGCATCGGTCGTCAACAGAATCGTATGGCCGTCGGCCGGCGACTTGGCGACCATGTCGACGCCGATGATGGTACTGCCGCCCGGCTTGTTCTCGACCACGACCGGCTGCCCCCACTGCGCATGGAAGCGTTCGGCGAGCTGGCGCGCGAGCAGGTCAATGCCGCCCCCAGGAGGATACGGGACGACGATCTTCACCGCGTTCGTCGGCCAGCCCTGCGCGCAGACCCCCGCACATACCACGGCCGCGAAAACAAACGCCGTTATGCGCAAGATGCATGGCATAGTCAGTTGTCCTCTAGAAAGGTCGTCGCGAAGTTTACATCTGCTAATCCCGTGGATTTCTCGCACGGTGCCGTGAGTCATTTTGCCCGACGCGCGCAGCCGCCCGCAGCGGGCGCGGCTACCCGGCTCGTGAACACGCAGTGGAAGCGATGGCCTAAACGGCGGCGCGGACAGCGACGCCGTCTGATGGGGGCAACGAAATGCACGATAGCTGCACTTGCTTGGGCATACTTGGGGCAACGTCGCGCCCTCTTGGCATCTAAACTTGGCAGAGTGGCTGTAGCCTCCCAGACTGCATGTCTCGACAGCCCTTCCTACACGCGGCATCCCGCTATTCCTGGAGCAAACATGCCGATTGGCGAATTGACTCACGACGGTCCGCCGACACCCGAGCAACTATCCCTGTTCCTGCCGGTGATGGGAAACCTGCCCTTCACGGCTACGACTACCGTGCGCTATAAGGAAGCGACTGGGACGGCATGGAAAATGGGGCATCCGCTGCATCGCATCCGGCGGGACTTGGCAGCACCACCACCCGCGAATCCGATCCCCGATGGCTTCGCGTGGCCGATCATCGATCTTTCCCCGGGTACCGCATACGACGTCGAGGTCACCGTCATCGACGGCGGCGTGTCGGAGCTCAAAAAGGCGACATTCACCAC
>Ga0136617_10005684_pt1 | contig 11170 bp, 13 predicted proteins | sample AntDrymUQ3222106_2_FD_129672 | JGI IMG/M metagenome (GOLD analysis project Ga0136617, IMG submission 129672) | Polar desert sand microbial communities from Dry Valleys, Antarctica - metaG UQ322 (21.06) | ecosystem: Environmental > Terrestrial > Soil > Desert | place: Antarctica: Dry Valley...
GATCGCCGACTTTTACGACCGCGCTGATACCGGTAATCTGGACTGGGAGGAGGCCGATGACGTAGTCATAGAGCGGCCGGAACTGGAGCAGATCTCCATACGATTGCCGAAGGAAGACCTCGATGCTCTCCGCCGACGGGCGGCGAGGAGCGGCGTCGGCTACACGACCCTGATACGCATGATCGTGCGCGCCCATCTCCAGAACCCGCTGACCTGACTTCAGTCCAGCCATGCTCCGGCGCCAGCAAGAATCGTAAACATTCTCATAACGAATTCTGGACGCTGCTGTTATCATTGCGTGCGATAGAGTAGGAAATCGTCGAGAAGGGCTTGCAAATCGTGGTAAGCACAACTACCGGAAGCCGCATGATGGACGGCACTGACAGGGAGATACTCAACTTCATCCAGCGGGAGTTTCCGCTGGAGCGGGAGCCTTTCTCCGCCATCGGGCGTGAGATCGGCGTCGCGGGCAATGAGGTCATCCGCCGCATAGAGTCTCTAAAGCGCGGGAAGGTGATTCGTCAGATATCCGCGATCTTTGACACCCGCGTACTCGGGTACCAATCTACCCTGGTGGCGGCCAAGATCCCCAAAGAGAAACTGAACGCGGGCGCGAAAGCCGTGAACTCGCACCCCGGCGTCTCCCACAACTACGAGCGCAACAACGAATTGAACCTCTGGTACACGGTGGCCGTCCCGCCGAACTCGCGGCTCGGGCTCGAGGGCACCGTTGACGTGCTGCACCACATAAGTGGCGCGGAGAAGACGCGCATCCTGCCCACCCTCAAGCTCTTCAAGATAGGCGTCACCCTCGACATGAACGCGGGCGCGACCGCCAAGAAAGAAGCTCCAGCCTACGGCGAGAAGGATCGCGTGGGAGCCGACCGGAACATCTCGGAGGATGACAAGGCCGTTATCCAGGCTCTGCAGGAGGACATTCCGCTCACGCCCAGGCCGTTCGACCTGTGGGCAGAGCAGATCGGGATGTCATACGGCGAGCTGCTCGAACGGGCTTACGACTTGCAGCGGCGCAAGATCATGCGCCGCTTCTCCGCCGTTCTCTACCACCGCAAGGCTGGCTTCCGGGCGAACGCGATGGGCGTTTGGAAGGCGCCAGAGGAGCGCGTCGAAGAGGTCGGCGAGATGTTCGCCCAATACCAGGCCGTCTCCCACTGCTACCAGCGTCCCGTCTACGAGGATTGGCCTTACGCCCTGTTCTCGATGGTCCACGGTCGCTCGGTCGAGGAGTGCGAGGCGGTGCTCACCGCGATGGCCGAGGAGAGCGGCCTCACCGACTACGCCTCCCTCTACTCCACCCGCGAGTACAAGAAGACGCGGGTCCGCTACTTCACGCCGGAGATGGACGCCTGGGAACGCCTATACGCCGGCGTGCTCCGGTAGCCGGGAAGGCCGATCCGCCCCGTCAAACAAGTCCCGTGAGCAAACACGAAACCCCGATGGTACTGGCGGCAAGTCGGCGGGACGCTCATCGAGGAGTTCGTGGCCGTGCGGAGATCAGAGGGTTGTGGACCGCGTTTGCTCGACGGGGTCATTATCAAAGACGGCGAGCATCGCATCGCGCGTCAGCCCGAGGTCACGCTCGAAGACAAAGACGTAATCGTTGTGCAAACGAAGGCCAGCCGTTTGGGGATGTACCTCATGGGACAGGCATTCTTCTCGGCGCAACTGATCCGGACGTTCGGCCCTCGATCCGTTGTTTCGGTGGCCCTTTGCAACCGGGACGACTCTGTACTGCGACCGATGTTCGAGCAGTACCCGGACATGCAGGTAGTCGTGTGCCCTCCACTGGATACGGTTCAGTAAGGTGCTGGACAACGTACATCCGCATTCGCTATTTCGATGACCTGGCGCCAAATCTACTCGGCAATGCCTGGCGGAGATGTTGCTATTCCAATGGGGAGGATCGAATTTGCTACTCGAACATCGGGGTAAGCGTCCGCAGATCCATGGGTCCGCCTATGTGGCTCCCACGGCGACGATCTGCGGAGACGTGACCATTGGCGAGAACAGCCGGATTCTTTTCGGGGCGGTGGTGACGGCGGAGGGTGGCCCCGTGAAGATCGGCGCTGAGTGCATAGTGATGGAGAACGCGGTTATCCGCAGCGCGCCGAAACACCCTGTCCGGATAGGGGATCACGTCCTCGTGGGGCCGCGAGCGTATCTTACGGGTTGCAATGTCGAGGACAATGTCTTTCTGGCTACGGGCTCGGCGATCTTCAACGGAGCCTTCATCGGCGAGGGGTCGGAGGTGCGGGTCAACGGGGTAGTTCACCTCAGGACGGTATTGTCGAAAGACTCGTTGGTCCCCATCGGATGGGTTGCGGTCGGTGACCCGGCGGAGATTTTGCCCCCGGACGAGCACGAGAGGATCTGGGCCATACAGGAGCCGCTGGACTTCCCAGGTACGGTGTTCGGTGTCGAGCGGGGACCGGCCGGGACGATGATGCCGGAGATGACCCGCCGCTACGCGAGGGGCCTCGAAAAGCACCGGGAGGATCTGCCCCTCGACGCGGGAGAGCGGTTGATAGGTGAGGGATAAACCAGGAGCGAACCTTTGTTGAGCTGGGCGCTGCTCGTGGCGCTTCCGGCGGCGTTTTTGGCTGGCGTCGTCACCGGGATGACGGGTTTCGGGCTCGCCCTCATAAGCACTCCTCTGCTGCTCTTCGTCTACGAACCCCGGACGGTCATCGTCCTGACGACGATCTTCTCGATCTTTATAAACGTAGCGGTGGTGTGGGATTCGTGGCGCGACGCCCACCGGCGGCTGGCGCTCGCTTTGCTTCCGCCAGCGTTCGTGGGGCTCGTGGCCGGCACGGAAGTCCTGCGCGTCGTGGACCCGGTGTACATTCGGCTGGCGGTCGGGATCGTGGTGGTCTTCTCGGCGATGATCCTGCTCAAAGATTTCCGCCTGCCGGGGGCGGGCTCGCGATGGGGGCCCGTGGTCGCGGGCTCGACGAGCGGCGCGCTCTCGACCTCGACGGGGCTTGCCGGTCCCCCGATAGTCCTCCTGCTCACCGCCCGCGACCTCCCGAAGCACGACTTCCGCGGCACGAGCGCCCTCTATTTCCTGGCGATGAGCGTGTTTGCCATAGTGGTGCTCGCGTTTCGCGGCCTCGTCGAGGCGGAGCACGTCCCGCTCGGAGCCATCCTTATCCCGGCGGCCCTCGTGGGGAAGGTCGTCGGCACGGCCGCGCTGAAGAGGGTCTCCGAGAAGGCTTTCCGGGGGATCAGCCTCGGACTCGTCGTCTTCACGGGCGCTCTGGGCGTCGCGACCGCCGTCTGGGCGCTCTTGTAGAAGTCAGGCGGCCTGAAGGTCTCTTCTTCCGACAAGTTGTGCGCATCGCAGGTCCATCACCTTACTCGTCGAAGGGCGTGGCTGGCGCGGACACCGTTCCCGGAACACCCGCTCGACTTTTCATTGTCGGAGCGTTCACCGAATATCGGAGTTGATCCCCCTATAGAATCATGGTGGTTGGTACTTTGACGAGGAGGCGGGGATGACGATAAGGGTAGGGGCGCAGATACAACCGCAGCAGGCGAGCTACGCTCAGATGCGCGATACGTGGCTGAGGGTGGAGGAGATGGGGGCTGATACGCTCTTCAACTGGGACCATTTCTACCCACTCTATGGGAACCCGGACGGCGAGCACTTCGAGTGCTGGACGCTGCTTGCGGCGATGGCGGAGGTCACCGAGAGGGTGGAGTTCGGGGCTTTAGTGACGTGCAATTCGTACCGCAACGCGAACCTGCTCGCCGACATGGCCCGAACCGTGGATCACATCTCCGGCGGGCGGCACATACTCGGGATTGGGAGCGGCTGGTTCCAGAGAGACTACGACGAGTACGGCTACGACTTCAAGACGGCTCCGGATCGGCTGCGCGACCTCGACGCCTCGATGCCGGTCATCGAAGAGCGGCTGGGCAAGCTAAATCCGTCGCCGACACGTGAGATTCCAGTCCTGGTCGGAGGCGGCGGCGAGAAAGTGACCCTGCGAATCGTCGCCCAACACGCCCACATCTGGAACGGCTTCGGGGACCCCGAAGCGGCGGGCCGCAAGAGCAAGATACTGGATGACTGGTGCGAGAAAGTCGGAAGAGACCCAAAGGAGATAGAGCGGTCCATCAGCGTCCGTCCGGGCCAGATCCCGAACGCTGACAGCTACGTGGAGAACGGGATAACGCACTTGATCGTCGGCGTCGGCGGCCCTGACTACGACCTGAACCCGCTGGAAGAGTTGATCTCCTGGCGCGACGAGTATCGCAAGCGCAACCCGGAGGTGCTAGCTGGGTAGAGCTATCAGCGGTCAGCTTTCAGCCATCAGCAAGAACAGAAAAAGTGGATACCAGACGGCGCCTCCGAGGGCTCCAGAAAGCAGTCGCCGCTCACCATCAACTGGCGTGTCTACCTGGCGCTGATCGCACGTTCCAGGTCGGCGACTAGATCCTCTTTGTCCTCGATGCCGACCGAGAGTCTCAGCAATCCGTCGGTCACGCCCCGCGCCTCGCGCTGCTCCTTCGGAATGGCCGCGTGGGTCATCGTCGCCGGGTGGGTGATTAGAGATTCCACTCCCCCGAGGCTCTCCGCGAAGGAGAACACCTCCGTCTTCTGCACTGCCGCGTAGGCTGCCTCGGCGCCGCCCTTCAGGGTGAACGAGACCATCCCTGAGAAGCCGCTCATCTGCCGCTTCGCCAACTCGTGTTGAGGATGGCTCGGGAGACCGGGATAGTTGACCGTGGCGACTTGCGGGTGGCCCTCCAGGAACTCGGCGACGGCGAGGGCGTTCTCTTCGTGTTGGCGCATACGGACGGCGAGTGTCTTGAGGCCGCGGAGTATGATCCAGGAGTCGAACGGTCCAGGCACTCCGCCAGCGGCGTTCTGGTAGAAGGAGATCCTCTCGCGGAAACCTTCTTCCGAAGTCATGACCGCGCCCCCGATCACATCTGAATGGCCGCCCATGTACTTGGTCGTGGAATGCACCACGATGTCCGCCCCGAGTTCCAGCGGCCTCTGGAAGTACGGCGAGGCGAAGGTGTTGTCCACCGCGACGACCGCCCCACGCTCGTGGGCCATCTCCGAGAGCTTCTGTATGTCCGAGAGGGTGAGCATCGGGTTGGTGGGAGTTTCGATCCAGAGCATCTTTGTCTCGGGCCGCAACGCTTCCTCGACTGATGCCGGATCGGTGGAGTCAACGTAGTCGAAGTCGATCCCGCTGCCCTCCCGGAGCACCTTGTCGAAGAGACGGTAGGTGCCGCCATAGAGGTCGTCCCCGGCGACGACGTGGTTCCCAGGTGACAGCAGGCTCATCACGGCGGTCGTGGCGGCTAGGCCGGAGGCGAAGGCGAGACCGTGATCCGCGCCTTCGAGCGCCGCCATGCACTCTTCGAGAGCAGTACGGGTCGGGTTGCCGGTACGGCTGTATTCGTAGCCTTTGTGCTCGCCCGGCGCTGCCTGTGTGTATGTGGAGGTCTGGTAGATCGGTACTATCGTCGCCCCAGTCGCCGGGTCGGCCTCCTGGCCGACGTGGATGGCACGGGTGGCGAAGCCTTTTCCGGCGGAGTCTTTTTTCATCGCCCTTCTTTCCTGTAAATGTCGAGGACCTTACCGCCGTGATCCAACACTCTTACCTCGTACACGCTCTCATCCAGGACGAGGCTCTCCGAGGCGGCTTTTTCGGCTTCTTCCAGGATGTCGTGGTAGCTGGTCTTGAATACGGACCTGCCCTGGTAGTAGACTTCTGTCTTGTAAGCCTGCTCGCTCGTCACTCCCGGCCTCCCTCCCCGAAGATTCGGTACGGGCGTTTCAGGTCATCCTGCGTGGCGGCGGAGTTGGCGAGCATCCATTCGTCGTCGAAGACTTTGGAGACGTAGTTGCGGCCCGTGTCAGGGAGGAGCACGACGACCACGGCGTCTTTCGGCAGACCCTTCGCTGCCCGCACCGCCCCGACGGCGGCCATCCCGCACGAGCCCCCGGTGAATAGACCCTCTTCGGCCATCAGGCGCCGGGTCATCAGGAACGACTCGCGGTCGTCCACCTGGATCACCTCGTCCACCACCGCTCCGTCGTGGTTGCCTGGATAGAAGTCCTCGCCGACGCCTTCGACAGCATACTGGTGGATGTTCTCGGGATCGGAGAATATGGAGCCTTCCGGGTCAACCCCTACGACCTTTACTTCCGTGCTCTGTTCCTTCAGATAACGTCCCGTGCCGGTGATGGTGCCGCACGTACCCATGCCGCAGACGAAGTGCGTGATGCGCCCGGCGGTCTGGCGCCAGAGCTCCGGCCCCGTCGTCTCGTAGTGGGCCAGGGGGTTGGCCGAGTTCTCGTACTGGCCCGGCTTGAAGCCGCCCGGTATCTCGTTCGCCAGCCGCTCGGCGACCTTGTAGTAGCTCTCCGGGTCATCAGGCGGCGCGCTCGGGGTGACGACGACCTCAGCGCCCATCGCCTTCAGGAGATCCTGTTTCTCCTTGCTCGCCTTCTCCGGCATCACGCAGATGCAACGATAGCCCTTGACCGCCGCCGCCAGCGCGAGCCCTGCCCCTGTGTTCCCACTCGTCGGCTCGACCACCGTCCCACCCGGCTTCAGAAGTCCCTGCTCCTCGGCGATCTCCAACATCTTCACGGCGGGCCGGTCTTTCACAGAGCCGCCGGGGTTGAGGTATTCGACCTTCGCAAGCAGCGTCGCCCCGAGGCCCTCGCCGCGTTCGATGCGCCCGAGATGGATCAGGGGCGTCTCTCCCACGACCTCAAGCACGTTCTCGAAATACTCCATAATTGGGCAGTATATAATCCCTCGTCATGGAGAAGAGCTTGTGGACGATGGATCTCGTGCCCGGAAACGTGGATCTGGCTTTGGGCCGCTCCGGCGAAGGTACCAGCCCCTTGGTCTGCCTGCACGGCATCACAGCACAGCACCGGGCTTTCAACACGCTGGCGCGCTATCTATCATCCTCCCTTCCCCTCGCGGCAGTGGATCTGCGTGGCCGGGGCGATTCCGATAAGCCCGAGACTGGATATGGCCTCGACGTCCACGCATCGGACGTGGTTCGGGTCCTCGACCACCTCGGCCTGGAGAGCGCCGTGCTCGCCGGACACTCGATGGGCGCCTTCGTGGCGCTCCAGACGGCGCTGCGTCATCTGGATAGAGTACAGGCGCTCGTCTTCCTCGATGGCGGCTGGCCGCGCATCGAACGTTCACCGGAAGACCCCACCGAAGAACAGAAACAGGAGGCACGGGAGATGCGAGAAGGGCTCGCCCGCGCCTTCTCCCGCCTGGATATGGTCTTCGAGAGCCCAGACGATTACCTGAACTTCTGGTTCCCCGGACAGAACCTGACGATGGACGACCTGCCGCCGGACCTCGCCGGCTACTACCTGTACGACCTCGGCAAGGTCGAAGGTGGATACCAGCCGAAGGCGTCCCGCTCCGCGGCGGAGGAAGATTCGCCGTGGGTCTCCTCCCGCGCCCCGACAGCCGAAGAGATGAGCGCCGTCCAATGCCCCGTCGCCCTCGTCCGCGCTTCTGAAGGCTTCTTCCCCGGCAGCGAACCCTTGATCTCCACCACCGCCCTAGCTGCCATGAACGACGCCCTCGACATCCGTTCCGACACCCGCCTCGAAGGCGCCAACCACTACTCCATGCTCTTCGGCGAACACGGCCAGAGAGTCGCTCAGGCCATCGAAGACTTCCTTCGATCAACCGGGTAACCTCCGCCACAAGTTCTTAAAGATAAAAAATAAAGTATGGGAAAACACACCGTTCTAGCTTGACACAACCCACGCAAACCGTGTATAAACAAGCGATTGTTAGTTAGAATAGTTTGGTAAGTTCTGGGGAAGGTGGGATTATGCGGAAGGTTTCGTTGGCCGGAGCGACGATGATGGTGATGCTGGCGGCGTTCGTCGCGGTGTCCGTGGCGATCCTCGCCTTCGCGGGGCAGGAGGCCGGAGCTGCGTCGCGGGACGTGTCGCGGGAGGGTTCCGAAGAGGTTGTGTCAGCATCGGCGCTGGCGAAGTCTCGGGCCGGTGACAAGGCCGCGCGGGAGACGTTGCATCGTTACGCGCGGGACACTTGGGCTTCGTTCGACGCGATGACGGATGCGGAGTCCGGTTTGTCGGCTGACACGTTGCGCGCGGACGGCGAGCGAAGTGTGCAGACTTCCACCACCAACATCGGCGCGTACATGTGGAGCACGCTCGTCGCCGAGGAGCTTGGCATCATCGGACATGAGGAGGCCATCTCCCGGCTCGATAAAACCATCACCTCGCTCGAAGGTATGGAGCGTCACGGGCCGAGTGGACAGTACTATAACTGGTACGACTACAGGACCGGGGAGAAGCTCACGATCTGGCCGCCATCCGGCGAGCCCCTGACCCCGCACCTTTCCTCCGTGGATAATGGCTGGCTGGCGGTCGGGCTGGAGCTCGTGCGCAACAGCACGCCCGAGTTGTCGGAGAGGGCGGGCGCTATCTACGACAGCATGGACTTCGGCTTCTACTACCGGTCGGAACCCAACCGCATCCTGTTCCACTACGCGCCCAGCACGGAATCGGAGCCGGAATCGGCGCCGTGTTGCTACGACACGATAGTCAGCGAGAGCCGTATCGCCAGCTACATCGGCATTGCTAAAGGTGAGATCCCTCAGCGCCACTACTTCGGCGCGAACCGCACCTTCCCGGCCACCTGCGACGGGAGCTTCCAGGAGACCAGGCCCGTGGGTACCACCCGCACCTACTACGGCGTGGACGTGTTCGAGGGAGCCTACGAGTACAACGGCACGCGCCTCGTCCCCAGTTGGGGCGGGAGCATGTTCGAGGCGCTTATGCCTACGCTGTTCGTCCCCGAGGAGCAGTGGGCGCCGAAGAGTTGGCGGATCAACCACCCGCTCACGGTGCAGTCCCAGATCCACCACGGCCTCGAGGAGGCGAAGTACGGTTACTGGGGCTTCTCGCCCTCCAACATCCCCGAGGGAGGCTACGGAGTCTACGGGGTGGACGCGGTTGGGATGGACCCCAACGGGAATCCGTCCAACAACGACAGGACGTTGGTGGACCACGGCTTCGAGGGATGTCCGGATCGCGATCCCAAACCAGACCCCGCGGCCTCCGAGTACACCAACGGCGTCGTGACCCCGCACGCAGCGTTCCTGGCGCTCCGCTACGCGCCGGAGGAGACGATGCAGAACCTCGCCAACATCGAAGATGACTTCGACGATGCGTATTCGGAATGGGGTTTCCGCGATTCTATCAACGTGGATTCAGGCCGGGCGTCCGACTACTATCTGTCGTTGGACCAGGGCATGATCATGGCTTCCATCGGCAACGCCCTCGCCAAAGACATGCTGAGGAAGTCTTTCGTCACGAAGGATTTTCAGAAGAACGTGAAGCCGGTGATGAAGGTCGAGGAGTTCAACGCCTCCCCGCGCACGAGGTAAGTAGAGGCAAAGCGCCGGTCCCTCGCATCGCGGGGGACCTCTCCTCCTTTGGCGTCGGAGCTTGCTCGAGACCCGTCCCGTTCGAGTCCTATCTCATGTCGCCAGAGCAACGGTGGTTAAGGGGTTCACGGCCTACCAATGTGTGCCGGGATAGTATCCACTCGTAACAGCAAGTAACGCATTGGAGGCGGCGGTGAAGGGCACTACGCGGACGGTTTCCACGTTCCTCGACAGGCTGGATGAGTTGGTGATCCGGCTTCTGTCCCGGTACGGCATACCCTTTCTGAGGGTCTCGCTCGGCCTGACGTTCGTCTGGTTCGGGGCGCTGAAAGTCTTCGACGTAAGCCCGGTGTCCGAGCTGGTGGCCGGCACCGTGTACTGGGCGCCGCCAGCGCTCTTCGTGCCGTTTCTGGGGATGTGGGAGATCCTGGTGGGTCTCGGGTTGCTTTCGGGCCGCTTCCTTCGCGTGACGCTGCTATTCTTCCTGATGCAGATGGCTGGCACGTTCCTGGTGCTTCTGGTCAGGCCGGAGGTAGCATTTCAGGGTTACAATCCACTTCTATTGACGACCGAGGGCGAGTTCGTCATCAAGAACCTCGTTTTGATCTCCGGCGGCCTCGTGGTCGGGAGCACGGTCCAGAGTCGGCGCGAGCGCCGCGAGAGAGAACATGAGAAGCGAGCGCGCAAGGAGCGCGGAGAAACGGTGACCGGCCATTAGAAAGGGACGCGCTTGACGGCGGAGTTGTGGCAGTTTGGGATCATGCTCGCGGTGTTCTGCGCCGTGCTGGTTCTGTGGCTCAAAATCATCTACCTGCCCCGCCGCACGCTGGAACGCTGGAAAGCCCCGGTGTCCAAAGATTCCGCAGACGAAAGCCGTGAAGTCCTGAATCCTCCGAAGACCCCGTGACCCTGGGCGTCCCTTCGGCGTTGTCGGGAGGCGGGTGATGGTCACGGGTCTTGACCACCTGGTAATACTGGTTCGTGACCTGGAACAGGCTGCACGCGACTATGGGCGGCTCGGCTTCTCGGTCACGCCCGGTGGAGAACACGCCGACGGACTTACCCGCAACGCTCTGATCCCTTTCCAGGACGGCTCCTACCTGGAGCTCGTAGCTTTCCTGGACCCCGATGACCACCGGGACAATGTATGGGGCTGGCGGCGGTTCGCGGCGGACGGCGGCCTCGTGGATCATTGCCTGGCCTCCGATGATCTCGTAGCCGATGCGCGGCGATTGCGCGAGGCCGGTTTCGAGGTGGACGGCCCGGCTGATGGCGGCCGGAGGTTGCTGGATGGGCAGGAGATCCGGTGGCTAAGCGCCAGCGTCGCGCAGGAAGGCCGGGCGCTGCCGTTCCTGCTCGAAGACCTCACCCCCAGATCCCTGCGGGCGCCAGCCGGACAAGCCGCCGATCATCCGAACGGATCAACCGGCATATCCACCTTGGAGGTCGCCGCCTACGACCCGGAAAGCGCCGCGCGCTCCTACGCTGCTCTGGCGGTAGGTCCGGCGCCGCGAGAAGGCGGCGGAGCGGTAGTGCGCCTCGGGACTTGCGCGGTCTCCTTCGCCGGGCCCGCAGATGAAAGCGCGCGGCGTCGCCTCGACGCTATCGGTCCTGAACCGCACGGAATGGGTCTTGCGTCCGGGGATGTAAGCAAGAGGTCGTTGGATCTGGACCTGGCTCACGGAGCACGTATCCGGATCGGCTAGAAACACCGTCC
>Ga0136617_10005685_pt1 | contig 11170 bp, 10 predicted proteins | sample AntDrymUQ3222106_2_FD_129672 | JGI IMG/M metagenome (GOLD analysis project Ga0136617, IMG submission 129672) | Polar desert sand microbial communities from Dry Valleys, Antarctica - metaG UQ322 (21.06) | ecosystem: Environmental > Terrestrial > Soil > Desert | place: Antarctica: Dry Valley...
AGGTGAACCGGGATTGCACCGCCCGGTAGCCCAGGCTCTCGTAGAGGTGGTGAGCGCCGGTCGGGTTGTGTACGTAGACGCCCAGCGCTGCCTCAGTCATCCCTGCCCGTTTGAGTACGCCGAAGCTGCCTACGATCAGCGACCTTGCGACACCGCGGCGCCGCCATGGCCTGGCAACGTTGATGTACTCCGTGTAACCGCGCTCCCGGCCATATCGGGCGTTCTCGTCAGGCTGGATGAAGTTGAGCACCATGCCAACCGGCTGATCGCCATCCCAGGCCACCTGCCACATGCTCTCGTCCCAGAACGGCGAACTCGCCCACTGTGCGTAGTCATCTTCGGTGCCGGGCGTGGCTCCCAGCTCGTCGGCATCGCACTGCTGGTAGAGGTCCCAGATCTGGCGCTTGTGCTCCGGGCCAACGGATCGGACTTCCAGCCCCGGCGGCAACGGTGCCGCCGGTGCCCCGTCCAGCGTCGGTCGAACCATCGTGTGGGACTCGAGCTCCCGCGTCTGGGCATATCCCCTGGACTCCAGCAAAGCCAGGTTCCCGATTTGCGTGTCGAACGCGTAGGACCCGAAGAATCGCCGACTTTTGGTGGGCTGGGTCGTCGCGATTTGCCTCAGTCGCATCTCTGAGTGGGCAAGCAGTGCACCGCCGAGACCCAGTCGTCGCCATGGCGGCAGCACCTGGCCGGCGACCTCATAGATCCTGGTGCCGTCGGACTGCCGCTCGTTGGCCCGGATGCGGCTGAACGCGATCGGCCCGCCTCGGTCACTGATCTCCGTGAACACCACTTGCTCATGGGGGTCGAAGGCCGCGCTCGGGCGGTAGGTGTTGGCGATGCTCGTCAACAAATCGGCGGAAGCTGAGTCCGGGGATGGCCGGAGCCTGGGCAATATCGACAGCGATCGGTGACGACATGACTGCTCCATTCCTCCTCGCATGTCCTGATGCAACATACTTGCAAGAAGGATCGTGAGGACACCGTGGAGAGGTCAGAGTTGATCAGCGAAGCGCGCCCGGCGACAGCGTCGGTGTGGCGGAACCGCGACTTCGTTCGGCTGTGGGTGGCGCTGACCGTCTCCTACCTCGGTGACTTTTTCAGCCTCTTCGCGATCCCGCTGTTGGTGTTCACGATCACCGATTCCGCACTGCAGACCGGCCTGACCTTGGCTTTGGGCACCGTGCCGTACGTCGTAATGAGTCCGTTCGCCGGAGTGCTCATCGACCGCGTCGACCGCCGCCGGATCATGATCTGCACCAGGGTCATTGAGATGCTCCTCATCGGCAGCATCCCACTGGTCAGCGCCTTCGGCTGGCTCACGTTAGGGCATATCTACGCGGTCGGATTCCTGTCGGGCTGCGCCGCAGTGGTGTTCGGCGCTGCGACGCTGTCGGCAGTTCCCAACCTTGTCACCACGGAGCAACTGGTTCCGGCCAATGCGTTGCAGCAGACCAGCCTGTCGGTTTGTTCGCTTGTCGGCCCGCCACTCGCCGGCGTGGTCGTGGCTGCGACTGGCGATGCAGTGACCGCCTTGGCTGTGGATGCCGTGAGTTTCCTCATTGCGGCGGTCCTGCTCGCGATGATTCGTCGGCCGATGCAGGCTGAGCGGGAAGGAGCCGCGGCGCAGGGTCTGTTCGCCGACATGGCCGAGGGATTCCGCTACGTCTGGGCTCATCGCCTGGTGCGCACCATCGCCTTGGTGCTGTTCATGTTCAACCTCATGTTGGGCGGTGTTGTCGGGCAGTTGGTCGTCTACGGGAGCAGGGTCCTCGACCTGGACACCGTCTCGCTCTCGCTCCTGTTCGCCGCGGAGGGGGCCGGAACCATCGTGGGCGCAGTCATTGCGAGTCAGATTGGGCGACGCTGGCCGCTGGGCCAGATCGTTCTGGTGGTCCTGCCGATCAACGCGGTCAGCGTTGTTGGGCTCGCCCTGGCCCCGAACCTGGCCGTCGCCTTCACCGCGATGGCTGCGCTGGGAGCGGCGTCCACCGTGCTGTTCGTAAACCTGCTCGCGCTCCGGCAGCAGATCGTCCCCGACCGCCTGCAGGGCCGAGTCAACGCCACCGCCCGAGCGGTCGCTGTCGGTGGTGCACCGATCGGCGCCTTGCTGGCCGGTGCCCTGGTCGGTCCGCTCGGCAGCCTTCGTTGGGTGTTTCTGTTTCTCGCGGGGCTGGCGATGCTCAATGCATTACTCGCCTGTTTCACCCCACTTCGCGAACGCAGCCTTGCGAGCGCGGACGATCCCAGGATGACCCGATGATCGCCGCCGATCTGCTGCGGGCGAGCTACGCACGAAGCTGTCGTTGTAGGCGCGGCAGCACCGAGATCCCAGAGCCTCGATGCAGAGGTGGGCCGCGATGAGAATCGAGGCGGACGTGTACGGCGTGGGTCGCGCGGTCCGGGCGCCAACTGGGACGACGCCACTACCTTCTGGGCCCAGATCCCGGCGATCGACGCGTTGCTCTCCGGCGCCGAAGCGGCCGCCGCCCAGGCCATCGACGCGGTAAGCGAGGCATTCGCGGCGCACGAGCGTCCCGACGGAGTGTGGCTGGGCTCGGCCGCTTGGCTGGTCACCGCGTCGCGCCCATAGCTGCAGCGGCCTCACGCCGTCTTGATCCGTTCGCGCAGCCAGTCGTACCAGCGGTCAAGGTCGTCCCCTCGAGTCACTGAGAGCGGGAGGACCTCGATGTCGGGATTGATCTGTTGGGCGTAAGAGATAGAGCGCTCGACATCGAAGTTCACGTACGGCAACAGATCGAGCTTGTTGAGCAGTAGCACATCAGCGGCGCGGAACATGTGCGGATACTTGAGCGGCTTGTCGTCGCCTTCGGTCACCGACATGATCACGACCTTTGCCTGCTCGCCGAGATCGAAAAGTGCCGGACACACGAGGTTGCCGACGTTCTCGATGAACACCACGGACCGCGCCGGCGGGTCCAGTGATCGCAGACCGAGCGCCAGCATGTCCGCATCGAGGTGACAACCGCTTCCGGTGTTGATTTGGATCACCTGGGCACCGGTGGCTCGGATCCTCTCGGCATCGAGCACGGTCTCCTGATCCCCCTCGATGACCGACATCGCCAACTCCGGCGAAAGCTCGCGGATCGTCCGTTCCAGGAGGCTCGTCTTGCCGGCCCCGGGCGAACTCATCAGGTTCAAGGCGACGATGCCTCGACCCTCGAACCAGCCGCGGTTGCGAGCCGCCAGCAGATCGTTCTTGGCCAGCACCTGCACCTCGAGTTCGACCATCCGGGTGCTCGGCTCGTGGGTCAAAGCACTCGCCGTTTTGTGGTCCGATTCGGACTCGTGCGCGGGACTGGGGTCTGACCCATGGGCATGGTCATGTGGGTGGTGATCGTGCTCGTGGTCGTGGCCCGGACCATCAGCATGATCGTGCGAATGGTCATGCGCGTGGCCGTCATTCAGGTCCGTGATGACCGGGCCCACGCCGGAACAACCGCAGGTGCTGCACATGTCAGGTCTCCATTCGCGCAGTGATCCCCGAACAGCGGCACTCACTGATTCCGAAGTTGAGGACAGTCGCCTCCGGAAGCGCACTTCGGGTACGTGCTGGCCCCCGACGTCCCAGCCGCCGGTCCCGCCGTCACGGTGCCAGCCGGCGTGCAGGTAGAAGTCGTGGGCAGGCGTGTTCGATGCAAGGGTCCACAGGATCGCCTCGGTGAAGCCCAGCCGAGCCAGTCAGGTAGACCTCACCGACCCCGGACTCGTTGCTGGCCCGGGCGATGCTGAATCCCATGACCTGGCCGACCCGATCACGCGCGACGAGGGCCACTTCGTCGAGGCAGGCCGGGATCCGGTCGGCCAACTCGACTGGGAGTCGGCCGGACATCCGGTCCAGGAACCCCTGATCGATGATGCCTGAATAGGCGGCGCGCCAGGACGCCGCCCGCACGGCGCGGATCGCGCCGACGTCGCCGGTGGTTGCATCCTCGATCTGTACTCCCGGTGAGCCGCTCATCGGTCTTCTCTACCCAGACCCGCAGCGACAAGTCCGGCGAAGTGGCCGCGCTGGTCGAGCAGTTGGTCGAACGTGCCGGTCTCCACGACCACACCCTGGTCGAGAACGACGAGCCGGTCGGCGGCGCGAATCGTAGACAGTCGGTGCGCGATGACCAGTGTCGTCCGTCCCCGGGTCGCGTCGCTGATCGCGGTACGCATCGCCGCCTCATTCTCGGCATCCAGACTGGACGTGGCCTCGTCGAAGACCAGGATGGGGGTGTCATGCAGCAGTGCACGACCGACCGCCAGTCGCTGGCGCTGACCTCCCGACAGACGAACGCCACGCTCGCCGACGCGGGTGTCGAACCCATCGGGCATCGAGGCCACGAACTCGGTCATGATCGCCGCCTCTGCGGCAGCCTGCACAGCCGCATCGTCGGCGTCTGGGCGGGCAATCGTCAGGTTGTCGCGAACCGACTGAGAGAACAGGTACACGTCCTGGGGCACCAGACTCACGAGTCGGCGCAGTTCGGGCAGGGGCAGTGTACGGACGTCGACGCCGTCGATGCTCACTCCGCCACGGCAGACGTCGTAGAGCCGAAGCAGCAGGGCCGCGCACGTGGACTTGCCGGCGCCGCTGGCGCCAACCATGGCGACGGTTTCTCCCGGCTCGATCGTGAAGCTCACGCCCCGTAGCGCCTCTGGCAGGTCGGGCTCGTAGCGGAACCGGACGTCGACGAACCGAACTCGGGGCGGGATCGTCGACACCGACCGGTCGCCGTCGTCGGTCACGAGGGCCGGCCGATTCAGCAGGTCATGCACCCTGGCCGACCCGGCGGCGATCCGGGCGAGCTCCGTGGCGGATTCAGTGAAAAGCGCGACCGGCGCGAATGCGCCGGCGGCGAGGACCGCGCAGGTCGGGAGCAGCGCCGGCGTCAGCCGGTCGGCGTCGACCAGGATGGCGGCCACGACCAGGACCGCGACCACACCCAGCGCGGCAACGAGGTCGACCGCGGCCCGTTCGATGCCGGTACGCCGGGCGTGGGCCAATTGCGCCTGGGCCAGCAACCCGCCTCGGTGGTACAGCGCGGCGAGCTGCTGGTCGCGGGCACCCAGCGCAGCGATCTCCCGGGCACCCTGGACGGTGTCGACGAGTTCGGCGTTCAGGGCACCGAGGTTCGACCGTTCCGCCCGCGCCACGTCATCTGCCCGGCGTCGTAACCAGCGTGGAATGCTCGCCACGATCACCACGAACGGGACCAGGACGAGGGCGACTGGCCAGGCCAAGAACATCAGCAGGACGACGGCCAAGCTCGGGACCACCGTGGCCGCGATGAGGGGGCCGAGGGTGTGGGCGAAGAACAGTTCCAAGATCTCGATGTCGTCCATGACCGTGGCGCCGAGGTCGCCGCTGCGCTGAGTGCTCACGTGCCCGGGGGAGACCCGCTCGACGGCGTCGTAGCACCGGCGACGCAGGTCGGCGAGCGCTCGGAATGCGGCGATGTGGGCAAGGAGGCTGTCCAGACACAGAAGGGTCGCCTGGGCGAGCACCAGGACGACGAGGAGGAGAACGTATGGCTGCAACTCTGTCGCCCCGGCGCCGACAAACGCCCGACCAACGAGGTACGCGGCCAGTGTGCCGTTCACCACGAGCAACGCCTGGGCGAGGACGCTGCACGCCAGGGCAATCGAGAGCAGCCGAAGGTGTGGGCGCAACACCGCGAGCAGAGGACGCAGCGCACCAGCCGTCCGCGCAAGTCCTGCGGAGGCCTGCGGTGCAGTGGCGAGCGTCATCGGCCCACCCGCTGCGCTGCGGCCAACCGCTGGAACCGACCGCCGGCCTCGCGTAGCTCATCAGGTGCGCCTTGCTCGACCACCCGGCCATGGTCCAGGACGAGCACCCGGTTCGCACTGGCCACTGTGGACAGTCGGTGGGCGATGACGAGAGTGGTCCGGCCCGGGCGCAGGCGCTCCAACCCGGCTTGGACGAGAGCTTCGCTGCGCACGTCGAGGTGCGAGGTCGCCTCATCCAGTACCAGCACCGGCGCGTCCTTGAGCAGCGCACGCGTGATAGCTATCCGCTGGCGCTCCCCGCCAGACAGCCGCAGGCCGCGCTTGCCGACGACCGTGTCGAGTCCGTCCGGGAGTAGCCGAACGAAGTCAGCGGCGGAGGCGCTGTCCAGCGCCTGCCACAGGGTGGCGTCGTCGGCGTCGGGACGGGCCAAGCGCAGGTTGTGGGCGATGGTCCCGTGCAGCAGATGGGTGTCCTGGGAGACGAGCGCGATCACAGCGCGCAGATCGGTGAGAGACAACTCGCGAATGTCAAGACCGTCCATCATCAGCCGGCCGGCCTGCGGATCCCAGAACCTCATCAACAGTGAGGCGGCGGTGGACTTGCCAGCCCCGGACGACCCGACCAATGCCACGACTTCCCCAGGTTCGACGGAGAGGTCGAGGCCGTTCAAGGCCGACGTCGGGCGCCCCGGATAGGCGAAGGTGACATCGTCGAACACCAGTCGCGGGGGTCGCTGGCTCGCCGGCAGTTCTCTGCGATCCCGGCGGCCGACATCTGGCACGAAAGCCGGCTGGTCCAGCAGTTCGAACATCGGCCGGGCAGCGATCAGCCCGTAGTAGGCGGCATGGAACCCGGCCAGAAGCTGGCTGACAGGACGGAAACACTCTCGGACCAGGAGCAGAATCAACAGCAGATCCTGCGGCGCCAGGTCCCCTGCGGAGACACGGAGTGCACCGATGCCCAGAGCCAGAACCGAGGCCACTCCAACTGCCACGTTGACGATCAGGCTGAACAGGATCTCCTGGGTGGCCAGCGCTGTCGCCTTGTCCCGCAACGTATCTGCCCGCTGACCGAGTTCCTCGCCGTGACGTCTGCTGGCACCGGCGACCTTGAGCGTCGGCATCCCCTGGATGGCGTCGAGGTACTCGGCGAACATTCCGCGGTAGGTCGTCCACCATCCGGCGCCCGTGCGCCGCATGGCGTATCGAGTGAGGATGACGCTGATCGGCATCAGGATCAGGCAACCCAGAGTGATGGCTCCCACTACTGGGTCGAGGCTGAGGACGAAGCCGCAGGTCGCGAGTCCGACGGTGAACGAGACGCCGGTCTGGGTGAGCAGTCTGCTGTAGGCGCTCTCCATCCGCTCGACGCCGTCGACGAGCATGCTCTGCACCCAGCCGCTACGGGTCGCCGTGAGCCAACCGGGCCCAAGGTCGAGCACCTTGGCGGTGAGCCGAGCGCGCAACGCCGACTTGACCTCGGCCGCCGCGCCAGCGGCCGCGACGTCACCCAGGTGGAGCATGAGCGCGCGTACCCCGGCGACGACCACCGCCGCGAAGATGAGCGGGAGGGCACTGGCCAGGCCACGACCGGAGAGCAGTCGACCAAGTGCCTGAGCGAGCAGGACGGCCGCGGTCAGGTAGAGCGCGCTGACCAGGAACGCGGCGGCGGCCGCGCACATGAACGCTGCGCGCTGCGGTCGAGCCAGTCCCACAAGGCGACGCAAGTCGCCCACCGGAAGGGACGGCTCGACAGTCCGCGCAGACGGGGTGGACGCCTCGGTCACTCGGGCGCCGGAATCACTCGCCAGCGCACCCACGGCGCGCTGTGCCCGACCGCCCTGCCCAGCCGCGACAGCGACCATCCGGCGGCGTGTCGTTCGAGCATCCAACCGGTGATGTCGTCTGTGCCGACCCGCGCCGCTGCCTCGCGTTCGGCCGTGCGCGCCCGCGACCGCCGCCCAGCGGGGGTCGTATCCCCTGGACGCCGCACGACCACACCCGCCGCTGCCATCGCCTCCTTCAGTCGATGTGTGCCGAGTCCGGTTGCGGCACGGAGGTCGATCAGGCTGGCACCAGCGGCGTAGGCCGTCCGTAGGTAGACACCGAGATCAATGAAGCCGAGTTCAGCAAGCTTGGCCTCTACGACACGATCGCGCTGCCGGTCCCGGGTCTGCCGTGACCGGCGCTGGGTCGCGCGGCGGATCGCAAGGAGCTCTGCCGAGGGCTTCCGGTTGACAACATTCCGTGCGCTGACCGAGGCGCCGGACCGACCAGTCGCACGCCCTCGCGCCAACGTGTCCCGCACCTCGGGGTGCCGCTGATAGGCCGCAGCCTGCCGTTGCGCGATCGCCTCGGACAGCTCACCGGATGTCATCGGCCGCGTGCGGCACAGACCCATCGCGTCCCGGTATTCGGCAGCGGCGTATCCATGCAGGCGTAGGTGCGCCCCCAACGACCGGAACCATCGGCCGCACAGATGACAGCAGACCTCGCCGCTGTCCGGGTCGCGGACGAGCTGTCCAAATGGGGCATGCAGCCCGGTCCCGTCCGCGAGTGTCCACAAGTGTGCGTGCGTTCCGCGGCTTCCGCTCTCGGCTGGACCCACGCCGTGCTTCGGCGGCCAGCCCTCGTAGAGACTTACCGCAGCCGGAACGCGGGCTAGAGCAGGTACTCCCGCAAGCCCGTGCATAGCAACTCCTCAGGTCGACGTTGCGGGCACCCTATTGCAAACTGCTTGCATTAAGCGACTCACGCGGGTTTGCTAGCGGTGTGCACTATGGCCGTCGACATGCGAACCCATATCGTCGTCACCGCGCGGTCTATGACATCGGCCCAGCAACGGAAGTGAACGAGTGTTGACATGAGCACCTTGGCAGCACAACTCCGGGCCCGTGGACTGAGATCGACGTCAGCGCGGGCTCAAGTGCTGCACGCCGTGCATGAACTCGGACATAGCACGCCTGATCAGATCTACGTCCAGGTGACGCCCAGAGCGCCGGCGCTCAACATCACGACCGTCTACCGGACGCTGGACCTACTCGAGGAGCTCGGCTTGATCGGGCACACGCATCTCGGCCACGGAGCGCCGGTCTACCACCTCGCCGAGGACCAGCATCTTCATGTCGTGTGCCATCGATGCGAATCGGTGATCTCGGCCGAGTCGAACATCCTCGCCAGTGTGGTCGCCCAAATGCAAACCGAACATGGATTCCTGGTCGACGTCGGCCACGTGACACTGTCAGGAGAATGCGCGGACTGCCGTGCGGGCGCGCTCCAGGCAAACGTCGGGGCAAGGCACAGCGGTTGAGGTCGGCGTGAGCGGACTTCCGGTTGGCTACATCAGTCGATACGCGTCGCGACGGTGTTCGATACGTAGGACCACAGCCTCGTGAAGCTGTCGTTGATGCGGTAGAGGACACGATAGGTCCCTCGTCGGGCGGCCCAGATCCCGGACAACTCTCCGCCGAGTGGCTTCCCCACTCGATACGGGTTGTCGAGTAGCGAAGCAGCCAGGAAGTCGATGACCGCCGTGGCGACCGCCTCAGGGAGCTTGCTGCTGATCGCGCGCTGGGCCGGTGGAGTCAGGACGAGTTCGTATCGAGCTGGCGTGCTCACGCTCGCAGGCGGTTGAGGGCGTCCACGCCGCGGAGAACCTCGCCGCGCGTGTACGCGGCGTCGGCCTCCCGAATATCTGCCAGTGCGGCCGGGTCGCTGAGCACGTCGAGTGTCTCCTCCAGCTGCGCGAGATCGGCCGGGCTGATCAGTACGGCGGCCGCGTGTCCGTTTCGGGTGAGGATGACGCGCTCGTGCTGATGCTCGACGCGGTCGACTACCTCACTGAGATGGTCACGAACGGCGCGGAGAGACTCAGTACTCATGGCCACAATTGAGGCGCATATCGGCGTCGAATGCTACTAAACGAAGTGGCGGATGGGACGGAAGGAGCCGGTTGCAGTTCGAGCGGCGGAACCGACCTCTCGCCTGCCTGCCAGGTGTGCCCGCACCCCCTCCCGCGACTTCGTTCGCGCTTGTAGAGCCGCTTCCAAAGTCTGCGACATTTCGTCGCCGTAGATCCCGAAATCCGCCGATCACAGACCAAAGCCGCCATGACTGATCGTCGCACCACACGCCGACCCAGCCGACGACAGGACACCCGCTGACCCCCCGACCTCCCGTACCCCAAGACGGGAAGATCAAGAGGCACACAGACCCGTGAATGACTTGACCCGGGGCGCGCGTCAGCGCCGTCGGGCGAAGCCCGACGATGCAGTTGCCTGCGGCCGTCAGGCCGCGGGGTCGATCACCACGGTGTGGCCGAGTTTCTCGAGCTGCGCGACGAGCCGACGGGTGTGGGCTTCCTCGTTGCGCTTGGTCAGCCACTCTGGTCCCAGGTCGCGGTAGGGCTCGTCGCGCTTGAGCATGTAGTAGGCGGCGACCAGGATCGAGTGAGCGACCGCGATCTGCGCCCGGCTCATCCCGCGGCGTCGGGTGATCCGGGTGTGCTGCACGGCGAGGTAGTTCTTGCCCTTCATCCGACCTACGGACCCGGCGGACTCGACCAGCATCGCAGTCAGCCACTTGTTTCCGCGTCGTCGCCCGGCCGGACTGCGCTTACCGGCGGACTCGTACATCGCCGGCGCCAGGCCAGCCCACGACGCCAAGTGCGCTGCGGTCGGGAACCTCGACATGTCCGCACCGGTCTCGGCCACGATGACCTGAGCAACCCTCAGCCCGACACCGGGGATGGTCTGCAACAGCTCGATCTGGTGCGCCCACGGCTCGCACGCCGCCGCGATCGCCTCGTCCAACTCAGCCAGTGCCTGCTCGACCCGGTCGAGGCGGTCCAGGATCGAGCGGGCCAGCTGCGCATGGTGAGCGTCGAAGTGACCCTCCAGCGCCTGGGCCAGATCGGGGATCTTGCTCCGCATCCGACCCTTGGCCATCTCAGCCAGGACTCGAGCGTTGGTCTCACCATCGATCATCGCGGCCAGCATCGCCCGCGCCGAGACAGTCGTCAGTGACGAGGCCACCGTGGACAGCTTGATCGAGGCGTCCTCGAGCATCAGCTCCAACCGGACCGTCTCCCGAGTCCGGTCGCCGTACAGCTGGACCCGGTACCGCGTCAGCATCCGCAGCCGACGGATCGCCGGCGGCGGCACGAACGACGGCGTCAACAGCCCGTGCTCGAGCAACTGCGCGATCCACTCGGCGTCGCGGACGTCGGTCTTGCGGCCCGGGACTGCCTTCATGTGCGCGGCGTTGAGGAGCCAGACCTCCATGACCTCCTCGAGGCAGTAGAACGGCGGCTTCCAGTACGTCGAGGTCGACTCCATCGCCGCGATCGTCACACCCTGTTCCAACAACCAGTCCCGCATCACCCCCAACGACCCAGTCGTCGTCTTGAACG
>Ga0136617_10005686_pt1 | contig 11169 bp, 8 predicted proteins | sample AntDrymUQ3222106_2_FD_129672 | JGI IMG/M metagenome (GOLD analysis project Ga0136617, IMG submission 129672) | Polar desert sand microbial communities from Dry Valleys, Antarctica - metaG UQ322 (21.06) | ecosystem: Environmental > Terrestrial > Soil > Desert | place: Antarctica: Dry Valley...
GATTCAGGAGGATGTGCGCGCGGTCGGTATCTCCAGTTACAACGGGGGGCACGTTGAGTTCTTCGTTGAAGTGGTGAAGCAACTTCGGAAGCGGGGCGCGAATGACATTGCAGTATTCGGCGGTGGCGGCGGCACTATCACTCACGACGATCAGCGGGTGATGCAAAAACGCGGTGTCGACAAGATTTTTTTCGCGGGAACCTCGTTGACCGACATGGTCGATTTTGTTCACGACCGCTACGGGAAGGCGCATAAACACAACGGACGAAATGGTGCCCCTGCCGACATGCAGCTCGCGCGGAAGTTGACGCAGATCGAGGACGGCTACGCGAATGGGAAGGGGAAACGTCGAACGTCGAACGTTAAACTTCGAACGCCGAAATGGGCCAAGAACAAGGGCGGGAACACGCGCGTGATTGGTTTCACCGGGCCGGGCGGAGCGGGCAAGACGACGTTGATTGACGAGCTGGTCTTGCGGCTTTTGCAGCGCGACGCGAAACTGCGCATCGCGATCCTTTCGCACGATCCGAGCGTAGTCGGCGCCGGCGCACTCCTTGGCGATCGCGCAACGATGATCAATTCGCAGCACGATCGCGTGTTCATGCGGAGCATGGCGACGCGTGGGCAAGCCGGCGGTTTGTCCCCCGCGACGGAAGATTGTCTTTGGTTCCTGGCGCAAAGCGGTTTCGACTACGTCATCATCGAGACGGTCGGCACCGGTCAGGAAGCGATGCCATTCCAAAGTAAACTCGTGGACCAGACAGTCCTCGTCATGAATCCCGATTACGGCGCACGTTTGCAGTTGCAAAAAATCGTCATGCTCGACCTCGCGAATATCATCGTCGTGAATAAGAGCGATCAGGATCGCGCGCGGACCGCGATGAGCGAAATCGGGCGCCGCGTGGAGCAGAACAGACGGGGGCAACGCGTGCTGGCGACGGTCGCGAAACGGCATCGCGATGCGGGCGTGGATCAACTGTGCGATCTGCTGACGCAGCCAATGGCGGAAACACCGAAGAAGGGCCAACGCAAATGAGCAAACTAGGAAACGTGGTCGAAGCAGTCGATAAGTACAACAAATTTGTCGAGGATGAGGTCAGGCGCGCGCGGACGGACAAGAAGTTTGGCCAGCAGATGGTCAATCGCTGGAACGAGATCAAAGCGAAAATCCCACTCGGGAGCGCCCCCACGGGTTTGAAGTTGCCCCGGCTCGCCCTGCCCGAGATTGACGAAGCGGGCGATATCACTCGTTATTTGTTAGGGGACGGTTTGCCGGGCGAGTTCCCGTTCCTGAACGGGGCGTATCGCGAGATGTATCTCGAGCCGCTGCAAACCCCGGCGATGGAAATCGGTGCCTACGAGAAGAACGGGCCCAACGGAAAGTCCAAGCCTAGCGGCAGCAAGAACGGCGCGAAGAATGGTGCGAAGCCGCAGCAGGCGGAGGAACCGACCCGTCTCTTCTCTGGTTTGATGCTCGCGGAAGACACTAACGAGCGATTTCATTTCCTCGGCGCGCACCAGCGCTCGAAGCGCCTTAGCACCGCTTTCGACGGGCCAACTCTTTACGGCATCGACAGCGACGCCCCCGGCATCCTTGGCAAGATCGGTGAGGGCGGCGTTGCGGTCGACACTGTCGAGGACATGGTTCGGCTCTACGACGGGTTCGATCTCGGCTCGCCGGATTTCTCCGCCTCGATGACTATAAGCGGTCCGGCTCCCATCATCATGGCGATGTACATCGCCGCCGCGAAGCGGCGCTTCGGTTCCGATATCGTGCCGAAGCTCCGGGGGACAATTCAGGCTGACATCTTCAAGGAAGTGCAGGCGCAAAACGAAACCATCTTTCCGGTCGAGGCTTCGCTCCGTTTCCTAACCGACATGATGGAATTCACCACGCGGGAAATGCCGCGCTGGTATCCGGTCTCGATCAGCGGTTATCACATCGGCGAGGCCGGGTCGACGCCGGTGCAGCAGGCCGCTTACACGCTCTCGAACGGTTTTGCCTATGCCGAGATGATGGCGGCGCGCGGCATTCCCGTGGACGAATTCGGTCCGCGCCTTTCGTTCTTCCTCGATTGCGGTCTCGACGTGGAATACATCGCGCTCACCCGCGTCTCGCGGCGTATCTGGGCGATTGGAATGCGAGATGCGTTCGGCGCCGGGCACAAAGCACAGATGTTCAAAGTGCACACTCAGACCAGTGGTCGCTCGCTGGTCGCGGCGGAGTTTAAGAACAATCTCACCCGCACTGCCGCCGAGTTAATGCTCTCTTATATGAACGGTACTAACTCCTGCCATTCGAACAGCGCGGACGAGCCGTTCACGACGCCGAGTGAGGAGTGGATTCGCCTTGCCGCGCACGGTCAGGCCATCCTGCTCGATGAATCCGGCATCTTTAAGCACACCATGAACATGCTGAGCGGCTCGCCCGGGATGAAAGCGGTCGAGCGTGCGGTCGAAGCGGCGATCCTGGAAGAGTTCCGCGAGATCGAACGCCTTGGTGGCGTGATGGGTGCGGTCGAGAATCGCTATCAACGCAGCCAGATCCAAACCGCGGCGCATCGATACGAGCAGCAGATTTACGATGGGACACGTCCGATCATCGCGCTGAACAAGTATCGGAATAGCGAAGAAGAAATGCCGGAGTTCGAGCTCGCCCGCACGCCACGCGCGAAGCAGCAATTACAGGTGGATCGCTTGAAACAGTTCAAGAAGAAGAACGCGCCGAAAGCGGAGAAAGCGCTTAGGAAACTCGCTGCGGTCGCGGAGACCAACGAAAATTGCTTCCCCGCGTTGCTCGAGGCCGCGGAGGTTTGTTCGTTAGGCCAGATCAGCGGCCGGTTGCAGGAAGTGGTGGGCCGTTTTCGTCCCATGGTCTAGCGGGCCGCTCTCGCGGCAGCGACCGCTTGGATCAGGCGCGGATTAGTGCCCGGGGCCGTGAGAATGAGCGGACCAATGAATCGCGCGAATGCGCCAGCCGTATTCCGTGTTCGACAGCACCATCAGCTCGGTATTCTCCGAATCGACCGGCTTGTTCTGGAACGTTCCTGAGCTGCGGCCGGCCGAAGTCGTCCAAGCCACCGTGCCTTCCTGCCGCACGATCAGCGCCCCTTTCGTGCTCGAAACCGTTTGGGCGAAGTCGATGTCCGCGCCGAGATGCGCGTGCTCATATTCCTCGCGCGTTTGGCGGTGCCCCGTCTCCAGGATTTGCGCATCTGATGCCAGTAACGCCACGGCCGCAGCACGGTCTCCTTTCGCGAGCGCCGCATGAAATTCGCTCACAACAGTGGCAATCGCCTCGCGATCCGGCGCCGTCGGAATGGGTCTGCGACAGGAAGAAAATACGAGGAGCGGCGCGAGCAGGCAGACGGCAAGAGCCGTGAGCGAGTACGTCCCTGAGCTACTCAGGGCGTATCGAAGCGTGCGAGGGGTCATACAAGAACGACGCCAGGGCAATGAGGAGAAAAACAATCTGCCGAGATTAGCCGGCGCGTTTCGAAGCACCGGAATTCTTGATGCTTCCCGGCACGACCAGCACAGGAGAATGGGCGTACCGCACGATGTGTTCCGCGACGCTTCCGATCAGGACATGCATAAAGCCCGTCCGGCCGTGCGTGGATGTGATGATAAGATCGATTTCGTGTTCCTTCGCGTAAGCGCAAATCTCCTCGGCCGTTCGTCCCATGGTAATTTGAGTCTCGAAAGCGACCCCTCCGAAATCGAATCCCTCCACGAAGTCGCGCATCTGCCGCTCGGCTGCCCCTCGGGCTTCATCCCATGTGGGACGGATATTGTGTGGACCGTAAGGATCCGTGGAGATGAATTCCGGGAGGCTAAGACTATGAAGCAACACGAGGCGGGCTTTGAATTGGCGGCCGAAGTGGACCGCATATTCCAGGGCCTCCTGGGATGATCCCGAAAAGTCCGTAGGGACAAGGATCCTTTGCATCTGAAGTTGTCCGTCGCTGATGAATTCCCGCTCATGTTGGCGAACTACGAGAACGGGCGAGGAACTGTGCTGCACCACCCGTTCGGCGTTACTTCCTAAGACCAGACGTTTCAGCCCAGTGCGACCGTGAGTGGAGAGCACGATGAGATCGGCTGTGATCTCACGGGCAAGGCGGCAGATTTGGTCAAACGCGCGCCCGGTTCGTCCGTGCGAGGTCGCAGTGATTACCCCACCAGTCGCAGCCTCCAGCTGCTTCTGCAGCGACCGTTCAATCTCCGGATTGGTGACCAGGGAGTATCCGCCGGGCTGGGCAAAGTCCACTTCGTTCACATGAACGACGTGCAGATTCGCATCAAATTCTTGAACGAGTGCTGCCGCATAAGTGAGGGCCTTCAGGGATTCTGCGGAGAGATCTGTCGGTACTAAGACGGTGGAGATCCGGCGGAAAAGAACGGCTGTTTCCTGTTCCATACTCTGTTCCTGCTGGCTTAGAACGCTCGCATCTGTCGGGGGATATTGGTCACGCGCTGATTCTCGGAAATTTTACTGCGCACCTAAAGGCCCATGTTGGACAGAGCTGTAGCGAAACGGTTCACGATTCCTACGATGACTGGGTGGGACTCTTCGAGCCCTTGGATAGAAAGACGTAACCCCTGCAGCGCAGTGTCTGCGAGTTGTGGATTCTTTTCCGAGCGTGCGGCCTCGTGCGCTGAAGCATCGGCAAAGTGGGTGATGCTGGAAGCCTCTTCGTGATGAGTTTCGGCCAGTCCTCCCACCTCCAATTCCAGTTCTGAAACCAGCTGCAACAGTTCCGCCTTGCGGTCATCCGGAATGTTCCGGGCTGACTCGATCGTCGACTGAATGGCCTGGATACGGTTTTGGATCATGATGTCGAAGGGTGAACTGCGGGAGTCTACTTCGGTTTTACTTCTAATGTTAGCGTGACAAAATCGCTTTCCCATTCTGCGTCGCGCTGCCCTGCCCTCCGCAGGTCCGTCCCGCGCAGGAGCCACCGTCCCGGCTTATTCAGGGGGAAGACAACCCGCCCTGAGGAGTCAGTTTTGCGCGTCTCGCCCTTCGCGTCGCCCGCAGCGACAGCGTTCAGCGAGAAGTCGGCGTGCGGTCTGCCATCCTTCAGAACGCGGACCGCAAGCGTGTCGCCTGTCCGTATCGTCGTCGGATCGTTTTCCGGAACGATCTCGAGTCCGCTTCCGACGGGCTCCGCCCACGAACGATCTGCTTGCGGCTCCCCGACACGCACAAAGGTCTTCTGATGCTTTGTGTAAAGCTCGCGCCATCGCTTCGGCTCCATCTCGGCCCATTGTTTCCGCACCGCGGGCGGTGCATCGATCTCTTCGAGGTAATGCTCCACTTCCTCCGGTTTCAGCTCGATCGACTTCGGCGGCAGCTTCACCCAAAAAGTCGCAACGCCCGACTGCGGAAGCTCTGATTTGAACACGAGCGACTTCGGACCCGCTGCGATATCGACGATATCGAAGGTCCGGCCCGCGAGCCGGCACTTCGCACTCTCAACCCGCTCTCGCTTCGGTCCCGTCTCCAGCTCCGGGAATGCCATTCCACTTGTCAGGTCGATCGTCACGGTTTGCTGGGCCGCAACCTCGAACTTGTCGGGAAGAAGCCAGGTGTCGTGCGCGCGCGCAGTATTTGGAACCAAGACGGCCAGTCCCGCGCCGATGAGAAAGACCGCTTTTAATTTACTAGGTATGATCATGTATTTCCTCAGATTGCTGCGTTGCTGCACAAAGTCGTGCGCTTGAATTTGGTCGGACCTAGGGCTCCACGCTCAAGGTAAACGGCACGAACTTGCTTTCGCCGCCGATCTGCACCTGGGCAAACAGGCGCAACAAGCCAGCTTTCTCCGGTTCGATGTGGAACTGCAACTCCCCCGTGCCACGCTCGCTCGGGCTCTTCGGTTCTTCACCCATCGGGTGAAGGTGCGCGATGGTTTTGAAGTCTTCGCTGAACCCGACGAGGTGCGCGTAGGCGCCCATAATCGGTTCCAGTAACGGAAAGACGGTGCCGTTCGCATCTTTAACCGTGAGTCGACCGAGAGTCGCAGCATCAGCTTTCAGCGGGCCTTCGAATGTCACCGTGTAGGTGAGACCTTCGACAGTGGCGGTGAGAGTCGGCGAGCGATTCGGGATTTCATCTGCTGATGCGGTCCCACCGATGTCCGCAATGACATACTCCTGTTTGTCGGTCTCGGCCGGGACCACATCGGCCCACATCCGATACGGGCCAGCGGTGCGCGGCGTGAAACTGAACTGGTATTCGCCTGGTGTCGCTCCGGCCACAGGATGCTCGTGGTGATAATCGGACAGAGTAGGATCGATGATCAGCACATGGATTTTCTCCGTGTGCGCCTCCTTGAGTCCGTCCAGCGTCATTGGCGAGCCGTCCGGTTTCTTTAACAGCAACGTCACGTCGCTCTTCACGCCCGCTTGCAGCGGCTGCGCAGTCGAGGCGGTGACGCCGAGCGTAGCTGGCGCGGCTCCGTGATCGTGGCCGTCGCTGGCATGCTCGTCTTTCGCTCCGGCGGCGGCGGACTTTTGCATAAGGTCCATGCCGCATTTGGGACACTTTCCGGGCGACGCCTGCTGGACTTCCGGGTGCATCGGACAGCCGTAGTTTGACGCTTCCGTCTTGGCCGGAGAAGCGGCGCCATGATCTTGTCCCGGCGGATGCGAATGCGGCTCGGTTGAGTGTTCGCTCGCTTTGTCCTCGGCGCGGTCACACGCCGAGAACAACGCGAGAGGAAGGAAAAAACAGATCGCGGCGAGTTGAAACGCGCGAGCCGCTTCGTGCAGGAAGCAACGTGGGATTGTCATTCCGGACTTACTTCGCGGCGGGATTCAGCTGCTTCTCCAGTAGTCCCATCGTGGCTTGCAGCGTTTTCAAACTCGAGTCGACCTTGGCGAAGTCCTTCGCGTCGGCAGCGGTGTGAACTTTTTCTGAAGCTGTTATGGCGTTCTTGAGCGCGCCGTCGATCCGCGTCTTATCCGCGCCTTGCATTCCGTGGTTCTCCTGAATTTGCTTCAAGGCCGCCGCGAGTTTTTCCTGCTCGTTATGAATCGGCTCGTGTTGTTTCGCGGCGGCCGCGGTTTCGATTCCTTTGAGGGACGCCTGCGCTGTTTTCCAGGCGTCGCTTACGGACCCTGAGGCGCCGGCAGCCGGTCCGTGTTTATGATCTTCGCCTTCGTGCGCGAGAACGCGCGCGACCGGCGTGGAAAGACTGAAGGTAGCCGCGGCCAGGAGGAGCGCGACGGAATGGCGGATGATGGATGTGTTTTTCATATGAATGGTGATCGATGGACTATTTTTCGGTTTGGGTTGTTTGTGGGGTTGACGTTGGAAGCGGCATCGGAATGTGAACGCGAGTGGCGAGAGCAAAAGCGCCAGAGCGCTGGCGCACTCCAAGACGCTGTCGCGACCGCGGCAGCCGCAATCTCGTGCACGCGCGAGCGTTTTGGAGTGCGGCGGTGCTCCGCCGCTTTCGGGCATGTGCGTGCGCTGCTCTCGCGCGTGGAAGCTGGAACCTTGAAGGCTGCATAAAGTTCATGCGAAAGCGGGCGCCGGTCTTGGCTCGTGGATCGCTGAGCTGTGGCTCTCGCTTGCTGCCAGGCGCTCCGCGCTCTTCCGGCCAAAGCGCCAGAAGACGAGCGGCGTGATGATGAAATCGAGCAGCGTGCTCGTAAAGATGCCGCTGAAAATGACGACCGCGACGGGGTGGAGAATCTCACGGCCGGGTTCATCGGCGGCGATGATCAACGGAATAAGCGCCAACCCGGCGGTGAGCGCAGTCATCAGCACCGGCACGAGCCGCTCCTGCGTTCCGCGCACGATCATCTCCTTCGTAAATTTCTCGCCTTCCTCCCGCATGAGATGCAGGTAATGCGAGATCATCATGATGCCGTTGCGCGAGGCGATCCCGGCGAGTGTGATGAAGCCGACCATGGTGGCGATCGACATCGTGCCACCCATCAGCCAGACGCCGGCGATCGAGCCGATGACCGCCATCGGGAGGTTCAACATGATCTGGGCGGCGAACATCGCGCTCTTGAAATGCGCGTAGAGAACAACGAACACGCCGACCAGCGAGATCACGCTCAGAATGGAAATCAGCCGTGAGGCCGACGCCTGGCTTTCGAACTGACCGCCGTAGGTGACGTAATAGCCGGGCGGCAGCGGCATTTTCTCGGCGATCTTCTTCTGTAACTCCTCGACCGCGCCCACAAGGTCGCGCCCGGTCACATTCGCCGCGATGTAGATGCGCCGCTGCACGCCTTCACGATTGATTTGGTTGGGCCCTTTCGCCTCCTGCACGGTCGCGAGCTGGCTCAACGGCAGCACCGTTCCGTTTTGCGTGTCGATCGGGATGGCGCGAATCGCGTCGGCGTCGTTGCGCGCCTGGTCGGTTAATCGCAAGACGACATCGAAAGTCCGGCTCCCTTCCAGAATCTGTGAGACCGTTTTCCCCTGCATCGCGAGTTCCGCATACTCCGCCACCTCACCCACCATCACGCCGTGACGGCGCGCCTGATCGCGATCGATCGCGACGTGCAACTGCGGGATCATGACCAGCCGCTCCGCGAAGATATCGACCATGCCGGGAATGGTCTTCATGAGCGCTTCGACCTCGCCGGCTTTCTGACGCAGAACGTTCAGGTCTTCTCCGAAAATCTTGACCGCGATCTGCGCGCGCACGCCGGAGAGCAAATGATCGATCCGGTGTGAAATCGGCTGGCCAATGCTGACCGAAATACCAGGGATCTGATCGAGTCGACCGCGGATGTCGTTCAGAATTTCCTCGCGACCTCGCGCTGATTCACGCAGCTCGGCATCGATCTCCGAGTAGTGCACGCCTTCAGCGTGTTCATCCAATTCCGCGCGTCCCGTGCGGCGACCTACCATGATAATCTCGGGCACCTGCATGACGATGCGCTCGGCAAGCGAGGCGATTCGATTCGATTCCGTGAGCGAGGTGCTGGGCGGAACGAAGACGTTGATCGTGAGACTGCCTTCATTGAAGGGCGGCAGAAATTCCCGGCCGAAGAACGGCACGGTCGCGAGAGCCGCGAGGACGACGAGGGCGAAAGTGCCGAGCACGAAGTTCGAGCGAGGGAAGCTAAACGCGAGGAGGCGGGCGACGCCTGCCTTGATGCCGCGCACCAGGACCGAATCCTTCGCGTGCTGCATTCGTTTCATCTTCGGCAGGAGGTAGGAGCAGAGAGCCGGCGTAACCGTGAGCGAGACGAAGAGCGAAGCGATGATGCTGGTGATGTAGGCGATACCGAGCGGCGCGAAGATGCGGCCCTCGATGCCGCCGAGCGCAAAGAGCGGAACAAAAACCAGCACCACGACGACGGTGGCAATGACGATCGAATTGCGCACTTCGCTGGAAGCGCGATACACGACCTCGAGCGCGGGACGCGGGTTCGCTAATTGACGATTCTCGCGCAGCCGGCGGAACACATTCTCGACATCGACGATCGCATCATCGACCAGCTCGCCAATCGCGATCGCCAGACCGCCGAGCGTCATCGTGTTGATGGAAATCTTGAAATATTGAAAGACGAGCGCGGTCACAAGGAGCGAGAGCGGGATCGCGGTCAACGTGATGAGAGTGGTTCGGAAATTCAGGAGGAAGAGGAAGAGCACGATGACGACGAAGATCGCGCCGTCACGGAGTGCGACTTCGATGTTGCGGATCGCGTTCTCGATGAAGGTGCTCTGCCGGAAAATGCCGCTGTGGATTTTGACGCCCTTCGGCAGGCTTGCCTGGATGTGTCGCAGTTCTCCCTCGATCTGCCGGGTCAGGTCGGGGGTGTTCGCGCCCGGTTGCTTTTGAATCGAAAGAATGACGGCGGGTGCGCCATTCACGCCCGCATCGCCGCGCTTAGCCAGCGGACCTCCGAGCCGGACGTCGGCAACCTGGCCGAGCGTCAAGGCCGCGCCGCTCTCGCGTTTTACTGGAATGACTGAATTGCGCAGGTCATCCAGACTGTTGACGCGCGCGAGATTCCGAATCAGCCCCTCGGTGTAGGTTCCAAGGAGGAAACCACCAGTCGAGTTGACGTTCGCGTTCTTCGCCGCCTCTTCGACGTCGTGCAGCGAGACGTTGAAATTCCGAAGCTTAAATGGATCGACCAGCACCTGATATTGCTTCAGTTCGCCGCCGATCACGCTGACCTGGGCAAGGCCCGGCACTGAGAGCAGCCGTTTGCGAATGTCCCACTCGGCGATCGTCCGCAGATCCATCGGCGTGATCTTCGGATCATCGCTCGTCAGGCCAATGAGCATGATTTCGCCCATGAGCGAGCTAACGGGAGCCAGCACCGGCTTCGCGGCGGGCGGAAGTTGTTCGGCCACTTGTTGCAGCCGCTCGGCGACGATCTGACGCGCGATATAGGTGTCCTGCGCGAAGCCGAATTCGACGAAAACGATGCTCAGCCCGATGGAGGAAACCGAGCGCACCCGTTGCACGCCCGAAGCGCCGTTCATCGCCGACTCGATCGGGAAGGAGACGAGCGACTCGACCTCCTCCGGCGCAAGACCCCCCGACTCGGTGAAGATGGTAACTGTGGGCCGATTCAAATCCGGGAACACATCGACCGGCAGCTTCGTAACCGCGTAACCACCATAGGCCGCGAGCAGCGCCGCGAACGCCACGACGAAAAGCCGGTTGCGAAGCGAAAACTGAATGATCCGGTCGAACATTGTAACTACGCGGTGCGTCGCAGGAGGAATCCAAACAAGAATCCGCCTAAAGCGAAGCCTCCGATCGCCCAGGCCCAGCTCGGGATGCGTTGGACGGAGAAAGCTCCTTCGCTTCCGCCGCCGTGGTCGTGGCCTTCATGGCCCATCTCGTCGGGCTTGACCGCGGCTCCCTCAGGTTTCTTCGCGGTCGTGGCGAATTGCAGTTGGTAATTTCCCTGCGTCACAACCTTCTCCCCGGGCAGTATGCCTTCCACGATCTCGATCTGATCGCCGGCCTTCATTCCGACGACCACGTTGCGGCGCGCGAAGGTGTGCGGCTCGTCCTCCTGCACAAAGACGAACAGATTTCCGAGATCGCCCAGGACGGCACGTTGCGGCACGGCGACCAGATCCTGCGCTTCGCCGATGCCGATCGTGGCCGTGGCCTGCATGTTCGGACGCAGCTTTAGCTCGGGATTTTCGAGCAGAACGTAAACCTCAAA
>Ga0136617_10005687_pt1 | contig 11169 bp, 9 predicted proteins | sample AntDrymUQ3222106_2_FD_129672 | JGI IMG/M metagenome (GOLD analysis project Ga0136617, IMG submission 129672) | Polar desert sand microbial communities from Dry Valleys, Antarctica - metaG UQ322 (21.06) | ecosystem: Environmental > Terrestrial > Soil > Desert | place: Antarctica: Dry Valley...
ATCCGCAGGCGCCCCTGCTGCAGCCAGGCGGCGTGGTCGCAGACGCTGCGCACCGTCGACAGGGAGTGCGACACGATCACGATCGTCTTGCCCCGGGCCCGCAGGTCGGCGAACTTCTCCGAGCACTTGCGTTGGAACTGCTCGTCGCCCACGGCCAGCACCTCGTCGACCAGGAGGACGTCGGGGTCGACGTTGATGGCCACCGAGAACCCCAGGCGCACGTACATCCCCGACGAGTAGTTCTTGACCGGCGTGTCGATGAACCGGTCGAGGCCGGCGAAGTCGACGATCTCGTCGAACCTCGATTCGATGTGGCGCTTGCTCAGCCCCAGGATCGAGCCGTTCAGGAAGATGTTGTCGCGGCCCGAGAGCTCGGGGTGGAAGCCGGCGCCCAGCTCGAGCAGGGCCGACACCTTGCCCCTCACGGCCGTCCGCCCCGACTCGGGCCGCAGGATGCGGGCGATGCACTTGAGCAGGGTGCTCTTGCCCGAGCCGTTCTCGCCGATGAGGGCGAACGTCTGGCCCTGGGGGACGGTGAAGCTGACGTCGCGCAGCGCCCACAGCTCCTCGTAGGTGGCCCGCCGGCGGCGGAGCAGGGCGACCTTCAGGGACTGGTTGCGCTCGTGGTAGAGCCGGAAGGTCTTGGAGACGTTGTCGACCGTGACGGCGGGCTCGTCGCTGACGGCGGCGCCCGTGGGAGCGAGGGGATCGGTGGGCGACCCGCTCACCGGCGACCACCGGCCGTGGCGCCTCTCCCGAGGGTGCCGCGCCCGAGGGTGCCGCGGCCGTGGGGGCCGCGGCCGTGGGTGCCGCGGCCAGGACTGGTCGTCACAGCTCCTCGGCCAGCTTGCCTTCGAGCCGGCTGAAGATCCTGACGCCCAGGGCCAGGGTGACCAGGGAGACGACGGTGAGGTAGGCCAGCTCGCCGGCGGGCGGGAAGCGCAGGTTGTAGAGACAGTCGCGTGTGACCTCCACGAACCCGACCATCGGGTTCAGACGGTACAGGGTGCCCACCGGCACCTCGCGGCCGAAGAGAGTGGCGTCGTGCACGAGGGAGAGGGGGTAGATGATGGGCGTGGCGTAGAACCACATCTGCAGCAGGATGCTCACGAAGTGCTGCACGTCGCGGAAGTAGACGTTGAGCACGCTCATCATCAGGCCCAGGCCGATGACGAACAGCGTCTGGAGCGCCACCAGGAGGAGCAGGATCGGCAGCCAGGGAAGGACGAAGTTGCCGAACAGCATCAGGGCCACGCACAGCACCGCCAGCTCGATCAGCAGCGACACGGCCGAGGCCAGCACGTTGGCGACCACCAGGATCTCGCGCGGGAAATAGACCTTCTTGATCAGGTTGGCATTGGCGATGAGCGTGCCCATCGCCCCCGTCATGCCGGCGGCGGTGAAGTTCCAGGACAGCAGGCCGCACAGGAGGAAGAAGGCGAAGATCTTCATCCCGCTGGGCTCGCCCTCCTGCACCGGGATCTTGAGGATGAAGCGGAAGACGAGGGTGAAGATCAACATCGTCGCCAGCGGGTTGAGCAGCGACCACGACCAGCCGAGGAACGACCGCTTGTACTTGCCCCGCAGTTCGCGCAGGGTGAGGTTCACGAGCATCTCGCGGGACGCCGAGAGCTCGGCCAGGCTGGTCATGGGCTCCTCCGATCTGGCGCCTCGGGCGACGATCATGCTGGTCGCGGGGGGGTGGGGACACCCGGTTCGCTCCGCATCTTGTCACGCCTGCCTGTGGACAACATGGGGGCCGGGGCCCGTTTCGGCGGAACCCGGAGGGGCGGCCGGGCGTCCCAACAGTTAGGGTACGGCCTCGACCCGGGGGCCGCGGCCCACCGGGAGACCGCAGGGGGCACGAATGCGGAGGATCAGGACTCAGCGAAGAATCGGCGCGGGAGCGGTGGTGGCGGGCGTCGCCCTACTGCTCTCCCTCACCGCCGCAGGGGCGTCGTTTCCCGGCGCCAATGGCAAAATCGCATGGTCGTCGGGCGGTGAGATCTGGACCGCGAACCCTGACGGTTCCGGCCCCGTCAAGCTCACGACCGCGGGCGGCGACCACCCGGCCTGGTCGGCAGACGGCGCCTACCTCGCCTTCGATCGGGGGGGCGAGGTGTTCACCATGATCGCCGACGGCGCCCTGCAGCTGAACGTCAGCAACAACGTCGCCGCCGACCGTCAGCCCACCTTCTCGCCCGACGGCACCCAGATCGTCTTCGCCAGCAACCGCAACGGCGGTGCCTACCGCCTCTACCGGATGCCGAGCAGCGGTGGCGTGGCCACCCCTGTCACCAGCACCGGCGCCCTCCCCGCCGGCAGCGACGACGACGCCCCCGAGTGGAACTGGGCCAACGACCGGATCGTGTTCCAGCGGGGCGTCCCCGGTGAGGCCGCCGGCAACACCGCCATCTTCAGCGTCAAGGCCGACGGCACCGATCTCCAGCGCCTGACGACCACGTCGTCCCCCGACGGCGGCGCCTACGGCAAGGTGGTCCGCCCCAAGTGGTCGCCGACCGGCACCAAGATCGTGTTCACGGCCGAGGGCGGCAGCTGCGGGAGCCGGCTGTTCATCATGAACGCCAACGGTGGCAGCCCGACGGCGTTGAACAAGGCCGGCGGTTGCGACGTCGCCGACCCGGCGTGGTCGCCCGACGGCAACTTCATCCTCTTCCGGGCCACCGGCGTGACCTCGCTGGGTGACGGCCTGTTCGCCATCAACCCGTCCAACAACGAAATCGCCCAGCTGTCCTCCGACACGGCGGCCACCTCTCCCGACTGGGAGGCGATCGGTGGTCCGCCGCCGCCCACCACCACCTCCACGACCGTCGCCGGCTCGACGACGACGACGTCGTCCACCTCGTCGACGACCTCCACGACCGTCACCACCGTCCCGCCGCCCACCACCGGCGGGGGCGGGGCCCGGTTCGGGGTCGTCAACTCCTGCAGCGCCCTCTACGTGAAGGAGGGCTTCCTCACCAACGCCTTCAACCAGCAGCTGAACTGCGGCGACGGGCGGGCGGTGACCCTGGGCGAGACCAGGGTGGGTGTGATCAACGGCTGCGGGTCGTTCTACGTGCGCCAAGGGGCGCTGAACAGCCCGTTCAACCAGCAGACCGGCTGTGGTGACGCCCAAGCCATCTCGGTGGCGGCCAACCGGGTGGGGGTCATCAACGGCTGCGGGGCCGGCTATGTCAAGCAGGGGGCCCTGAACGAGCCCTTCTCGCTGCAGCTGGGCTGCGGCGACGCCCGGGCCTTGGCCGTGACCGACAGCCGGGTCGCGGTGATCAACGGCTGCGGCTCCTTCTACGTCAAGGAGGGGTTCCTCACTGACCCCAACGGCTTCAACCAGCAGACGGTGTGCGGCGACGCCCGGGCCATGGCCGTGTCCCCCAACCGGGTGGCGGTGATCAACAGCTGCGGCGCGCTGTACGTCAAGGAGGGGGCGCTGTCGAACCCCTTCCAGCTCCAGCTCAACTGTGGCGACGGGGCGGCCGTCGCTCTCACCGACAATCGGGTGGGTGTCATCACCGGCTGTGGCGCCATGTGGGTCAAGGAGGGTGCGCTCACCAACGGGTTCACCCAGCAGACCCAATGCGGTGACGCCCGGGCCATCGCGGTGGCGCCGAACCGGGTGGCGGTGATCAACGGCTGCTCGGCCGCCTATGTCAAGGAAGGTGCGCTGGGCGGGCCGTTCTCCCAGCAGCTGAACTGCGGCGACGCGAGAGCGATCGCCCTGAACGGCACCACGTGAGGCCCGTGATCGGGTCGATGTCCCGACATGGCCATTTCACCATCGGCGGGTCGCCGGGATGCCCCAGGACCCCCGGTGTTAGCGTCCTGTCCTCGTTTCATCGGTGCCGGCTCGTTGAGGTCGGCCTACGAATGGCGGTGTGCTCATGAGATCGATAACGAAGCGTGTGTCCAGGCTGTTGCCGTGCCTCGCGTTGGGTCTGACGGCCCTCACCGTCGTCCCCGCGTCGGCCCAATTGACCCTCACCTACGTCATCGACCCGTCCAGTGGTCCGCCCGGCACCGCCATCCGTTTCACGGGAACGGGCTGCCCGAGGGGATCGGGCACCACCGACGGCGTGTTCGAGGTGTTCTCCGGCGCCGACCCGACGGGCACGCCGCTGAGCACGACGCCGTTCACCTCGCTGGGTGGCGCCGGTGGCCCCTTCGTCACCAGCACGGCCGCCCTGCCCTTCAGCCCGGCCGGTGCCAAGGCCACGCGACTGGTGTGCACGAGCGCCGGCACCTCGGCGGTGGGCGACGACTTCGTCATGACCGCCGCCCCGGCGACGTCGACCACGTCGAGCACGGTGCCCGGATCGAGCACCAGCACCTCGTCGACCACGCCCACCAGCTCGACCACTTCGACCAGCAGCTCCACCACCACCTCCACTACGTCGACGACCGTGCCTCCGCCCACCACGGGAGGCGGTGGGTCGCGGGTCGGCGTGGTCACGTCGTGCGTGGGCGGCCACGTCAAGGAGGGCTTCCTCACCAACGGGTTCAGCCAGCAGCTCAACTGCGGTGACGCCCGCACCATCGTCCTGTCCGACACCCGGGTGGGGGTGGTCAACGGCTGCGGCGCCTACTACGTGAAGCAGGGGGCGCTCAACACCTCCTTCAACCAGCAGACCCAGTGCAACGACGCCTCCGCCATCGCCGTGTCCCCCAACCGCAACGGTGTGATCAACGGCTGTGGGGCGGCGTTCGTGAAGCAGGGCGCCCTCACCGGGCCGTTCTCCCAGCAGCTCAACTGCGGCGACGGGCGGGCTTTGGCCCTCACCGACAACCGGGTGGGCGTGATCAACGGCTGCGGCTCCTTCTACGTCAAGGAGGGGTTCCTCACTGACCCCAACGGCTTCAACCAGCAGACCGGCTGCTTCGACGCCCAGGCCATCGCCGTGTCGCCCAGCCGGGTGGCCGTCATCAACGGCTGCGGGGCGCTCTACGTCAAGGAGGGGGCGCTGTCGAACCCCTTCCAGCTGCAGCTCAACTGCGGTGACGCCCAGGCCGTGTCGCTCACCGACAACCGGCTGGGCGTGATCAACGGCTGTGGCGCCTACTACGTCAAGGAGGGCGCGCTCGGCAACGGGTTCACCCAGCAGACGCAGTGCGGCGACGCCCGGGCCATCGCGGTGTCCACCAACCGCAACGCGGTGATCAACGGGTGCTCCGCCCTCTACGTCAAGGAGGGCGCCCTGAACGGGCCCTTCAGCAAGCAGCTCAACTGCGGTGACGCCCGGGTCGTCTCCCTGAACGGCACCGTCTAAAGAGGTCCTGGTCGGCGGACTGGCGGCGCGCGCCCGCGTGACGCGTCGCCCGTCTGCCGGCAGGCCCTAACCTCGCAGGCGTGCGCATCACGGCCCTCGCCGGCGGGGTCGGGGCGGCCCGGCTCCTCCGGGGGCTGGTGGAGGTGGTCGACCCGGCGGAGGTGACGGCCATCGTCAACACGGGCGACGACTTCGTCATCCACGGGCTACACGTGAGCCCCGACCTCGACACCGTCACCTACACCCTGGCCGACGTGGTGAACCTGGACACAGGGTGGGGCCTGGCCGGTGAGACCTGGGGCGCCATGGAGGCGCTCGACCGCTTCGGGCCGGAGCTCACCTGGTTCCGGCTGGGCGACCGCGACCTGGGCACCCACCTGTTCCGTACCCGGCGGCTGGGCGAGGGCGCCCCCCTGTCGGCGGTGACGGCCGAGATCGTCGGCGCCTTCGGCGTGGGGGCCCGGCTGCTGCCCATGACCGACGACGCGGTGGCGACCCTGGTCGACGTGGTCGGCGAGGGCGAGATCGACTTCCAGGACTACTTCGTCCGCCGCCGCCACGACGTGCCCGTCAGAGGGGTGCGCTTCGCGGGGGCCGAGGCGTCGCGGCCGGCGCCGGGCGTGCTCGAGGCCCTGGCCGACGCCGACCGGATCGTGATCTGCCCGTCGAACCCGATCGTGTCGATCGACCCGATCCTGGCCGTGCCCGGCCTGCGGGCGGCGGTGGCGGCCCGGCGGGACGACGTGGTGGCGGTGTCGCCCATCGTGGCCGGGGCCGCCCTCAAGGGCCCCGCCGCCCGCCTCCTGGCCGACCTCGGCCACGACGTGTCGGTGGTGGGCGTGGCCCGCCTCTACGCCCCGCTGGCGTCGGTGCTGGTGGTGGACGAGGTCGACGGGTGGCTGGCGGGGGCGGTGGAGGACGAGGGCGTGCGCTGCGTCGTGGCCCCCGCCGTCATGCGGGGACGTCCCGAGGCGGTGGCCCTGGCCACCGTCGTTCTCGGGGCTTGAGGGCCTGAGACGCCGCGTCGTGGGCCGGTTGGAGATCATCCCCGTCGAGGGAGTGCCCGAGGTGCGGCCCGGCGACCGGCTAGCCGACCTCCTGGCGGCGGCGTCGGTCGACCTGGCCGACGGCGACGTGGTGGTCGTCACCCAGAAGGTGGTGTCGAAGGCGGAGGGCCGGATGGTTGGGGTCGACCACGGCGACCTGCAGGCCCGGGCGGCGGTGGTGGCGGCGGAGACGGTGAGGGTGCTGCGGCGGCGGGGCGACCTGGTGATCACCGAGACCAGGGGCGGGTTCGTGTGCGCCAACGCCGGCGTCGACCTGTCGAACGTGCCCGAGGGCTACGCCACCCTGCTGCCGGTCGACGCCGACCGCTCCGCCCGCCGGATCCGGGACGGCCTGCGGGCCCGGGCGGGAGTGGAGGTGGCGGTGGTGGTGTCGGACACGTTCGGCCGGCCCTGGCGCAAGGGCCTGACCGACGTCGCCATCGGCTGCGCCGGCATCGCGGCCGTGGTCGACCTTCGGGGCACCACCGACACCCAGGGCCGCGAGCTCCACGCCACCGAGATGGCGGTGGCCGATGAGCTGGCGGGAGCGGCCGAGCTGGTCATGGGCAAGGCGACGGGCATCTGCGCGGCCGTGGTGCGCGGCGTCGACCCGTCGTGGCTGCGCGACGGGGGGTCGGTGCGCTCCGAGATCGTCCGCCCCCCGTCGGAGGACCTGTTCCGGTAAGGGGCCTGCCGCGTCCGTTACGAATCCGTTACCGCGCGGCAATGGATCGGTGACCCCCGGGGAGGCACGATGGACCCATGGCCCGACGCACAACTCTGGCGATCCTGCTCCTCACCGCCGCCGTGGCATCCGCCTGTGGCGGCACCGACGGGGGCGCGAACAGCGGCCTCGATTCGGGTGCTGTCACGTCGCTGTCCGCCACCACCACGGCGGCGCCGGTGGCACCCACGGCGCCGGCGTCATCCACCCCGCCCGCCAGCAGCACCACCGTCGCCCCGCCCATGGCAGGTGCGCCTCTCTCCTCGTCGTCGCGGCTGCGGATCGACGGCATCGGCCCGATCGAGGTGGGCATGACCGTCGCCCAGGCCCGGGCGGCCGCCGGCACCGAGTTGTCCTTGAAGAACGAGCCGTACTGCGACGTGCTGACCCCGACCCAGGGCCCGGAGGGGGTGGCCCTGATCGTCACCAGCCCTTCGGCGGGGCGGGTCGAGCTCATCATCGTGAACGGCGGCCCGGTGTCCACGGTGTCCGGCATCCGCGTCGGCAGTGCCGAGGCGGAGGTCATCGCCGCCTACCCGGGCCGGCTCCGGTCGGTGAACCCGTCGTTGCCCGTGCACAGACTGATCTACCAGGCCAGTGATCCGGCCCTGGCCGACCGGATCCTTGTTTTCGTCATCGGCGACTCGCGGGTGGCGACGATGTACGCAGGCGTTCGCGACCAGGCCGAGGCGGACGAGATCTGCGGGTAGTGAGTCAGGCCTTGTGGGCCGCGAACCAGCGGAGGACCTCGGCCGTGCCCTGCTCGAGGGTGGTCCACGACTCCCAGCCCAGGTGGATGGCGGCCCGGCCGGGATCGAGGGACGAGCGGGCCAGCTCGCCCGGTCGGGCGGGGGCGTAGACCGGCGGGGTGGCCACGCCGGCGGCGGCGGCCATGGTCTCGTACAGCCTGTTGACCGACGATTCCACGCCCGTGCCGACGTTCATGAGCAGGCCGCTGCCGCGGGTGGCGGCCCGGGCGAAGGCGTCGACCACGTCGTCGACGTAGACGAAGTCACGGGTCTGCTCGCCGGTGCCGAAGATCGTGCACTGCTGGCCGGCGAGCAGGCGTCCGGCGAAGATGGCGACCACCCCCGCCTCCCCGTGGGGGTCCTGGCGGGGCCCGTAGATGTTGGCCAGGGCGAGGGCGGTGAACTCGATGCCGTGGAGCTCGCGGTAGGCGGCCAGGTAGTCGCCGGCCGCCTTCTTCGACACCCCGTACGGAGACAACGGCCGTTGCGGCGCCGACTCCCGCACCGGCAGCTCGTCGGGCTCGCCGTAGAGGGTGCCGCCGCTGGCCGCCAGCACCACCTTCTCCGTCCCCGCCGCCCGAGCCCCCTCCAGGACGTTGATGGTGCCGAGGATGTTGACCTCGGCGTCGAACACCGGGCGCTCGACCGACACCCGCACGTCGGCCTGGGCGGCCAGGTGGAACACCACCTGGGGGCGGCGCCGCTTCATGAGCTCGGTCACGGCCGGTGCCCGGATATCGAGGTGGTGGAAGCTCAGGTCGTGGCCGGGGGTGTTGCGGGCATCGGCCAGGTTGGCCAGCGTGCCGCTCGACAGGTCGTCGACGACGTCGACCGAGTGGCCCTCGGCCAGGAGGCGGTCGACCAGCGTCGATCCGATGAAGCCGGCACCGCCGGTGACCAGCGCCCTCAAAAGTCGCCCTCAACCAGCCGGGCTCTCGAGCGGGCTGTCGGGCACGCGGGCGCCGGAAATGCGGGCACCGGGGTCGACCTTGACGCTGCCGCCGACGACCGAGCCGTCGGTCACCGACGCTCCCTCGCCGATCACCGCCCCCGGACCGATGATCGAACCCTGCACGGTGGCGCCGGCCGTCACCCACGCCCCCGCCAGGAGGACGGAGTCCTCGACCACCGCCCCCTCGTCGACGCCGGCGCCGGCGCCCACGATCGAGTTGCGCACTGTCGCCCCCGAAGCCACCCGGGCGTCGACGCCGAGCAGGGCGGGGCCGTGCACGTCGCCGTCGACCGTGACCTGGCCCATCCGCCACACCCCGTCGCCGTCGTCGACCGCGCCCGGCGCGGCCGGTCCGGGGCGGCGGCCGGCGACGATGTCGAGCTGGGCCCGGAGGTACTGGGCGGGCGTGCCGGTGTCGGTCCAGTAGGCGGTCGAGGGGAAGGCGAAGAGGGCGCGGTCGGCGACGATGCCGGGGAAGACCTCCCGCTCCACCGACACCCGGCGATCGGTGGGGATCCGAGCGAGCACCCGGGCCTCGAACACGTACGTGCCGGCGTTGACGTGGCCGGGGCCGGCCTGGTCGGCGGGCGGCTTCTCGACGAAGCGCTTGACCCGGCCGTCGGCGGTGTCGGTGACGACCCGGCCGAAGGCGGAGGAGTCGAGCACGTGGGCCAGGGCGATGGTGGCCTCGGCGCCGTCGCGGGAGTCGTGGAACTCGAGCATGGCCGTGATGTCGAGGTCGGTGAGGACGTCGCCGTTGACCACGAGGAAGCGCTGGTCGATGCCGGCCGCGTCGGCCGCGAACCGGATGGCGCCGCCGGTGTCGAGGGGCTCCGGCTCCACCGCGAAGGTCACGTCCATCGACTGGTAGCCACCGTCGGGGAACAGGGATGCGAAGGCCTGGTGGAGGTAACCGAGGGAGAGCACAGCGGCGGTGACGCCGTGGTCGAGCAGGTGGGACAGCACCCGCTCGATCATGGGGATCTCCGCGATCGGCAGGGCCTGCTTGGGGGTGGAGTAGGTCAGGGGCCGCAACCGGGTGCCGATGCCCCCCAAAAGCACGACCGCGTGCAGGGTCACGGTGCCGGCGGCGGCGTCGTCTCGGGCGGGGTCGTCTCGGGCGGGGTCGTCTCGGGAGGGGCTGTCTCGGGAGGGGTCGTCTCGGGCGGTGCCGTCGAATCGGCGGGGGCGGGCGCGCCCGGGGGAACGGTGGTGGCACCTTCGCCCGCGGCGGTGGTGCTGGGGGTGGCCAGCTCGTCGGGCACCGGAGTGGTGCCCAGGTCGGTGAGGGAGTCGAGCCTGGGCTCGGACGGCGGCCGGGGGATGTCGGTGCCGTCGGGAACGAAGGCGACGGTGATGAGCTGGCTGTCGGTGAGGCGGATGTCGCTCGGGTCGCCCTTGTAGACGATGCCCTCGGCCGCGGGATCGCGCGACGACCAGGTCTTGACCTGGACGGTGGCCGCCTTGCCGTCGCACTCGTCACCGTTCTTCCTGGCGTCCTGGCCGGGGAGCTTGATCTCGGTGCTGGTGACCTTGGCCTCCACGGTGTCGAAGAACACGCCGAGCTTGGCCTTCTTGCCCGCCGCCCGGGACACGAACGGGTGGGTGTGCACGATCCCGTCGGCGTGGGTGTGGATGCCGAGGGGGTCGGCCGCCTCGACGATGTCGGGCGCGAACGTGCCGCAGGTGTAGAAGCCGATGGCGGAGTGCCAGTGGTCGCCCTGGCGGCCGGCGCCGGCGGCGACGGGGCGGCTGTTGTCGGGCGCCCGCTGCTCCCGGGAGTACACGACGCCGGCCGTGCCGAGGACGACGACGATGGCCATCAGCGACGGCCAGAGCCACGACGTGGCCCCGCGACGGGTGCGACCGCCACCCGTCCGGGCGGCGCGCGCGACCTTTTTGCTAGACGATGCCTTTCCCATGACCCCCTCGAAGGTACTCGGACCGCCGGGTCAACTCAGATCGCAGAAGACCTCGGGACCGCCCCGGGCGACGCTAGCGCCTGAGGGATCCCCTGCCCGCGGCCGCCGCCGTGGCCCCCCTGCTCAGTGGGTGGCGGGGGGCCTGCGGTCGAGGCGGTGCTGGGCCCAGGCCAGGACGGTGCGCACCCCGAGGCCGGCGGCGACCACCGGCAGGAGCGCACGCCCGGCGCCGGACGTGGTGCGGTTGGCGAAGCGCAGGAGCGAGCGGTGGTGGGCCAGGATCATGCGGTAAGGGGCGAGCTGGCTCGACGCGCCCACGGTGTGCATCACCCGGCCCGCCGGCTCGTAGCCGACGGTCCAGCCCGCCCGGCGCAGCCGCCAGCACAGGTCGACGTCCTCCACGTACATGAAGTAGGCGGGGTCGAAGCCGCCGACCTGCTCGAACGCGCTGCGGCGCACGAGCATGCACGCCCCGCCCACCCAGTCGACGG
>Ga0136617_10005688_pt1 | contig 11169 bp, 13 predicted proteins | sample AntDrymUQ3222106_2_FD_129672 | JGI IMG/M metagenome (GOLD analysis project Ga0136617, IMG submission 129672) | Polar desert sand microbial communities from Dry Valleys, Antarctica - metaG UQ322 (21.06) | ecosystem: Environmental > Terrestrial > Soil > Desert | place: Antarctica: Dry Valley...
CCCCGGCGGCACAGAGCTTCATTGTGTTAGAGGCTCTAAGAGGCCGATCTGCTCTCGGCCGCGTAGAAGGCACGCAACGCGGAGAGCGGCTTCGGCTCGTAGTCGCCAGCATGGCCGGCCTGGCCAAACTGCGTCATCCGCTCCGCGTAGACGGCCTTCATCGCGGCTCGCGCCGGCTTCAGATAGGCGCGCGGGTCGTACTCGTCCCTGCGCTCCGCGAGCACCTTGCGGATCGCGCCGATCATCGCGAGCCGCGCGTCGGTGTCGACGTTGATCTTGCGCACCCCGTGCCGGATCCCGAGCTGGATCTCCTCGACGGGCACGCCCCACGTCGGCCGGATGTCGCCGCCATGCGCGTTGATCTCGTCGACGAGCGATCTCGGCACCGACGATGAGCCGTGCATGACCAGGTGCGTGGTGGGGAGCTTCTCGTGGATCTCCCGGATCAGGCTCATCGCGAGCACCGCTCCCGTGGGCGGGCTCGCGAACTTGTAGGCGCCGTGACTCGTCCCGATCGCGACGGCGAGCGCGTCGATACCCGTCCGCTCGACGAACTCCACCGCCTCGTCCGGGTCGGTCAAGTGCACCTCGCCGGAGCCGTGGCCGTCCTCGATCCCGCCGAGCGTCCCGAGCTCGCCCTCGACCGTGACCCCCAGCGCGCGCGCCCGCTCGACGACCTCGCGCGTGACCGCGACGTTGTACTCGAAGTCCGAAGGAGTCTTCCCGTCCTCGAGCAAAGAGCCGTCCATCATCACGCTGGTGAAGCCCTGCTCGATCGCCGAGAAGCAAGTCTCCGGTGAGTTGCCGTGATCCTGGTGCAGTGCGACCGGCACGTCCGGATAAACCTCGCAGGCTGCCTGCATCAGATGAATCAGGAAGCGGTCGTTCGTGTACTCGCGCGCACCCTTCGAGGCCTGCACGATCACAGGCGAGCGAGTTTCCGCCGCCGCCTCGAAGACGGCCTGGATCTGCTCCATGTTGTTGACGTTGAACGCGCCAACGCCGTAGCCGCCGGCGGCGGCCTCGTCGAGGAGTTGGCGCATCGAGACAAGCGGCACGCGGCGATTCTCACGGATCTACGAGGCCGACAGCGCGGACAGCACGCCGATCGGCTCGTGGGTCGCGCGTTCGATCCGAATGGAGTGGCCGCGACTGCAGGTCGTCGAGGTGTGCATCCGGGCGAGCTCGAGCCGGCCCTCTACGCGAGCGGCGAGGAAGCCGTGCTCATCGGCGCACTCGGCACAGACGGCGGTGAACGAGATCGCCTTAGGCGCCAGCCAGATCGTCTGGTCGACCATCGTGCTCCCTACCTCCAGTCCCCCGGCTCGGTGTCCTCTCAGGCTGCTGCCAGGTCCGAGAACTTGGCGTAGCGCTTCAGGAACGAGAGCTTGACCATGTCGGTCGGCCCGTTCCGGTGCTTGGCGATGATCAGCTCCGCGATTCCCTGGGAGTCCGACTCGTCGCCGTTGTAGTACTCGTCGCGGTAGACGAACCCGACGACGTCGGCGTCCTGCTCGATCGAACCCGACTCGCGCAGGTCGGAGAGGATCGGGCGCTTGTCGTGACGCTGCTCGACGGCGCGCGAGAGCTGCGAGAGCGCGAGGATCGGCACGTCGAGGTCGCGCGCCAGGATCTTCAGCGAGCGCGAGATCTGCGAGACCTCCTGGACCCGGTTCTCGGCCTGCCCACCCGAGGTCATGAGCTGGAGGTAGTCGACGATGATCAGGCCGAGATTCGGCTCGCGCATCTTCAGCCGGCGAGCCTTCGAGCGGATCTCCATCATCGTGATCGAGGCGGTGTCGTCGACCCAGATTGGCGCCTTCATCAGCTTGTCGCAGGCCGCCGTCAACCGCGGCCAGTCGTCGGGCTTCAGCTTCCCGGTGCGCAGGCTCTGCGACTCGACGCGCGCCTCGGCGCACATCATCCGCTGGGTCACCTCGCTCTTCGACATCTCGAGCGTGAAGAGCGCGACGGGAAGCTCGTGCCGCACCGCGAGGTTCTGCGCCATGTTGAGCGCGAGCGCCGACTTCCCCATCGAAGGGCGCGCCGCGATGATGATCAGGTTGCCGCGCTGGAATCCCGAGGTGAGCTTGTCGAGCTCCTTGAAGCCGGTCGGGATCCCGGTCACGTCGGCGCCGGCCTCGTAGAGGTGCATGATCCGCTCGAAGCTCTCCTTCAGCAGCCCCTCGATATGACTGAAATCCCCGGTGACGCGCTGCTGGGCGAGGTCGAAGACGATCTGCTCGGCACGGTCGACGAGATCGGTCGTGTCGCCCGGGCGGTCCTGGCCGAGGCGGGCGATCTCGGCCCCGGCCCGAACGAGCCCGCGCAGGGTCGCCATCTCGCGGACGATCCGCGCGTAGTGACCCGCGTTCGCCGTCGCCGGGACGAGGGCGGCGAGCTCGTGGATCCTCGCCTTGCCGCCGACGGCCTCGAGCTCGCCGGCCTCCTCGAGCGCGTCGACGAGCGTGATCGCATCGACCGGCTCGCCCTGCTGGTAGAGCGAGAGGCAGGTGCGGAAGACCGTGCCGTGGCTCTCGCGGTAGAAGTCGCCGGCCGAGAGGATCTCCGTGACCGTGCCGATCGCCCCCGGTGAGATCAGCATCGCGCCGAGAACGGACTCCTCCGCCTCGAGGTTCTGGGGCGGGACGTGCGGGGTCGTGGCCGCGGAGGGCGCCAAGGGTGTGATGGCGGCGGCGACGTGAGCCATGTCAGTCGACAATCAAGCTGGCCGGCGCCGTGCCGTCAACGGCTGGGGATCCACAGCTGCCCGGTGGAGACCACGGCGGCCGTTTGCAGGGGAAAGGAACGCATGTTCTCTCCATTCTCCCCAGCGGCTCGGACGTTCCTCGGCAGGCCTGTCCCCAGACGACAGGTCCGTTTGTGCCGGAAGCAGCGGAAAGTTCCCAGCGTGCTCCACAGACCGTGGAGCACGCTGGGGAAAGACCTACTGCTGCGCTGCGTCGGCGCCGGGATCGAGCTCCGCGCCGGGCTCCGACTCGGCTCGGGGCAGCTCGAACTCCGCAGCCTCTGCGGCCTCCGCGGGCGTCTGCGCCGGCGTCTCCTCGTCGAGGTACTCGACCGCCGCGGCCGCGGCGGCGCTCTCCGCCTGACCGCTGGCGGCCTGGGCGGCGGCCTGTTCCTCGGCGACCCGAGCCGCCTCGGCGGCCTCCATCGCGGCCAGCTCCTCGTCCGGCGGCAGCTCGCCGCCCTCGGGGACGACGAGGGTCTTGACCTCGACCGTGACGCCCTCAAAGACCTGGATCGGGATCGCGTAGCGGCCGATCCGCTTCAGGGCGTCGGTGTCGATCTTCTTCCGGTCGACCCGGACCTTGCGCGTGCGCCAGAGCTCGTCAGCGATGTCGGTCGTCGTGACCGAGCCGAAGAGCGCCCCGGTCGGGCCGGACCTGACGTCGAACCGGAGCACGGTCTTGTTCAAGAGCTCCGCGATCTCCTGGGCCTGATCGACGCTGCGAGCCTCGTGCCGCGCGCGGTTCTCGTCGATCTTCTTCAGCTCCGCGACGCGACCCGCGCTCGCCAGCTCAGCGAGCTTGCGCGGGAGCAGGAAGTTTCGAGCGTAGCCGCGGGCGACGTTGACGACCTCGCCGCGGAGCCCGACCTTCTCGACGTCCTTGAGCAGGATCACCTCCATCGCTACTTGGCCTCCACGTACGGGAGGAGCGCCATCTCGCGGGCCCGCTTGACTGCGACCGCGACCTGCCGCTGGTGCCGCCGGCAGGCGCCGCTGATCCGCCGGTTGCGGCTCTTGCCCTTCTCCGAGATGTAGCGTCGAAGCTGGTTCACGTTCTTGTAGTCGACCTCTTCGACCTTGTCCTTGCAGAAGAGGCAGCTCTTCCGCCGGCCTGGGGCCGTCGAGGAGCCCGGACGCTTGCTGCGCGTCCGATCCTGGGTTTTCGGCTGTGCCATTCGTCTCTCCTAGAAGGGGATGTCGTCGTCGGCTGCTGCGGACGGAAAGTCGGCGGACGGCTGTGAGGACTGGCCTGCGCCCTGGGGCACGAACTGGCCGCCACCGTCGCCGCCGCCACCGTCGCGGCCGCCGAGGAACTGGATGTTGTCGGCGACGACCTCGACGGACTGGCGCTTCGAGCCGTCCTGCGCGTCCCACTCGCGCCAGGTGAGCTTGCCCTGGACGCCCACGGGGCGGCCCTTGGCGAGGTATTGCGCGCAGTTCTCGGCCGTGCGTCCCCAGACGGTGACGTCGAAGTAGTACGCGGCGTCCTGCCACTCCTCGCCCTTCTTGACCCGGTCGTTGACCGCGATCCGAAGCGTGGTCACGGCCGTGCCGGACGGGGTGTGGCGAAGCTCGGGGTCCCGCGTCAGGTTGCCGACGAGGACGACGCTGTTGATGTTCTGGGCCATTACTCCTCCTCCAGCGAGCTGTCGATGGGTGCCGCGACATCCTCGCGCGCCGGGCCGCCCACCGCTACCGGCTGGGTCGAACCTGGCCTGTAACGACGGGTCGCCAGATGGCGCATCACCGAGTCGTCGATCTTGAGCACGCGCGAGATCTCGTCGAGCGTCTCGGCCTCGGCGCTGAAGGTGAGCAGGTGGTAGACGCCCTCGCCCTTCTTGTCGATCTCGTAGGCGAGCTTGCGCCGGCCCCACGCGTCCTGGCCGGCCCACGTCCCCCCGCCCTTCTCGACGAGGTCGCGGGTGCGCTTGACGATCTCCTCCTGCCGCTCTCCGGGCAGCTCGGGGTCCAGCATGAGCAGAATCTCGTAGTCGATCACGTTCCCTGGCTCCTCTCTCGGGCTTTGGGCTTCCTTCGGTCTTAGGCGGCCTCGCCGGCAGGCACGAGCGGGAACAGGCGCGTGCGAGACGAGGCAGGAAGCGGACGCAGAGTAGCATCCGCTCGATGAGACGAGCACTTGCGTGGATCGCTGGTGGGCTGGGAATTGCGGCGCTGCTCCGGCTCCGGCGCCGGTCGGAGACCCTCGAGGCCCCGGCTGCCGACCCTGCCACCGAGCTTCGGCGCAAGCTCGCGGAAGCGCGGGACGCCGGCGACGATCGGGACGAGTTCGACGCTGCCGAGGGAACACCCGTCGACGAGGTCGAGGCGCCGAGGCAATCGCTCGAGGAGCGGCGGGCGGCGATTCATGCGAAGGCCCAGGAGGCGCTCGGCGAGATGGACGCTCCGAAGGAGCCCTGATGAGAATCGTGGTCACGGGCGCGACCGGCAACGTCGGCACGAGCGTCCTCGACGCGCTCGGCCGCGACGATGCCGTCACCTCGATCCTCGGGATCGCGCGCAGGCTGCCGGCGGCGAGCTTCGCCAAGACGGAGTTCGCGGCCGCAGACGTCACCCACGACAAGCTCGCCTCCCTCCTGCGCGGAGCGGACTGCGTCATCCACCTCGCCTGGCTGATCCAGCCCTCGCACGATGAGGCGACGCTTCGCCGGACGAACGTCGACGGCTCGCAGCGCCTGTTCGAGGCCGTGGTCGAGGCTGGCGTCCCCGCGCTCGTCGTCGCATCCTCGGTCGGCGCCTATTCGCCGCGAGCCGACGCGCAACCGGTCGACGAGAGCTGGCCGACCGAGGGGATCCCCGCGAGCTGGTACTCGCGGCAGAAGGCCGAGGTCGAGCGCCGACTCGACCGGCTCGACGCCGACCATCCCGACCTGCGCGTCGTCCGGATGCGTCCCGCGGTGACGACGAAACGCGACGCCGCGAGCGGCCAGCGGCGCCTCTTCGCCGGCCCGTTCCTCCCCACCGCTCTCCTCCGACCGGGGTGGATCCCGTTCGTCCCGGACGTCCCAGGGCTGACCCTGCAACTCGTGCACGCGGACGACGTCGGCGACGCCTACCGCCGCGCCGCCCTCTCGGACGCTCGCGGTGCCTTCAACATCGCTGGCGAGCCCGTGCTCGACCCGATCGCGATCGCCGGCGCGCTCGAGACGCGCTCCCTCAAGCTCTCGGCGGGGATCTTGCGCGGGGCGGCGCGCGCGACTTGGCTCGCCCGCCTGCAACCGACCTCGCCGGACTGGATCGACCTCGCCCTCGGCTCGCCCGTGCTCGACACCGCGCGGGCCCGGTCGGAGCTCGGCTGGATTCCGACCCGCCCCGCGGACGAGACCCTCCGCGAGGTCGTGGCCGGCGTTCGCGACGGCGCGGGGCGCGCGACGCCTCCGCTCCAGCCCGGCCGCCGCGGTGCCGAGCTGCGGGCGCGAGTCGGCGGCGAGGAGCTCTGACCTCCGTTCGGTCGGGGCATACTTCCGGGCGATGAGCGAGCTGCCGCAGACCGACGAGCTCCGCCGCTCGGAAGAGGGATACGACGCGGTGCGGGTCGAGGAGGCCTTCGCTGCGTTCGCGGAGCGCGTGCACGAGCTCGAGTCGGTCGCAGGAGAGCTGCGCGAGGAGCTGCGGGCTCTCCGGCAGGAGCGGCTCGAGCAGGAGCGGCTCGAACGACGGCCGTCGAGCAGCGAGCGCTACGACGACGAGTCGTGGCCGCTCGAGGACGACCCAGCTCGAACCGGGCTCGAGCCGCTGTCTCATAGGATCGGCTCTCAGCGGATCGGCCCGGACTGGATCGCCTCCGTGCCTGCTCCTGTGAGCCGGGCGGTCGCCGTTCCACGCTTCGCCCTCGAGGCCACGTTCCTCCTGCTGTGCGCGCTCTTTGCCGGCCTCGCCGACCTCTCGACGACCGCGATCGTGATTGTGATGGCGACCGCGCTGGCGCTCGTCGTGCTCTCCGAGGTGGCGACGGCGGCGAAGCGCGCGCGCTGGCGGCTCGACGCCGTCGCCGGCCCCGCCGGGGTCGCCGAGGAAGGGGCGAGCGAGAGCACAGGCCCGTGGAGCATGCCGGTGGTCGAGGCGACGGTGGTCGAGGCGCCCGACGACTCGGAGTCGCACACGGTCGTGACGAAGCTCCCGCCGGAGCTCGAGGCCGAGCCGCTCACGGAAGCGGAGCCGGAGCCCGATCCCGTCGCCGAGCCCGAGCCCGAATCGGAGCCCGCGCCACCGCTCGCGCTCGAGGCCGAACCCGTCCCGGAAGCCGAGCCCGAGCTCGTCCCGGAGCCCGAGCCGCCGCCCGAGCTCGAACTAGAGGCGACGCCCGAGCCCGAGTCCGACCGCGAGACGCAGCCGGAGGCCGTGGCGGAGCCGGCGCTCGTGGACGCCGAGGCCGAGCAGCTCCAGGCGGTCGAGCCAGAGCCAGCCGAGGCGGCCACCGCCGGCCCCGAGCCCGAGCCCGTCGAGCCCACAGCGGCCGAAGTGGAGACCGGGGACGCCGCCGGCGCGCCGTCCATTCCGCCGGCGGCCCCCGGTCCTGACGCGGATCCCGAGTCGGAATCCCAGTCGGAGTCCGAGCCGCGGCGGCGGTTCGGCTTCCTGCGCCGCAAGCAGCGGGTGGACGAGCCGGCCGCCGAGACCCCGGACCCCTGGGAGATCTGACGCGCCGGCGCGGCGCACAGGCGCCCGCCGCCCTCGCCCTGTCCGTCCTCGTGGCCGTCGTTGCGCTCGCGAGCGCGCCGCCCGCGGCCACGCCGCAGCGCTCTCACGGCCTCGCCCCCGCCCTGAAGCTCGCGCGCGGGTACACGGCCGAGCTCTATGCCACGGGGCTCAGGCGGCCGACCGCGCTCGCCTTCGGCCCGGACGGCATCCTCTACGCGACGCAGGAGAAGGGCGAGATCGTCGCGATCGGACGCGGCACGGGCCGCCCCCGCATCGTGACCCGCGGCTTCAGGACTCCGCTCGGGCTCGCGTGGAGCGGCTCGACGCTCTTCGTCTCCGCCCAAGGGTCGCTACACCGGCTCGTCGTGCGCGGCAAGCGGGTCGTCTCGCGGCGGACGATCCTCGCCGGGCTCCCGTTCGGGCGCCACCAGCAGGACACGGTCGCGCTCGGCCCCGACGGCCGTCTCTACCTCGGTAGCGGCTCCACCTGCAATGCCTGCGTGGAGAAGGACAGGCGGAGCGGCGCGATCCTCTCGGTACGCCAGGACGGCAGCGATCTCCGCATCGTCGCGCGCGGCCTACGGAACCCGTTCGGTCTCGCGTTCGAACCGGGCAGCGACCGGCTCTATGCGTCCGACAACACGCGCGACGACCTCGGCGAGAGCGAACCGGCCGAGACGATCGTGCGCGTCGAGCAGGGTGCGCACTACGGCTGGCCCGGCTGCTGGTCGAGCTGGCGGGATCGCGAGCTGCGCGGGAGCTGTCGCGGCGTGACGAAGCCCGTTGCCCTGCTCGAGCCGCACTCGTCGGCAGACAGCCTCGCGTTCTGGCGCGGCCGGCTCTTTGTCGCCGAGTGGGGTCAGTATCTGAGCGAGCGCTGGGGGCGCAAGCTCGTGCGCGTCGATGTCCGCACCGGACGGGCGACGACGTTCGCCGACGGCTTCGAGCATCCGCTCGGACTCGCGGTCGAGCCGGGCGGCGGCGCGCTGCTCGTCGGCGACTGGGGCCGCGGCGTCGTCTACCGGATCAGTCGGCGCGCGGACTGATCCGCACTCTCACGGTCGCCTCGGCTTCACGAAGGTCGCCGCCGCTGTCGCAAGTGCCTGTGCGATCCGGCGCTGGTAGGCGGCCGAGTGCAGCAGCGCAGCCTCGCGCCGGTTCGTCAGGAAGCCGGCCTCCACGAGCACGACCGGCACATCCGCCCAGTTGAACCCGGTCAGGTCTGCGCGCTCGACGATCCCGAGATCGCGGGCTCCCGTCGCGCGCACGAGCTCGCTCTGGACGAGCCGGCCGGCACGCGCGCTCGGCGCGTAGACATCGTCGGTCCAGCCGCGCCTGCGCGCCGGCACGAGCATCGAGACACCGTGCTGGGTTCGATCGGTAGAGCCGTCGGCGTGGATCCGGATCATCAGCGCCGCGCCGCGGGCGTTGCAGAACCGCGCCCGCTCGCGGTTGCCGCCGCGATAGCCCGCTCGCTCCCTCGTCAACGCGACGCGAATGCCTCGCGCGAGCAGCGCCGCGCGGGTGCGCCGCGCGATCGCGAGCGCCACGGGCGCCTCGCCGACCGTGCCGCCGCCGTCCTTCACCTTCAGCTCCCGCGAGCCCGGTCCGATCGGCTCGAGCTGACGGCCGACGTCGGGCGCCGTGCCGTGGCCGGGGTCGAGGCAGATCAGCGCGGCGGCGAGCGTCTCGACGAGCACGGGCGCCACCGTACTAGGGTCCCTCGAAAAAGGAGGAACGGTGTTCGCACGAGTCAGCACGTACGAGATCGCCGGCGGGAGGATGGACGACGCCGTCAAGAGCTTCGGATCGGCCCTCGAGGAGATCCGCAAGCTCGAGGGCTTCAGCGAGGCGTTCTTCCTCGTGGACGAGGAGGACGATCGCGCGACGGCGCTGACGCTGTGGACGAACCGAGCCTCGCTCGAGGCGAGCCGGACCACGGCAAGCCGGCTCCGAACCACCGCGGCGAACTCGGTCGAGAGCGCCGTCGTCAGCGCGTACGAGTACGAGGTGGCCGTGCACGTCGTCGGATCGCACTAGACGAGAGGGGGAGCGCTCGCGCGCTCCCCCTGGAACCGAACCCGCTCTCCTGAAGGGTTACTTCCCCTTGTGGATGACGATGCTCCCGCCCGCGATCTGCTGCGTGTCGGAGCTGTCGATGTCGTCGCTCCCCGAGGCGTTGTCGTAGACGATCGTGTCGCCGTTCGACTTGTCCCAGATCTTCATCCGGAACTTGTCGGTGCCGCCACCGCCGGTGAGCTGGCCGTCGGTGACGGTGAGCAAGAACCCGTAGTTACCGCTGCCGTTGATGGTGCCGGTGCCCTTGAACTGGCCCTTGGCGCCCGCGACGACGAGCCACTCGTAGTTCGTGCTGTGGAAGTTCAGGGTCCCAGCATGGAACTGGAACTCGGTGCTGCCGCTCGGCGTTCTCGCACCCTTCAGGTACTTGGCGTTGAAGCCGAAGTTCGCACGACCCGTCAGGTTCGGATCCGGGCGGTAGGCGCCCGCCGGCGAGTTGATCCAGCCGCCGCCCGTGACGTGACCGACGTTCGGGTCGTAGACCACCACGAGCGTCTCGTCGAAGCCGGAGCCGCCGTCGTCGTCGGCGACCGTCACCCGGATCGTGTAGACGCCGGCTGCCGCGAGCTGCCGGCTGCCCGTGCACGTGCCTGAGCCGTTCGTCTCGCTCACGCTGCCGGTCGTCTCGCCGAGACCGTTGTCCCAGCTGATCTTGCAGGTGTGGGTGTCGCCCGTGCCAACGTCGCCGAAGCTCGCCGCGACATTGACCGTGCTGCCCATCGTGTACAGCGATCCATACGGCGGGCTCGTGATCGTCACGGTCGGATTCTGGTTCGTGACCGTGACGGAGGCCGAGTACTCGGTCTCGCCGCCGTCCTTGTCCCGGATCTTGCCGTTCGCGTTCCGCGTGCCGTTGTCGGTGGTCGCGCAGCTGGCCGTATTGCTCGAGCCATAGTCGCCGTACCCCGAGCCGGCGCCGCAGTCGAACGCGTAGGTGAATCCGGCAGTGGTGTCGGCCGAGGACGGATCGCTCGGGTTCGTCAGGGTGAGGGTGAACGGGCTGCCCTCGTTCACGGACGCCGGGGCAGCGGTGAACGTCGCCGTCGGGGCGACGTTTGAGACCGTCACCGTGGCTTCGTACGTCGTGACGCCGTCGTTCTTGTCCTTGATCTGGCCCTTTACGTTCCGGGTCCCACTGTCGGTCGTCGGGCAGGTCGCGGTGCTCGTCGTGGTGAAGACTCCGTACCCCGAGCCGGTGCCGCAGTCGAACGCGTACGTGAAGCCGGCTGCGGTGTCGGCCGAGGACGGATCGCTCGGGTCGGTCAGGCTGAGGGTGAACGGGCTGCCCTCGTTGACCGGCCCGTTGTTGCCGAAGGTCGCCGTCGGGGCGACGTTGGTGACGTCGATCGTCTTGCTCTTGCTGTCGGAGCCGTCGTCGTCGTCGGTCACCTTCAGCATGACCTCGTAGCTGCCGTTGTCGTTCGGCGTGAACGAGAAGCTCGCGTCGGTGCCGGAGGCGAACGGGTTACCGTTCTTGGTCACGCTCCAGGCGTAGCTGTGCGTGTCCGCGGTGCCCGCGTCCGTGACCGTGCTCGTCAGGCTGATCTCGGTGCCTTCCGGGCTCGTCTCCGGGACGCCGTCGATCGTGGCCGTCGGGGCGACGTTGGTGACGGCGATCGTCTTGCTGTCGGTGCCGGGACCGCCGTCGTCGTCGGTCACCTTCAGCGTCACGACGTAGG
>Ga0136617_10005689_pt1 | contig 11168 bp, 11 predicted proteins | sample AntDrymUQ3222106_2_FD_129672 | JGI IMG/M metagenome (GOLD analysis project Ga0136617, IMG submission 129672) | Polar desert sand microbial communities from Dry Valleys, Antarctica - metaG UQ322 (21.06) | ecosystem: Environmental > Terrestrial > Soil > Desert | place: Antarctica: Dry Valley...
CAACGCCTGGATCGCCGGGCTGTTCGGCGCCGTCGGGCTCACCGGCGCGGCGGTGCTCGCTGCGTCGCTGCTCAACCTGATCACCGACCTGGTCGGTGGCGTGCGGTTCACGGTGCTCGAGGAGGAGGTCGTCGAGCGCACGACGGCTCCGATGCGCCGCTTCGTCGTTAGACGCCCGACCGGCGAGCACCACCTCGGAACCGACCTCGACGTCGCCCGAACACCCGGCCCGCCCGACGCCGCCTCGCGGTAGCCTCGACGCGCCCTGGGGCTATAGCTCAGTCGGTTAGAGCGCATCCCTGATAAGGATGAGGTCACAAGTTCGATTCTTGTTAGCCCCACTGCCGCCGGCGGGCCGGCGAGCTTGATGCATGCTTGGACCGTGCAGACGGTGCATGACGCAGCGGGAGGTGACGAGGGGTTGGAGCGCCTGGCTGACGCCTGGCACTCGCGAGTGATGGCAGACGAGGTGGTCAGCCATGCGTTCAGTCACGGGTTCCACCCTGAACATGGTCAGCGACTGGCTGCGTACTGGGTCGAGGCGCTCGGCGGTCCGCCGCGCTTCTCGGAGCGCTACGGCGACGAGACGTCAGTCGTGCGGTTGCACAGCGGCAACGGCCCTCACGAGGAGATGGATCGCCGTGCGATCGCGTGCTTCGACGGCGCGCTCGACGACGTCGGGCTCGGCGGCGAGGTACGCCAGGTGCTCCACGACTACTTCGCCTGGGCGACGGCGACCACGATGTCGCGCTACCACGACAGCGCAGACGACGTTCCGGAGGGGCTTGGGATCCCGAGATGGTCCTGGGACGGTCTGGTGAACGAGCCCTGACCTCGAGCCGGTGTCCAAGCTCACCCTCGGGAACCTCGACTGTGTCAGCGGCGTCCAATCGTGATGGCGCCGAGATGGATCGCCGTGACGCTCGCGCTCTTGACTTCGGCAGCGTGTGGAGACGCAGACGATGTGGCGCGATCACCGTCGACGGCGATGTCGTCCACGACCGCGATCGAGGCCGCCACGACGGAGCGTGGGTCGGCCATCGCGTCGACGGTTGACGATGCAGCCGACACGTCCGTCGAGCCGAGCCCCGCCGTGTCGGCGTGCACCCTCGACGACGAGGAACTTCGTGAAGCGCTCGGCACGTCGGAGCACGGTGGCTTCGCCTTTGTCGGAACCGTGACCTCGGTCGAGGAGCACGTCGAGCAGCATCCGCCGGGGATCGAGACCACTGCGGGTCCGGAGCCGCCGGGCCCGGTGCCGTGGGTGACGTTCGAGGTCGAGCGCTGGTACACCGCGGACTGGGGCACCACGTTCGCCATCTTCATGCCGGGCCTTGAGCCGCTGGTCGGCCATCCGTGGCGGGTTGCGGGGAACGCCTATTCGGCGTCGGTCGACGAGTACTTCGGCCAGTCCGGTGAGGCCGACCCGTGCACGTCAGGCCCGGACGATCCGCAGGGTCGGCGGGTCTTCGACGACGTGTACGGCGGCAGTGTCGACGCCGGCGCAGGCGTGCCGAGCGGCCAGCCTGACCCAGGCGTCGTCCAGGAGCTGCGCGCTGCGCAGGAGGCGTGGCGGGATGCAGAGCCCGCCGCGTACTCGATGGTGCTCGGCGGGTACTCGACGTCGGCCGACACGGTGTTCGGCGCTGATTGCCGACCGGGACGTGTCGTCGTGATCGACGGGACCGCCACCGAAGCGGTCGACACGCACAACGCATGCCGCCTCGATCCGACCACCGTGCCGACGGTCGACGAGCTGTTCGACGCGGCCATCCGGGTCGCCGGCGGCGAGGGTTTCTCCTACGACGTCGATCCCACCGGCCGCAGCCCGCTCCGCTTCGCCGTGTACGACCGGAGCGTGGAGACGACGGTGACGGTCCACACGGTCTCCGACAACATCGTGCCTGCGGTGATCGGCTGGGACGAGGTCGGCGCTGCAGCCGCCGAGGGCCGGCGACGGTGGCGCCAAGCGGCGCTCGGTTCGTATCAGCTGACGATCGACACGGGCGGTGGCGAGCGGAACGCATACGACGTGGGTGCCCGCTTCGTCGACGGCGAGCAGACGATGTTGGAGGTCAACGGCAAGCGCACGGATCCGTCGACGCTCGAACTGCCGTGGCATCCCTCCACGGTCGACCACCTGTTCGGCTTGATCGAGGAGTTGGCGGGAGAGGGGAACGTCGTCGCCGTCTTCGACCCCGAGACGGGTCACCCGACGGACGTGTGGTTCGACCCCGTGATCAACGGGATCGACGACGAGCTCGAGGTGCACGTCGCCATCGACAGCAGCTGATCGAGTGCGTGGACGGCCCGACGGCGGTGCGGGTGGGCGTTCAACGCACAGGTCGAACGGGTAGGCGGACGGGATGGCGGGAGCGGCCGACGGCATGGAGATGTGCGCGCACTGCGATGCCGAGCTCCCGAAGGGCGCGCTGTTCTGCGCTGGCTGCGGTTCCAGCACTGGCCCCGGCCGGGCCACCGGCCCGGTGCTGGCCGGGTTCACGATCCTTCGCATGCTCGGTCAGGGCGGCGCCGCAGTCGTCTACCTGGCACGCCAGGAGTCCCTCGACCGCGAGGTCGCTGTCAAGGTGCTGCGACGCGATGTCGAGGAGCCGCGGGTTTGGCGTGACTTCCGCCGGGAGGCACGGACGATCGCCCGATTGTCGGGACACCCCCACGTCGTCACGGTGTTCACGGCGGGTCGCTCGCAGGCTGGCCAGCCGTTCCTCGTCACCGAGTACCTGGCGAGGGGGTCGCTCGGCGACGTCATCGACGACGACGGTCCGATCCCGCCCGCGAACGTCGCCCGCGTCGGCGTCGCCGTCGCCGATGCGCTGAGCGCGGCGCACGGGCTCGGGATCCTGCATCGCGACGTCAAGCCAGGGAACGTCCTGCTCGACCACGACGGGCGGGTCAAGCTCGGCGACTTCGGCATCGCCCGGCTGCTCGCCGGGCAGTCGGTGACGACCACCGACGTGGTCGCCTTCACGCCCGAGCACGTGGCACCCGAGATCCTGCGTGGCGAACCCGACGGGCCGTGGAGCGACGTGTACGGCGTGGCGTCGACGTTGTCGACGGCGCTCGTGGGCGAGCCGCTGTTCTCACGACGCCCCGACGAGCGGGTCGAAGCGCTCCTGTCGCGCAAGCTGATGGGACCGCCACCGCTGCTGCCGCCGTCGGTGCCGGCCGTCCTGGCGGGGCCGATCACCCGCGCCCTCGATTCGGATCCTGCGCGGCGCCCGTCGTTGGGCGAGCTCCGCCGGGAGCTGGCGGCAGCCGCCAACGCACTCGGCGTCGCCGTGGCGCCGCCGCCCCCGCTCCCTGCGTCGGCCGCCACGGTGCGTGCGGATGTCCCGTCGCTGGGAGGGACCGCCGCCGGGCCGGTCGAGCCACGTGAACCGCTGATCGGTCCGCTCCGGCACACCCGTCTCCGGCTGCTGATCCCTGCGCTGCTCGCCGCGCTCGTCCTGGCGGTCGTGGCGGTCGGGGTGCTCGGCCGCGACAACGGTGGCGACGCGTCGAGCGCGACCACCGACCCGGTCGTCGCTCCGGTGACGAGCGAGTCCGACGTGTCCTCTGCGCCGACATCGCGACCGCCACGAACGACTGTGACGAGTTCGACGCAGCCGTCTGCAGCGCCGGCGACCGATCCGCCGGCCACGACCGCACCGACGACGAACGCACCTCCGACGACAAGGGGGGCCCCCACCACCACGGCTGCCCCGACGACCACGACCGCGCCTCCCACGACGACGGCGGCACCGACCACCACCGCCCCCGCACCAACCACGACGTCGGCGCCGCCCGCGGCACCGCAGGCCCTCGCCAGCGCGGCGGAGGTCGAGACGTTCGTGCGCTCGTACTACCAGGCGGTCGCTGCCGGCGACTACCAGGCGTCGTGGCCGCAGCTGGCACCGGAGTTCCAGAGCGGCACCGCCGTGTCGTTCGACTACTACGTCGGGTTCTGGGAGGACAACGACGTCGAGGTCGGCGTCGTCACGTTCATCGAGGCCGCGCCTGACCGGGCGATCGTCGATGTCGACTTCCGCTGGAACGGCAGCAGCACGGTCGTCACCGAGCGGTTCACCCTGCGTCCTGGCGACGGCGGCGAGCTGCTGATCGCTGCACAGGACACGCTCGACTGATCCGGCCGCAACGCCTCGTCACCCATCCGGCGGGCTGCGGTAGCGTCGCCCGTCACCATGCGAGATCCGGCCGTCGACGAGTACGTGCTCGCGGTCACCGAGGTGCGGCGACCGGCGGTCGCCGCACTTCGTGAAGCGTGCATCGACGATCTCGGCGGGTTCACCGAGTCGATGGCGTACGGCATGCCGTCGTACGCCCGCGCCGATGTGATCGAGGTCGCGTTCGCCAACCGCAAGCAGTACATCTCGCTGTACGTGCGGACCGACGTGGTGGCCGCCCATCGCGACCGACTCCACGACCTCGACGTGGGGAAGAGCTGCATCCGCTATCGCCGGCCGAACGACATCGAGATGGACGTCGTGCACTCGATGATGCGCGCCACCGTCTCGTCGTCCGACGAGGTGCGCTGAGTGAAGCTGCTGCGCAGGGCGCTCTCGGCGCTCTTCCTCGCCGGCGCGATCGCCGCAGCACTGCGATTGCGCGGCCGTGGCGGCACCCCACCGCAGCACGGCGGATGGCAGCCCGTCGAGCTCCCGGAGCGGTGACGGCCGCCGCATCGATCGACGAGGACGGCATGCCGTGGACGGCCGCCGTCGTCGGCACCGGGGTGGTGGGCGACCGTGTCGGACGCTTGCTCAGCAACGCTCGGCTCGTCGGCCGCGACCGTTCGCCCGACGTCACCGTGCTGGCGACACCGGGTCCGCACGCAGTCACCGCCTCCGAACTGGCGCGCGCCGGCGCCCACGTGGTGTGCACGAGCGGCTCGCTGGCCGATGTCCGCGATCTCATCGAGCTCGACGACCTGGCGCGCGCGAACGGGGCCACGATCGTCGTCGGCGCCGCCGTCTCACCGGGCCTCAGCGGACTGCTCGCCCGCTACCTCCACGACACGTTGGGACACTGCGACGAGCTGCACATCGCCGCGCACGGGACGGCCGGTCCGTCGTGCGCACGCGAGCACCACGATGCGCTCGGGGGGTGGTCGATCGGGTGGCACGACGACGGCTGGGTCGAGCACCCCTCGGGGAGCGGGCGCGAGCTGTGCTGGTTCCCCGAGCCGGTCGGCGCGCGGGATTGCTATCGCGCCGAGCTGCCCGACCCGATGCTGCTGCACGATGTGTTCCCGTCGGTCGAGCGGATCAGCGCTCGTCTGTCGGCGACGCGACGCGATCGCTTCACGGCGCGACTGCCGATGCTCAGCCCCCCGCACCGGGAGGGCGGCATCGGCGCGCTGCGTGTCGAGGCTCGAGGCTGCGACGACGACGGAGCGCGTCAGACGTTCGTCATCGGTGTCGCCGAGCTCGTCGGCACGGCGGCGGCGGCGGTGGCGACGGCCTTCGCCATCGAGATCGGGCGCGGCACGCTGCCGGCCGGTGCGGTGATCGCGGGAGACGGCGCCCTCCCGACGGCCAGCCTGCTCGCCAGCATCCGGCGCGGCGGCGTCCGCTTCCAGACGTTCACGGGCATCCCGCACCCCGGGACCCTGTCGGGTGCCACCGGTACGCTTGGTTGAGATGAGCGAGCAAGCGAGCGCATCCCGGCCGAGCGAGCGCCAGCTCGCCGGACGGTGATGGGGTTCGGGGGCGCAGCCCCCGGGTCGAGATGAGCGAGCTGGTGCTGCCGTGGATGCCGCCGGGTCGGCTGGTCCGGGTCGAAGGTCGCGGCGAGCTGTTCGTCCGACAGCACCGCCACGCCGACCCCGACGCACCCGTGGTGCTGCTGCTGCATGGCTGGACGGCGTCGGCCGACCTGCAGTTCTTTGGTGCGTACTCGGCGCTCGCCGAGCACTGCTCGCTGATCGCCGTCGACCACCGCGGCCACGGCCGCGGCTTGCGATCGCCGCGGACGTTCACGCTCCAGGACGCCGCCGACGACGCGGCGGCCGTGGTGCGCGCGCTCGGGGTCGGCACCGTGGTGACGGTCGGCTACTCGATGGGCGGCCCGGTCTCGCTGTTGCTCGCCCATCGTCATCCCGAGCTCGTGCGCGGGCTCGTCGTGCAGGCGACGGCGATGGAGTGGAGCGGCACCCGGCGCGAGCGAGCGCTGTGGCGGGTGCTGCCGGTCGCTGGCTCGTGGCTGCGCTCGAAGGGGTACCGCCGCTACCTGAACCGGGCCGTCGGCAAGCTGATCGGCGCGGGTCATCCGACCGAGCAGTACATCCCGTGGCTGCTCAGCGAGATGTCTCGCAGCGATCCCTTCGCCATGGTCGACGCCGGCCGAGCGCTGGCGAGCTACGACGCCCGGCCGTGGATCGCCGAGCTGCGACTGCCGGCGGCGAGCCTCGTGACGACGAAGGACCGACTGGTGAGCGCAGCCAAGCAGCGAGCACTGGCGAGCGCACTCGACGCCGAGGTGCGCGAGCTGCCGTGCGACCACCTGTGCTCGACGTCCGATCCGGCTGTGTACGCGACGACGACGGTCGAGCTGATCGAGCTGGTGGTCCGTCAGGCCACCGATCCCAGCCACCGCGGACGGTCCGGATCCCTCGTCGCTTCGTGACGGCGGGCCGCGGCGTCAGACCAGGCGACGCTCGTTGGCCCACGCGGTGAGCTGGTGGCGGTTGGACAGCTGCAGCTTGCGCAGGACGGCGGAGACGTGTGTCTCGATCGTCTTGACCGAGAGGCAGAGCCGAGACGCGATCTCCTTGTACGAGTAGCCCCGGGCGATCAGCCGCAGCACGTCACGTTCGCGAACCGTGAGCCGATCGAGATCGGTGTCGATGGTGACCGCATCGTCGTGGACCGTGGTGGTGGCGAACGCGTCGAGGACGAACCCGGCGAGGCGAGGTGAGAACACCGCGTCGCCGGAGTGCACGCGCAGGATGGCATCGCGGAGTCCCTCTGCGGTGATCGTCTTCGTCACATAGCCGCGCGCGCCGGCGCGCACGATGCCGATGACGTCCTCCGGCGCGTCGGACACCGAGAGTGCGAGGAATCGCGTGTCGAGGCGGTCGTCACGAAGGCCTTCGATGGCCGCCCGCCCGCCGCCACCGGGGAGGTGCACGTCGAGCAGCACCACGTCGGGTCGTGTCGCCCTGACGACGGCGACGGCCTCTTCGGCCGAGGCGGCTTCGCCGACGATGTCGAACCTCGCCGTCCCGTCGCCGCCGCCACCGGCGAGCTCGGCGCGGACGCCGGCACGGATCAGGGCGTGGTCGTCGACGAGCACGACGCGGACCGTCACCGCCCGGGTCACGGCGGGTCGCGCCGGGGGATGCGGATCTCGATCTCGGTGCCCGTGCCTGGCTGGCTGATCACCGTCGCGCTGCCGCCGGCACGCTCCATGCGCCCGATGATCGAATCGACCAAGCCATGACGGTCGGCGGGCACGGCCGACGGATCGAACCCGACGCCGGTGTCGCGGGCGTACCCGATGAGCTCGTCGTCGTCGACTTCGACGAACACGTCGATGTGGTGGACGCAGGCGTGGCGCGCGGCGTTCACGACGGCCTCGCGCAGCGCAGCAAGGAAGGCCCTTCCGGCATCGTCGAGCGGATGATCGCCGACGGTGACGGCGTCGACCAGGACGGTGTGGTCGACCTCGACCGTCGCGGTCATCGCTTCGACCGCTGCGGCCACGGTGGTCGGCTGACCGAGTGGGACGCCGCCGTACAGCCACGAGCGCAGCTCGCGCTCCTGGCGGCGGGCGAGTCCGCTCACCTGTCGCGGGTCGTCGGCACGCTGCATCAGCACCAGCGTCTGGAGCACCGAATCGTGGAGGTGCGCGGCGATGGTGGCTCGCTCCTCGTCGCGGACCCGCAGCATCCGCTCCTCGTCGAGGCGGGCGAGCAGTCGACCGACCGCTGGCGCGGCGATGACGGCCATGCCAGCGAGGGCGACGCCGATCGCGCTGGCGGACCGGCCGATGTCGGCCAGCCCGCCGGTCCGCTCGGTGAGTGCGGCGACGCCGGCGATCGCCAGGACGAGTCCCGCGACGATGCGGACGGCCGGGTGCGCCAGCGGGTGCGCGCTCGCGCGGGCGTGCTCGCCCCGGTGCGCCGTCCACAGCAGCGCCACGGCGAACGCCACGATCGTGGCGGGCACCATCGCCCCGTCACCCGGCCACAGCCCGCTCGTCCTTGCGACGAGGAGCACCGCGACCGTGACAGCGCCGACGGCAAGCTCTCGACGACCGTTGCGACTGGGTGCGGTCGTGGGTGGGTTGACGTCTCCCGACGACGTGGCGACGCCGACCGCGTAGAGCGCCACGCCGAGGCCGCCGACGAGGGTGAGCAGGCCCACAGCTGCCCGCACAACTGTCGGCTCCACGCCCCATCGATCAGCGTGGCCACCGATCACGCCGGCGACGATCCGGTCGTTGCTGCGCGGCACGCGCCGCCACTGCAGCTCGCTCCGCATGCATCCATCGTCGCACGCGCCGCACCGCGCCGGCATCGGGGATGACCCTCGACGCGCCAGGGCAGGACCAGGGCGATCCCCGATGGTGCACGTCGATGGGCGTCTCTACCGTTGCTGGGGTGGACGCCACCCGTGCCGAGATCGGCGCACCCGGTCGGGTCGTCGGTGGGGTGTCGGCAGAGGTCGCCATGCGACTCGGCGTCGACCCGCTCTGGGTCCGCCTGACGTTCGTCGTCCTCGCCCTGTTCGGTGGCCTCGGCGTCGTCCTCTACGCGGGACTGTGGCTGATGTTGATCGGGGCGCAGCGGCGCGGGCGGTCGGTGCTGCGGTACGTCGGCGGTGCCGTCGTGGTGATCGGCGGAGGACTCGTGCTCAACAGCGACGTCGGCATGCTCGGCGGCCCACTGGCGGTCGCCGCGCTGCTCACTGGTGTCGCCCTCGCCCTGTGGCAACCGCGGGTCGAGCCGGCGCCGGTGACTCGACGAGCTGCGTCGGAGCCGGTCCTCCCCCCTCCACCCGTCGGTGACGCCGTCGAGCCGGGCCCGGCGCCGGGAGCGGTGCGTCGTGCCCTGTCGTGGTCGCGGCCGCGGCGCCGGCCCTCGGTGCTGGGCCGGACGGTGCTGGGTCTGGCCGTGCTGCTCGCCGCAGGTCTCGCGTTGATCGACGAGCTCAACGGCGGACGTCTGCACCCCGAGCAGTGGCTCGGAGCCGCCGCTGCGATGTGCGGCGTCGGCCTGCTGATCGGCGCGCTGCGCGGTCGCGCCGTGTGGCTCGTGCTCCCCGGCCTTGCGTTCGCCACCGCCGGGTACGTCTCCGGCCACAGCGCTCGCGCCGGCGTGCACACCTGGCACTGGGGCGACGTCTACTACGGCATCGCTTCGAACCAGCAGGTGCTCCCGGTCCCCGGAGATCCCGGGCGCGTCTTCGGCACGGCGCACCTGTCGATCGAGGCCGCGCCGGACGCTCCTCGCTCGGTCGTGCTGCGCATCGGCATCGGCGAGGTCGTCATCACGGTCGACGACGACGTCACGCTCGCAATCGACTCGGACCTGGACGATGGCCGGGTCACCGTCGACGGTGTGGCGCAGTCGGCCTCCGACCTGACGGTCGGCCCCGAGGGTCCGGCCGACGTCACCGTGGCGGCGACGATCAGTCGCGGCGACGTGCGCGTGGTGCGTGCCGAGATGACGCCGGTGCCCGAAGCGGACGTGGACCGGCCGCCGACGACGATGGCGCCGTTCGTCGAAGGTGCGCTGTCGTCCGCGGTCGTCGACATCGGAGAGGGGTTGACGATGGGCTCCGACGGCACGGTCCTGCTCGCCGCGAACGCTCGGGGCGGTCCGCTCGGGGCGATCTCACCGACCGGGGAGATCTGGGCAGCACTCAGGTCGGAGCGTCGCTCGGATGGCGTCACCGTGGTCGGCGACGGCGAGGGGTTCCGGTACCTCGTGCTGCCCAACCAGATGGTCATCGCGCCGTCGGGGATCCTCGTCGACGTCCCGGCGGCACGGGACGAGCTGCGCGAGCGGGGTTCGGCTGCCACCGCCACGACGATCGGCGGGCGGGACTGAGGTGGAGCGTCACCCGTTCGATCCCATCAGCGCCCTTGCCGGGTTGCTGCTCGCCGTGCTCGGGGTGGTCGTCGGCTCGTTCGGGATCGACACCGTCGCCGACAACGCCGTTGCGTGGGCGAGTGCGGCGGCCGCCGTCGTCGGCGTCGCGCTGGCGTGGCCGCGTCGGAACCGGCAGACCTAGCCGGCGATCATCCTGCGTCGGCGATGGCGGCACGCTCGGTGTCGTCGGGGCCGCCCAACCGCGTGTCGACGCGGTGCGACAGCCGCTCGACCGCCGTCGCCAGCTCGTCGAGCTGATCGCGGAGCTCCTCGCCGGTGACGACGCCCGAGAGGATCAGGCGCACGCCGGCGATCTCGCGGGCGAGGAACTCGGTGTCGGCCTGCGTCCGTTCGGCGACCTGTCGATCGAGCTCGGACTGGACGCGGTCGCGACGCTCCTGGCGGTTCTGGGCGAGCAGGATCAGCGGCGCCGCATAGGACGCCTGCAGCGACAGCACCAGGGTGAGCAGCACCAGGCCGCGGTCCCACGGGTCGAACTGCAACTGCGCCGGCGCCAGCAGGTTGAACAGGATCCAGACGGCGATGATGACCGTCTGGAAGACCAGGAAGCGCGCCGTGCCGAGGAACCGGGCGATCGACTCGCTGAACTGGCCGAACGCGTCGCGGTCGTACTGCATGCCGAGGCGGTGCGAGGCGCGCGGCGCGGTGAGGTCTTCGCGCCGCTTCACCACGGCGACCACCTCAGGGACGCGACGTCACGCCAGGCCATCGGCGCTCACGCGCTCCTCGGGCGGGCGGTCACCCCCCGCTGACGCTGGCGCCACCCGGCACCGAGCTGACGGTCGAGGACATCGTCGACGGTGACTGCGCCGAGCAGGCGCCCGGCGTCGTCGCACACCGCGACGGCGAGCATGTCGTAGCTCGCCAGCAGCTCGGCGACGGCGCGGTCGCTCGTGTCGGGAGCGACGACCGGATCGTCGCTGACGCACCGGCTCAGCTCCATGCTCGGCGCCTCGCGCAGCAGCCGTTGGACGTGGGCGGTGCCGAGCAGCGCCCCGGTCGGCGCCTTGAACGGCGGCTGGCAGACGAA
>Ga0136617_10005690_pt1 | contig 11167 bp, 9 predicted proteins | sample AntDrymUQ3222106_2_FD_129672 | JGI IMG/M metagenome (GOLD analysis project Ga0136617, IMG submission 129672) | Polar desert sand microbial communities from Dry Valleys, Antarctica - metaG UQ322 (21.06) | ecosystem: Environmental > Terrestrial > Soil > Desert | place: Antarctica: Dry Valley...
ATGTCATTGGGCCCACTGGGCTCATTGCTGTGAATGATTCAGTCGGTGAATGGACGCCGTCAGCCGGTCCGCAACAAGCTGGGTTCCTGAGTGGCCGAGCCATCGAGCGTGCGATTCAGTTGGCAGTCGCTGGCAAGGCTCACGGAATCGTCACGGGACCCATTGACAAGCACGCGCTTCAGCAAGGCGGCTACGATTATCCTGGCCACACCGAAATGCTTGGTGCGCTTACCGGTGCGCAGGTCGCAATGATGCTCGCCTCTACGCGCTCCGACAGTCCAAAGCTGCGCGTCGTGCTCGCTACGACCCATATTTCGTTAAGCCAGGTACCGCGTGCAGTCACGCGCGACGCTATCGTTCACGCCGCAACCATAACGCGTCGCGGGCTCGGTGATTGGTACGACATTGCCGAGCCCAGAATCGCTCTCTGCGCACTGAATCCGCACGCCGGTGATGGTGGCCGGTTCGGGCGTGAGGATAGCGATGTGCTGGCGCCTGCCGCACGCGAGTGCGGCCTGATCGGACCGCTACCTGCTGACACGGTCTTCGTCCGCGCTTTACGTGGCGAGTTCGATGCCGTCATCGCGCCCTATCATGACGTCGGAATGACAGCCATAAAGGTGGCGTCATTCGGAAGCGCCGTGAACGTGACTTTGGGTCTGCCCTTTCCGCGCACTTCACCGGATCACGGCACTGCGCTCGACATAGCGGGTCGTGGCATTGCTGATCCCGCGAGCATGATTGCAGCTATTCTGGAATGCGCTCGTATTGCCACACGCATCTCCGATCGCCTCACGCCCATACTTATCTGAAATGCTGAAACGTATCTGGACGCCAACTGTCTTCCTGGCGCTGTCTTTCTGGAGCGCTTCCGCGCAGGTCACGGCACCTCCAGCGCGTTCCGGGACGGCGCCACAGCTCGCGATTACCGCGGCCGCCGATCCGCAAGCCATGCGCGCAATAATGGACGAGGGAATGCAGCGGTCCCACGTTCCCGCGGATCTGCAGTATCTGACTGACGTGATCGGCCCGCGTTTGACGGGCAGCGCCGCAATGCGACGCGCCAACGACTGGACCGCGCGCAAGTTCCGTGAATACGGGATGGACAGCACCTGGCTGGAGTCATGGAAATTCGGCCAAAGCTGGGAGCGCGGGCCGATGACGCTCGCGCTCGTCGCCCCGCACAAGCGCCAGCTATACGGCGAATCCTGGGCGTGGTCACCCGGGACGAGGGGCGCTGTAGCGGGCGACGTCGCCTACGTCGATGCCAGAACCAGCGCGGAGTTCACACAGCGCTTCGGCGGCAAGTTGAAGGGAAAATGGGTGCTCGTTGGTGCGCCGGTGCCGATCTGGAACGCCGATGGTCCCCAGATGACTCAGCGCGATTCAGTAGCTCGCGATTCTGTGATTAAAGCGCTCTTCGCGCCAGCCGCAAACCAGGACGAGCAGAGTTACCGGAGTGACCGGCGCGAGCTTCTGGCCGCGGAAGGCGCGGCCGGCATCGTTCTCAGCGGCTCCAAGGAGCTCGCGCTCATGACCATGAGCGGCTCGCCATCATCCATTTCTCCGCTTCCCCAGATTGTGGTACCGCAGGAAACCTACACGCATCTGCACCGGCTACTCGCGCTCGGTGAGACTGTCCGACTGGAGGCGAGAATTACGAATACCATGGGCAAGGATTCGCTAATGCAGTGGAATACCGTCGCCGAAATTCGCGGCAGCGAAAAGCCGGACGAGGTCGTGCTCCTGGGGGCACACCTGGATTCCTGGGACCTGGGCACCGGAACCACAGACAACGCTACCGGCTCCATCGCGGTGCTTGAGGCAGCACGTATCCTCAAAGCGGCCGGTGTGAAACCGAAGAGAACTATCCGCTTCGTCCTGTTCAGCGGAGAAGAGCAGGGGCTGTACGGCTCGACGAAATACGCCGCGTCGCACGTGAACGATCTGCACAGATTTCAGGCTGTGGCAGTTCTCGACAACGGCACGGGGCGCATCAAGGGAATGGCGCTGCAGGGACGGGATGAGCTTGCGGAGCTGTGGAAATCGGTGTTCGCATCGGTGGAAGAACTCGGTCCCTTCTCCGTCCGAACTGGCAACAAGGGTGGCACCGACCACCTTCCATTCCTGAGATACGGTGTACCGGCGTTCAATTACGACCAGGAGTCGCGCGGCTACGGTCACACGCACCACTCTCAGGTTGACACTTACGACCACGCGCTTCTGGACGACGTCAAGCAGGCCGCAACCGTCATGGCGGCTACAGCGTACCAGCTCGCCAATCTGGCGGAGTTGCTCCCAAGGAACTTGAAGAAAACCGCAGGGAGATAGCGCTGGATGCAGGATCGGGCATACGGGAGCCGGGAATCGGGAATCGGGAGAAGGGTGCTGGTACCACGGGCCAGTGTCAGCTTCACGAACAACCCGTGATGGAATCGATCGCTAACCAGTTCCGCCTTTCGATTCCCGATTCCCGATCCCCGAACCCCCCAACCCCTCCTCCCGCGCTGGCTTCCATTCGCCTGGCTTCTCACCGCTCTCGCCCGTCGACATGAGCTTGACGGCGAGTGTGGAGGCTCGGTGCCCGTCGACCGCGCGTACGGTGAAAACGGCGCCACCGGCTGTGACTCTATCGCCTATCTTTGGCGCGCGTCCCAGAGACCCGAACACATAGCCACCGATGGTCGTGCAGTCCGTGTCGGATACCGCGAGGCCATACCGCTCATTCAGCTCAGCGATGTTGGTGTCGCCGGGAGCCAGAAACTCCCCCGCGCGCGGTGCCCCGAGAGGTTCAAGAGGATCGTCGTATTCGTCCAGGATTTCGCCAACTATTTCCTCCAGCAGATCCTCCATGGTGACCAGGCCGGCCGTACCGCCGTACTCGTCCAGCACTATTGCGAGGTGCTCTTTCAGCCGCTTGAAGTCTGCGAGCACGTCTTCCACCTCGCGCGTGCCAGGGATAAAGTGCACGTCTCGCATCACGGTCTTGAGCGAAAAGCCGTCAGGCCCTCGCCGGACATGTGGCAGAAGATCTTTTGCCAGCACCACGCCAACAATGTTGTCGATTGACCCCTCGTAAATTGGGTAGCGCGACATCGCCGACTCTTCGATCTCCGCGAGTGCTTCGTCGAGCGTGGCCTCATGTGGCAGCGCGACAATCTCGGTGCGCGGCGTCATGACCCCTCGGGCGTTCTTCTCGGAGAATTCAAATACTCCCTCCAGAAGATCGGCATCCTTGCGGCCGAGGGTGCCTCCTTCCTGGCTTCGCTCTACGAGAAGGCGCAACTCGTGGGAGGAGTGGACGCTCTCCTGCTGTGACGGCGCATTCTCTCGCACGCGGCGCGTTACCAAACCCACCGACTTTCCCAGCAGCCAGGTGAAAGGCAAGGTAATCCACGCAAATGCTGATAACGGGGGACCAAGGATGCGCGCGACCCGCTCCGGCTGCCCCAGCGCAACCACCTTTGGCACGAGCTCCCCAAAGAGAATATGCAGGTACGCCACCACCACGAGCGCCAGAATGGCGCCGACGAGCTGGCCCACCGAGTTGACGACGAGTGAATCGGTCGCGAAGAACCAGGTCGAAAGCAGCCAGCCGAGCCCCAGGCTCGAAAGCGTGATGCCTACCTGGCTCGCGGATAGAAGTCGTGGCAATGAGTTGATTGCCTTGAGTGCACGTGCGGCCAAGCGATCGCCGTTGCGTGCCAGGGCTTCGAGGCGTGCCCGCCGCGCACGCACGAGCGCGAACTCCGCGCAGACGAAAAACGCGTTGAATAGTACAAGCAGCGCGATGGCCAGGAGCCGCAGACTCACAGTCGAAACTTATCCCACTTGCGTTGCTGCTCGCCAGATGTGCATGGAATGCAAAGCAATGGGCACACCCAGGAGATGTATGAGAGGGAGATGCAGTGCATCCGTGACTGCGTGCTGCGTGCTGCGTACTGCGTACCTGAATAGGACTGCCGCACGAACCGGGGCGCGATCACTCTACGCTCAGTTACGCAGCACGCAGTACGCAGCACGCAGCACACTTACCGTGACTTTCACCCCCCTCGGGCGTCTTTTATTGAGCAGAATCTTTCACTTCCAGCCCGGAACCATGTCCAGCGTTTACACGTATCGCATAGAAAAGGACAAGCTCGCTGTCAGCATCCGCCTCAACGGCGGCGAGAACGTTGACGGCTTCATCTTCGTGCAACCGTCCGTCTACCGGCATCTTGGCCGAGAGGAGCCCGTGGATCTATTCAATTCCCCGGAGCCCTTTTTGCCCCTCGTTACCAATGATGGCGAAACTCTTCTCATAGCCAAGGATCAGGTCGTAGAAGCGTGGCCCGTGGACGAGACAGAGGCCGACGAGCTGCGTCGCGCAAACGGCCGATCGGTGATCCTCGAAATAACACTCGTTGACGGCGCGGTGCGCACGGGCGCGGTGCTACTCGAGATGCCGTCCGACCGGGCGCGCCCGCTGGACTTTCTCAACCAGCACAATGATCGCTTCCTGACTCTTTTCGCGGATGACGCAATTCACCTTGTGAACATGCACTGCATCGAGCGCGTTCGCCCGCGGGATTGAGAAGACACGTCAGCTCCTGCTTCCTCGCTTTCAATCCGTTTCCGGCCTTGGGCGCGCTAGTCTGAGTTCAGAGCGAACCTCGCGCACACCTGCAACAGACCATGCGTCCTCGCCGGCGAATCGAATCTCGTCGTTACTCGGCAAATGGCCGCGAAGTGTGACGACTGCATTGGTGACGTCGATTGTGATCCTGCTGGCGTCTACCCAGGTGTCGTAAAAGAGAGCTTCCTGAATGTCACGTGCGAGGTCGTCGTCCGCTCGGTCCAGCGTGCGAAGGCGCTCCTGATACGGTCCCTGCGCGCGGAGGCCAGGTCCGTAGAATCGCTGCTGCAGCTGAGCCTGGGTGACATAGTAGCTTCGGGAATGGCTTCCAGAGCCGCTCGGCGAGCCGTAGGTGTTCTCTATTTCAGGTACTGGAGCGCGGGAATTTTCGTGAGGTGTCTCCGTTTCTGTTTCGCCGACCTTCGCCGTGCCGCTTGACCGTACGCTCTCGCCACCAGGCCCTTGTGACGCGTCAACTGGCTTTTCCCGCCCGCGATCATCCACGGCTTCACTCAGGTCACCACCAAGCGTTCGCAGATACTCCTCTCGGTCGCTGTAACCATATCCCCCGAACACCTCGCCACCTCGCATGTAATCGTGCCCGTATCCGCGGCCGAGAGGATAATGTTTCGGATTTGTTTCCTCGCTTTGCTCCATCAGTACCTCCTGTGATCGATAGTAGGACAAGAGCGCCGCACTGTTCGTGCCTGTTAGACGCCTGGCTTAAAGCGCAGGATTTGGCTTGTACCTCCCAGTGTGGCGGGTTTAATCTTAAAGGCTATGGAAATTCGTAACATCGCCATCATCGCCCACGTAGACCACGGCAAGACCACGCTCGTCGACAAGATGCTGCGCCAGGCCGGTGCATTTCGTGAAAATCAGGTCGTCATGGAGCGCGTGATGGACTCCAACCCGCTAGAGCGGGAGCGGGGCATCACCATCCTTGCAAAAAATACGTCGGTGAGGTGGAGGGGCGTCAAGATCAACATTGTGGATACCCCTGGCCATGCCGACTTTGGCGGCGAAGTCGAGCGTATTCTTCGCATGGTGACGGGAGTGCTTCTCGTCGTTGACGCGTTCGACGGGCCCATGCCGCAGACCCGATTTGTGCTCCGCAAGGCTCTCGCTCTGGGACGCACGCCCATAGTCGTCATCAACAAGATTGACCGCCCGGGCGCCGACCCACTGCGCGTCCACGATGAGGTGCTTGGTCTGCTGATCGAGCTGGAAGCGGACGAGGCGCAGCTCAATGCGCCGGTGGTTTATGCTTCCGCGCGCCTCGGCACGGCGTCCATGTCCCTGGATGAGCCGAGCACGGACCTGGTCCCGCTGTACGAGACGATCGTCGCGCACGTACCGCCTCCCGCGAGCGATTCGGCCGGTCCTTTTCAAATGCTCATTTCCACCATCGATCACTCGCCATACCTGGGCAGGCTTGGCATCGGCCGAATCGAGCGCGGAACGGTGCGAGTTGGCGACCAGGTCGCGTTGCTGCCGATTGAGATGACGGGCCCCGCGGACCGCTCGCGCGTAACCAAGCTGTACGCCTTTGAAGGACTTGATCGTATCGAGATTCCGTCCGCGAGCGCTGGGGAGATTGTGGCTCTCACCGGACTCGAGGGCGTCGAGATAGGCCTCACTATTACCGACGTCGATACCCCCGAAAGGCTCGCGGGCATCGCCGTGGAAGAACCGACCATTTCGGTGGACTTCATGGTGAACGATTCGCCATTCTCCGGGAAGGAAGGGAAGTTCGTAACGTCCCGACAACTGCGTGAACGCCTGTACCGCGAGTTGGAACGCAACGTAGCGCTCAGGGTGGAAGATACAGATTCGACCGATACATGGTCGGTGTCAGGGCGTGGTGAGCTGCATCTGTCGATCCTCATGGAGACGATGCGCCGCGAAGGCTACGAATTCCAGGTGTCTCGTCCAAGAGTCATTACCCGGGAAGGACAGGACGGCGAACGCCTCGAACCGTACGAGGAACTGGCTATCGATGTGCCCGAAGAGTACCTCGGCGCCGTCATCGAAAAGCTCGGCCCCAGGCGCGCCGAGATGCTCGAGATGAAAAACCCCGGCCAGGGGCTCGTGAGGATGCTGTACAAGATTCCGGCGCGCGGCCTCTTTGGGTATCGTTCAGAGTTCATGACCGACACACGCGGGACGGGGATCATCCACCACCGTTACCTGGAGTATGGTCCGTGGGCTGGTCCGCTGAGCGGGCGCAAGCGTGGCACATTCGTTTCGATGGAGAACGGTGTGGCGGTTGCGTTCGCACTTTTCAATCTCAGTGAGCGATCCACGCTATTCGTGGCGCCGGGAACTCTCGTGTACGATGGTATGATCGTTGGAGAGAATTCGCGTCCGGGGGACATGGACGTCAATCCCACGAGGGAGAAGAAGCTGACAAACATGCGCACCACTTCGAGCGACGAAAATATCCAGCTGGAGCCGCCGAGGGAGTTGACATTGGAATCTGCTCTGGAGTACATCGAGGAGGATGAGTTGATCGAGATTACTCCGGCGTCCATCCGGCTAAGAAAGAGGATGCTCAAGGCGAACGATCGGAAGAGACAGTCGCGTGAAGCGAAGCGGGAACGCGCTTCGCTGTAGTTCGGGTACGAAACTCTCACCATCTCAAGGAGATCCAGGTTATGCGGGACGAGCTCGAGTCGTTGTCAGCGGCCCATGTACGCGCGCGAGAGGACGACGACCTCGATGACGAAGACGAGCTGGATGATGACCTCGACGACGACGATGATGATCTCGACGACGACGACGATGACGATGATCTGGACGACGACGAGGACGATGACGATGATCTGGACGACGACGATGATGATCTCGACGACGATCTAGACGACGACGACCTCGACGATGACCTGGATGACGACGATCTGGACGACGATGAAGACGATCTCGTCGACCTGGACGACGAGTTCGACGAAGGGGTAGTGCGTCCAAAGCCTGGGCATCATCGTCACGTGGAGTAAAGACGGGTCATGACAATGGCGGCTCCTGCGCCGCTATTGTCATGATTGTCCGTTTGAATCTCTGTTGTTTCGTGTAGTGGAACGGCAGCGCAACGGCGCGTCTCACAGACGCTTGTTGCGAACTCTGCCCGACCCGCCGCTCAGGTCACATGCAGGGCATTGCAATCACGTTCGCTGCTCTGCCGCCGCAAATTGATTCTCTTCCCGAGTAGGTGTAAGTTTTATGCTTACTGGGCCTGTAGCTCAGTTGGTTAGAGCGCACGCCTGATAAGCGTGAGGTCGGACGTTCAACTCGTCCCAGGCCCATTGTTTCGAAGTGATCGCCCCGCCTGCGACTCGCGTCGTGAGCGGGGCAACTGCTGTGTGATCGGAGGGCGACCTGATCGCCCGGTTACGCGTCGACGGCAACCGCGGCGGCGGATAAGCTCGCCAGGAACCCGTCGCTCATTGAGGACGCGCCGCGCATCGCCCTGCTGCTCTCTCTTCAGCGTCCTCGCTCGAGCGAATTCTCGGTCTTGACTGGCGGTGGCACTTCGGCCCCTGGTACAACACTTCGCGTCGCGGATGGTACGCGGCTTCCCGCGCTGCCAAGTCCTGTTCGAACAGTGACCGGGATCTTTTGCACGCCGTTGGCTCCCATTCCCTGACGGTTCCAACGGGCATTGCGGTTTACGGGTTGGATGTTCCCTGCACTATCGGTGGCCCGGCATGCGAGCACATAGTCGCCCGGCTGCGATACGCTGTTCAGTTAAGGCAGTGCCCTGGCGCGATCGCCCAGCGTGAACAGCGCACTAGTGCTTTTGCCGGACACGGTCGATTGCACAATGTTGACCTGATCGGTGTGAACCTCAAACAACAGTGCGCTCAGAACTCTCATGCCCCGCGGTGCGCTCGCAGAGGGCGCGCGAAGATACAGCCAGACAACCTCGCCGCTTCGCTTCGACCCGCGCCACTCGAGAGCCAGCGGACGTCCTCGCGCATCGGCTAACGAGAATGCCGAGCGCACATACTCGTGCGCTGCCTTGGCGGGCACGCTGTGGTCTGTTGCTGGAGCGACACCCGAGTGCCGCCCGACGGCAATCGCGAAATCGTCCGCGAAAACGCGGAGCGAGACGACGACGGAACGGGATTTCCCATCGTACGCGAGCTGGGCGAGCGTCGTATGAATGGGATGCGCGTCCAGTACTCGCGAGCAAAGCACGGCCACAATTGTCAGGATCGTGAGCGCCAAAGACCCTGGCAGCGACCATGGGCGCAAATGCCACATGAGCTTTCGTCTCACCAGAGCCGCCGCTCGAACGCCCAGCGCGTTGCCACAACGGCTACGAGTGACGAGACCATAAGCACCCGTATGCGCAACGGTGACGGTGCCATCCGTGGTGAGCGAATCGCGCCAATGATGGTATCCAGCACCGCGAGCGCTGCCGCCGCGATTGCCAGTACCACGATCTGCCCCAGCTCGATTCCAATATTGAAGCCCAGAAGCGGAACCGCGATCCGCTCCACGAACAGCGACTTGAGATAGTTGGCGAAACCAGCGCCATGGACGAGGCCGAAGATGCCCGCCAGTACCGGGCGATACCGTCCGCGCCAGGGTGCACGGGCGCGGTCGGCGACCAGGATGTTTTCGACGCAGGTCGCGAGAATGGTCACCGGGATGAGAAACTCGATCAGCGCCGTCGGAAGAGCCAGTGTCCCCGTTACCGCAAGCGCCAGCGTCAGGGAGTGTCCGAGAGTGAAGGAGCTGACCACCCAAAGGCTCTCACGCCAGTCGTGCACGCGATAAATCGCGGCAAGCGCCAGAAGGAAGAGAACATGGTCGAGCGCGCGGAGATCCAGGATGTGCCGGATGCCGAGCTCCATGAAGACGAGCAGCTCAGACATTGCAGTCCGGCGGCGAAGACCGATCGCGTTTCATGACGTCCCCGGGGAGTGCTTGACGGAATCGAGCACCGCGCGAGCCACGCTCGCGTGTCGCGGATGAAAACGCGGATTGACGTCAAGCACTCGCTCGAGTTGCTCACCGGCAGCCTGTGTGTCTCCAAGTGCTCGCGAGATCAGCGCCGCGTGAAACAGAATAGATGGATCGCGCGTTCCCAGTGCCAGCGCGCGCGAAATCGCCACCTTTGCTTCAGTGTGACGACCGGCCTTGTGTAATGCCCACGCGAGAACGTCATAACCATAGATATCTCGCCTCACCTTGATCTCTTCCAGCGCACGTGCCAGCACGTCCTCAACGTGTTCTTCGCGGTCGAGCCAGAAAAGGCTCCACGAACGATGGATGGGCCCTGGCTGTTGGAGCGAAAGGACAGCAACCGCGCGCGCGAACTCGCTCGATTTGCCGGTATCCCCCTGCGCAAGATACGCATCGCTCAGCAGGCCCAGCACGGCGGGGTCGGGGAAAAGAGCAATAGAGCGGGTTGCATATCCGATCGCGCTCCCCCAACGCTGCTCTGCCGCCTCCAGGCTCGCCATTGTCGCGAGCAGGCGATAGTCGTCCGGCGCGAAACCCAGTCCGGCCTCAAGCGCGGTGCGAGCCTGCCGGTGCCGTCCGTACCGCATCTCGAAATCACCCAGCCTGAAGTGGAACCATGCTACCTGGCTGCGGGGGAGGTAGGAGTTCGCGATTGCATTCTTGCGAGCGCCATCGAGCATGCTTTGCGCAACGTCGATCTGTCCTCTTATCTCCATCCAGCGCGCGACTCTCGGGGCGACCGCAAGTTCGCGCCAGTACGGCTTGAGCGATCTGAACAGTTCACCTGAAGCGTCGTAGTTCCCGAGTTCCAGCTCGGTCTCCGCCAGAAGAGCACGATGAGCCACGACCGACGAGTCGCGGGCGACGAGATGCCGCGCAACTTCATTGCCCTCGGCGAAGCGGTGCTGTTCCAGAAGACTTGAAGCCAACAACGCGACCGCCCCGTCGTTGTGCCTGGTCCGCGCTGCGAGCGACCTGCGAGCGGCTTGCTCCGCGCGTTCGGCATCCCCCTGATCTCCGCTAACTCGCACGCGTTCCAGGAAGAGCAGCGCAAGCTTGGCGTGGTCGCCCGCGCTGGTCGGATCAGTGGCTGCGCGCTCCTCGTAAAACGCGATATCGGCATCGAGCACAGCGCTAGCCGACGTATCCGGGGAAGCTGTTGAAAGCGTGTCCGCGGATGCGCTGCCGCGGTTAACAATCGAGCGTCCCGTGCGGGATTGCCACGCCAGCGCCCCCACAACCGTCGTCAGCAGAGCGAACATGACGCCTGCCATAACGCGCCAATGGCGGGGCAGCGACTTCACTGCCCCGCCATCCTTTTGCTCATTCCCATCAATAAGGTCCTGCAATCTCAGCGGCTACGCCGAGCCAGCAGTGCGGCGTTGGGAGGCGCCAGGAAAGGGAAGGTCGTACGGAAAGGACTGTCGCTGGGCACGTTGTCAGTCACGAGCCCGGGCGAAACGTTGTTGTTATTGCCCAGTATGTTGCCGAAGACGACCATCAGACTGAGATCGACCGCATCGTCCGGGAGCCTGCGCCCACCATAGTTGAGGGCAGGGTTAAGTACGTTCCCCAGATAGC
>Ga0136617_10005691_pt1 | contig 11166 bp, 11 predicted proteins | sample AntDrymUQ3222106_2_FD_129672 | JGI IMG/M metagenome (GOLD analysis project Ga0136617, IMG submission 129672) | Polar desert sand microbial communities from Dry Valleys, Antarctica - metaG UQ322 (21.06) | ecosystem: Environmental > Terrestrial > Soil > Desert | place: Antarctica: Dry Valley...
GATCACACTGCGAGATCTCTGAGAAATGAAGATCCCAGGCCTGCTCGTCGGAAATCTCCACGACGGTCAACCCCAAGCGGCCGAGAATCTCAACGTTGAGGCGCGCGTCGCCTTTGATGGCTGCCATCGTGGCAATGACGAACACGGAAACGTCGACCCCGCGCTGGTGCAGCGTGCGGGCGACCACAAAACCGTCGCCCCCGTTGTTGCCAGGCCCGCACAGCACCGCGACCGTTCGGTCGGAGAGATCATCGTAGGCGGCCTCGAGTGCGGCCACGACCTGGCGCCCGGCGTTCTCCATGAGCACCATCGACGGAATCCCGATGTCGTCGATGGTCTGACGATCCGCATCCCGCATTTGAGCGGCGTTCAACACGCGCATGTGCGGCCTTCTACGCTTCCGCGTACTCCGCCGTATCGGGACAGGTGCAGATCAGGTTTCTGTCGCCGTACGTGTTGTCGATGCGCCCCACAGGCGGCCAGAACTTGTCGGCCTTTACAAATGGCAGCGGGAACGCGGCCTGCTCGCGGCTATACGGGTGCGTCCAGTGATCGTGTGCGATCGACGCCGCCGTGTGCGGCGCGTTCTTGAGCACGTTGTCCTTCGGATCCGCTCGTCCGTCGACGACCGCTTGAATTTCCTGCCGAATCGAGATCATCGCGTCGCAGAACCGGTCGAGCTCTTCCTGCGATTCGCTTTCAGTCGGCTCGATCATCAGCGTGCCTGCGACTGGAAACGACACAGTTGGTGCGTGAAACCCGTAGTCCATCAGCCGCTTCGCGACGTCCAGCTCTTCAACGCCCGAGGCCTTGAATCGTCGCAGATCGAAAATCATCTCGTGCGCAACGGTGCCGTTCGGCCGCGTGTAGAGCACGTCGTAGTGCGCCTCGAGACGTTTCTTGATGTAGTTGGCGTTCAGAATCGCATGCTTCGTCGCGTTGGTGATGCCTTCGGCGCCAAGCATCCGGATGTAGCCGTATGAGATCAACAGAATGCTGGCGGATCCCCATGGCGCGGCTGATACCGGACGAATCGCCTCCGGGCCGCCGATCCGGACGACGGGGTGGCCGGGCAAGAACGGCACCAGGTGCGCCGCCACTCCAATAGGCCCCATGCCGGGCCCACCGCCGCCATGTGGAATCGCAAACGTCTTGTGCAGGTTCAGATGGCAAACGTCAGCCCCGATTGCCGCGGGACTGGTGAGTCCAACCTGCGCATTCATGTTCGCGCCATCCATATACACCTGGCCGCCGAACTCATGGATGACTGCGCAGATCTCCTGAATCGCATCCTCGAACACGCCATGCGTGGACGGATAAGTCACGATCAGCGCGGCGAGCTGGTCGCGATGCTGCTCCGCTTTTGCTCTCAAGTCCGCCACGTCGACGTTGCCGTTCGCGTCCGTCAGGACGACGACGACCTTCAGGCCGGCCATGACGGCGCTCGCCGGATTTGTGCCGTGGGCAGAGGACGGGATGAGCACCACATCGCGCTTCGCATCGCCGTGTGAATGGTGATAGGCGCGAATGACCATGAGGCCGGCCAGCTCACCTTGCGCGCCCGAGTTCGGCTGAAGCGAGACCGCCGCGAAGCCGGTGATTTCCGCGAGCGCCTGTTCAAGCTCGCTGATTACGTGCGCATAGCCCTGCGTTTGCTCAACCGGCGCGAACGGATGGACGGCCGAGAACTCGGGCCACGTGACCGGAATCATCTCTGAGGCCGCGTTCAGCTTCATCGTGCACGAACCGAGCGGAATCATCGAGCGATCCAGGCCGACATCCTTCCGCTCCAGCGTCTTGAGGTACCGCATCATCTTCGTTTCCGACCGGTGGGCGGAAAAGACCCGGTGGGTCATGAACGGCGATTTGCGCGCGAGGCGCTCCGGCAGAGCCGCATGGGCTTCCTTCACCTGCGGCGCCGGCTTCCCCACCGCTCCGGCGAGAACACCGGCGATCGCAGCAATGTCCTGCATCGACGCCGTCTCATCGAGCGCAATGCCGATGTGGCGATTGTCGAAGTAGCGGAAGTTCAGCGCTGCGCGTTCCGCGAGCTCTCGGACCAAGACAGTCGTGGCGCTGGAGCCGTCGGGCAGCTGAAGGTACAGGGTGTCGAAGTACGTCTCGTTCTGCTGCGAATAACCGAGGCTCCTCGCCGCCTTTTCAAGCGTCGCCGCGAGCGCATGAATGCGGCGGGCGATCGCCGTCAGCCCATCCGGCCCGTGATACACCCCATACATCGCGGCGATGTTGGCGAGCAGCGCCTGCGCCGTGCAGATATTCGACGTGGCCTTCTCGCGACGGATGTGTTGTTCGCGGGTCTGCAACGCCATCCGGTACGCGAGGCTCCCATGGGTATCGACCGACACACCGATGATCCGGCCGGGCGCCTGGCGCACGAACGATTCGTGTGTCGCAAGAAACGCGGCGTGTGGTCCGCCGTAGCCCATGGGCACGCCGAGGCGCTGAGCGCTGCCGACGACGACGTCCGCGTCCATCTCACCGGGAGGGACGGCCTGCGTCAACGCAAGCAGATCCGTGGCCACCGCGACGAGCACGTTCGCGGCGTGGGCCTGGGCCACGAACGATCGCAGATCCAGCAGAGCACCGTGATCGTCGGGAGACTGCACAAAAGCACCAAACACGTCGCGTCCAAAGTGTGGAGACGCCGAGTCGCCCATCGTAATGTTGATGCCGAGCGGCTTTGCGCGCCCCTTCAGCACCTCGAGAGTCTGCGGATAACAGCGTTCCGACACCCAGAAGGTGCTGCGCGCGCCCGATGCCTGCCGCGACTGCATGCGATGCAGCAGCGTCATGGCTTCAGCGGCCGCCGTCGCTTCATCCAGCAGCGAGGCTGTCGCGATATCCATCGCCGTCAAATCCCGCACCATCGTCTGGAAGTTGAGCAGCGACTCCAGGCGGCCCTGCGCGATCTCGGCCTGATATGGCGTGTAAGGCGTATACCAGGAAGGATTCTCAAACAGGTTGCGAAGGATGACGCTCGGCGTAATCGTGCCGTAGTAACCCATCCCGATGAACGACTTGAAGCGCCCGTTCTTGGCCGCAACCATGCGCAGCCGATCAAGGTACTCGTGTTCCGATTCGGCCGGCGGCAGCTGCAGCGGCTTCTTCAGCCGGATGCTTTGTGGCAGCGCCGCGTCTATCAAAGCATCGAGCGACCGCGCGCCGATGAGGCGGAGCATGTCCGCCTGCTGCTTCTCGTCGGGTCCGATGTGGCGTTGTTCGAATCTGTCCGGAAAATCAATCGACATGAATGGGTGGCTATTTCACAAGTTCGGTGTATTGCTCGCTGGTGAGCAGGTTGTCGATTTCTGCCGGGTTACTGAGCTCGAGGTCGAACAGCCAGGCGCCGTGCGGATCGCTGTTGACGCTGTCGGGCTTCGTCGAAAGTGCGGGGTTCACTTCGACCACCTTCCCCGAAGCGGGGCTGTACAGCTCCGACACCGCCTTGACCGATTCGATAGTGCCCGCCGACTGTCCCTGCGTCACCGCTCGCCCCACATCGGGGAGCTCCACGAACACCACGTCGCCAAGCTGTTTCTGTGCATAGTCGGTAATGCCGACCCGGCCGCGGTTGCCCGAGACCGTAATCCATTCGTGATCCTTCGTATAGCGGCGGTCGGCTGGAAACATGTGTCAGCTCCGTGAACGTTTGTAAAACTTCGCCGAGACGACCCGGGCGGGTGCGCGCCGCCCGCGAATATCAATCTCGAATTCGGTGCCGATGGCAGTGGCAGCTATCGGCAGGTACGCGAGCCCGATAGCCTTCTTGAGAAACGGGGTCTGCGTGCCGCTCGTCACGATGCCCTCGCCGGCTGCCGCGTAGGCCGGATATCCGTGACGCGCGATGCCGGCCGCGATCATCTCGAAACCGACGAGCTTTCGCGTAAGGCCGTCACCCTTCTGACGCTCGAGCGCGGCCTTGCCGATGAAGTCGGCCTTCTTCCATCCGATAATCCATCCGAGATCGGCCTCGAGCACGCTCGTAGTTTCATCGATATCCTGGCCGGACAAGTGCATACCTGCCTCGAGCCGCAGGGTATCGCGCGCCCCGAGCCCAACGGGAACGATGCCTGCGGCCGAACCGGTTTCGAGAATCGCGTTCCACACGCGCTCGGCCGATGCCGGCGGGATGAACAGCTCGAAGCCATCCTCGCCCGTGTAGCCGGTCCGGGAAATAATGCTCCGAACACCGGCGACCTCGCCGTGGCCGAACCAGTAGTACTTGATGGATGACAGGTCCACGGTCGTCAGCGCCTGAACAATTGCCTGTGCGGCGGGTCCCTGAACCGCCAGCAGCGCATATCGCGAGCTCGAGTTGACGACGGACACGTCGCCGACATCGCGAGTGTGATCGGCGATCCATTTGTACTTCTGTTCGATGTTACCAGCGTTGACGACGAGCAAATAGTGATCGCCCGCCAGCCGATACACCAGGAGATCGTCGACAAACGTGCCTTCGGGCGTGGTCAGGCCGGAATACTGCGCCTGTCCGACGCTGAGTTTTGTGGCGTCGTTGGTCGAGATCTTCTGGACCGCGGCGAGCGCGTCTTTGCCCGCGACCTCGATCTGGCCCATGTGGCTGACATCGAACAGGCCCGCCTTACTGCGCACGCTGAGGTGTTCGTTGACGATGCCGGAGTACTCCACTGGCATGTCCCATCCGGCAAACGGCACCATCCGCGCGCCGTGGGCGCGGTGGCGGGCATTGAGCGGCGTCTTCTTCAGCTGTTCGGTCGATGATTGGCTCATTGAGGCGCGCGGGAGGGGCCTGCCGCGGCATAGCGGCGTAGCGGCGTAGCCGCGGAGGCGGGACCCGAAGCCGTCACGGTACTATGCGGCTACGCTCGGGTCAAGCGATCTGACGGGCGGTGGCCCGTCAGATCGGACAGCTTTGTGATCCGAGACGACTCGGGCCTAGAAGGACACACGGAGAAGCGTCACGGCGGGCTGTGGCGCGACGAAGATGACGCGGTGTCCTTTGATCTGGTAGTCGATGAACGCTCCGAGCCCTGCCCCGACCAAAGTGCCCTGGATAGTGCAGGACGGCTCTTTCGCCCTGGCGCAGGCCTCACCGGCAAACGCGACGCGCATCGCCAATGAGAACACTGCGCCAAGTACTATTCCGTTCCAGAGCGAATCCCGGCGCTCATGGTCAACACGCCGGATCGAGGCCCGGGGAATTGCAATCGGTTTTCCTCGAACGAGCAACGTCAGTTGCGCATCGCCGACCGTGGCAATCCGTCCACGAAGCCGGTCACCCCGGCCACCCTGCTCCTCAACGCGAACCGGTGTATCCACCGGCAGAGCCTGTACCGCTGCCCAGTCCTGGGCGGCGAGGGGCAACGGAGCCAGGCAGAAGAGCAATAATCCGGCGATCATCATACGCATGGCGCGACGCGCTCCTTAGTTGCCGAGTTCTTCGGTGATGATTCGCGTATACAGCTCCAGCGGCGCTACGCCCATGACCATCCGGCCGTTGATAAACACAGTTGGCGTCGCAGGCACCGTGTATTCCGACGCAGTTTTGAGCGCAGCCGAAATCTGATGGCGGTATTTGCCGCCATCCAGGCACGTCTTGAACGCTCGGGCGTCGAGGCGCAAGGTGCTCGCATGCTCCTTGAGATCCTCTGGCGTCAATGCCTGTTGATTTGCGAACAGCAGGTCGTGATATTGCCAGAACTTTCCCTGGTCCTGTGCGCAGCGGGCGGCGGCTGCGGCCGTGAGGCTGAACTGATGAACGGGAAGCGGGTAGTCCTTCCAGACGTGCTTCACTTTGCCGTCGAACTTTGCCAGCACCTCCTGCAGCACAGGCTGAACTTTCTGACAAAACGGGCACTGGAAGTCGGAGAATTCAACCAGCTCGATCGTTCCCATCCCCTTCGTCGGGTCCGAGCTGGCAATCGGAATTGCCTGACGCGGAGGTTGAAGATGGATCACTAAGGGCTTGGGCGCCTTCTTGGCCTTTGCGATGAGATCGGCGATGTATCGAGCACGCGCCTGTTCCTTTTTTCGATCCTCGAGATACTGCCTGATGAACGGCGTGACGACCCCCACATCAATCGCGCCCCCGGGCTGCCGGTTGATGACTTCCTGCACTTCCTCGTCGGTGACTGGTTCGTGCTTCAGCCGCTGTTCCAGAAGTTCTTCCACCGTCAGCTTTGCCGTGTCCGCCTCCAGTTTCAGAAGCCGCTCGCCAAGCATGAGGCCGAGCATGCTTTCGCGGAAGTCGAAAAGCTGCTGGTTCAGCTGGAACAGTTTTTTGGGATCCTTCGTGCGCGAGTACGCTTCAACATCACTCAGCTGAATGGCTTCGCCATCCACCATGGCCACAATCGTATCGCCCGGCAGGCGTTTGACTGCGTCCTGGGCGGGCGGAATGTGTTGGGCGGCGGCGATGACGGGCGACGCCGACAAGAGAACGAAGACGATAAACAATCGCATACTGCCTCCTTGAGCCTGAACGCCGGTTAACACTGACCGTACCTGCCCCATCCAATCGGGTCGCGGTGCTCAATATAGGCGTGGAGCCATTTCTCGTACGACCACGCCTCGAACCATCCAGGGGATCCACATCCGAAGAACAACGCACAACCGAGGTATCCGGACGATGGGCCGCAATACCGGTCGTGAGTGAGGCACCCGGGCTTTATGTAGCCGTGATAGGTGTAGCGACCGAGCACGGCGTACTCGGTCCATGTCACTCGATAAATGCGCGGAAGCGAATCGCCTTCCGGGACGCACTCCTCCGTTTCTCCAGAGGCGGTCTGGTAGGGCTCGATCAGGTAATCGAGCTCCCACCGCATTTGACTGTCGTACTGGCTTGGAATGCAGTTGCCGTCGTTTCTATCGCTACAACCTGCGCCGCAGTTGCCGAAGCAGCTGCCCACCTCTTTTCCGTTTGGACCGGGCCTCCAGGCAAATCCGTCCTGGTACCACGAGTAATACGACTGCGCCGATGCCTCGGATGCGCCGAGGGCGAGCAGACACACGAGACACGCCCGCGCGAGCGTGCGCGTTACAACAGGTCTGGTCCATGACATACGAACCTCCTCCGCCTTCGCCAAGCTGGACCCGCGCGTGACCTCGCAAGGCAACATGCCCTGCCCCGCTTCCGCCTGTCCGTGATGCCGTGTGCGTCCGGCGTTAAACCTCCGATGAATAGTCGGCCGGCGTTTCCTGCGCGCCCGCGACTTGAAGCCGATTGGCGTACCGTAGATATGCCTGAAGCGTGTGATAACTGATGCCCAACGCGCGACACGCTTTTCGCTTATTCTGCCCGCTTCGTTCGAGCACGAGCCTCACGTAACGGCTGCCCCAGGCGCGAAGCGTGTCGTTGCGCGTCATCGACGGGAGCAGCACGTCTCCATAACCGGCGTGGAGCTGTGTCGGCAGATCGTCAACGTCAATCGTGCCCGTTCGCGTCAGCGCGACCGCCCGTTCCATCATCCGTTCGAGCTCGCGGACGTTACCGGGCCAGTCGTAGGTGAGCAGCGCGTCGACGGCAGGCCGGGAGAGCTCCAGATGCCGGCAATGGCGGAGCCGCTCCAGGAAGTACGAACTCAGCTCGAGAATATCTTCCCGGCGATCTCGCAACGGCGGCACATGCACCTCGATGCCGGCCAGGCGGTAGAAGAGATCCGCGCGAAACATCCGGGCTTCGACGAGCGCGCCAAGCGGTTTGTTCGTCGCCGCGACAATCCGGGTGTTCACCCGATGGACGCCGGTGCCACCGACTCGCTCGACTGCGAGATCCTGGATGGCGCGCAACAGCTTAGCCTGCGCAGTCGTAGACAAGTCGGCCACCTCGTCGAGAAACAGCGTGCCGGCGTCCGCGCACTCGAACTTACCCCGCCGGCCGCGCACGCCGGTTGCCGTTCGATCTTCGATCCCGAAGAGCTCTGCTTCGAGCAGCGTTTCGACGAGCGCCGCGCAGTTCACCGCGACAAAGGGGCCGCGCCGTCGCGCACTGATATCGTGAATCTGCCGTGCCACGAGCTCCTTGCCCGTTCCGCTCTCGCCGTCGATCAGCACCGTGAAATCGGTCGCCGCCACGCGCTCGACCCGCTCTCGGACAGCGCGCATGACGTTGCTTGATCCGATGAGCGGCGCGGCCCCGTCTCTTCGCATGGCCGTGGGCAGAATCAAGTCGCATGCCAAAAACATGTGAGATTGGGTGATAGGTGATTGAGGGATTTGATTGAACATTTATGATCTCATTTGCCGAATCGCCATCACCCAATCACCTATCTCCTAATCTCACATGCTCCCCCGGGTAGCCCGTTCTCACGCGCCATTCCAATGCCCCATCGACGTCACTGGCCCGCCGCTACCCATGGGGTCGCAGGTTCCCCTAACGCAAGCCGCTCCTCGAACGCGAGGGCGCCGCGGTATCGAATACGCTCGCGGTCGAGCAGGGCGACATGGCAGCGCAGGACCCGTCCGGTCACGTTGAACAGCACCGTCGGCTCCCCGAGCTGCAGCTCGATGCGCATCCCGGGGAGCAGCCGCCAATCTGTCTCAATCAGTGCGCCACCCGCGGACAGGTTTACGATCTGTGCGGTGCGGCCTGGGCGAACACGCGCCCGCTCGACCCCGTTGATGCCAAACCTGCGTACGCGAGGTGTCGCTCGTCGCTCCGGCTCTAACGCGTCCGCCATTTGCCGTCCCCGAAGTTGAACTCAAATACACGCGTACGTCCGGTCGCCCCCAGGATTCGCACCGCGAACTGACTGGCGCGGCGGCCGCGAATGAACAATGTGCCGGACGTCGATGACCCGTTCGGGCTGAAGCTCAGCAGCGTCGACGGACCAATCTGAACAGGATCCCCGGCATCGAACGGTTTCCCGGGATCCAGGCCGGTCACGTTGGGTTGAATCCCGAACGTGACGCCAGGAAAGTGATCGTCGAGCCGCTCGTCGCTGGTAATCGGTCGATCGATGCTGTGCGCAATATCGAGCGTCAGAACGCCCGTACCATTGCCGTCGACATACGTCTGAAGCCTGTATCCGTCGGCGTTCTGAACAAACCTGATCGCCACGGCGGCCGAGCGCTTGACCGCCTCGAAACGCGCCATCGCCATGCGCCCGGCCACGTAGCTCGCCGCTCCGGCAGCCCGGGACCGGTCAACGCTGCCCTGCGCGAACGGGATGGCGGCGCCGGTGACGATCACCATAATGGAGACCGCCACCAGCACCTCGAGCAGTGAATAGCCGCTACTTTTCACTTTTGGCGGCTGCGACCGTGATTCGGTCTTTGATGCGCAGAAAGCTCTTCTCGCCGACGCCGCGAACGTTCATGATTTCCTCGATCTTCTTGAACGGTCCGTTCTTCACGCGATACTGCACGACGAGCTCTGCAGTCCTGACGCCGATTCCGGGCAGATCGGCGAGTTGCACGGCCGTCGCGCTGTTGAGGTTGATGACTTCCATTGACGCGGCTGCCGGCTGTTTCGCGCTGCGCTGCGCGGCGGCACTCGACGACGGCCAGGCTCCGGAACCGATCAACACGGCGGCAAGTACGATCACGAATCGATTCATGTGTCCTCCTGTGGAGCGCGATATGCGCTCAGGGGCCCCGGCGTGTAGGCTGAGTGCGCTCAGATGAAGGTCAGGCATCGGATGCGCGCGCGCGGAGCGCCGGGGCCGCACTCGACAGAGCAACATGAAGGCCGCTTAGTACCAGGCGAGACCGTCGCGGGATGTTCCTGATGCGGCAGAACTTCGGCGCGCGAGGAGTGGGTGTGCGCGAACCGTCAGCGTGTGGTGGGAGCGGAATGACGACCGGCGTTGTCACGGCATGCCGGGATCGCGTCACGCAGCACGTGGAACTGCCGTTGACATACCGTGCGAATCGCCGAGAACCGATAGACGAGATGCGAGAGCAGGCGCGGGCTTATCTGGCGGGGTCGGCGGCGGCGTGGCTGCGATACCACTTCACGGTGTGCGCGAGGCCCTCTTCGAAGGACACAAGCGGCTTGTAGCCGAGCAGCCTGTGCGCGCGGGTAATATCGGCTTGTGAATCCTTGACGTCGCCGTGTCGAAGCGGGCCGTAACTGGCCTTGAGCCGGCTGCCGGTCAGGTCGCGCATCACCTCGAACAAGCGGTTCAACGAAATGCGCGCGCCGGTGGCGACGTTGACGACCGCGCCCGACGCTTCAGGCGCCTTCACCGCGCGGAGCACGCCGTCGACCACATTGGCGACGTAGGTGAAGTCGCGGGTCTGCTCGCCATCGCCGTGGATCGTCGGCGCCTTGTTCTCGAGCAGCGCTTTCGCGAACACGGAAATGACCCCTGAGTACGGCGACGACGGATCCTGTCGCGGTCCAAAGACGTTGAAGTAGCGGATCGACACCGTTTCCAGGCCGTACAGCGTCGTGAACAGCTGCATGTACTGCTCCCCCACGAGCTTCTGCAGCGCGTAGGGTGACAGCGGGTTGGCTGGCATGTCCTCCCTCTTGGGCAGCGTTGGCGTGTTCCCATACGCCGAGGATGACCCGGCATACACCACACGCTTGACGCCAGCGTCGCGCGCGGCAACCAGCACATTCAGCGTGGCGCCGACGTTGGCCCGATTCGACGTGATCGGATCCTCTACCGAGCGCGGCACGGACGGGATGGCCGCCTGGTGCAGCACGTAGTCGATGTTCTCGACGGCCGCCCGTGCGATGCTCAGGTCGGCCAGATCGCCTTCGAGAAAATCGACGGCCGACAGGTGCGCGAGGTTGCTCCGGTGACCGGTAATGAGGCTGTCGACGACACGAACGCGCTCGCCACGCCGCAAGAGCTCTTCTGTGAGGTGGGATCCAATGAAGCCGGCGCCACCGGTGATGAGGTAGAAGGACATGTGTAGTTTTCAGTTATCAGTCATCAGTTGTCAGTCTGAATACTGCAACTGAAAACTGAAAACTCTCAAAAGTGCCGCAGCCGGCCGTAAGCCGAATTCTGTCCGCCTGGCTCGCGCTCACGCGCGAGCTTCCGCGAGACGATCATTCCTCTAGTCCCGGCATTGCTGGCGGGATCAAGCGACCTACCCGGAAGCTTCGGACGGGCCGTCCTCTCGTCCGCCTTCGCTCGCTTGCGCGAGCTACGGCGTGACATAGCTTCCCTATTTGGTCTTGCTCCGTGCGGGGTTTTGCCTGCCATCTGC
>Ga0136617_10005692_pt1 | contig 11166 bp, 8 predicted proteins | sample AntDrymUQ3222106_2_FD_129672 | JGI IMG/M metagenome (GOLD analysis project Ga0136617, IMG submission 129672) | Polar desert sand microbial communities from Dry Valleys, Antarctica - metaG UQ322 (21.06) | ecosystem: Environmental > Terrestrial > Soil > Desert | place: Antarctica: Dry Valley...
CGCGTGCCGTACACATTAAAATAGCGCAACGCGACGGTTGGGATGTTGTACGCCCGACCGACCGAGAGGCAGTACTGTTCCTGATCCTGCTTGCTGACGGCGTAAACCGAGGTCGGGAAGAGCGGTTTGGTCTCCGCGGTGCCGATCGTCTTAAGTTGTCCGCCGCAGCCTTCGCATATAAATTCCCAGTCGTGCGCGGCAAGCTGCGTCGCTGGTCGCAGGAACGGGTTTACCGTCTTGTCGCACTTCTCACATCGATACGCGCCCTCGCCATAGATCGACATCGACGATGCGACGATCAGTTTTTTGAACTGCTCGGGCCGCCTGATCATCTCCTCGAGCAGCACCGCTGTGCCGAGGTCGTTCGTCTTTACATACCGCACGATTTCGTACATCGATTGGCCGACGCCGACCTCGGCGGCCTGGTGATATACAACGTCGATATCCTCAAGCGCCGCCGCGACATCGGCCGCGTCGCACACATCGCCGCGAATAAATTCTGCCACAGTGTTCAGATGCGGCGGGGCAAACTCACCATGCACCTGCTCGACGAGCGAATCAAGAATCCGCACTCGATGGCCGTCAGCCACAAGTGCGTCAACCAGATGCGAGCCGATAAATCCGGCTCCGCCGGTGACGAGGATGTTCATTGGTTCCATTTCATATACGTCTGCATAGGCACGGGTTGGGCGAGATCGAGGTGCTTGATACGCACTTGCTTACGCGCGGGCTTGTGCATTGCTCGCCGAGCGGAAGACTTCCAAAACCTTCGGCGCTATCGCTTTGGCTGAGTATTCGCGCTCAACCGTATCACGGCCGGCCAGAAGTCCGATTTTGCGTCGAAGTTCGGCGTCGTGCATCAGACGCTTGATCTTTTCTATCCACTCCGCCTTGCCGTCGGCGAGGAATCCGTTTCGCCCATCTTCAATAATTGTAGAATTTACGCCGATGGGCGAGCAAATCGTTGGGATTCCGAGAGCCATATATTGCAGCGCCTTTAGCCCGCATTTTCCCTTGCTCCAATTGTCGTCCGGCAGCGGCATCAGACCGATGTCGATCTGCGCGAGGTCGTCGATCTCGGTTTGCGATCTCCAGGGAATTGCCTCGACGTCGACATCGGGGAGATCGTAAGACGTCGTTCCGATGACTCTCAGCTTAAACCTCTCGGTCTTGGCCAGTTCCTGCAGCACATCGCGGATCGTGTCGAGGTGCTGGATCGTGCTAAAACTGCCGCTCCAGCCGATGGTAAGCGTTTCCGGCTCGTCGCGTTTGATCGGGAGATATTTATCGGTATCGATTGTCGTCGGAATGATCGTGACCGATGAGTTGTTCGCTCGGGCGTAGTCGGCGAGATATTCATTGCCCGCTATCACATGCGTCGCGAGACGGCAGATCTCGGCGATCTTGGCGGGGAATTTCAGGTAGCTCAAATACCCGTTTGACGGGCTCTTGTAGGCGTGAAATACTGCGTCGTCAAAGTCAAAAACCACGGGAACGTCGGATTTTGCGATTCGTCGCTCGAACCACGGCGGCCCGAGCAGAGCGGCTTCTCGGAAGATATAAATAAGATCGTAACCGGCCAGATCCGCCAGCTCGTCGCGCCGTCGACGCATGTTACGCGTAACCGCTCCGAACTTGGCGAGCACATTGCCCCGCTCGTATAAAACTCGCCGAAGCTCGTCGGTTTCGAACGGCGCATACGTAATCTCGACGCCGCCGTCGCGAAGAATGGGCTCCCATTGTTCGATACGAAAACGCTGACCCGGCGACGTATCGTAAACGGAAGGTACTACAGCCAGAACACGCATAAACAAAGGTTCAGATGTTAGCAACTGGCTAATCCGGATGCAATCACGAACCCATGAGCCGTCGATACATTCGCCGGTAACGTTCACCGCCAACCGTTGTCAGGTCGAATCGCTCGCGGGCTGAAGCGCGACAGCGCTCCGCGATATCGCCGAGGCCGCGGAGTTTCTCGAAACCGGCTCGGTAACCATCGGCATCCAGTCGCTCAATGAGCACGCCGACCCCATCGGTCGCGATCAGTTCGTCAACGTCGCCGATGCCTATGTTTGCAACGAGCGGCAGGCCGCTCGCAAGATATTCGGCGTTTTTTGTCGGTGAGGATGCTTGTTTCGAGTATGAGTTTTTGATGAATGAAATTCCCGCCTTAGCGCTTCCCAGATACTCTGCGATCTCACCCGGCGGCACGCTTTTAATAAGAAAGTCGCCGTCACCATACCCGCACGCACGCAGTCCCACGACCGCGCGTTCCGGCTGACGTTGAGTGAGGATCATCGCAAAAACGGATGGATCGACGAGCCGAGCTACCCGAAAAAACTCAAACATCTCGTCCGTCAAATACCAGCCGCCGAACGACCCGACGTATGCGAGAACGAACCGGTCGCCGCTACCGATGTCGCGTTTCGCCGCCTGTTCGAACCGCTCGGTATCGACGCAGCACGGTATCACCTCGACGGGCCGCTGTCGGTGATCGGCGCCGCTGGCCTCCGATTCGGGAAATAAGATCTCGCGGGCCCGTTCGGTCAAAACTACGAACGCATCCGCCTCGTTCATCAACCAGCGCTCGACGCGTTTCGTCGTCCGGTAAAGAAGGCCGTTCGCGGGCCAGACCCCGGCATCAGTATATTCTTCGGGGAAAAATCCGCGGATGTCGAAGAGTATCTTCGACTTGTGCGGCGATAACTTTCGTGCGATTGCGGCCATCATCATCGGCACGTGGATTCGCGCGTGAAGAATCTCGAACCTGTGCCGTTTCAGCAGCTTCGCGACGAATCGGGCACCATTGAAAACGTCGTAAAGGGTCGCGGGTGCAGACGGTCGGCGATGATATCGCAGCCAGTGCCATTTGATCTCACCGAGCTGTTCGCGGACTTCCGTTTCTCCCGTATCGGTCAAGGCAACGGGCTCGAATGTGAGCAGGTGAATCTCGTGGCCGTCCGTCTGCAACTCTCGAAGGTAAGCGATGACCTGCGTACGAACCAGTGGTTCGCGGACTCCGAAATAGCAGATGTAAAGAGATTTAGCCACGCCCTGATTTTTGAAAACGCCGAAACGGATACGCTAAAAAATAAGAGATGTTTGACGGGCGATGCTTTAGGCTCTCGACGGCATGGCGAAGAAATCGCCCCACGTTTCCGGCCTGAAAGTACGAACCCGCGAGCGTGCGATGAAAGTTGCCGTACGCCCGATTTCTGAGTTTCAAAACGCTCTCGTCATCGGTCGTAAAAGCCTTTTCGAGCATTCTTCGCATTCCCCGCTCCATCTCGGCCACGTTGCGGTGCGCGTTGGTACCGTGGCTGCGATAATCGACGAGCGGTTCGCGTACGAAGCCCACCCTGCACCGGCGAGCTGTGCGATAGCAGAAGTCCCAATCCTCGCCGACCACGAGATCGGTGTCGAATCCGCCGACTTCCTCAAAAACGACGCGCCGCACGACGGTCGTCCCGCCCGGGCCGATCACAGCCGGCGATTGCCACAGCAGCAGGTTGTCGGCAATGGAACCTTCGCCGCCGTCGAGCAGCAGGCCCAGAGTTTGATCGGTTTCGCTGTCGATTTCGCGCATTCCGCAGTGGACGAGGCCGATCTCCTCATCCCCGGCAAACTTCGCCATCTGCTTTTCTATCTTCTGCGGCAGCCATCGGTCGTCGGCGTCGAGAAATGCGATGAACTCGCCGTTCGTCTCGGCCACGCCACGATTGCGTGCAGCGCATACACCCAGATTTTCCTGAACAATGACTCTGACGCGATCTGCGTATTTCCTCAAAACCTCCAGCGTCTCATCAGTGGACTCGCTATCGACGACTACGATTTCTGCGATCGGATAAGTCTGCGCGAGCACGCTCTCGACCGCTTCCCCGATGAAGCGGCCGTAGTTGTAGTTTGGGATCACCACCGAGACTGTGCCGAAGTTAGCCATTTATTGAAGAGCTAGATGAGCAGCGGGCCACACTCTTCGACCCTGTTCGCGGGAACGGCGAGCACGTTCGCGTACTCGATGTCCGTAGACAAAAGTGGTGACATGCCTTTCGGCAGAACCTCATAAAATTCGTAACGGGCGTCGGAAAACGAACGCAACATTTCAAAATAATCCGCGGGCGCATTCCCGAAAGCGGCAGCCGCTCGACGCACGATCTCGAACAGGATAACCGGTGCGTCCTTGCGATCGAAAGCTATGCGACCGCCGTCAAAAATCAGAAGTTCGGCACCCTCGACATCGCACTTTACAAAGTCGGGCATCGGTAAACCGGCGTTGATCAAATCGTCGAGGCGTCGTGTTTCGCATGACACTTTGTGAACGCGTCCGCCACTTCCGTCGGTCCAGTTTTCAAAGCTTGCCATTGACGCGTCCTCCGGAACGAAAAAATCTAGCGTGCCGTCGGCGTTCGAGAGAGCGTAGTCGAACAGTCGGATGTTCGGGACGTTCGACAGCGTCTTTCTGAGACTCGGAAGGATTCCCGGATTCGGTTCGAAGGCGATCACACCGCCATCCGAGCCGACGCAGCGACTAATCAGCAATGTGTAAACGCCGAAATGGGCACCGATGTCGTATGCCGTGTCGCCCGGTTTTAAGAAGCTGTGGATGACACGATCCTCGCCGGTGTGGCTCGCCGGATCGGCCAGGATCGCTCGGGCCGAGGCGATTCGAAGGTCGACATACACGATACCGTTCTCCGTCTCGACCGGCGTATGCTGCAGCGAATCCAGCCTGTCCGCCAGCAGGCCGGTCAGCCGGTGGCTGCCTCGCAGGCCGCTTCGATGATAGGCGGCGAGAGCATTTGCGACGAAAGACATCTAGGTTTGGGCGAGGACGGATCGGTAGATTTCCAGGGTCGCATCCGCCGTCCGTTTTGCGTCCATATAGTCGAGCAGATACTCGCGTCCGGCGGCCGTTCGCCTCTTCGCCGACTCGATATCATCGAGCGTCTCGGCGATGCCGACTCGCAGTGCTTCGGCACTTTCCGGTTCGACTATCACGCCGTATTTTCCGTCATCCAGCGTATCACGAACGCCGCTTATGTCGGTTGCGACGATTGGTTTGGCAAGCATCACGGCCTCGATCACGGCGGACGATAGAGCGTCTTCGAGCGACGGATGGACGATCATGTCAGCGGCCGCCATAATGACCAGCGCGTCGTCACGCCAGCTGAGAAATGCTATTCGATCCGCGATTGCAAGTTCGTTTGCGAGCCGGTGCAGCTCGTCGCATTCGTCTCCATCGCCGACGAGGTATAGATATGCGTCACGGCCGTTTGCTGCGAGTTCGGCCAAGGCCTCGAACAAAAACTTGTGGCCCTTTCGGTGGTAGAGACGAGAGACGCAGACCAGTGCCGGGCCGCGATCCATCTGAAGTTCGTCGCGGATCTTCGCGACCTTGTCCGGCGTGACCGCGTCGAATCGTTCCGTCGTCTGGCCGTACGGAATGATCGAAACCTTGTGATCGGGCACGCCTTCGCGGTCAACCAGGAACTCCCGAACCGTCCGCGACGGAGCGATGATGTGGTCGGCATTTCGACTGATATAGCTTTCGAGACCAAGGTAAAATCGGCGCTTCGCAAGCGACGGAATGGCATGGACGCCGTCCGAATGGTGACGCGTCAGAACAGTCTTGATGCGAGACCGCCGGGCCGCTGTGAGGCCGATCAGCGACGGGTCGAATAGATGCGTGTGAACGATGTCGGGCTTTTGTTCGGCGAAGATGGAGCGAAGCTGGCGATAGCTGCGCGGATAAGTCGAGCGACCGCCCGCGTCGATTCCCATCGCGTTGATTTCGCGTCGCCGGAAATCGGTCACGAACTCGCAGTCGTCCGGCCCGAAAGTGATAAACAAAAATTCGACCGCCGATGCGTCGCTGTATTCGACCAGATTGGCGAGATAATAGTTTTCCTTTTCGACATTTGTGACGTGGAGTACTTTAATCACGTTCATCTGCGGCGGCACACGTACATCATCATATTCGCCGCCGCCCACCGCAGTGCCCGAACGCCGAGACCGAGCAGCGGCACGCTCGCGTCCTCGCTGACCGCGAGACGTTTGGCGAATGAGACCGGGCGATCGCGAGACAATGCGGTGAGGTCGGCTCTCTCGATCGGTTTCTTGTTCTTTTTTCCCTGAGCGAACTCGCCGCCGCCGTTGGAATTGAAAAACGGAAGCTCGTATAGGCCCCAAATGACAGCGTAGCCTTGCGTTTCGATGACGTCGAGCCCGGCCCTATTCAGCAGGTCGGTAAACTCTCTGCGAGTGTATGCGTATTGGAAAAATTGCTTCGAATGTTCTGGATCGGCATCGACGGTCGGCTGCGTCACGCGTCGCCATTCGACACCGCGAAATGGGGCGAGCAGCTTTCGCAGCGGATTGTAATAAGGAACGCTGATAAGCAGCGTGCCGTCGGGTTTGAGAACACGACGGGCCTCGGAAAGCGCGGAGTCGGCTCCGCCTTCGAAATGCTCAACGACGCCGCCGGAATAGTAGAGGTCGAATGTCTCATCGGCGAACGGCATCTGCGATACGTCGCCGCCCGCGAGTTTCAGATGCGGTGCCCGCCGATGGAGCGTGTCGAGCGCTTTCTGCGCAAAATCGAGGCCGATCACGTTCACTCCGCGCGTGTCGTAATAGCCGATGTAGTTGCCTAACCCACAGCCGCCCTCGAGCATCAGCGTGTCGGGCCGCAAGTGTTTTTCGAACAGCGGCCGCAACGGATCGACCGCCGAGAATTGGACCGAGCGTTCGAAATCGACCGCCTCCCAGTTCTCTTCCCAAAAGTCCGGCGAGCTGCCGGCGTGGACCATGTTGTGATACATCTTCAGCATCGGTTCAGGCTGTCCGCTTAAAGATCGAAAGGGCTTCGACCGCCTTCATCACCGACGATCTAAAGACAAACGCAAAGCACAAGCTTATCACCAAACACAGAAGCCCAGCCCAGATCGGATTTGGGAATGCGACGATGAGCAGTGCGGATGCGAGGCTCGGCACGACGGCCAGAAGGTTCCACGAAAACGGTACGCCGGTAGTCGTTTTTAACATCACCGCATAGACGAGCGTGCCCGCGAGCACAGCGATGAGCGTCGCAAATGCACAGCCGATGAGGCCGTATCGCGGTATCAGCAACGCGTTTGTACTGATATTCGCAGCCGCGGCGGCGACCGCGGCGACCGTGGCAATGTAGGTTTTTGAAGTCGAGTTTGTGATCGGCGAGTAACCGACCGCGACCGGAATCGCCGCCACCGAAGCGACGAGCAAAATCCACAACGGCTGCGTCGCCGGCGCGTACTCTATTCCAAAAACGAGCGGTATCGCGAAATACATTACAAAGGCTAGCGCCGCGCACGCCAGGCCCCACACCAGCGTCAGGCCTGGCAGGATGTTGCGGAAGTAGTTGAACGACCGCTCGCTCTGCGACTCGGATTGCAGCGTGATAAACAGCGGCAGCAGCAGCGTGTTTGCGAGCGTGGGAAGCTGAATGGCGATAGCGGCGATCTGCGTTGCGACCGAATAAATGCCGAGGTCGCTCGTCGAGAGATAATTCGTCACAAAGATCGCATCGACATAGCTGCCGGCGAAATAGCCGACCAGATAAAAGGGAACAAGCGGGACGGAATAAGCCAGCACCTTTCGCACAAACGCGGTATCGACCGCAAAGCGGGCGAACAGGAACGGCCGCAGATAAACGAATCCGGCGACAGCCATCAACGCAGGTGCGATCACAAAACACGCCATCGCCGCCGTCCCACTCAGGCTCTGTGCGATCAGCAAAATCACGACGCCCGTGATAATCAGAAGCCGCTCGATCATCTGCAGCAGACCCTGTACCAGCGGCATCTTGACCGCCTGCAGGCTCATCTGAATGTGAATCCAAAACGCGGTCGCCGCAAAGTGCGCTAGGACGAGCCAGAACGTCTCCGCCGGTAGCTTCAACCACCCCGCGAGTGGCGGAAACCACAGCGTCGCCGTGGCAAGAACAATGGCGAGATTCACCACCAGAGCGATTAGCCTGACCCAAAAGACGCGGGCGATCGTGCGGCCCTCGATAAATTCCTCGACCCCGAACCGCACGACGGCAACCGAAGTCCAGTTGACCAGCACCTGCGCGACCTGCGATGCGGCGATAATCGCGATAATCCCGCCGAATCCGTCGGGGCCGAGATACTGCGTGACCAACCACACCGCGCCGAACGAAAACGCGGCGCTCCCGGCCTGGAAACCGATAAGCGCGGCATAATTGCGCGGCGCATTGCGAATGTCCCAGCCCGAACTCTGGCGCTCCGATTTCTCGCTTCGGTCGGGAGTGTCGGGCGGGTTAGATTTCATGCCGTTGAGGGTGAGTTACAGCTGATGGGTGACAGGAAGGCGTACCGATTGCCCTCACCTTCCCGTCACTTGCCACCTATAACCTGTCACCTGAGTATTTCACCGCCTGCAGCAACAAACTCTTTCGCCTTCTCGCTCATTCCCACCACCAAGGCTTTTTCGGTTTCGACGCCCTGTCTTTCGGCGTATTCTCGGACGTCCTGCGTAATCTTCATCGAGCAGAAATGCGGGCCGCACATTGAGCAGAAGTGGGCGAGTTTTGCTCCCTCGGCGGGGAGCGTTTCGTCGTGAAACTCTTTCGCCTTTTCCGGGTCGAGGCCGAGGTTGAACTGGTCTTCCCAGCGGAACTCGAACCGAGCTTTTGACAGGGCGTTGTCGCGGTACTGCGCACCAGGATGTCCTTTTGCCAGGTCGGCGGCGTGTGCGGCTAGCTTGTATGTGATGACGCCTTCCTTTACATCCTGCTTGTTCGGCAAACCGAGGTGTTCCTTTGGGGTGACGTAACACAGCATCGCCGTTCCGAACCAGCCGATCATCGCCGCTCCGATGCCGCTTGTGATGTGGTCATAGCCGGGAGCAATATCGGTCGTCAGCGGGCCGAGCGTGTAGAACGGCGCTTCGCCGCAAACGGCGAGCTGCTTGTCCATGTTCTCCTTGATCAGGTGCATCGGCACGTGGCCCGGGCCCTCGATCATCGTCTGGCAGTCCATTTCCCACGCGATTTTTGTCAACTCGCCAAGAGTATCTAATTCCGCAAACTGCGCTTCGTCATTCGCGTCGGCGATCGAGCCGGGCCTCAATCCGTCGCCGAGCGAAAACGAAACGTCATAGGTGCGCATGATCTCGCAGATCTCGCGAAAGCGTGTGTATAGGAAGCTTTCTTCGTGATGCGAGAGGCACCACTTCGCCATTATCGAACCACCGCGGCTGACGATTCCTGTCGTGCGTTTTGCAGTCAGCGGAATATACGGAAGGCGCACGCCCGCATGGATCGTAAAATAATCCACGCCCTGCTCGGCCTGTTCTATCAGGGTGTCGCGATAGATTTCCCACGTCAGGTCCTCGGCCTTGCCGTTCACTTTTTCGAGCGCCTGATAGATCGGCACCGTACCAATCGGCACCGGCGAATTTCGCAAAATCCATTCGCGTGTCGCGTGAATGTTCTTACCCGTCGATAGGTCCATCACCGTGTCGGCTCCCCACAGGGTCGACCAGCGCATCTTTTCGACCTCTTCCTCGATTGACGAAGCGATCGCCGAATTGCCGATGTTGGCGTTGATCTTGACCAGGAAGTTGCGGCCGATGATCATCGGTTCGCTTTCGGGGTGATTGATGTTCGCCGGGATGATGGCGCGTCCGCGGGCGACCTCGTCGCGGACGAATTCGGGCGTTACGAATTTCGGGATCGACGCGCCAAAGGATTCGCCGCGATGCTGATGATCGAGCGAACTGCGATCCTCTTCAGGTGGAACCGCCGCCAAAGAGCCAGCTAAAGCTGGAACTCCGAACTTGCGGCCGAGATTCTCGCGGATCGCCACGTACTCCATCTCCGGCGTGACGACGCCGCGGCGGGCGTAGTGCATCTGCGTTACGCACGAGCCCGATCGGGCCCGTAGGGCCGAACGCCGAAGCCCGGGGAATTCCTCGAGCGTTCCGCGGTCCTTAACCCGTGCGATCGATTCGGCGCCCTTGGTCAGGTAGCCATTGTCCTGCGGCACAACCTCGCGGCCCTGGTATTCCTCGATATCGCCGCGTGCCGTTATCCAGTCGCCCCGAAGCGACGGCAGTCCGTCGCGGACGTTGCAGTTCACCGCAGGATCGGTCCAGACGCCGCTCGTGTCATAAACCCGAACCGGCGGATTCTCATGAATCTGCCCCTTAAAATCCTTCGACGGCGTTAGGGCGATCTCGCGAAATGGAACGCGTAGTTTGCTCCGCGAACCACCGTCACCATTCTCGCCTACATATATCTTGCGAGAGGCCGGAAGTTTTACGGCCTCACTCATTTCTTCAACTGATAACTGACCACTGACCACTGACAACTGTTCTTTCATCGTTTTTCTCCCTTCGTCGGTATTATCCGCATCAGGTTTTTAGGGTCTCGTCCCTGGGTGGACGACTCTCAGCCCGTTGGCTCCCCTGAAAACTTTGTTGCAGCTCAAATTGTACGCCGATACTGCTAATCGGCAAATTTCTGAAGCCGCACGAAATAAAAATCGCATTTGTAATTCAGGTTACTAAACCTACAACTGCTTCGGCACGATAATCATCTGGATCAATAACACCTTGCCGCGCTTTTAATAGCCCTGCCGGACGCGCGAAATCGCGACGATCTCGTTGCTTTTCTACGCAGTCTGGATTGGGGGCGATAGACCAGTTTCCCACGAACACCTGTTATGCGGAGCGCTTTCGCTCCGCACTTTTCTATTTGTACGGATGCAAACATTCATGAGGCGCATCGTCCGATAGATTGTTTTACGTTACGACTATCAAAACCACTGGAGGACTTATGAAAAAATTATCTTTACTGCTCACGTTAGGGGCCGCGGCGGGACTTCTCGCGGGGTGCTCACCCGCGGCAAATACGAACTCGAGCGCCAACACAAACCGTTCGAACGCGAACATGACAAACATGAACGCGAACTCGAACTCTAATTCCACATCGATGGGAAACTCCGTCAGCAACACAATCGCGAAGCTTACGACTGACAGCCCGGAAGATTTTATGGAAGCTGCCGCCCGAGGCGGCATGGCCGAGGTTGAGCTTTCGAAAGTTGCTCTTCAAAAATCGCAGAATGCGGAGATCAAGAAATTTGCTCAAATGATGGTCACCGACCA
>Ga0136617_10005693_pt1 | contig 11161 bp, 10 predicted proteins | sample AntDrymUQ3222106_2_FD_129672 | JGI IMG/M metagenome (GOLD analysis project Ga0136617, IMG submission 129672) | Polar desert sand microbial communities from Dry Valleys, Antarctica - metaG UQ322 (21.06) | ecosystem: Environmental > Terrestrial > Soil > Desert | place: Antarctica: Dry Valley...
AGACGGGCAGGGGAGTGCCCCAGTACCGGTCTCGGGAAAGGGCCCAGTCGATGTTGGACTCGAGCCACTTGCCGAAGCGGCCGCTTTTGATGTGCTCGGGATGCCAGTTGATCCGTTCGTTCTCCCGCAGCAGGGCGTCGCGCCGCTCCTCGGTGCGGGCGAACCACGAGGTCTTGGCCCAGTAGATCAGCGGCGTGCCGCAGCGCCAGCAGTGCGGGTAGCTGTGCTGGTAGTCCTCGGCCGCCTCCAGCAACCCCCGGTCGTCCAGGTCGGTGAGGATGTCCGCATCGGCATCCCTCACGAACCGGCCCGTGAAGGCGGGCACCGTGTCGTCGAAGGCGGCGTCGGCGTCGACGGGGTTGAGCACGGGCAGGCCCTCGATCCGGGCCACCTCGGCATCGTCGGTGCCGAAGGCGGGGGCGAGGTGGACGATGCCCGAGCCGTCGTCGGTGGTCACGAAGGCGCCGGCCACCACCCGCGGCACGCTGTCGTCGAGGTCCAGGACCTCGAACGGGCGCCGGTAGCGGACGCCCACCAGGTCGTTTCCGCTGAACCTGGCCACCACCTCGGCATCGGGTGAACGGCGGTGGTGAGCGGCCTCGGCCATCACCAGGTCGCGCCCCGACCCGCCGCGAACCCGCACGTAGCCGATGTCGGGCCCGACCGCGGCGGCCACGTGGGAGAGGAGGGTCCACGGCGTCGTCGTCCACACCAGCAGGTCGGCCCCGTCGGTGCCGGCCGGGCCGTCGGTGATCGGCAGTCGCACGTAGGCGGAGCGGTCGACGATGTCGACGTAGCCCTGGGCCACCTCGTGGCTCGACAGGGCCGTGCCGCAACGGCCGCAATAGGGCGTGACCCGATGCCCCTCGTAGAGCAGACCCCGCTCCCACATCTGCTTGACGAGCCACCAGACCGACTCGACGTAGCTGGAGTCGAGCGTCCAGTACGCGTCGGCGGTGTCGATCCACGTCCCCGACCGCTCGGTGAGGGCCGCCCAGTCCTCGACGTAGCGGTGGACCGAGGTGCGGCAGCGCTCGTTGAACTCGGCGACGCCGTAGGCCTCGATCTCGTGCTTGGACCGCAGGCCCAGCTCCTTCTCGACGGCGAGCTCGACGGGCAGGCCGTGGCAGTCCCACCCCCCCTTGCGGGGCACGGCCCGGCCCCGCATGGTCTGGAACCGGGGATAGAGGTCCTTGAACACCCGGGCCCACACGTGGTGCAGCCCCGGGCGTCCGTTGGCGGTGGGTGGCCCCTCGTAGAAGATCCACGGGTCGCCATCGGGCCGCGAGGCCGCCACCCGGGCGGCGATGCCCTCGCTCCGCCAGCGGGCGAGGACGCGCTCCTCCAACGCGACCAGGTCCAACGCGGGATCGAGGTGGCCGAACGCCATCTCGTCACCTTAGGAGGGCCCTGCGGATCGCTGACCGGGGTTGCGTCGTGAGTAGGCTGCGGCACCTTTGGACCACTCGGAAGGTGGAGAGCCGATGGCTCCAGCCCGTGGCTCGACCGCGACGAAGAAGGCAGCGAACGACAAGGCGCCAGCCAAGAAGAAGGCGCCCGCCAAGAAGGCGGCGACCAAGAAGTCTCAGCCGAAGAAGGCCTCAACGAAGAAGGCGGCTGCGGCCAAGGCTCCGGCGGAGAGGAAGGCAGCCGCGTCAAACAAGGCGGCGTCCAAGAGGGCCTCAACGAAGAAGGCGGCGCCGGCCAAGAAGGCGGCGGCCAAGGACGCCGAGCCGGCCAAGGCACCCAAGCCGACCCGGTCACCGTTCTCCGCCGCGTTTCTGAAGGCGCAGCGCGAGGCCCTGGTGAGCGAGAGGGCCACCTACGTGACCCAGGCCGAGAACCTCAAGGCCGAGGCCGACGCTCTGATCGTCGACATCGACCCTGGCGACGTCCAGTTCGACGAGGAGTCCGGCGAGGGCGACACCCTCGCCGTCGAGCGCGAGCGCGACTTGACGCTCTCGGCCCAGGCCCGCCAGGCGGTGGAGGAGATCGACCACGCCCTGACCAAGCTCGACGCCGGCACCTACGGGCTGTGCGAGGTGTCGGGGGAGCCCATCCCGCCCGAGCGCCTGGAGGCCATCCCCTGGGCCCGGGAGCGCGTCGAGTACAAGATCGGCGGCCTCGGCCGGCGCTGAGGTCGTGGCCGCCGGACCCCGGGTTCCCCGAGCGACCCAGGTCGCCGTCATCACCGTCGTCCTGGTGGTCGTCGACCAGGCGACCAAGGAGCTGGCGCTGGAGCGGTTGTCCGGGGGTCGCATCGTCGACGTGATCGGATCGCTGCGCTTCGCGTTGACCTGGAACACCGGCACCGCCTTCAGCGTGGGCTCCGGGCGCAACCTGGGTCCGCTCATCGCCGTGCTCGCCCTGGGAGTGGTGGCCTGGTTGCTGTGGTCGGGTCACAGCGCGACCCGCATCGGAGCAGTCGCCGCCGGATTGGTCGCCGGCGGTGCGGTGGGCAACCTCATCGACCGGGCCCTGCGGTCCGGGCCGGCTGGGGCGCCGGCCGGGTTCATGGGCGGAGCCGTGGTCGACTTCATCGACCTCCAGTGGTGGCCGGTGTTCAACCTGGCTGACGCCGGCATCGTGGTCGGCGCCGTACTGCTGGTCGTCGTCTCGCTGATCTCGCCGCCGGACCCGCGACCCGAGTGATACGCACCGACACGGTGCCCTCGGCGCTGGCCGGCCAGCGCGTCGATCGGATCGTTGCCCTCGTCGCCGACGTCAGTCGGGCCGAGGCGGCGACGCTCGTGTCCGCCGGGCGAGTCGTCGTAGACGGGCAGCCGGCGACGCAGGGATCGGTGCGGGTGCCCGAGGGGGCCACGGTGGTCGTCGAGCTCGACGCGTCGGAGCCGACACCGGTCGTCACCGCCGACCCCACCGTCGAAGTCGCGGTGGTGCTCGTCGACGACGCCTTCGTGGTGGTCGACAAGCCACCCGATCTCGTCGTCCACCCCGGAGCCGGCCACGACACCGGCACCCTGGTGGCCGGGCTGCTGGCCCGCTACCCGGAGCTGGCCGGCGTCGGCGACCCAGTGCGGCCCGGCATCGTCCACCGCCTCGACCGCGACACCTCCGGCCTGCTGGTCGTGGCTCGGACCCGTCAGGCCTACGAGTCGCTCGTGGCCCAGCTGGCGGCGCGCACCGTGCAGCGCCGCTACGCCGCGCTTGTGGCCGGTCACCCCGACGCGACCCGGGGCGTGGTCGACGCCCCGATCGGGCGCTCGCCCCGCCAACCGACGCTGATGGCGGTGAGGGCCGATGGCAAGGCGGCCCGCACCCACTACCGCGTCGAGGAGACCTTTGGTCAGCCCGAACCGACCGCCTTGCTGTCCTGCCGGCTGGAGACGGGACGGACCCACCAGATACGGGTCCACATGAAGGCCATCGACCACCCGGTGGTCGGCGACCACCGCTATGGCGGAGCGCCCAGGGCCATCGCCTGTCCCCGCACCTTCCTCCACGCCGACCGACTGCGGTTCCGACACCCGACCTCCGGTGAGGAGGTCACCGCCCAAGCCCCCCTGCCCGCCGATCTCAGCGCCGTACTCGACGACCTCCGTGGCCTGATGAGACCCTGATCGGTCCGGGCTGGGTGAGTGGGTCCGCGCTCCGAGTGACAACTGGTGTGACGGCTGCCATAGTGGGAGCGACCCGTTCCCCCGCCGCCACCTCTGGGTCACTCGATGCGACACAACTCTGCCCGGCTGATTGCAGCGCTCGCCCTGATCGTCGGAGCAGCCGCGTGCGGGTCGTCGGACGAAGGCGGCACCCCGGTGCTCAAGTGGTATGCCAAGGACGAGGCCGGGGACGTCTTCGGCGCCGCCATCGAAGACTGCAACGCTGCGGCCGAGGGCCGCTACCGCATCGAGCTAGTTCCCCTGCCGGCCAACGCGGACGAGCAGCGCGAGCAGCTCGTACGGCGCTTGGCAGCCGAGGACGCGGACATCGACCTGATGAACATGGACGTCATCTGGACGTCGGAGTTCGCCAACGCCGGGTGGATCCGCGAGTGGCCCGAGGACGTCGCCGGGCCGGTCACCGAGGGCCGGATCGACACCGTCGTCCAGACGGCCACGTTCGAGGACCGCATCTACGGTGCGCCCCTCAACACCAACGCCCAGCTCCTCTGGTACCGCTCGGATCTAGTCGACGAGCCGCCGGCCACGTGGGACGACATGCTCGCCGCCGCCGAGGCGCTCGAGGCCGACGGCGAGCCGAGCGCGATCTGGACCCAGGGCCAGCGCTATGAGGGCCTGGTCGTCTGGTTCACATCGCTCCTGGCGTCGGCGGGCGGGTCAATCCTGAACGAGGCCGGCACCAAGGTGACGCTCGAGGAGGAGCCCACCCGTCGGGCTCTCGAGGTCATGCGCGACTACTCCCGATCGGCCTTCGCGCCCCCTGCGCTCGCCACGGCCCAGGAGGACCAGGGGCGCCAAGGCTGGGAGACCGGCGACTCGGCGTTCATGGTCAACTACGGCTTCGTTTGGCCCAGCGCCAACATGCTCGCTCCCGACATCGCCGCCTCGATGGAGTGGGCGGCGTACCCCGGCGTCGACCCCGACGAGCCGTCGAAGGTCGCCATCGGCGGCTTCAACATCGGCATCGGGGCCTACGGCGACAACCCGGATCTGGCCTACGACGCCGCCACCTGCCTCTCCGGCGACGCAAACCAGATCCGCAACGCCACCGACGCCGGGCTGCTGCCGGTCACCGAGGCGCTCTACGACGATCCCGAGCTCACCGAGGCGACCCAGGAGGTGGAGGGCGAGGAGATCCTCACCTTCCCCTACGCGGCCGAGATCAAGGAGGCGCTCGATACCGCCGTGGCGCGTCCCCAGACACCCTTCTACAACGACGTGTCGCTGGCCATCATCAGCATCCTGCACCCCAGCGCAGACATCGATCCCGAGGGTGACGTCAACCGACTCCGAGACGCCATCGAGGCGGCCCTGAAGGGCGAGGGGCTCCTGTGACAGCCACGCGATCCACCGTCGACGACATCGAAGTCGACCCGCGCCCGCCGTCGAACGGGAACGGGAACGGCAGGGCGGCGCTGTCGTCTCGGGCCCGCTCCGAGCGCAAGCTCGGATGGATGCTGTGCGCCCCGGCGGTGACGGTGATGCTGGTCGTCACCGCCTACCCCATCGGCTATGCCCTCTGGCTGTCGACCCAGCGCTACGACCTGCGATTCCCTGACGACCGGGGCTTCGTCGGGTTCGACAACTACAGCGCCGTCCTGGGCAACGAGCTGTGGTGGCAGGACCTGATCAACACCCTCGTCATCACCGTGATCTCGGTGATCTTCGAGCTGTTCCTCGGCTTCGCCTTGGCCTACGTGATGCACCGGGCCATCTTCGGCCGGGGCCTGGTCCGCTCCTCGATCCTCGTGCCCTACGGCATCATCACCGTCGTGGCCGCCTTCGCCTGGCGCTTCGCCTTCGACCCGACGACCGGCTTCGTCAACGGCCTGGTGAACACCGAGCAGAGCTGGTTCACGGAGTCGTGGAGCGCGTACTTCGTCATCATCCTCACCGAGATCTGGAAGACGACGCCGTTCATGTCGCTGCTGCTACTGGCCGGTTTCACCCTCGTGCCCGGCGATGTGGTCAACGCCGCTCGGGTCGACGGGGCCAGCACCCTGCAGCGGCTGCGCCGGGTGATCATCCCGCTGATGAAGCCGGCCATCCTCGTCGCCGTGCTGTTCCGCACCCTCGACGCCTTCCGGATCTTCGACACGGTCTTCGTCATGACCCGCGGCGCCCAGAACACCGAGAACGTCTCGATCCTCGGTTACAAGACGTTGATCAGCCGCCTGAACCTGGGTCTCGGCTCGGCCGTGTCGATACTGATCTTCATCTGTGTGCTGATCATCGCCTTCCTGTTCGTCAAGGGCTTCGGCACCAACCTGGCCCAGCAGAGAGGGGAGGAGCCATGAGTGCGCCTGGTACTACGAACTCCGGGCGCGACAAGGCGTTCTGGACCGCCGGCATCGTCATTGTCGTCCTCTACGCCTTGATCCCGGTGGCCTGGATCGTCTCCCTCTCGTTGAAGCCGCCGGAGGAGGTGGCCCAGGGGGGGCTCCTCCCCAAGGACCCGACGCTCGACAACTACATCGGCGACGAGACCGGGGTGTTCTACGACGACCAGTTTCCGTCCGCCCTGTTCAACTCCCTCGGCATCGCCCTGATCGCCACCCTCCTGGCGGTCGTCCTGGCCACCTTCGCGGCCTACGCCATCGTCCGGCTCGACTTCCCCGGCAAGACGCTCGTGTTGGCGGGGGCCCTGGCCATCGCCATGTTCCCCCCGGTGGCCATCATCGGCCCACTGTTCGACATGTGGCGGTCGATCGGCCTGTTCGACACCTGGCCGGGGCTGATCATCCCGTACATGACCTTCACCCTGCCGCTGGCCATCTGGACGCTGTCGGCGTTCTTCCGTGAGATCCCCTGGGACCTCGACAAGGCGGCCCGCATCGACGGGGCCACGCCGTTCCAGGCCTTTCGCAAGGTGATCGCGCCACTGGCCGCGCCTGGCATGTTCACCTCGGCGATCCTGGTCTTCATCTTTGCCTGGAACGACTTCCTGTTCGCCACTTCGCTCACGTCGACCAATAGGGCCCGCACGGTGCCGGCCGCCATCACCTTCTTCACCGGGTCGTCGCAGTTCACCTTCCCGACCGGTCAGATCGCAGCGGCCTCGGTGGTCGTCACGATCCCCATCATCGTGATGGTCCTCATCTTCCAGCGCCGCATCGTGTCCGGACTCACGTCCGGCGCGGTGAAGGGCTGACCGCCAAAACAAGGAGCTGCCCCGCCGCCATGGCTGAGATCGTCCTCGAGAAGGTGACCAAGAGCTACGCCGATGGGTTCGAGGCGGTGAAGGCGGCCGACTTCACCATCGACGACGGCGAGTTCTTCATCCTCGTGGGGCCGTCGGGATGCGGGAAGTCGACGCTGCTGAACATGATCGTCGGGCTGGAGGACATCACCAGCGGCGAGATGCGCGTCGGCGGCGAGAGGGTCAACGACGTCGACCCCAAGGACCGCAACATGGCGATGGTGTTCCAGAGCTACGCCATCTACCCGCACATGACGGTGCGCCAGAACATGGAGTTCCCCCTCAAGCTGCGCAAGATGCCGTCCGACGAGATGAAGCGCCGAGTCGACGAGGCGGCCGAGATGCTCGAGCTCTCCGAACACCTCGACCGCAAGCCCGTCCATCTCTCGGGCGGTCAGCGTCAGCGGGTGGCCATGGGTAGGGCCATCGTGCGCGAGCCGTCCGCGTTCCTCATGGACGAGCCGCTTTCGAACCTCGACGCCAAGCTGAGGGTTCAGATGCGTACGACGATCGCCCGCCTCCAGCAGCGGCTGGGCACGACGACGGTCTACGTCACCCACGATCAGGTCGAGGCCATGACCCTCGGCGATCGCGTGGCGGTGATGCGGCGCGGGGTGGTGCAGCAGGTCGACACGCCTCGCGGTCTCTACACCCACCCGGCCAACCTGTTCGTGGCCGGCTTCATCGGCTCACCGGCCATGAACCTGCTCCCCGGCGAGCTCGACGGCGGTCGGCTCCACCTGCCCATGGTCGACCTCGACCTGCCGTCGGAGATCACCGACCGCCTGGTCGATGGAGCGGGTGGCAAGGTGATCGCCGGCATCCGCCCCGAGACCTTCGAGGACGCTTCTCTGGTCAGCGATTCCGACGCGCCGGGTGGCACGTTCACGGCCAAGATCGACGTGATCGAGTGGCTCGGCTCGGAGCTCTTCGCCCACTTCGAGGTGGCCGGCTCGGCTCGTGAGGAGCTGGCCGACCTCGCTGCCGACCTGGAGTCTGAGACGATGGGGTCGACCGCCGACCAGGCTCAGGTCGTGGCCCGCCTCGACGTCCGAAGCGAGGCCCGCGAGGGGGCCGACCACGAGCTGTGGGTCGACGCTCGCACCGTCCAGCTCTTCGACGCCGCATCCGGGGACGCACTGCTCAGCCGCCCGGACTGATCACCAGACGACGGCGACTCGACCATCCCTCGCAGCGGCATAGCGGAGGAGCCGCCGGTCCTTCGTGATCAGCGGAAGACCGCCTATGAGAGCGCTGGCGTAGATGATCCGGTCAGCCGAGTCGCCCGGAAAGCCGTCGAGGTCACCGGCCACGACTGCGATCGTGGGGGAGCTTGGTGACAAACCATGGTCACCGTCCATGGTCACCGAGGGGGGCGGAGCAAATCGCTGATAGGCGACGGCCGGCGGCTTAGCCGAAGGGTCGGACGCCGGTGGTCCCGTCGTCAACGTAAATCGCCATCGCCCCGAACGCCCGTCCGAGGCCGTCGCTCAGCACGAGTAGCCGACCGGCGAACGACCGCACCTCCCCGTCGGCGCAGAGGACGGGCAGGTCGGCGGCGAGGTCCTTGATCTCCGGCGTGGCCATGGCCCGCTCGAACCCCGCCCAGTGGGCGCCGCGGAGGTGTTCGGGCACGATCAGGTCGACGCGACGACCGACGACGTCGGCGGCTCGGTGGCCGAACAGCGCCTCCGCCCCCTCGTCCCAATGGGTGATGCGCCCAGCCCTGTCGGCCATGATCACCGCTCGGCTCTGCATGCCGCGATCCTGTCAGACTGCAGGAAGCGGGTGGCCTCGATGTCGATTGGAGATCATCGCCATGCACATCGAGTTCATCGCCAGCGTCAGCATCATCACTCCCGATCCGGCTGCCAGTCGTCGACTCTTCGTCGACGGGCTCGGCCTCCCGCTGGAGGCGAGCGCCGACGACGAGTACATCCACAGCGAGGCCATCGAGGGCAGCAAGCACTTCGGTGTGTGGCCCCTCTCGGAGGCGGCCCAAGCGTGCTTCGGCACCCCGAGTTGGCCCGCCGATCGACCGGTGCCGCAGGTGAGCATCGAGTTCGAGGTGGAGGACGCCGCCGCGGTGCAACCCGCGACCGACGAGCTGCGCGAGCAAGGTTTCGCCCTTCTTCACGACGCCCGCGAGGAGCCCTGGGGTCAGACCGTCAGCCGGTTGCTGTCGGTCGAAGGACCGGTGATCGGCATCTCCTACGCCCCCTGGCTCCACGACGAGTGACGTGCTCGCCGGCCACCGCTCACCAGACTCGGACGGGGAAGCCTCGTTGGTGGTCGATCAGGGCGCGGATGCGTCGGCGGGCGTGGTGGGCGAGGTCAGCTTCTTCTCGGTCGGCCGGGGTGATGGGTCTGTGCCGTCGGGGCGGCGGACCGCCGCTGGCGAGCCGGTCGGGTCGGGGATCGAGCGCGGGTCGCGGTGGGCTGCGGTCGGCCCGGGTGACCTCGATGGTGCCGTCGGGGCCGCGGGCCATGTGGAACAGGCCCTGGTGGATGAGCTTGTGGTGGAACCTGCAAACGAGGGCGAGGTTGACGAGGTCGGTTCGGCCGTCGCGTTCCCACCACACGAGGTGATGGGCAACGCAGTGCTCGGGCGCGGCTGAGCAGCCGGGGACTAGGCAACCGCCGTCACGGATGCGCAGCGCGCGTCGCTGGGCCCGGTTGGCGATGCGGATGCGGCGGCCCATGTCGAGCGGCTCGCCGTCGGTGCCGACGACGACCGGCAGCACGTCGCCCTCGCAGGCCAGGCGGCGAACCGCCTGGGGCGAGATGGTGCCGGAGCGGGACAGCTCGCTCACCATCGCGGCTCCGAACGCTTCTCGCACGGCCGCGTCGGCGACGGACAGGTCGAGGTCGTCGTCGACAGGCTGAGGATCGAGCCAAGGGTCGGAGCCAAGAGTGTCGGAGCCGAGAGCCTCGGTGGACGAGGCGTCGTGTTGGCCAGGGTCGACGTTCGGTGCCAAGCCGATCGAGTCGCCGCCAGTCGGGTCCGGCCCGGGCGACGGGCGGGGAACGCTCGTCGTGTCGTCGAGGAGGTCCACCTCGGTGTCGGCGGACAGGTCGCCATCGTCGGAAGGGCCCTCGTCGTGGCTGTGACGACAGGCGCAGCCGGTGTCGCCGGTCGTCGGGCAAACGAGCGATGAATCGTTGGTGATGGCGAGGATCAGGGGCCGGGCCGTCGAGTCGTCTTCGCCGCCGTTGGTGCCGCGGCGGATCAGCTCGACGAGGGCGACGGCACGGTGCTCGGCCGGGGTCAGCCCGTCGTCGCTGGTGAAGGTGCCGTCGCGCCACCTCGCCTCCACCTGGTGGTCCAGGGCGTTGAAGATGATCTCGCCGTCCTCTCCTTCGAGGTCCAAGGTGCCGACCCAGCGGCCCTCGAAGGTCTGGGACAGGTGGACCCGGCTGGGGCCCGTGCCGTCGGTCGGTTCGGGCCCGTCGGGGTCGTTCAGCCCGAGCCGCTCCCGCGCGGTGAGGGCCCAGCGGCGCAGATAGCGGGAGCCGCCCCGCAGGGTCGACTCGGCGATCTCGTCGACGAGGAGCTGCTCACAGACCCGGAACGCATCCTCCAACCCAGGCTGGCGGGACTTGACCAGGATCTGGACCTGCTCTCGGGTCAGCCGCCCGATGCCGAATGCAGCGGTCACGTGGGGCATGGTCCGCAGCTCCCGAGCCAGGTCGACATCACCCCGGGCCCGGCCATAGGACGTGGCGGCCCGGGCCGTGACCCACCCGGCGGTGTTGCGAGCTCCGTCGCCCGCCCACACCGACCGACCATCGAATCGGTCGGTGATCGCCACCGTCACCGCGTCTAGGCGGGCCCGCATGCGATGAGTCCTCAGTAGCTCATCAGCCAGCTCCCCGTCGGTCAACGAGCCAATATCGAGGTCAGGCGATGGGTCAAAGCGAGGTGCCACAACATTCGGGAAACCGACCTCAACCATGTTGCCATTGTAGCGAGGGGGTGTGACAGCCAATGACCCGGGCTATGTCGGTAACCGACGCTCAGTTCCCGTTCCGAGTGCGAGAGCTGCCCGCGTCCGGCATTGTCCTGCGGACTCAAACGCTGGTGCCCTGCGGTGGGCTTCCGTGGCTCTCCCAGATCTTGTTCAGGTGCGATTGGTAACTCATGTGGGTCTGTCGTCGATTTGAGGGCTGCGCATCCGCGAAAGTGCTCGCGCCGGCCCGCGCGGCGTCGATGAGCGCGGCGCGCCGCTCGCCGAGCTGCCGACGCTTCAGGCGGTCGGACTGGCGTAGTCCGCGAAGCGGGGCGTGCCGTCCTCCGACGGCACTCGCGCCGCTCTCGCCG
>Ga0136617_10005694_pt1 | contig 11161 bp, 10 predicted proteins | sample AntDrymUQ3222106_2_FD_129672 | JGI IMG/M metagenome (GOLD analysis project Ga0136617, IMG submission 129672) | Polar desert sand microbial communities from Dry Valleys, Antarctica - metaG UQ322 (21.06) | ecosystem: Environmental > Terrestrial > Soil > Desert | place: Antarctica: Dry Valley...
AAGCCCTGGACGGCTTACTCGAGCGCACCCGCCACCAGCTCTCAAGGTGGGCGCGGCTTCGCTCCGCCGCAGGCAAAACCGTCCAATCCGGAGAACTGGCGTTGACTTGGGAGGACGTTTCGCTCTCGATCTCGGCTGGGTCGAAGCGGGAGGAAAGTCTCGCTCAACAACTCTTCAACACGGTTGAACTGGCCGTGTCCAAGGGCCGCCAAGGCCTTGCCCTGCTCCTCGATGAAGCCCAGATCGTGCGGGACGAACGCGAACGACACGGAGAGCATCCGCTCTCCCTCCTGATCGCTCCGGTCGTGGCACTCCAGCGACAGCGACTCCCCCTCGCGCTCGTGGTCTGTGGCCTTCCGACCCTCGGCGCCAACCTGCAAGAGGCCCGTTCTTATTCCGAGCGACTCTTTCGAGGCGAAATCGTGGACTCGCTTCCGGGAAGCGAGGCGCTTGCTGCCTTCTCACGGCCCTTAGAACAGACAGAGCGCCATACCGACTCTGCGGTAGCCGAATCAGTCGTGGACGAGGTGGAGGGATACCCGTACTTCATTCAGCTCTGGGGCTCAGAGCTGTGGGATGCGGCGGACTTGGCCGATTCGGCTACCTTCACGCTCGACCTCCTCGATGCGACCCGGCCCGACATTTACCAGCGCTTGGATCGCGACTTCTATGAACCACGAATGGCAATTCTCACGCCAGCCGAGCAGGATGTCCTGCTTGCTTCAGCTGCTTGCTCTTATCCCCCTCTGCACGCTGCGGAGCTGAATCGCGCGTCGGACAAGACCCCCGCTAACGTGAATGTCCTACTTGGGCGGCTCGTAAAGGCGGGCGTTCTGTACCGCATCCGAAAGGGTGAGTACGCCTACACGGCACCAAAGTTCCGGGACTTCCTAGAGCGACAGGCAATGGCACTCTGATCGATTGCCACGGTCCACAATCAGGCAGCGAGCCGTAACGGCGGGCCCGGCACGGTCAGCGAGCGATGGGCGCTGAGCACGAAGGTGCCCGCGAGGCCGCGGAACGGCGCGTAGGGCGCGAAGAACTCCTCGACCTCCTCGACGGTGGCACGACGGCCGAGGCCCGCGAGCGCACCGACGAGCTTGATGTAGGCGAGGTCGCCGGCCGGCAGCGTGTCGGGGTCGCCGCGCCCGAACAGGCCCAGGCACTGGACGGTCCAGGGGCCGATGTCGGTGATCGCCGTCAGCCGCCGGTCGGATTCGGCGCGCGACAGGTCGGCGCGCCGGGTCGCCACCTCGCGCGCGACCTTGACGAGCGCCAGCGCGCGCTTCGGCGCCAGGTCCGTCGCCGCCAATTCGGCGGGAGAGCGTCCGGCGATCACCTCGGGGCCTGGAACGTCGCGCAGCGAGACGTCGCCGTGATCGAGCTTGGGTCCCCAGCGCCAGACGACTCGGCGCTGGATCGCCGCCGCGCGGGGTGAGTCGATGAGCTGCTCGGTGACCGCCCAGGCGAGTGCCTCCCACGGCCACGGACGGCGACGCGGGCGCACCCACGGCTTGCGGCTGACGGCGCGGCCGACGAGGCGGTCGCGGCGAAACTCGTCATAGAACTCGCGATAGTCGTCATCGACTCCGAGCGCGAAGCGCATGCGCTCGATCGCAACCTCGAGGCAGCGGCGATCGGCCTCGTCATCGGCTGGGTCGGCGCGCAGCACGACGCTCGCGTCGCGCCGCTGCCAGGCGCGCACGACGATGCGAGCGCCGTCGACCAAAAGCAGCCGCGTGGCGATGCCGCCGCGGATCCGCATCACGCGGTCCCCCCCGCCGCGTCGCGGGAGCCGATACGGCCAGGGCGGTCGAACCTCGACCTCGAGCGAGGCCGGTCTGGACACTAGGTCAGCGCCCGAGGACGTGGACGTCGATCAAGAACGAGCGGCTAGCGACGACGTTGGCGGGACGCTTGCGCCGCATCACCTTCGAGACGGCGCGCCGCGAGCTAGCGCTTCCGACGACCTTCGCGGCCGCGACCGTGGCCACCCCGGCGACGATTCCGCCGGCGGCCGCGAGCGCGGCGGTCTTGATCTCGTCGCGAAAGGCCTCGATCTCGGTCGCCTGGACGGGCTCGGGAAGCGGCCTGCGGCGATCCTCCGCCACGACCTCTCCGTCGAGCGCCGGCTCCTCGAACTCCCTGGCCTCCGCCTTCAGCATCTCTTCGCTCATCGGCGCAGTCTAAACCCGTGCCAAGACGCGCCGCGACGGTTTGGAAATCGGCATCTAGAGGTCGAGCTCGTAGAGGCGATAGCGCTTGATCACCTCGCCGCCCATTCCCTCCATGGCGCGGTTCATCGGCTGATTGGTCTCGAGGATCCAGCCCGTCTCGCCTCCCGGCATCCCGAGCTTTGCCGCGGTCTCGATGTGGCGCACGTACAACGCCGCCGCGACCCCCCAGTGCTGGTAGGCAGGCTTGACGCCGAGCGCGAAGACGCGCACGCGCTCGATCTTGGAGCGCCCGCGCAAGAACGTCAGCCAGCCAAACGGCAGTAGGCGGCCGTTCATCCTCGCCAGCACCTCGTTGACGTCGGGCAGGGTCAGTGCCGCGCCGACGATTTCGTCGCCCTTCTCGGCGATCATCGCCCACTCCTCGCGCAGGATCGGCTTGAGGTTGCGCGCCTGAAAGTCGACCTCCCCCTGCGTCACGGGCACGAAGCCCCAGTTGGGGCCCCAGGCTTCGTTGTAGACCTCCATGAAGCGGGCTATCTCCGCCCCCAGGTCGCGTCTTCGCATGTTGCGGATCCGCACGCCGTGCTCGTGCTCGGACTTCTCGGCCGCGGCGTGGATCAGGGGATCGAACTCGTTGTCCTGCTTGAGCTCGCCCATCATCAGCTTCCACATCAAGAGGTCGATGCGCTTGGAGAGGCCGGCCGCCTCGAGCAGCTCGCGGTAGTACGGCGGATGCCAGGGCTGGAGAATCATCGGCGCGACGTCGTAGCCCTCGATCAGCAGGCCGCACTCGTCGTTGGTGGTGAAGTCCATCGGACCCAGCATTCGCTCGCGGCCGCGCTCGCGCAGCCAGTCCGCGGCGGCGTCGAGCAGGGCACCGGCGACGCCGGGATCGTCGACGCTCTCGAAAAAGCCGAACATCCCGTCGTTGCCGCCCTGGTAGGTGTCCCAGCGGCTGTCGATGTGGGCGCTGATCCGGCCCACGACCGTTCCCTCGCGCTCGCAGAGAAAGAACTCGGCCTCGGCGTGGTCGAAGAACGGGTTCTTGCCGCGATTCAGAAACCGGCGGCGCTCGGAGATCAGCGGCGGTACCCAGTGCTCCGAGTCGCGATGCAGCTCGAATGGCAGCTTGATGAACGTGGTCAGGTCGGCTCGCCCTCCGACGCGGCGGATCGTCAACTCACCGCCGGCCTGCTCGGGGGCTCGCGTGCTCGACACGGCGCGCAAGCTATCAGCGCAACTGCCAGACTCAGCCGCGATGGCCGAGGCGACCCGAGCACCCGTCGACATTTTCGACAAGGCTCGCCATCACGACCGCAGCGAGATACTCGAGGCCGCCCGCGCGGCCGACCTCGTCCCCTACTTCCGTCTGATCGAGTCCGAGGCCGGGCCGGTGGTCGAGATGGAGGGCCACGAGAAGGTGATGCTGGGCTCGAACAACTACCTCGGCCTGACCGGGGACCCGCGGGTAAAGGGCGCGGCACGCGATGCCCTCGATCGCTATGGGACCGGGCTCACGGGCTCACGGTTCATGAACGGGACGATCCCGTTGCACGTCGAGCTCGAGCGCGAGATCGCCGACTGGATGGAGACCGAGGACGCTGTCGTCTTCACGACGGGCTATCAGGCCAACCTGGGCACGATCGGGACGATCCTCGAGCCCGGCGACACGGTGATCTGCGATTCCGGCGACCACGCCTCGATCCTCGACGGCTGCCGCCTGTCCGGCGCCCGGTTGCGCCCCTACCGCCACAACAACATGGAAAAGCTCGAGCGGATGCTCGAGCGCGCGGCCGGCGACGGCGGCGGAGTGCTCGTCGTCGTCGACGGGGTCTTCTCGATGGAGGGCGATATCTGCGACCTGCCGGCCGTCGTCGAGCTGTGCGAGCGGCACTCGGCGCGGCTGCTCGTCGACGAGGCCCATGCGGTCGGCGCGCTGGGGGCGCGCGGCGCCGGCACCTGCGAGCTGTTCGGCGTCGAGGACCGCGTCGACCTGCGGATGGGGACGTTCTCGAAGAGCCTCGCCTCGTGCGGCGGCTTCATCGCCGGGCCCGCCGACGTCGTCGAGTACCTGAAGATCTCCGCCCGTGCCTTCATGTTCACGGCCGCGGGGGTTCCCGCCGCCGTCGGCGCGGCGCTCGAAGCGGTTCGGATCTGCCGCAACGAGGGCGGGCCCCTGTTCAGCCGCCTGCTCGACAACGCCGCCTATTTGCATCGCGGCCTGGCCGAGCTGGGACTGCGCGTCGTCGAGCCGACGCGGATGCCTGACGGCAGCGACGCCGTCACCCCGATCGTCCCGATCGTCATTGGCGAGGACTGGCAGGCCGCGCTGCTGTGGAAGGCGCTGTTCGACGCCGGCGTCTACACCAACGTAGCCCTGCACCCGGCGGTCCCACCCGGCGGGGCACTGCTCCGAACCAGCCTGATGGCGACTCACGAGCGCGAGCACCTCGACCAAGCGCTCGAGATCTTCGCCACGGTGCTCGAGCAGTTCCCGGACGTGCCTCGGACCCGCTAGCCACTCCCTGATCCGGCCGCGGCGCGAAAGGGGCCGAAAAATCATCCCCCGCTGAGGGGAGTTTCGGCTTGTCCAATATTGGACAAGCCGATTTCGCCCACGAAAAGGGTGCTAGTAGCGAACGTCAGGGGGGCGGCTTTGCGCCTCGCGGTTGCACGGCCGCGGCGACTTGCATAGTTTCCCGCCGGCGCCGGACGCACCGGGGCAGGGAGCGAACGGAGGAGACCGAGTGCTCGGCTCGGCCCGACGATTGAACCAGCCCAAGGGCGCCGCGCGCAAAAAAGGCCCTGGGAGAGACTCGCAACAAACCTCGGAGGAGGAGGAGTAATGGAAGCTGCAACAACGATCGCCCCTGCCCATGTTCAGGATCCCGTGATGTTTCGCGGGCGCGGACCCAAGCCGCCCCAGCACATGCAGGCCCTGGCCCACGCAAACGAGATCCGTCTCGCGCGCGCAGCCCTCAAGCGAGCGATCAAGGCGGGTCACCTGCACGCCGCCGAGATCGTCAAGGACTGTCCCGACGAGGTCGCGACGATGACCGTGAGCGAGCTTCTGTGCAGCCAGCAGCGCTGGGGTCGAGCACGGGCGCGCAAGTTCCTCAACCCGATGTCGGTCAACGAGAATCGCGAGCTCGGGCGGCTGACGGAGCGCCAGCGCATCGAGATGGCGCGGCGACTGGAGTCGCGCAGCGGCAAGCGCCGGCGCTAGGAGCTGACGCGGCCGCACGGCCGCCCGTGACGTTATCGACGGCGGCCGATGGCCGCCGTCGGCATCTTCAGGGCCGGGGTCAACCGGCCGATCAAGTCCCGATCTCGACCGGAACCGGGCTCGAGCCCGCGAAGGCGAAGAACCAGACGACGAACAGCAGCGTCGCGATCGCGGCGCTGGCGACGAACAGCACCTCGAGCAGCGACTGCCTCGAGGCCGGGAGGTGTCGGGCCTCGCGGATGTGGGAGTGCAGGCGGTTTAGCCACAGCAGGCCGGCGACGACGATGGCGACTGTGATCACCACCCCGGTCATCGTCACGGCCAGCGCGGTACCGAGCGAGGTCGAGGCCTGGACCTGCGACCCGATCCACAGCCAGGCCACGGGAACGCCAATCCAAAGCAGCATGCATCCGGCGAGCATGAGGACGGCGAGCAGCGCACTCGCCGGCCCGGCGGCCGCGTGCTTGAAGCTGCGTTCGGGCATCCCGGAGCTCCTTTGGGTTTAGCGCCGGAAGCCTGTGAGCTTGAACGCCAGGCCCCCGGACGCGCGCCTGAAGACGACCGTTAGTCCCCAGGCGGCGAGCCCGAAGACGGCCGCCGCCGCCGCGAGGCGCAGTGGCAGCGCCAGCGCGGAGGGCGCTGCGAAGAACAAAATCGCCAGGCACAGCACGCCCGCGATCCCGGCAAGCACCAGGGTGTGCGAGCGATAGCCGGCGAAGTGCTCGCGGATCGAGACCTCGAGCCCGCCGAGGGATGCCAGCGCGACCCCGGTGACGAGCATCACCGTGCCGCGCCCACCCCCGACGATGACTCCGACGACGAGCAGCACGAGCCCGATGAAGATGACCAGCTCGACGAGCGGGAACGATCCCCACGGCGCCTCGGGCGGCTCGTCCGCCATGCGCCTGCGCGCCGGACGCTGAGGTGCCTTGGTGGCGGCCGCCGGGTTGCCGCCGGTCGCCTGGGTCGCAGCGGTCGCCGCCGGCGGCCGGCGACGGCGCTTGCGCTTCTTCTTCGCCAAGTGGTGTTGCTAGTGCGGGGCGCGGCGGGTCAGCCGCGCCCGGTGGCTAACGGGCAACCCGACGAGAGCTTGACCCGCCACCAGCCCATCAGCATCCCGACGAGGCCCCAGCGGGGGCGCGAGTGCCAATGGCGGCATCCGGGCTCGCCGACATCCTCGTTGGAGACCCTCACCCAGGGGTACTTCTCGGGCTCGGCGATCAGCTGCTCGAGGAAGCCGCGATTTCGCTCCTCGACGTAGCCGCGCTCGGAGATCCAGCTCTGAACGTCCCCGACGCGCATCGCGAGCGAGTCGCGCACGCGCTCGAGCTCGGGGATGTCGAGGACCCGCGGGCCCCCGGCAGCGGGCACGGCAAAGGCGACTTCGAAGGCGACTTCGCGTCGCGGAAAGACCTCGGCGAACATCTCGGCGAGCTCGCGCTCGAGGGTCGCAATCTGACGCCGCAGGTCGCCGCGCGCACGGCGGCGGGCGTCATCGCTTACGCGTCCGGGAAGGAGCGCAGCATGTGCGCCGCCGGGAGGCTTGACTCCCTGGGCGCTTGGCGGATGCTCGAGCAGTTCCGGCATTGGCTTGGTGCGGCCGCGAACGGTCGTGACCATTCTAACCGTCCGGGGTGGCGTCGCGCATCACTCCCGCGCACAGCCAGATCGCCTCCTCGACGGCGACGTCGGGAACTCCGTTTACCTGGACCGCGACGATCATCGTCCGCTTGGTCTTCGGACTCACCCCTCGGCCCTGTCCCATGGCGCCGAAAAGCAGCGACAGGGGGCGCTGGTCGTCGGCGACCACCAGGGTTGCGGTGGGCAGCTCGTTGGGCCGGCCTTCGAGCTCCTCGCCGGGGGCCGAGCCGCGGATCCCGGGAGGTCCGTGGACCCGGTCGGCGTCAAAGGCGCGCAGCGCGACCCCCGACTCGACGATCGCGATCGTGAGGGCGTCGTCAAGCAGATTGCGGCTCCGAAAGGCCCCCTGCTTCATGCGATCCAGCGACACCTGCTCGACAGGTGTCAGCGTTCGGTCGGGATCGAGGCCGATGTGCCGAAAGAAGACGCGGTAGGCCCACGGGATCGGCTTCTGGCGCAGGCTGATCGCGTGACCACCCATGAACCGGTCGCTGAGCCGCCCGAGGCGCTGCTTTACCTCGCGCGGGCTGCGCCCCGAGCCCCGCTCGACGGTCAGGTAGCGCAGCGCGAGGCCGGGCAACTCGTCGAGCAGGGCAGGCGCGACCCAGCCGGCCTCGGGCACGGCGTCTCCGCGCAGGCGTCGCTCGATCGCCTGCACGTCCTCGGGGCTGATCACCTGTCGACCTCGGCGCGCAGCCGCGACTCTCTGATCAAGGCGTCTATCTCATCGCTGAGCTGCGACTCGCCGAGCTCCTCGCTGCCGAGCACGGCCCCGCGCAGGATGCCGCCCGGGTAGGCAAGCGCGACGGTCGGGCAGACTCCGACCCGGTAGATGTTCGCGACCGCACCATCGACGTCGTGGCCGACCGGAATCTGCCAGTCGCGCTCGTCGATCACCTTCCGCACCGCTTCGCGGTCGTCGCGGACGTTGACGCTGAGGAAGTTCACGCGGCCACCGTAACGCGACGCCACCTCGTCGACGACGTCCTGCGTGGGCAGGCAGTCGCCCCCCCGCGTGAACCAAAACGAGATCACGAGGGGGCGATCGAAGAGGTCGCAGACGCGGATCACGTCGCCGCTCTCGACGTCGGGGGATTCCACCTCGCATGCCGGGGTTCGCTCCTCACCGGCCGGGCACGGCAGCTCGGAGGTCTCGCAGTCGTCCTGGAACACGTTCGCGTCGCCCTCGACCGGCCCGCGCGCCTCGGGGACGAGGAACTGGGCGAGGGCCGTTCCGCGCTCCTCGCCCGCGCCGAGGACTCCCGGATCGCTGGACCCCAGGGTGTTGAGCGCGGCGACGACGATCAGAGCCGCGAACGCAAGGCCGACGACGAGCGAATACGTGCGGCCGGGTCGCGGGGCGCTCGGCGGCCGCTCCGTCGGTTCGTGCTCGGGCTCACCGGCCCCGAGGTCACGCTCGCCGGGGCCGCCGAGCTCGAGCTCGTCGCGTCCCGGGGTCATCTCCGGAGCCCGCTCATCCCCCGCCGGGGCGCAAGCGCGCGGGTACCAGCGTGCCGAGCCGACGACCCAGGCGGGCCGCGGGTTCGGCGACGGGCGCAAAGCCCTGCTCCGCCCAGACCAGCGCCGCCGGGAGCACGAGCAGTACGCCGAGCAGGGCGACCGCGAGGTCGACGACGGTCACGAGCCCGAAGTCGCGCAGCATGCGGATCTCGGTGGCCATCAGGACGGCAAACCCCGCGATCGCCGTCGTTCCCGAAGCGAGCACAGCGGCTCCAGTGCGCGAGTAGGTGCGTCTCAGAGCCTCGCCGATCGAGAGCCCCGCATCGCGCTCCTCGTGGTAGCGCGCCGCCAGCAGGACGCTGAACTCGGTCGTGATCGCGATCACGACGGCGCCGAAGGTCGCCGAAAGCGGATTGAGCTCGACCTCCATGTTGGCGAGAAACAGGGCCGACCACCCCGTGGCGAGCACGATCGGGATCAGTGGCACGAGTGCGCGCCCTGCAGAGCGATAGACCGCCAGCAGGACGATCGCGACCGCGAGGATCCCCGCCAGGGTCAACCAGTAGCGGCTGCCCGAGAGCTGGGCGCTGGCGTCCGCGGCGAGCACCGGCAGGCCGGCGACGCTCGCCTCGACACCGGGCGGCGGGTCGAGCTCCGTGCCGGGCGGGTCGAGCTCGGCGCGTATCTCGTCGATCAGCTGCTTTTGCTCGTCGAGCGGCATCACCGGGATGCCGAAGGCGAGATTCGAGAGGCCGGACTGGACCCGGCCATCGCCCGAGTCCTCATCGGCCACCACGACCGCCTGGGCGAAGTACGGCGGAATCGCCGCCAGCACCGAGCTGATCCGCTCACGCGTCAGACCCTCCGTACTGGCGCCAAAGAGGTCGGGCAGGGCGACCGATGGGCACAGCTCGGCCTCCTCGCAGCTCGGAAACTCGCCTCCAAAGCCATGGCTTTCGAGAACGCGCTGCTTGAAGTCCGCCATCCAGGCGATCAGCTCGGGATCGGAGAGGTCGGGTGCATCGACGACGACGTTGAGCTCGCCCGAGACGCCGGTCGCATCCTGAAGCGAGTCAACCTCCTCGAGCGCAGGCAGATCGTTGGGCACGAGCTTGCGGATGTCCGACGAGACGTCGGTGCGCGTACCCGCGACCCAGCCCGCAACCGCCAGCACCAGCGCTACGGCGAGCACCCTCCCCGGCGCGGTGATTGATACCGCGAGGGCGCTTCTTCCGGCGGCCCGGACTTTCGACCCGAGCGTCGAGCGCACGGTTTCGAACCTCGACGCCACGCGCCCGGCGCGCAGGCGGATTCGGCTGTGTGGGACGTCGCCCGCGCGAGCGCCGGACGACGCGATCGTCGGCGGAGAGCCGGGCGAACCGCCTCGGCGCTGCTCTCGCTTGCCGCCGGCCACCGCCAGGACCGCGAATCCGGCCGTCAGCGCGATCCCGAACGCGATCGCGATCCCAATCACCAGCAGTAGTCCGAATGCGCGCACGAGCGGGATCGGGGACAGGACCAGGACCACGAACCCGGCGGCGGTCGCGAGGCCGGCGGTCGCGATCACCGGCCCGCCGCGGCCGGCCGCCGCGGCGGCGGCCGCGCCACGCTGAGCCGGCCGGCTTGCGAGCGCTTCGCGAAACCTGGCCTGAAACTGGATCGCGTAGTCGACCGCGAGCCCGATCAGCACCGGCAGGACGGCCAGCGACGCCATCGTCAGCGAGCCGCCGAACAGCGACAGCCCGCCGAACGCCAGCGCCGTCGCGACCAGCGCTACGGCCAGCGGCAGCAATCGCAGCGGCGGGCCGAACACGAGCGTCAGCGTCAGCGCCATGACCGCCAGCGCGACGGCGAGCAGAATCGCGGTCTCGCCCTCGATCTCGGCGGTCAGGCCCTCGACGACCACCGGCACCCCGCTGACGACGTAGCCGCCGTCTGAGAGCTTGAACTCGTCCGCGGCGGTCGCCTCGCGGAAGAGCTCGATCGCACGCTGGCGGTCTGCCTCGCTCAAGCCAGGACGCAGGCGCACCGAGATCAGCGCCGCGTCGGGGCTCGGGAACAGGTAGGCGAAGCGCTCCTTGGGAACACCTCCCGCAAAGCGGGTGTCGAAGACGACCGAGCTCACGAACTTGGGGTCGTCGAGCCGCGGCGGGCCGGTCTGCCCATACTGGATCGCGAGGTCGAGCAGCTGCTGCTGGAACTGGCTCAGTATCTCCTGACCCGCTGCCCGCGCCGCAATCTTCTGCTCCTCCTCGGAGAGCCCCTGCCTGCGCGCTTGTTGAGCCGCCGCCGCCGCCGCTTCTCGAGCGCGGGCGAGCGCAGCCTGCGATTGCTGGCCGAGCAGCTCCTCGGCCCGGATCGCGGACTGGTTGAGGAAGGTCGCGGGCCCGAACACGACCTGGGTCGGGTCGAGCTCGGCGATCTGCTCGCAGACCGGAGCCGCGGCTGGCTGGCCGGGCGGTGCGAGGCCGGAGAGGCATCCCTCCAGGTTCAGCAGGCGTCCGAGGTTGTCGGTCAGCAACAGGTTCTGGAGCTCGCCCTCGACGAGGATTACGACCGGGTCGTCGCCGAACTCGTCCTTGAACCGCTGCGTGGTCTCGAAGGTGTCCGACCCGCGGTCGACCAGCGAGTCGGTCGCCGCCTCGGTATCGAGCCG
>Ga0136617_10005695_pt1 | contig 11159 bp, 7 predicted proteins | sample AntDrymUQ3222106_2_FD_129672 | JGI IMG/M metagenome (GOLD analysis project Ga0136617, IMG submission 129672) | Polar desert sand microbial communities from Dry Valleys, Antarctica - metaG UQ322 (21.06) | ecosystem: Environmental > Terrestrial > Soil > Desert | place: Antarctica: Dry Valley...
TCTTCGACAAATTCAAGAGAAGACTCCAACGGTACGATAACGTCCAACAGGGAACTCTTTAAAGGCTGGAGCCGGGCAGAAAGCTCTCCTCCAAGCTGCCGCGCCGCTTGCCGGACAGCTGCGTGCGTCTGAGCGTCAATGAGGTCGCGGATAGCCTCTGCCTGAGTCAGGTTGAGACGTCCATTATTGAGAGCACGCATCGTAAATTCACCCGGATTAGCTACGCGCGCACCCAAGTAAAGTAATGTATCAATGATAGTTAAGAGGAGCGGAGGTGACCCATGACAACTTAGTTCGACTATATCCTCTCCGGTAAAAGAGCGAGGGGATTTGAAGTAGGTTACCAGCGCGTGGTCTAAAATATCCCCACCGTCGTGATCACGGAGAGGCTTTAAAGAAGCGCGCTGAGGCTCTGGGTTAAAGTTTTCGTCTTGAAGGAGGGAACGAGTTAGGACAAGGGCGCATGGGCCGCTGATGCGAATGACGCCAAGGCCGCTTCGCCCCGGAGGGGTGGAGAGAGCAACGATGGTGTCAGTTGCTTGCACTTGTGAAAAGAAAAGGCTGCCTCGCCATCATCGACAGCGCACACTATCCGAAGACTTTAATTAGCTGCAGGCTTTTTCATAGTTACCTTCAGCCGACGCGCATTGCCTTCACCAATAGATTCTGTGAACAGCTTTTCATCATCGGCGAGTGCAAGATGGATAACACGACGCTCGTTTGCGTTCATCGGCGCGAAGGTGAAAGGGACGCCTGAAGAGTAAACCCTCTCAGCGGCGTGGCGTGCCATCGCGCGTAATTCTGTCTCACGAAGGCCGCGGAAATTATGCACGTCGAGGATGTAACGCTCCCCATGCGCAAGATCACGCGCGAACGTCTGGTTGACGAAATGCTCCAGAGCGTCCAGCAGCTCACCGCCCTCACTCCGCAGCAGCGGAGCATCCGCGCCATCTATGTCCAGCGTGCATCCCGATGACGAATTAATAGCTTTCGCTTGGAGATCGAATCCAGCGTGAGTGAAGATGTCATTGAGAAATTTCTCGGCCTGTTGATTAACTTCGCTCATGGCAAATATTTTCTAAGCACTCAACCGAAAGCACTTACGCCTCTAAATCATGCTTGTGAGGGACGCGCTTCACCCAACTTTTTTTTTGGACGCGACTCGGCTTTACCCTTTTCTGGCGGCTGCGACTCCTCGTCATCCTCTGATGATTTCAAAAGACGATTGATTAGCATTTGCTGACCGAATCCGACAAGGTTTCCGACGAGCCAGTAGACGAGCAAACCAGCAGGCGCGCTCCACAAAATGTAGAGCATCATGACGGGCATGATGACCGCCATCATCTTCCGCTGAAGCGGGTCGGCTGATGGGGCCGGCGTAATCAATTGTAAGACGAGCATTGAGCCCGCCATTAGAATCGGAAGTAGACGAATCGGGTCGGCGGCTGACAGGTCGGTTATCCAAAGAAATGGCGACTGACGAAAATCAATCGAAATGGTGATAGCGATGTATAGGGAAATCAAGAAAGGCATTTGAATCAGAAGCGGCAGACACCCCCCGAGCGGATTACCCTCCTTCATCAAACGCAGTTGCTCCATCTGCAACTCTTTCAGACGCGGATCATTCTGCTTCAAACCCTTAATCTTCTCTTGCAGTTCTTTCATCCGCGGCGCAAGCTTCTGGGCCTTCCTCATAGACTTGGAAGAGCGCCATTTGAGCGGGAAGAAGAGCATATAAATTATTATCGTGAAGATAATAATTGCGATCCCGTAGCTTCCCGTCAGTCTATTCAGATGCTTTATTGACCAGAGAATCGGGGCCGTTAGAGGCTTGGTGATACGGCCCGTCCAGCCGTAGTCAATTAACTTCCCAAGGTCTATTTGACGACCTAAGCTGCTGCTGATCTGAGCTGCGGTCGCTTCGAGCTGATCATGATCTTTCGGGCCTGTGTATAGGTATGTCGGCGAGCCATCGGCGGGAATCGGCACGTAACCGGTGATTAAGAGCCTGTCCTCATTTTTCCCGTCAACCTGATGTGAATACTTCTCAGTCCTGTACTCCAGTCCAGGTAGGAGCTGCGGTAGCACCAGAGTCATCGCAAAGTACGTGTCCCCAACCCCGGCCCACTGCACGGGGCCGTTGACGGCCTTAACGTGCGGGCTCTCTTTATTCCCCTCAACCTCCGTCGCCTGAATCCGAGTTACGCTATCTCCGACAGCGGCAACTCCTTCTGGTGCAACGGAATAGAAAGTATAGAGAGAAACTCCCTGATCACCGATGTTGGGGCCGACGGTCATCTTTGCGCCTAAATTTTGACCGCCCTGCGAAAGCTTAGTCTCAATTTTAACGATGTAGCGATCCGCATCAAAGGTCAGTTTTTTCAACACCTCGACGCCGCTCGTAGCATCCACCATTGCGAACTCGACCGTTTTTTTCTCTCCCGGATTCAATGAAAGGGTTGGATTCGGTGCATTATCCTCGACCCCTCCAAGCTGATAATTTCTGGAAGAGATTGCGGCATCGAGATCGGCCCGGCCTGTGACAACTCTCAGAGGGGCCTGTCCCAGCTCAAGTCCTTTAGGTGAAACAAGTTGAAGTGGCTGGGGATCAGTTTTAGTGCTAGCGATTGAATAGAGAGGTTTCCCCTGACTACCTTCTTCCTTGTTCTGTTTAATGATCCAGCTTTTAGCGATGGCACCGCGGCTATCAAGAACAATCTCAAAAAGGGGAGTCGAGACTGTCAGAAGGCGTTGAGGAATATTGTCCGGAGCAGCCGTGGAAGCTACGCCCTGTCCGCCGGCAGGGGCTGTTTGGACGGTTTCCATGGGTGTCGGCGTGCTGGCCGGTGCTTGAGAATTAATGTTTTGTTGTTGAGGAGGGGAGGGAGGGAACAAATAGCTCCATCCGAAGAGAATGACAGCAGACAGTACGAAAGCTAGTAAAAGGCGCTTCTGTTCCATTTAGTTCGTATTTATGAGAACTTAAAAAGACTCAACGATGGCAAAAGTACGTGCTCGTTGATGTTTAATTGACCGGATCATAACCGCCCGGATGGAAGGGATGACACTTCAAAAGACGGCGAACTCCCATCCAGCCTCCACGCATGGCTCCGTACTTTTCAACTGCCTCAAGAGTATATTCCGAACAAGTCGGAACGAAGCGACAAGCGGGCGGGAGTAGCGGCGAGATAGACGCCTTATAAAACCTTAATATCCCCGCAAAAATTACCTTCACCGCTCATTTACCAAATGCCGTCAATCAATGAAGTTCATCGCTCTTTACTTGAGCGACAATTCGCCGGAATTCCTCAAGGACTAAAGTAACTTTCACAGAAAGCAGCGACCGACGCGCATTGATGACCCAGTCATATCTTCTCTGAAGCACGTCCAATTCGGCCTGACTCATGCGGAATGTCTCCCGGATGAGTCGTTTAGCCCGATTACGCCCGACTGCTTTCAGAGACATTTTGCGAGATGCAGTAATCCCGATCCGGTGTTGAGCCATCCCGTTGCTTAGAATGAACACCGATATCAAACGCCCGTCGTAGCGCCTCCCATTACTATAGACCATGCGAAATTCTGCGGAACTACGTAACGGTGCTCGCTCAGGCAAAGTAGCTCCAGCTTAATAATGTGATGGGGTCAGACGCTTGCGTCCTTTGGCCCGGCGTCTTTTTATTACCAGACGACCGTTCTTGGTAGCCATGCGCGCCCGAAAACCATGTGTCTTGGCCCGGCGACGGTTGTTAGGTTGAAATGTTCGCTTTGGCATAACTATCTATCTTCTCCTCAAACGAAAACATTAAGACTAGCTTTTGGCACACTTTCTGTCAAGCAACACGAAGGCACATAGCCACTGTAGAATGTCAAATGCTAATGCTAAATAAGGTTTAATTATATGCCTCAAAACATTACATCAGTGTCTCTGCTGGATATTGCTCAGTTTACTAATCATAACTAAAATATGGGATTCTGAGAGGTCAGAAAATTTTCTCTGTACCCTGTGGATTTCTCTTGCATCAGGAATAACATTGTGCTAGTCTCGCGCCCGTTTCACTGGCGTTAACCGCCTGTAAGTAATTGAAAGTAAAACACTTAAAGCTTCACTTTAAGTCCACAAGGATTTCCACAGGCCTGTGGAAATCCTTGTGGAAAACTTTCAATAAAAAGAGGTCAAGAGGGCTTCAAAGAGTGCTTTTTCAACATCTTCCGATTCTTGGCTCAAAGCAGAGCTTGAGCGGTTAATGTTTCTAAGACGTACTCTTTCAAGTCAGTTCATGATCGACATAGTTTAGCTGAAAAGCGAGACAAAGAAGCCATGAGTACAGCCATTGAGAATAGAATTTGGAGTGATATTCTCCAAGCAGTCGAGAAGCGGCTGAATCGCCAAAGTTTTGATACATGGATCCGCCCCATCCAATTCGAGCGTTGCGACGAGTTCGGTCATATGCTTTACCTGCGCGCGCCCAATCATGTGGTCAAGGATTGGGTCAGTTCTAACTATTCGGATGTCCTAGACGATTCACTGGCTGAGCTTAACCTTTCAGAATATCAACTTGATTGGTCCATCGAAGAAGAGTCTCAAGCCGCCAATTCAATCAACGCAAAAGAGGATGGTGAGGTTACCGTTCTGGATTTAGAGGAAAAAAGGTCTTCAAGCTCTAACAAAAATAATGGGTCAAGTCTCTTTTCACTTCTGGAAGCAGCTCAATCTGATGGGCTCACGCCCGGGGCGACCACTTTCGTTGACATCGAGCCACTGGAAAATTCCCTTAACCCAAAATGTTCGTTTCAAACCTTCGTCGTTGGATCGTGCAATCAGTTTGCTCATGCCGCAGCGCTGGCTGTGGCTGAGGCTCCTGGGAAAACATATAACCCTTTATACATTTACGGTGGTGTGGGGCTCGGCAAAACTCATCTGGTGCATGCTATCGGGCACGCGATTAAAGAGCGGAATCGTTATCTTCGGCTGTCATACATTTCATCCGAAAGGTTCATGAATGAACTAATTAACGCCATCCGCTATGATAAGACGCAAACATTCCGTGAGAAATATCGCTCAATTGATATCCTTCTCATGGATGACATTCAATTTATGGCCGGTAAAGAGCGAACTCAAGAGGAGTTTTTTCACACTTTCAATGCTCTCTACGACGGGCAGAAGCAAATCGTCATCACGTCTGACTGTCCGCCGCGAGAGATACCGACCTTAGAGGAGAGACTGCACTCGCGCTTTGAGTGGGGCTTGATAGCAGATATCGAGCCTCCTGATCTAGAGACGAAAGTCGCTATTCTGAAACGCAAAGCTGATCTTGACGGCGTTGTACTCCCGGATGATGTCGCGTTCTTTATCGCCGGTAAGGTCAAGAGCAACATCCGTGAACTCGAAGGGTCTCTGGTGCGCTTGGTAGCGATCTCATCCTTACGCGGCCTCCCGATCTCAAAAATGCTCGCGCAGGACGCGATACGCAATATCGCCGAAGACGATCAGCCAGCCGGAATTACAATCGAGCAAATCCAGAGGGCCGTGGGGGCTCACTATCGCCTGCGGGTTGAAGATCTCAAATCGAAAAATAACTCGCGGCAGATTGCAGTGCCTCGACAGGTCGCGATGTATCTTTGTAAGCGCCTGACGAAACATAGCTTCCCGGAAATAGGACGTGAGTTTGGAGGCAAACATCACACGACCGTAATCCACTCTGTTGATAAGATTGACACCCTTGTTTCCAAGGATCAGAATTTCCACAGGGTCGTGAGTGACCTTATGGATACTCTTTGCAAGTAGTTAGCTCATTTTGAGGCTGAAAAGTTTTCCACAGCCCGGCTTACTGGTTAATTCTTTAAAGAGATATACTTAAGTAAAAGTTTTCCACATTTCCACAGGCACCTTGCGGATAGGGGTTGTGGAAATGTGGAAAACTCCGATTTGATCCTCGTTTTCCACAATGAAGCTAAGATTTCCACAGCGATTTCCACAGCCCCTGTGGAAATCAACTCTTTTATTCACAACATTAAAGTGCCTTTTCCACATTTCCACAGGCCCTACTACTACTACTAGATATAAATATAAGATTTTTAATTAGGAGTAATAGTAAAAGGCACGCGCGGATAATCGAGTAAATATCTTTAATGGTAATGCAAAAATAATAATCTCAAAGAGGAGTTCACATAGATGGAATTTACTATCAGCAAGAACGCTCTACAGAAAGAGTTGGGGTTCGTTCAAGGCACGGTCGAGAAGAAGAACACCATCCCTGCGCTTTCAAACATTCTCATCGAATCAGTAGGCGAAGGCACGATTCGTCTCATCGGAACCGATCTGGATGTGACCCTTCGGTGCGAGGCAGAAGCGGAGATTAAAACGCCGGGCTCAATGTGTGTGAGCGCACGCAAACTATTCGAGATTGCGCGCGTGCTCCCAGACGCCCCGGTGAGTTTTCGACGCGAGGAGAACAACTGGGTGACCGTGAAATGCGAGCGCTCTAACTTCCGTCTGGCGGGGGTAGAGCGCGAGAGCTTCCCAGACGTGCCGAGTTTTAAGTCTGCCTCGGTGAAATTGTCGGCGAGCATTTTCAAGACTTTGATTGATCGGACGATCTTCGCCATCACGTTGGAGGAGTCTCGATACACGCTCTCGGGTGCGAAGTTCGTCCTGGGCAAACATGGAGCGAGGATGGTCACCACGGACGGTCACCGTCTGGCCTTCATCGAGCGCAAAGACATCGGTGCCAATGTCCAAGATGAAATTGACACCCTCATCCCGCGCAAGACTCTCTCCGAGTTAACGAAGCTGATGGCTTCGCACGAAGGTGATATTGGTTTGGGCGCTGACGAGAACCACATTTATTTCGAGGTCGGGCCGCGTCTGCTTATCTCTCGCACACTCACCGGACAGTTCCCTAACTACGAGATGGTGATGCCAAAAGGGAACGACAAAAGCGCCGATTTCGATTCCTCTCTGCTCGGACAGGCGATACGTCGTGTCGCACTCATGGCCGATGATCGCTCACACGCCATCCGTTTTCATCTCACGCCCGGCAGTTTGCACATCAGCTCGCAGACCGCCGAGGAGGGGGAGGCTCGCGAGACTGTCAGCACTGATTATGCTGGGGAAGAGACCGAGATAGGTTTTAACGCCGCGTATCTACAGGATTTCTTGAATGTGATGAACGGCGGGGGAGTGACCTTCGAGTTCAAGGACGGAAACTCACAGGCGCAATTGCGGCCCACCTCCGATGACGATTATGACTACAAGTATGTCGTCATGCCGATGCGAATCTGACATTTCAACGTACTGGCATAATCGGTCCGAAACTTCTGCTTCGAGCAGCATGTGTTAAAATTCAACGCATGCTGCTCGAATCTCTTGAGGCCCATCAGTTCAGAAATTTGAACGGCAAGGTCTCTTGGGGCGAGGGTCTTAACATCATTTACGGCGAAAACGGGCAGGGCAAGACTAACTGGCTTGAGGCCATCTACCTACTCGCTACGACCAAATCCTTCCGCACGCAACGACCACAGGAAGCCATCCGGTTCGGCACTGACTTGGCAGTAGTCAGAGGCAGTGTGGCGCGCAGCCGCGACGTGCGAAGAGATTTGCAGGTCACACTCCAAGGCAGCGCCAAGACGCTTTCGGTCAACGAGAAAAGGGAGGCGGTCACAAACTACCTCAGCCAGTTGCACGTCGTGGCCTTCACGTCTGACGAGCTTGAGGTAATACGAGGCGGCCCGGAGGCGCGCAGAAAGTTTCTGGACAGAGGTGTGGTGTCCTTACATCACACGTACATCCAGACACTCGCTGATTACCAGCGCGTCATCAAACAAAAAAATCGACTGCTTCAAGATATCGCGGAATCAGAATTAAATATAGATAAAGCCTTCGAACTCATTGAGCCTTGGAACCGTCAACTCATCTCCCTCAGCACGATCATTCATCATGCGCGTTCCGATTACGTTGCACGCCTCCAGAAGAACCTCCAGAGACGTTTGTTTGGGCGTGAAGAGATCACCATCCGTTACGCCTCAGCACTCGAAGGGAAAGGGGATTTGAGCGATTATGAGTCTCTCATACGAGAGCGTCTGAGGTTGCGTGTACAAGCCGAAATTGCTTCCGGCTATGCGCTCATCGGGCCTCACAAAGACGACCTGCAAATTCTTTTTGACGGGCGTGATATACGTCCTTATGGAAGCTCGGGGCAACAGCGTAGTGCGTTGATTTTACTTGACTTAGCGGCAATCTCGGTGTATTATTCGTGGCATAATGAGTATCCGATTTTTCTCCTTGATGACGTAGACGCTGAGTTGGATAGAAGGCGTATTATTCAATTACTCGAATACCTCAAAGAGCGCACGCAAACTTTTATTACAACGTCTAAAGAAAACCTCGTTTCGGACTTCTCATCGAGCGCCAAAGTATTCGAAGTAAAGGGTGGAGAGGTGCTTGAAATTTCAACTCCTATGGTCGAAAGAACAATCGTAACTACTTCAGAGGGCATCTAAAAACCGACGTCCGATTGCATCCGATCAGATCAAATCAGGAAAGCATTATGAGCAGCACTTACGGAGAGGAGAGTGGTTTGTCTACAGCAACTATATCGAAAAAGAAGGGTGATTCTTACACAGCAACTTCTATTACGGTTTTAGAGGGGCGGGACGCCGTGCGCAAACGCCCAGCAATGTACATTGGTTCGACCGGCGACATGGGTCTGCACCACTTGGTCTACGAAGTCGTGGATAACTCTGTGGATGAGGCACTCGCCGGATATTGCGATACGGTCGAAGTCACGATTCATCTCGACAATTCAATTACAGTTATCGATAACGGTCGCGGAATCCCAGTCGATTACCACAAGCAGGAGAAGAAGTCAGCCGCCGAGGTGGTCATGACCAAACTCCACGCGGGTGGCAAATTTGACACGAACGCTTACAAGGTGTCGGGAGGGCTCCATGGAGTGGGCGTCTCTTGCGTAAATTTCCTCTCTGAGTGGCTTCTCCTCGAGATTTGGAGGGATGGGTCGACTTACGAGCAGGAGTACAAGAGAGGCGTTGCGGCGACCAAGCTTGAGACTACAGGGAAGACCCGCAAGCGAGGCACGAAAATCACCTTCAAGCCGGATGCAGAGATATTCGATGTTTCGGAGTTCAGCTTTGACAAGCTTTCTGAGCGGTTGCGTGAGAAAGCTTTCCTCAATAAGGGCATTCGCATCACCATCAAGGACGAGCGTGAAGAGACGGAGCGCTCTCACGAGTTCTACTACCGCGGTGGAATTGCGGAATTCGTCAAACATCTAAACAAGAATAAATCAATGCTGCATGACAAACCGCTCTATTTTGAGCGTGTGGGTGATGCACTCTCCATCGAAGTCGCCATCCAGTATAATGACTCTTATGATGAGAAAGTCTACTCTTTTGCCAATAATATCAATACAGTTGATGGAGGTTCGCACCTCTCCGGTTTTCGCTCAGCACTAACGCGAACCATCAATGCCTATGCGCAGTCCTCGGGCCTTGCCAAAAACTTCAAAACTTCCTTGAGCGGTGATGATGTGCGCGAAGGGCTCGTATCTGTGATTTCAGTCAAGTTACCTCAGCCGCAATTCGAAGGCCAAACCAAGGGGAAACTTAATTCAGACGTAAAAGGTGCTGTGGAGTCATTTCTCAACGAACGCCTGACTGAATTTTTCGAGCAAAATCCAACTGTCGCCAAGAAAATTGTCGGCAAAGCCGTTGATGCCGCTCGCGCCCGGGAAGCGGCTCGCAAAGCTCGCGAAATCGTCAGAAAAGGAGTGATGGGCTCGACAATGCTCCCTGGAAAGCTTGCGGATTGTCAAGAAAGAGACCCTGCGCTGTGTGAGCTTTACATTGTAGAAGGAGACTCTGCTGGGGGTAGTGCAAAACAAGGGCGAGATCGGAGAAATCAGGCGGTTCTTCCGTTAAAAGGGAAGATTTTAAATGTTGAAAAAGCTCGATTCGATAAGATGCTTGGTCACAGTGAGATTAAAACTCTTATCACAGCGCTTGGCACAGGCATCGGAAAAGATGATTTTGACCTTAGCAAACTCCGCTACCACAGAATAATTTTTATGACTGACGCGGATGTCGATGGTTCTCACATCCGGACATTGCTTTTGACCTTCTTTTACAGGCAGATGCCGGATTTGATTGAGGCAGGACATGTGTATATCGCGCAGCCTCCACTTTTCAAAGTGAAACGTGGAAAACGTGAGGAATACATCAAAGATGAAAAGTCAATGGTGCGGTTCCTGATGCGACAGGCAACAAGCGAAATGAAAGTTGCCTCCGTGGAGACAGGTGCGGTGGTTGAAGGGCGTGATCTGGCCCGTTCCTTAGAGCAGATGGTCGAATTGAGGCGCTACAGCGAAAAGGCAGGTCGTAGACTCGGAAATGATGAACGTCTACTTAATATACTGCTGGAATCTTTCGGCGGACACCGAGGGATTTTGCGAAACGAGGGTGCTACCCTCAGGAACGTTTTTCAATCCAGTGAGGGAGAGCAGTTAGCTGGTATCGAAAAAGCGCTGGCTGAAGCGGGATACAATACTGAGCTTTCGAGGGACGAAGAACATGGCCTCTGGGAAATAGAGACAGTCGCTGCAGGAGGGACAAAAGTTAAAATAGACTGGAATCTCGCAAGCCACGTAGAGTTTCAAAAGGCCGTAGAGTTGTATAAAACACTGGAAGATCGCCTGTCCGCCCCCCTAATGCTAAATGAAAACGGCGGCAGTCAGACCATTGAATCGCGCGAAGCGCTACTCGACATGGTTTTGACCTCAGCCAAGAAGGATTTGACGATTCAGCGCTACAAAGGGCTTGGTGAGATGAACCCGGAGCAACTCTGGGAGACTACAATGAATCCTGAGAAGCGTACCCTGCTTCAAGTTAAAATAGATGACGCAGTGGAAACAGATGGGATTTTTACAGTATTGATGGGGGATGCAGTCGAGCCTCGACGCCGGTTTATCGAAGATAATGCTTTGGATGTCAAGAACTTAGACGTTTAGAGGGCTTATACAAGAGGGGCTGGGGTGAATCTATTTGACACATTGCGACCTCATGTGTAGAATGAAAACCCTTTCCTCCTGTGAATCTTGCCGCTGCATGCTTCTCGCGTATGCAGCGGAATTTTTTTATAAGCAAAA
>Ga0136617_10005696_pt1 | contig 11158 bp, 10 predicted proteins | sample AntDrymUQ3222106_2_FD_129672 | JGI IMG/M metagenome (GOLD analysis project Ga0136617, IMG submission 129672) | Polar desert sand microbial communities from Dry Valleys, Antarctica - metaG UQ322 (21.06) | ecosystem: Environmental > Terrestrial > Soil > Desert | place: Antarctica: Dry Valley...
AACTTTGAAGTGCAACTCCGCAACAACAATGCAGCGCAGAGGTAAGAGTATTCGCCCGTTTTATAAGTTCCATTGCTTGCAATAGTTATGCACCCGCCAGAAAGCATTAAGAGGAGTCCTTAGAACAGATAACCGTGTTGCACTTCAAAGTTGAATTCACGTAATCCGGTCGCGGGGGAAGTTAATAGTATAGATGGCTGCAATGACAAATCAATAGTCTTATAACTGCAAGGGAAAAGGGTTGCAAGCCGAACCCGCCGCTCGTGTATTTGGTGTGTCGGTGCGGGCGGCGCGACGTTTGTCCGAGGATAACTTAATGCTTGAGTTTAGGGCGGTTGTCCTGTTATATTCCCCTGGTAGTCGGGGGCGCAATTTGCCTCCGGCAAGCTGTACCACTAACTGGTCCCACAGGCCCCTGCGCTAAAATTACAGCCCCAATGTCAACGAAACCTGCTATCAACAAGGCGCGCTCAAAAGACGTAGAAGACGCAGAACCGGATTCGGTTGAACGCAAAATGGCGCTCCTCGTGATCGAAGATGATGAGAACATTTCGACCGCGATCAGCGAATATTTCTCGCGCACCGGGTACAACGTGAGAACCGCTGCGGACGGAGTGGCGGGCGTGGAATCGGCTTTGCAAGATCACCCGGACGCGATCATTCTCGATTTGATGCTGCCAAAAATGGATGGCCTCGCCGTCTGTCGAGAACTCAGGGAGAAGGCTCCTTATATTCCGATCCTGATGTTGACGGCAAAGGACGACGTGGTTGATAAAGTGCTCGGCCTTGAGATGGGCGCGGATGATTACATCACCAAGCCCTTCAACTTGCGCGAGCTCGATGCGCGTATCAAGAGCGTCCTCAGGCGCGTGCAAGCCGCTTCCCGCACGCAGAGCACGGGAGATGAAGCGCCCATCCTGCGCGGCAAACTGCGTATTGATCCGGCGAAACGCGAAGTGACCGTAGGCGAACGCCCCGTCGAACTAACTCCGAAAGAGTTTGAACTGTTGCGGCTCTTCGCCACCAACCCGGGCCGGGTCTTTCCGCGTAAGTATCTTCTAGAGAAAATCTGGGACTACTCCTACGAAGGTTATGATCGCACCATTGACTCGCACATCAACCGCCTGCGAGCCAAGATCGAAGATAATCCCGAAAACCCGCAGATGGTACTCACCGTGTGGGGCATCGGTTACAAATTCAGCGACGAGCAACGGTAAACTCCGATGCGCTCGCCGCTTCCGGTCAATCAGTTTCACTCCAAACGTGCTGCCGAAGCCAAACTTTAGCAAGCCCGATTAGCATTCAACACCTAAAATTCGTTGGAACATAATCGAGCCTGTGCTCTCTCTGTCGCGTCGGAGTTTTGACCGCGCCGACGCATACGTGCGCGTGTGGAAAACCGCCGACACGGAGACCCTCCGGCATCTGGCATCGGCAAGCGTCCGGCGCCTGACCCGCAGGGCAAACGTCGAGCCGTCCGGCAAGTGACGATCGGCGGCAGGCTTATGAAGCCTTCTCGGTGCTGTCGCTCGTGACGAAGGGCGTCCAGTCGGACATGATTTTCAAAGTGGTTGAAGAGCACAAGGACTTGAACACTCGGCTCGCGGCCTCGCGCTTGATAGGACTGATGGGTGATGCGGAACTGGACGCGCGCCTGCGCCGGATCGCCCTCGGAGCCAACGCCCCGGAGAAGTTGCGCATGGCCATTCTCGAAGCGGTCTATCGCGGGGAGCCGAACGGAGTCGCCAGGCAAATGGTCGAGCCGAATTGATGATGACAAGCGCGCGCCGCCTATAGCATAATGCCGATTCACGCGTAGCCTTGACTTACTCGACTCTCTCCCCCTAAGTGCCATAGCAATGCGTCAAAACAAACAATCATTCTCAGTTCTCAGCCTCTGGCGTTGGCTCTTCTTGCTCGTTGCCCTCGTCAGTTTATACTTCGTTGTCGGCGTCAACACCGAACGCACGCTCGCACAGCAACCCAACGCGAACAGCGCGGCGCAAAACATACAAACCAAACGGCTCACGCCTCTGCGCACGAGCGAGACGCCGGACGGTTCGCGCGTCAGGATCACTTCCGACGGCGAGTTGAACGACTACTCGGCTTATCGCAGCGGCGACCGCTTCATCGTCATTGTCCCGCAGGCGGAAGGCGCGGGCAGCGGCGCACGCGGGCGCGGTTTTAAAGGCGCACAGGTCGAACGGCGTGGCACAGATTTGGTCTACACGTTCAAACTCCAACCCGGCGCGACCGCGCGCGTCAATCAACGCTTCAATCGCCTCGACGTGCAGTTCAGCGCGCCGCGTGCTGCAGGAGGGCAGTCATTGAACAACGCAAACGTTCGTCCGGCTGCCACCCTCGCGCTGAAGCCCACGCGACGCCCCCTGCCCGAAGAGGCCGGAATCATCAAGCCCCCTGCCAACGCGAACACGCCGCCGCCCGACGCGCGCCGCGCGCCCGAGGCAAACGCCAACAATGTGGCAGCCAACAGAAGCCCGACGCCTTTCGCCGTCGCGTCGTCGAACGTGGCCGCGCTGCCCGGTGTTGCCCCGATGCCCGTGCTCGCTCCTACGTCCACACCGCTCGACCCAGAGCAACTCGCGCAAGCACAACCGACAAGCGCTGCGACCGTCTCGATCACGACGAACGCATCGGCCACCACTTCGACCTCCGTCGGCGCAGTCGTCTTGCGTAATTGGCCCTGGCTCATGGCCGCGCTTCTGGCGGTCGGCATCGGTCTCCTTTTCGTCACGCGGTTTAGTGGCGGCGACCGCGACAAGATTGGGGAATCGCCGACTGCCAAGACAAAGTCCATCGCGGATGAAACGAAGGCCGCACATGAAGAGACAAAAGTTATAGAGGTAGATGAGACCAACACTTTGGCTGTCGCCGTGCCTCTCATGGAACCCGCGCTTGCGGAAGAGGCGACAACGGAAGTTGAAACGGCAACGACCCGCGTCGAAACCGATCTCGCCTCTTCCGCCGTCGAGCCTTACTCCACACCATCAGAAAGCATCGCAGCCGGTGTGTCGGAACTCACGACCGAGACTCCTTCAGTGGAACCTCAACCCGCGCCGCCCGTGTCGGAAACGAGCCGCCAGGGGCCTGTCTCCCTATTCGACTCATTAGAGATCGAGACGTCTGAAACCAACGCCCTCAAGCCCACGCCAATCGCCGAGCCAACGATTGATCTCGAACATTTCGAGGATGCGATGATGGAACCGCTCACCTTTGAAACCCACTCGCCCACCGCGGACGAGCATCTGCGCAGCACGGGGGTCGTCAAAGCAGACAAGGATTTGAGCCTCGTTGACGGCTCGGACGAAGATAATTACTCGATCATCCCGAAGGCCATCCAAATGCGGCTCGCGAGCGACGATTCGAGCGAACGCGCCGCCAGCCTTCTTGCGCTTTCACGCCTCAACACGGACGAAGCCTTTAGCGAAATTTGCGCCGCCTTCGATGACTCGCAGGAAGAGGTGCGCAACGCCGCCGCTCGCGCGCTCTACGATTTGAACCAAGACCGCGCCGAGTCCTTCGCCCGCGCCCTGCGCGAATCGCCTGTCGAACGCCGCCGCCAGATCGGGGCCGCGCTCGCCGGCTCCGGTCTCGCCGATGAAGCCATCGGAAATCTCACGGGCGAGAGCCGCGATAAGACCTACGACGCCTTCTCGCTGCTCTTCCTGATGGCGAAGGCCGGAGAAGGCGCGCCGTTGATTCGCGCCATCGAGAGCCACGCCGATAACGAAGTGCGCCTCGCGGTCGTGAAACTGCTTGCGCTGAGCGGACAGCAGGAAATACTCCCGGCCTTCCGTCGTCTCGCCGTGCGCGGCTCGCTCCCGGCGGAAGTGCGCTTCGCCGTCATGGAGGCCATCTACCAGATCAGCAGTCAACTCCAGAACGCCACGCCCACCGCCTCGTAAGACAGTGACGAGTGACAAGTGATAGAGTGACAAGTTAAAATTCGGTTTTAACTTGTCACTCTATCACTTGTCACTCGTCATTATGAGTTTCCAGCTTCGTTCCGATTTTCAACCGCAGGGCGATCAACCGCAGGCCATTGACGCGCTCGTGCGCGGCCTCGATGAAGGCCAGAAACATCAGGTGCTCTTAGGCATCACCGGCAGCGGCAAGACCTTCTCCGTGGCCACCGTCATCCAGCGCACGCAACGCCCGACGCTCGTCATCGCCCACAACAAGACCCTCGCCGCGCAGTTGTATCAAGAATTCAAATCCTTCTTCCCCGAAAACGCCGTCGAGTATTTCGTCTCCTATTACGACTATTACCAGCCGGAGGCATACGTCCCCGCCGCCGACATGTACATCGAAAAGGAGGCCACCATCAACGAGGAAATTGATCGCCTCCGCCTCTCCGCCACACGCGCCCTCTTCGAGCGGCGCGACGTGATCGTCGTCGCCAGCGTCTCCTGTATCTATGGACTCGGCGACCCGGACGCCTACTACAACATGCTGCTCTTCATCGAGCCGGGCATGAAGATAACGCGCGATGCGCTCGTGCAAAGGCTCGTCGAGTTGCAATACGAACGCTCCGACATCGAATTTGATCGCGGCAGTTTTCGCGTGCGCGGCGACATCGTCGAAATCTTCCCGAGTTATCAGGAGCAAGCCTATCGCATCGAACTCTGGGGCGAGGAGATTGATTCGATCTCAACTATTGATCCTCTGCTAGGCGAAGTCCTGCACAAGCACACGTCGCGTCTTCCGATCTACCCGAAGACGCACTACGTGATGTCGAAGCCGACTATCAAGCGCGCGATTAAAACCATCCGCGAAGAGTTAAACTGGTGGGAGCCGAAGCTGATCGGGGAAGGCAAACTCGTCGAAGGGCAGCGACTTCATCAACGCACAATGTACGACCTTGAGATGATCAAGGAGATGGGCTTTTGTCGCGGCATCGAAAACTACTCGCGCCATCTCACCGGAAAAAATCCCGGCGATCCGCCGCCGACCCTGCTCGATTACTTGCCGCGCGACACGATGGTTGTGATAGACGAATCGCACCAGACTGTCCCGCAGGTGCGCGGCATGTTTAACGGCGATCAGTCGCGCAAGCGCACACTCGTCGAGTACGGCTTCCGCTTGCCTTCGGCGATGGACAATCGCCCGCTCAACTTCGACGAGTTCAACGAGCGCATCGGCCAAGTGATCTACGTCTCGGCCACACCGGGGCCTTATGAACTGACGAAGACGGCTGGCGAAGTCATCGAGCAGATCATTCGCCCGACCGGGTTGACCGACCCGCAAGTCCATGTCCGCCCCGTCAAAGGACAGATTGACGATCTCCTCGAAGAGTGCCGCCTCCGCGCCGAACGCAACGAGCGCGTGCTCGTCACCACGCTGACGAAAAAAATGTCGGAGGATTTAACCGAGTATTTTGCCGAGGTCGGCGTGAAAGTCCGCTACCTCCACTCGGACATCGAGACGTTAGAGCGCATCAAGATTTTGCGCGACCTCCGGCGCGGCGAGTTCGACGTGCTCGTCGGCATCAATCTCCTGCGCGAAGGTTTAGATTTACCCGAAGTCTCTCTCGTCGCCATCCTCGATGCGGACAAAGAAGGTTTCCTGCGTTCCGAATCATCTCTCATTCAAACCATCGGACGCGCTGCGCGACATGCTTCCGGCACGGCCATTCTCTACGCCGACCGCATCACCGACTCCATGAAGCGCGCCATTGACGAGACGGAGCGACGCCGCGCCATCCAGGAGGCATACAATCTCGAACATGGCATCACGCCGCAAACGATCATCAAACCCATCGAGGCCACGCTCGTCACTGCCTACGAGGCCGACTACTTCAAAGTGCCGCTCGAACTCGAAGCCTTTGAAGACTATTCGCGCGACAAAATTGACGGAACCATCGCGCGCCTCGAAGCCGAGATGCGCCACGCCGCCAAAGCGATGGAATTCGAGCGCGCCGCCGAACTCCGCGACCGCATCAAGTACCTGCGCGAGCGCGAACTGACGATGACTTGAAAAGTGTGCTGTGCGACAATATGCGTCGCATAGGGAGATGCTTTATGACCAAGATTATCGAATCGGAAAAAGACGCCGATGCAGGCCGCGAGGCATCCGGGGAAATGGACGACAAACCAATCTGGGAAGTGATTGATGAGATCATGCGCGATGTGCCGGAGGAAGCCTTACGCCGCTTACCGGCGGACGGCGCTGAACAGCATGATCATTATCTCTACGGCTCTCCGAAGAGTATCCCGCAAGAGTCGTGAGAACCGCCTTTGTTGACACCTTCTACTGGATCGCCCGCATTGACCCGCACGATCAATGGCATCAGAGAGCTAAAGAAGTGAGCGCCTCTTTAGCTGCGACGCCGCTACTCACAACCGAAGCGGTGCTGATTGAGTTGCTGAATTATTTCTCTGCCTATGGCCCTGAAATGCGACGTGCAGCGGCACACATCGCCCGCCGCATTCTCAATGATCCGCGCGTCGAAGTTTTAGTGCAACCGCGCGAGACCTTGCTGGCGGGGCTGGCCTTGTTTGAGGCAAGGCGAGACAAAGGCTACAGTTTGACGGATTGCATCTCAATGCAAGCCATGCGCGGGCGGGGGCTGACCGACGTGTTGACGCACGACCGCCACTTCGCACAGGAAGGCTTCTTCATCCTGCTTTAAGGCTGTCGCAAAACGCGCCGCCGAACTCCGCGACCGCATCAAGTACCTGCGCGAACGCGAACTGACGATGACATAAGCGAAAGGGGAGAAGATGCCGCGCATATTTTTTGGGTTCCTGTTGACCTCATTTATCTTGTGGGGAATCTTTCCCTCTCAGGCGCAGCACAGAAGGCGGCAGCCCGTTTACATTGATCGCGGGGCCTGCGAGGGCGAAGCCTGCGGTTATGGGCGCTGGAAGACGTTAGAGACAACAACTGCTTATGCACGCCCTGATGAGCGGAGCCGGAAACTCGGAAAGTTTCGTGCGGGGCGGTGCGTCACCGCCGTGACGGGAGAAGTGCGTGTCTACACGCCGGGAAGATTTGTCGTCCGAAAAGCGCAGGGACGCTTTAAACCGGGAGATGTAATCGCCGCCTACACATATCTCGGCGAAGAAGTTTACAAGATCAAGCACAAAGGGCGTTGGTACCCAGAACAAAAATTGACCTTTAGTCCGCCGCCCGGCCCCAACGCGGAGGAGAAGTGCGACCTCGACGTGAGGTGCTGGGGCGTGTTTGAGAAAGAGACTGATTCCGATTGGTGGATCAAAATGCGTGATGATCGTGGGCGCGTCGGTTGGTCGAGAGAACCACAGCGGTTTTTGCAGCCCTATTGGGGTTCGGAATCCGAGTGCAAAATACGTTGAGTAGTGGGTTGGTAGAGACACCTTAAAGCTGTGATTACCAAGATAAACATTGAAGAGACGCAATCGTATCTTGCCGACGCGAGCAACCTCGCGGGCGGGTATGCGGCGCGTGTGGTGTTTCCTGAGACGGCGGATGAAGTCGCCGCCGTGTTAGCCGCCGCTTCGCGCGAGGGTACGCAGGTCACGGTGTCGGGCGCGGGCACTGGCGTCGTGGGGGGTCGCGTACCGTTTGGCGGGATCGTGTTGGCGACGGATAAATTGAGACGCATCGGCGAGATCGTGGCGGAAGCAAACGGCGGGTGGGCAACGGCAGAGGCGGGAGTTGTGCTCGCGGATTTTCAACGCGCGGTCGAAGCGCGCGGGCTGCTCTACCCGCCCGACCCGACCGAGCGTAGTTGCTATCTCGGCGCGACGGTGGCGACAAACAGTTCCGGTGCGCGCACCTTCAAGTATGGCCCGACGCGCCGTTACATCCGCCGTCTCAAACTCGCGCTCGCGACGGGCGACGTGCTTGACCTCGCGCGTGGCGACATCTTCGCCGACGCTCAAGGGCGGCTTCGTTTGCCGCTCGACGCGGCGCGTAGCCTCGACGTTCAACTACCTGCCTACCGGATGCCGCAGACGCGCAAGCACGCCGCCGGTTATTACGTTGCGCCGGGGATGGACGCGATTGACCTCTTCATCGGGAGCGAAGGCACGCTCGGCGTCGTCACTGAGATCGAGGTCGCGCTGCTGCCCAAACCGGCGGGCGTGCTCGGCGGCATTGTATTCTTTGACGACGAGGCGAAACTGCTCGCCTTCGTCCGCGACTCCCGCGCCGCCTCGCTTCACACACGCGCCAAAAATCTTCGCGGCGAAATGGACGCACGCGCCCTTGAGTTCTTCGACGCGGAAGCCTTGGGCTTCCTGCGTGAAAAATTTCCGCTCATTCCTGTGAACGCTCAAGGTGCGATCTTCTTTGAACAAGAGACGACCGGCGAGACGGAAGAACATTTGATGACAGCGTGGCTCGCGCTCCTCGAACGGCATGAAGCCGCGCTCGACGCCTCCTGGTTCGCTACGAACGAGCGCGACGGGGCGCGTTTGCGTGAGTTTCGCCATGCGCTCCCCGTCCTCGTCAACGAGTGGCTCGCGCGAGCAAATCAACGCAAAGTTTCGACCGACATGTCCGTGCCCGACGAAGCCTTCCCGGCAATGTTCCGTTTCTATCAGGAACGTTTGCGCGCGAGCGGTCTGCAATACGTTATCTTCGGACATATCGGCGACAATCACGTCCACGTCAACATTCTCCCGCGCGACGACGCTCAAGGCTCTGAGGCGCGCGAGATTTACAAACAATTTATCAAGCGCGCCGTCGAACTCGGCGGCACGATCTCAGCCGAACATGGCGTCGGCAAAATCAAACGCGACTACCTGCGCGAACTCTACGGCGACGAACACCTGCGCCAGATGGCCGTCCTCAAACGCACCCTCGACCCAGCCTGCATCCTCGGTCGCGGGAATATTTTTGCAGAAGAGTTTTTAAAGCAGTGACAAGTTAAAATCTGGTCACTTTTTGCTCGTCACTTGTCACTATTCTTATGTTTCGTTTCCACACTGCCGGGGAATCTCACGGGCGCGCACTCGTCGCGATAGTCGAAGGGCTGCCGGCGGGCGTGCCTGTCGAAATTGAGTTGATCAACCGCGAGTTGGAGCGGCGGCAGTGGGGCTACGGGCGCGGCGGGCGGATGAAGATCGAGCGGGATCGAGCGGAGATTTTGAGCGGCGTGCGCCACGGGCTGACGCTCGGTTCGCCCGTCGCTTTGTTGATTGAGAATAAGGACTGGAAGAACTGGACGGAGGTGATGTCGGCGGAGGCATTGGCGGAGGAAGTCGCGCCGGAGAAGTCGCGGCGGGTGAAGCGACCGCGCCCCGGCCATGCAGACCTCGCGGGTGGTTTGAAATACGGCACGCGTGATCTCAGAGACATTCTCGAACGTGCTTCGGCGCGCGAGACGGCGGCGCGCGTGGCCTGCGGCGCGCTGGCTAAGGGCTTGCTCACCGCGTTTCAAGTTGAGATCGCGAGTCACGTCGTCCAACTCGGCGGCGTGCCTGATGTGCCGCTCCAATTGAAGTGGGATGAGATCACTGCTATTCCGTCGGACGCGCCGCTTCGCTGCGGCGATATGGAAGCACAGGCGCGGATGGTCGAGTTAATAGACGGAAAACGACGCGAGGGCGACACGCTCGGCGGCATCTTCGAGGTGGTGGCGCGCGGCGTGGTGGCGGGACTCGGCGCGCATACTTCATGGGATGAGAAGTTGGACGGGCGACTGGCTCAAGGCTTAATGTCAATTCCGGCGGTGAAGGCCGTCGCCATCGGTGCGGGCGTGGAGGCGAGCGCGCTCGCGGGGTCGCAGGTTCACGATGAGATCGGGTATGAGCTTGAAACGCGGAAGTTCACGCGCCCGACGAACCGCGCCGGGGGGTTGGAGGGGGGCATCACGAACGGCGAAGAGTTGCGCGTGCGCGGGCATCTCAAGCCAATCTCGACGCTGCGACGTGCGCTGCGCTCCGTTGACATAGACACGAAAGAGGAAGAGGCCGCCTCCTTCGAGCGTTCGGACGTGACGGCGGTTCCGGCGGCGGGCGTGATCGGCGAAGCGATGGTCGCGCTCGTGCTTGCTCAGGCGATGCGTGAAAAGTTCGGCGGCGACAGTCTCGTGGAGATGCGTCGCAACTTCGACGGCTACCAAACACAGTTGAGAGAGTATTAGACCTCTTGCGAAAGTCGGGATCGCCGAAGATAACAACCGCTAAATCACTGGCTTTCGCATCCGGTCAAACTGACTTTCGCAAGAGGTCTATTGAAGTTTAAGGCGGCGCATTTAACTCCCGGCGATGCGGCGGTAGCGGGCTTCGATGAGCATGTAGAGTCCGTAGGCGACGAGGCCGAGGGCGACGCCGCCGAGCAGCCACGGGCCGAAGGATTGCTGGACGAGGGCCTGGAGCACGCCATCTAAGCCTTCAGCTTGCGAAGAGTCGTAACGGAGTGCGGCTTCGATGAGAAAGCCGCCGACGATGATGAAGACGATGCCGCGCGCGATGAAACCGGAGCGCCCGCAGCGCGCCGCCCACTTGATGCCGCGCTCGCTCATCTCGCCCTCCTTGAGCCGCTTGCGAAACTTCTCCTTGTAACCTTTGTAACACTGGTAGAGGCCATAGCCGATCACGCCGAGACCTGCCAACACGACGAGCCAGTTGCCGAAAGGAAACTCCAACACGCTCGCCGTCCACGACTTCGCCGCGCTCGGTTCGCCGTCGTCGCGCGCGCCGAGGACGATGCGCGCCGCCGAGAGCGCGAGACCCGCGTAGATGAATCCGCTTCCGGCATAGCCGAGTCTGAGCGCAATGCCTTTGGCCTTCGTCCCCTTATCATCGGCATCCGTGACGGCCTGTACCCAACGCCAGATGACGTAGGCGAGCAAACCGAAAGCGACGATTGAGAGCAATACCGTGCCAAACGGTTGCCGCGCAATCGAACTCATCGCGCCGCGCGTGCCCTTAGCCTCGCCGCCGAAGCCTAACGCCGTCAGCACTGCCAACGCGCCGACGACGATATAGACGATGCCCTTCGCCGCGTACCCGACGCGCGCCAGTCGCTCCGTCCACGGATGCTTCCCGACCTTCTCCGCGACCTCGTCCGCCGCATCTTTCGTCTCTTTGATTGCCGAACCTGTCTGATTCATTCGTTGTTCACCCGACCCCCGCGTGCCAATTTCGTGGAGGCAATGCTAACACACCCACATGAAGATGATTGAATGAATGAAATGCAGCTACTA
>Ga0136617_10005697_pt1 | contig 11158 bp, 9 predicted proteins | sample AntDrymUQ3222106_2_FD_129672 | JGI IMG/M metagenome (GOLD analysis project Ga0136617, IMG submission 129672) | Polar desert sand microbial communities from Dry Valleys, Antarctica - metaG UQ322 (21.06) | ecosystem: Environmental > Terrestrial > Soil > Desert | place: Antarctica: Dry Valley...
CAACTGAGCACGCGCCACCAATTGCGCGAGCCTCTGCGCATCGGCCGCCGGCAACCCGCAAACCCGCTGCGACAGCCGCGCGGCGAGCACCATGCCCGCGCCCACCGCTTCGCCGTGCAGCCATGCGCCGTAACCCATAGCCGTTTCGATCGCGTGCCCGAACGTGTGCCCAAAGTTGAGCAACGCGCGCTCACCCGATTCGCGCTCGTCGGCGCCCACGATCTCGGCCTTGATCCGGCAGCTCGCGGCGATCGCGTGGTTGAGCGCCGCCGGATCCCGCGCGAGCAACGCATCCAGGTTCGCCTCGAGCCACGCAAAAAACGTCGCATCGCGAATCGCCGCGCACTTGATGACTTCGGCCAAGCCGGCCGACAGCTCCCGATCGGGCAGCGTTGCCAGACATTCCGTGTCGATGAACACGGCGCGCGGCTGATGAAACGCGCCGATCATGTTCTTGCCGAGCGGGTGATTGACGCCGGTTTTTCCGCCGACCGATGAATCGACTTGGGCGAGCAACGACGTCGGCACCTGGACGAATGGCATCCCGCGCTGATAGATCGCCGCGGCGAAACCGGCCAGATCACCGACCACGCCGCCGCCCAACGCAATCAGCGTCGTGCTGCGTTCCGCACGCAATTCCAGGAGCCGGGTGAGCAGCATTTCCGCTGTTGCGAGCGTCTTGTGCGCCTCGCCGTCGGGCACCACGATCGATTCGGTCGCGATCCCTGATGCGGCCAATCCCGCATTGAGAGGCGGCAGCCAGTGTGCGGCGATCTTCGCGTTGGTCACGACGATCGCGCGACGCGTTCCCTGCGCCGCAAGCGCCGCGCCAACTCGGGCCAAGACGCCTCTCCCGATCTCGATTGCATACGAGCGCTCGCCCAAGGCGACGGCGAGAGAAATGGTCTCCGCCGCCATCATGGCGCGCGACTTCCCAATCCGAGCTTATTCGGCAAACACCCGCGCAAAACGCATGACTTCGCCGCGTTCGGAAGCGACGACGTGATCGGCGACTTGACGGTAGAGTGGGTCGCGTTGGGCATAAAGCTCGGTCAAGCGCGCAAGCGGATCGCCGGACTGCAGCAATGGGCGATGGCGAGCGTGCCGCACGCGCTCCCATAGCGCACGGGGCGCGGCGTGCAGATACATGACGGTGCCGTTTTGCCGCAAGAGGTCACGATTATGCGCGCGGATCACCACGCCGCCGCCGGTCGACAGCACGATGCCTTCCGCCACGATGAGCTCGGCCAACATCGCCTGCTCGCGATCGCGAAACCCGGCTTCGCCTTCGATCTCGAAGATCGTCGGTATCGATACACCGAGTCGCTCTTCCAGAACGGCATCGGCGTCGACAAAGCGCTTGTGCAAGCGGCGCGCGAGTTGCCGGCCGAGCGTCAATTTGCCGGCGCCGGGGAGCCCTATCAAAAACAAATTGCCCCGGCGCAGCGGCTCCGGGGCAATCGGTTGCGTGATGGCGCTCTCTCCGCCGGTCAATCCACTCACCGCACCGAGGTGATCGTTTCCTTGACGATGCGCGGCGTGAGGAATATCAGCAGTTCGGCTTTTTCGCTGCTCGTACCGGTCTGCTTGAAGAGGTACCCTAGAACCGGCAGATTGCCAAGGAACGGCACCTGGCTCACATCGTTGCGGATCGTCTCTTCGTAGATACCGCCGATGACCGCGGTGTCACCGTTGTTGACGGCGATCTGTGTGGTCACATTCCGGGTATCGATCGACGGTACCTGGAAGCCGCCGCCCAACTGGATGAACTGGCCAATCGAATCCCTGCGGATTTCCACGAGCATGATGATGCGGTTGTCCGGCGTAATCTGCGGCGTGACATCGAGACGCAGGACCGCCTTCTTGAACTGCACGGTCGCAGGCTGGTTCGCTGATCCGGGCGTGACGTAAGGAATTTCAGTACCTTGCTCGATGTGCGCTTTCTGGTTGTCGGCAGTGACGACGCGCGGGCTCGACACGACTTTGCCGCGGTTGTCCGCTTCCAACGCCGACAGCTCGAGGTTGATGAGATTGCCGCTGCCGAGGTTGATGAGCGTCAATGCAAGTTGACCGGCGGCATTGGGCACCGGGAGATTGATGTTGAGTTGCGGCGGATCCGAGTAACCGGCGCCGGCAAGCCCGGCAGCGAGCTCGAACGGCGTTTGCGTCCGGGTGTCGCGAATCAGGCGATCGCCTTCCGTTCGCACCACCGGTTGCGTCGCGAGGCTACCCCCCGATCCCGCCGCGTAGCGACCGTTGAGGAACGTAAATCCGGTCTGCTGGCCGAAGCGCACGCCGAGTGACTGGCTGAAACGGTCAGTCGCGACGACGATGCGCGCCTCGATCAACACCTGGCGCACGGTGACGTCGATCTGGCGAATCAAGCGGCGAACCTCTTCCAAGCGCACGCCGGTGTCTTGCACGAACAAGATGTTAGTACGCGGGTCGACGACCGCGCTGCCACGCCGGGAGAGGAATTTTTGCTTCTCGTCCGATAGGAGCCGCTGCACTTCCGCCGCCTTTTGATAGTTCAACTGGAACATCTCGGTCTGCAGCGGCTCCAAGTCGCTGATCTGCGCCTGCGCTTCGAGCTGCTGCTTTTCCTTCAACGCAAGCTCCTCGCGCGGCGCGATCAGAACGACATTGCCGTTCTTGCGCATGTCGAGGCCCTTGGTCTGCATGATGATGTCCAGCGCCTGGTCCCAGGGAATGTCCTTCAGGCGCAACGTCAGATTGCCCTGCACCGTGTCGCTGGTGATGATGTTGAGGCCGGTGAAATCCGCGATCACTTGAAGTACCGAGCGCACTTCCACGTTTTGGAAGTTGAGCGAAAGCTTCTCGCCCTTGTAGCCGCCGCGCGTCCCTTGCGTCAGCTTGTTGGGATCCTCCTGCACCGGCTTGATTTCGAGAATGAACCGGTTATCCGCCTGGTACGCGGAGTGTTCCCACAAGCCCTTGGGCTCGATCACCATGCGCGCGTTGCTACCTTGCGCGAACGTGTCGACGGTCACGACCGGAGTCCCGAAGTCGGTGACGTCGAGCCTGCGTTCCAAGTTGCGCGGCATTGTCGTCTGCTGAAAATCGACCACCAGCGTGCGGCCTTGCTGCCGGATATCGATGCCCGTCGAGCTGTCGGAGAGCTCGACGACGATACGACCTTCTCCGTTGCGGCCGCGCCGGAAGTCGATATCGCGCAGTGCGTGCTGCGTATCGCCCGGGCGCGCTTCGGCGAAGCGCTGCACCTGTGGCGTCTCGGCCGTGGCCGCGACCTGATCGCTCAACGTGACGAGAATGGCGTTGCCCTCGACTTGGGTTTCGAATGTCTGCGGCTTGTTCAGGTTGAACACGACGCGCGTCCTGTTACCTGACTGAATCACGTTCAAGCTGCGCAGCGCGGCCTCGTCAACCGACCGCTGATTCACCCCAAGGCCGTTGGCCGTATCGAGAAAGTCGAGTGCGATGCGCGGAGGGCTCTGAATCGAAAACCCGGCGGGAGGATTTGCCGGCGGCGCCTTCATCTGAAAACGGACGACGGTCTTGCCCGCCGTGCCGCGAATGACAGTGACGTTTTCGAGACTGTTGCCGGCCTGCGCCGATGCAAGTCCCGACAACGTCAGCGCGCACAAGGCGACGGACAGGACTTGGATCCCGGCCGCCAGTCTCCGCCGCGCGGTCGCGCCCGCGCAGGTCAGTCGGTTGCCGAAATACGCGCTCATCGTCTTGCTCCCTGTGTCTTTTGTTCGGTCTGCTGCAGTTGCAATGTGCTCGAGCGCTCTGTCCAGTCGCCTGCGCCGTCCTGCACCAGTTCCTTAACCTTGACTTCAGCGTCGCCAATGCCGATCACCACGCCGAAGTTCTGGCCCAGGTGATTGCCGCTTCTCACTTGATAGATGTCCTTCTCCGGCGTGCGCACGAGCGCGTACACGGCGTTGCCCCTGGCGAGCGTGCCCACCATCGACAGCGACTCCAAAGGGAACGCCTCGAGCGGCTCGCGCCGGCGCGCTAGATCCGGCGCCATTTTGCTGCCGCCTTTGGTCGGCTCGATCTTGCGCGGTTTGAACGGGTCGGGTAGATCGAACGCATTGTAGGCAAACGGCTCGTACGGCTTGATCTGTGGCAGCGGTTCGAGTTTGCCTTTGGCGGTGGCGCCCTGCTGCGACATCCAGACGCGCAAGTCCTGGTGGCTCTCGCCGGCGCAGCCGGCAAGGGCGGCGCCAGCGCACAAAAGCAAGGCGACGGCGCGGTTCATTTCTTACCTTTCTCTTTGGCCTGCTTGGCCAGTGCGCGCTGTTTCGCCACCTCATCTTCGTCGAGATAACGAAATGTCTTCGCGACTGCCTCCATCGATAGCACGCCCTTGTCGTTGCCGATGACGACATCGTTCAGGGTCACGATGCGGGGCAATTGCGCGACGTCGCTCGCGAACGCACCCATGTCGTGATAGTTACCAGTGATCTTGATGTTGATCGGCAGCTCCGCATAAAAATCAGCCATCTTCTCTTGCGGCGCCGGCTTGAAGAGCTCGAACTGCAGGCCGCGCCCAAGACCCGCTTGGTTAACATCGGTTAACAACGCGTCGATTTCCGAGCGGTTCGGCAATTGCTTCACCAGTGCCCCGAACGACTGCTCGACCTCGCTCAACTGCTGGCGATAGAGATCGAAGTTGATCGCCTTGGCTTTTTTCTGGCCGTATTGCTCTTTCAATTGCGTTTCCTGTTTTTGCGCCGTCTCCCACGTATCCAACTGATCCTTCCAGTCGAGGAAGAACCCGGCCACGAGGATGACCGCGAAAATTCCTCCCAACACCGCGATCTTCGGGAAGATCGGCCAATTGCCGACGTCGCGTAGGTTCAACCGGCGGATATCATCGAGGTTCATGTTTGGTTACCCGTTGAATGCCGTTAAGCCTTCGTGGGCTGCGGCGCCGCTTTGGCTGGTGCGGGCGCGGCCTTGGGTCCGGCGCTGGGCGAGAGTCCCGGTGCGCGCGGCTCGATTGCTACCGCACGCTTCACCTGGAAGTTGAGAATGAATTCGTTGATGCGCGATGACTGCTCCCGTGCTGGCTGATCGCGCGCCGCGGCGGCGGTGGGCACCACCGCTTTGATCTCGACCAATTCCGGTCGCGAGAGCCAAGGCGACGCTTCGATGTTGCGCATCAGGGTGGACACGCGCGCGTTCGACTGTGCGACGCCAACTGCCGTGACCTTGATGCCGTCCTGCTTGATGCTCTTCAGATAAATACCATCCGGCAGCTGCCGCACCAGTTGATCGATCAAGTGCACCGCCTCGTTGCGATTGGCCTGCAGCGTTTCGACGACCTGCTTGCGGGCGAGCACCGCCTCGATCTGCTCGCGCAGCCGGTCGATTTCCTTGATCTGCTCATCCAGCTTCGCGATCTCGCTCTGCAAGAGGGCGTTGCGATCGTTCTGATTCTGGATTTGCGCAGCGAGGACGCCATGGACCAGCGCCACCACGGCGAATCCCAGCACGGCCAGGGTGATCGCCAGCGTCACGAATTGACGTTGCCGCGCGACGCGCTTCTGTTCGCGGTGCGGCAAGAGGTTGATGCGAACGGCGTTCATCAGTCAAAGCTCCGCAATGCGAGCCCAGTGGCGATCAGCAGCATCGGCGCATCTTGGGCCAGTTGCCGCGGTCGGATGCGGTCGGCCACTTGCATGCCGACGAATGGGTTCGCGATGACAGTCGCCACACCTGCACGCTTGGCCACCAGCTCGTCCAAGCCCGGCAGCAACCCGCAACCGCCGGCGAGCACGATCTGGTCGACCTGATTGTGCGACGTCGAGGTGAAGAAGAATTGCAACGCGCGCGTCACTTCGAGCGCGAGCGTCTCCATGAATGGCTGCAGCACATCGCTATCGTAGTTCTCCGGCAACCCTTGGTTCCGCTTGGCCGACTCAGCCTCTTCGGGTGAGAGATTGAAGGCCCGCTGAATATCCTGCGTCAGTTGATTGCCGCCAAACGCCTGGTCCCGCGAGAATAAGAATTGATTGTTGCGCAGCACGTAGAAATGGGTCACGTGCGCGCCCAAGTCGACTAACGCAATATTCTGGTCCCGGCCGTTGGCCGGCAGCGCGGGCGCGATCAACCGAAACGCTTCCTGGGTCGCGTACGATTCCACATCCATGACCCGTGGCCGTAAACCGGACGCCTCGGCAATCGCCACCCGGTCTTCGACCTTTTCCTTGCGCGACGCCGCGATCAACACCTCGACTTCGTCCGGGTTGTTCGGAGCAGGTCCGAGGATCTGGAAGTCGAGATTGACCTCGTCCAGGGCAAATGGGATGTACTGATTGGCTTCGGCTTCAACGGTGAGCTCGAGCTCCTCCTCCTTCTGCCCAGAGGGAACGATGATCTTTTTGGTGATCACCATCGCCGCGGGCAACGAAAGTGCCACACTGCGGTTGCGACTGCCCAGGCGCTTCCACGCGCGTTTTAGCGCGTCGCTGACCTGCTCGAGATTGGCGATGTTGCCATCGGTTACCGTATCCTTAGGCAATGGCTCGATGGCGTAGCGTTCGAGCCGGAACGTGCCTTTGCCGGCTTCGGACAATTCAACGAGCTTAAGAGAGGTCGAAGCGATGTCGACGCCAATTAAGGACGGGGACTTCGGCTTCAAGAAGGCGAAAGGGGAGGAGAGGGTTTCGGCGGCCATGGCGGAGTCAGTCCAGATGCTGACAATTTACATTAAACTTAAATCGAAAGTGTGCACCTTGGGCGAATTGTCGAGCATCGTAAGAGTGATGTGTTGTAAGCTTGCCCACTCGTTCAGACAGTTGTCCGCCACAAACGCAAGTTATATACCATTGTGCTAACGCGCTGGCTGCTCTATATCGGTTCGGTCACCCTCGGACTCGCCCTAGTCGGCGCGCTGTTGGGGGCGCTCGTCCTGGCACTGCTTTGGCCAACTTTGCCGTCGCTCGAGGCATTGACCGATTACCAGCCCAAAATTCCGCTCCGCGTGGTCTCTGCCGAGGGCGAATTGCTGGGCGAGTTCGGCGAGGAGCGGCGCGCGGTGGTGAGCCTCGCCGAGGTTCCCGATGTCATGAAACAAGCTATTTTGGCCGCCGAGGACGAACGCTTCTACCAGCATGGCGGCGTTGACTATTTGAGCGTCGCGCGCGCGGCGTTTAGCAACCTCTCGTCGGGAACTCAGCAGGGAGCCGGCACGATCACCATGCAGGTTGCCCGCAACTTCTTCCTGACGCGCGAGCGAACGATCACGAGAAAGCTGCGGGAGGTTCTCCTCGCCTGGAAAATCGAAGCCAGCGTCTCCAAGGACCAGATTTTCGAGCTGTACCTGAACCAGATTTTCCTCGGGCAGCGAGCCTACGGTTTTGCGGCTGCCGCGCACATTTACTTTGGCCGTTCGCTCAAGGACGTGACGATCGCCGAAGCCGCAATGCTGGCGGGGCTGCCGAAGGCGCCGTCGGCGTTCAATCCCGTCACCAATCCCAAGCGCGCGAAAACTCGGCAGTTGTATGTGCTGCGGCGTATGCATGACCTTGCTTTCATAACGGACGCGGAATGGCTGGAAGCACAAAATGCGCCACTCGCCGTCAGACAGGGCGTCCGTGAAGTGCTGACCACACACGCCGAAGCCGTCGCTGAGATGGCGCGTCAGGTCGTTTTCGAGGCTTATGGCGAAGACGCCTACACGCGTGGGCTTACCGTGTGGACGACCGTGCGCAAGGCCGATCAGGACGCCGCCTATGCCGCTGTGCGGCGGGGAGTGCTTGATTACGACCGGCGCCACGGTTTCCGCGGTCCAGAGACCTTTGTGAGCTTGCCGGCAGACGCAGCCGGGCTGGAGCAAGCGCTCGACCAGGTGTTCGCCGACGCGATCGAAGCGGAGAATCTCCTCCCCGCTGCTGTCATCCAAGCTTCGCCGGCCGAGATCAAGGCCATCCTCGCGAGTGGCGATACGGTTGCCGTGACCGGAGACGGGTTGAAGTTTGTCGCGCGTTTTCTCACCGAGAAGGCGCCTGCCAATCAGCGGATACGGCGTGGCGCGATCGTCCGCCTAACGCAGGATGACAAGGGCAAGTGGTCGGTCGCGCAGCTGCCCCAAGTCGAGGCCGCTTTCATCGCACTCAAGCCCGACGACGGCGCCATCGTCGCACTGGTCGGCGGCTTCGACCATGACCGAAACAAGTTCAATCACGCGACGCAGGCGCTGCGCCAACCCGGTTCGGCGTTCAAGCCCTTCATCTATTCCGCGGCGTTGGAAAAAGGATTCTCGCCATCCACGGTGATCAACGACGCGCCATTTTTCCTTCCGGCCGAGCCCGGTGGACAGAGTTGGGAGCCTAAGAACTATGACGGCAAGTTCGACGGGCCGATGCGCTTGCGCAGCGCGCTCGCGAAATCCAAGAACCTGGTCACTGTCAGGGTCCTTCAGGCGATCGGGCCTAAATACGCCCAGGACTATTTGACGCGTTTCGGATTTGATCCCAAGCAACATCCCGCGTATTTGACGATGGGCTTAGGCGCGGGGTCCACGACACCGATCCAGATGGCCTCGGCATACGCGATCTTCGCCAACGGCGGATATCGGATCACGCCCTACCTCATCGCGAAGGTCATCGATGCGCGTGGCAACGTGCTCTCCGAGGCGAATCCCACGCTCGCAGGCGCGGACGGTGAGCGTGCGATCGATCCGCGCAACGCATTCGTCATGACCACGTTGTTGCGCGACGTGGTGTCCTATGGAACCGCGACCCGAGCTCAATCGCTCGGGCGGCGTGATTTAGCCGGCAAGACCGGCACGACGAACGATAATATCGATGCGTGGTTCTGCGGCTTCAACATGCATCTCGTCGGCGTCGCGTGGATCGGATACGACCAGCCCAAGACGCTCGGCAACAACGAAACCGGCAGCATCGCCGCGCTGCCGATCTGGATCAACTTCATGCAAAAGGCGCTGAAAGGCGTTCCCGAGCGACCGCTGCGACCGCCGTCGGGTGTTGTCTCCGTGCGCATCAACTCGGAGTCAGGACTGCGCGACGACGCCGGCACCTTGAGCGAATGGTTCTACTCGGAGTTTCCTCCCCGGCTGCGGGATGATGTGACCGCTCCCGCGGTAGGCGGACGCACACCGCAAGAAGTGCGCGATCAGTTGTTTTGAAATGGGCCATCGCGCCCATTCGGAGTTTCAGGGCCGGTCCCAATTGCCGGATCCCGGCGGGCGCGGCGCGCAAAATCGCGTGCGCATCGCGCAAACCGCCGCGAAGCTGATCGCCGAGCATGGTCTCACCGACTGGTCGCTCGCCAAACGCAAGGCGGCGCGCCAACTCATGCTCTCCGAGCGCGAAGGTCTTCCGGGCGACGACGAAATCGAGAGCGCGCTCACTGCCTATCAGCAATTGTTCGGCGGTGACGCGCATACCCGGCGCTTGCGCGCTCAGCGCGAGGAAGCGTTGGGCTGGATGGAAAAGCTTGCGCCATTCCGGCCGCTGCTGGTCGGAGGTGTCGCGGCGGGATGGGCGACGGCACACAGCGACATTCGGCTGGAGCTTGTCGCGGCCGATGAGAAGGCCGTCGCACTCGCATTGCTCAACTTAAGCGTGTCGTACCGGACGCTCCACGAGAACCGCGAAGGCGTCGCGGACCTGTGGTTCGAGGTCGCGACCGGCGGCGTGCGCTTGACGATCAGAAGTCTCGAGGCGGCGCGCCAACAGCCGAGGCGCGATCGCCACGGCAATGTCGCGGTGCGCTACGACGCCGCGCAGTTGGCGGCGGTACTCGAGGCGACCACTTGAACATGCCGACAACAGCGGCTCGGTTGCCGCCTCAATTGCCAACTCAGTTGCCAAACTTTAGTTGTCAGCCGACCAGACGATTCACGGCAGGCAAAAGCATCCAACGACCGGCTCTCAAGATGCCCGCAGCCATCTCGCCGCCGCCAGCGCGTAGTAGGTCAGAATAGCATCCGCGCCGGCGCGTTTCATCCCCGTCAGCGTTTCCAGCACGCATGCGCGCTCGTCGAGCCAGCCCGCCTGCGCCGCCGCCTTTAGCATCGCGTACTCCCCGGACACTTGATACACCGCCGTCGGCAGGCCGAACTCATCCTTGACGCGGCGGACGATGTCGAGGTACGGCAAACCCGGTTTCACCATCACCATATCGGCGCCCTCGCGCACGTCGAGATACACCTCCCAGAGAGCTTCGTCGCTGTTGCCGGGATCGATCTGATACGTGTATTTGTTGCCGCCCTGCAAGCTTGCCGCTGACCCCACGGCATCGCGAAACGGGGCGTAAAACGACGATGCGTACTTCGCTGAGTACGCAAGTATTCGGGTGAGCTTAAAGTCGGAGGCGTCGAGCGCCTCGCGCAACGCACCGATGCGCCCATCCATCATGTCCGACGGGGCGACCATGTCGACCCCAGCCTCGGCATGACAGAGAGCTTGCTTGATCAGCACCGAGACGGTTTCATCGTTCATGACGTAACCGGCATCGTCGGTCAACCCATCCTGGCCGCTGCTGGTGTACGGATCAAGCGCGATATCGGTGATGACGCCCAACTCGGGAAAGCGTGTTTTCAACTCGCGCACCGTTCGTGGCACCAACCCGTCGGGATGCCACGCGGCGGCAGCGTCGGGGCTTCGAACATCAGCGGCCACGGCGGGAAATAAGGCAATCGCAGGCACCCCGAGGGTTAAACATTGCTCCGCATCAGCGAGCACGAGGTCGATGCTCTTGCGCGCGATACCGGGTAGCGACGGCACGGGTTCTTCGTGCCGCGTGCCTTCCGCGACAAACACCGGATAGATGAAATCATCGGCCGCCAAGCGCGTCTCGCGCATCATCCGGCGCGAGAAGTCATCACGCCGCATCCGGCGCGGACGTTTATGCGGGAACTTGCCGGTGAACGCGAAACCCATGGCGGCTTCAATCCGAGTGCGACATCCTCATCGTAGCGGTCACCCGCCGGCGAAGCAAATCGCGATGCTGCATTTGCGGAACTCCGATAAAACCTGTTGGTCAGACCTACAGACGGTGAACGTCTCCCGCTTCCCTCCCTGAGGCGGGGCCCGCTGCCGGCGTCAGCTGGTGGCGGGTGTTTTGAGGCCCCGGGTCACTCCCCTTGATCCCGGGGCCTTTTCTTGGGTGCCGACAAAAGTGACCGACCAAAGTG
>Ga0136617_10005699_pt1 | contig 11154 bp, 12 predicted proteins | sample AntDrymUQ3222106_2_FD_129672 | JGI IMG/M metagenome (GOLD analysis project Ga0136617, IMG submission 129672) | Polar desert sand microbial communities from Dry Valleys, Antarctica - metaG UQ322 (21.06) | ecosystem: Environmental > Terrestrial > Soil > Desert | place: Antarctica: Dry Valley...
GCCAGCGCGTGGTAGATGGCGACCTCGACGTCTGCCGGGAATTCGCGATACAGGCGTGCCATCGTGTCGGCATAGGCCTGGAGCCGGAGGGCATTGGACGATCCTGCGGGGTTGCGGTAGAGGGCGGTGGCGGCCTCGATGAAGCCCTGCTCGCGCGGGCTGGGGGCTGGCTGGGATGGGGCGCGTCGTGCCGCTTCGGCGCCGCGCGCGAGGGCGGCTCCGGATGGCCCTCCGGCGAAAGGGTTGCCCCACGCGTTTAACGCAACACCCCAATGGGCCATCGAGCACTGGGGGTCGGCCTCGAGTACCGCGCCGAAGGCGCGGTCGCCCTCGGCCCACCAGAACGAGTGGAGCACGGCCATCGCGTGCTCGAAGCGGCGACGAGCCTCGGTCGTGCATGAAACGGGAAAGCTGACCCGACCGAGCTGTCCGACCCCGTGCGGGTGCGCATCCGGCCGCTGAGCCGCCGCTCTCGAGCCGGCGAGGAGAGATGCCGTGGTGATCGCTAAAGTCGCCAGCTTCATATGCCACTCCAACCAACCGAAAAAAGAAACACGAAAGCACGAAAGAGAATGTAACGATCCACCTTATATCCGGGGTGTGCCAGGGGCTGCACCAGCAAGCCGTCCGACTGCATTCGTATCAACGCCTTCGACTTCCGCGCAGGTTATTCCGTGCCACCCCACTCACCGTGTCAGATTTCAGTCATGTCACTTCCAGAACACTTGAGTGGATCCCCGCCACGACGGATACTCCAAAGTCTCCTGCAAGGGGCGGCATGCTTTCACCGACTCGTCATGGCCGGGCGCTCGATCTTTGTCGTATCGCGCTGCTGCTCACTACCGCCGCCTGTGGTTCGGGCGCGCCGGCGGCGCCGGTCTCCGCGCCGGTGCCGGCTCTGGCACCGGCAAACTCGCCGCCGGCGCGCCGGTCCCAACCCAAGCCGCGGGTGCAGCCCAAGGCGTTCACCCCGCACGCGCGGAAATCGATACCCCTCCGGGCGGATAGCGCGGTCCTCGAGCAGGCTGTAACGAACGAGCATGCGCACTGGCCACTGGCGCTGGCGCTGGCGCGGCGGAGCGGTAATCCCGATGTCGCGCCGCAGGCCGCGGCGGCCCTGGTGTACGAGGCGGAACGGCTTCGGCTAAGTCCGAGTCTGCTCGGGGCGGTGTTACTCATCGAGAACACGCCGCTCGACCCGGCCGCGGTCAGCAGCCAGGGCGCCATCGGGCTGATGCAGGTGATGCCGGTGCATCGAGGCAGCTACGGCTGCTCGCCTGACCTGGTGAATGTCGAGACCAACATCTGTCATGGCGCCAGCATCCTGAAACACATGGTGCGCCGCACCAAGTCGGTGCCGCTTGCTCTCAAGCGTTACAACGGGTGTGTGCGAGGACGAAATACTCCTCGTTGCCACCGGTACCCGGGGCGGGTGCTTCGTACGGCGTCGCGGCTTCGCCGGGAGATCTTGCTGATCGCCGCAGACTCCAGCCTCGGCTATCAAGAGGCGCTGGCCTCGACCCCACGAAAGGGGAGCGGCCCACGGCGCCCGCAGTTGGTGATGGGGACGGACTCAGTCGGCACCGAGAGCGCACCGTCACCGATCTCGTGCGCCTCGTTCCTGGGGTGCCTGAAACAACGGTGGACCCTAAAGTACTAGCTGAAGTGCATCGCGCAACCGTTTGTGCACTATCAACTTGCGATGCTCTTGTCGTGACGAAGGATCGGCGGACCGATTGTTACCCAACCGTGGCGCTCGTAGACTGGGATGGGGAGTATTATTGGTACTCGGAACCCAACCCAGGAGATCCCATGAACGTCACTGCCCCCGCGTCCACCACCGCCGTTGCCGAGGAGCTTGTTGCCCTCTGCCGGGCCGGCCGGAATCTGGATGCCATCAACAGGCTTTACTCCCCCAAGATCGTGAGCATCGAGTCGGTCGGCAGTGAGGACATGCCGGCGGAGATGAGCGGGGTGGAGGCCATCCGCGCAAAAAACGATTGGTGGACAGAAAACAACGAGGTTCACTCGGCCGAGGTGAACGGCCCGTTCGTGGGCGAGGATCAGTTTGCGGTTCAGTACACCTTCGAGACGACGTTCAAGCCGACGGGGCAGCGCGCGCAGATGACCGAGATGGCGCTCTATACCGTAAAGGATGGCAAGATCGTTCGGGAGCACTTCTTCTACAACACTGCGGACGCCTGAAGCGCCCGCTCGGCGACCCTACTTGGTCAGGATAACGCGGGTGGTAGTGCCAGCGGATGTTTCTTCGCCGGTAAGCCGGTCGCGGTCGGCGGTGAATGGCAGGTCCGGTAAGAACGTGTCGCCTGGCTGATCGAACGTGACGATGCTTCCCGCCAGCATCCAGGTACCGACCAGGTCTACATCCACATCCCCTCCCTCTTCGTCGAGGCCCGGGGCCAGGAGCCGCCCTTCGGTAGTGCCGTCCGCATTGAGCGTCAATGTGAGAGTGGCGCCGAGGTTCAGAAAGTCTGAGGTGGTGCATCGGGTACCGCTATTGTACGGTCCCGGCGGCTCCCGCGCGAGAGACAGGCTCACTCGGAGCTCAGCACCACCGGGTCTTCGGCTACCGGTCTCAGATGGGGGTGGCGGGCCAGGAGGCGCTGGCAGGTGTTCCAGCGGAGGATCGCCTCGTCGTGCCCGGTAGGCCGCTGGGATTCCGCCCGCTCGTACCAGCTCATCGCCTCTTTGAGCCAGTGGTATGCCATCTCCCCCGATCTGGGTCCGCCGGATCGCAGCTGCGCCTTGGCGCACCGCTCACAGATGATCCCCCCGTAGTAGGCGCGCTGGTACTCGTCGTGCAGCCGAGGCACTACCTCGCGTGCTCGGCGGACCCCCTCGACCGGCGCCTCACCGAACTGGTCGGTGATGGCCAGGAGGAGCGTCACCAATGCCTGTTGGTTGTCGGGATCCACGGTCAGCACATCGAGACAGATACTCTCGGCCGATGACGGGTCGTTAATAAGACGGTATCGCTCCGCCTTCTGGAGCGCCGGCGGAATGCTTTGTTTGGAGATGGGTTTGAGGTCAGGCATGGTCGAGGTCGAGCCTCTTACGCTGTCAGTGGACCTAATCTCTGTCCCTTCTGCTGAAGATCTTAACCAGTTTCCCCAGCGGATCGAAGAACTCGTCCACCACCCGCTCCTTGAGCGGGATGATCGCGTTGTCCGTAATCGTGATATGCTCGGGGCACGCACTGGTGCAGCACTTGGTGATGTTGCAGTAGCCGATCCCGTGGGCCCGGCGTAGCTCCTCGACCCGATTCTCGACATCGAGGGGATGCATCTCGAGGGCGGCCACATGCACCAGGAACCGCGGGCCGATGAACTGCTCCTGCAGGCCATGATCACGCCACACGTGACAGACGTCCTGGCACAGGAAACATTCGATGCACTTGCGGAACTCCTGCACCCGGTCCACGTCGGACTGCGCCATTCGCCAGGTGCCGTCCGCGGCATCCGGCGCCCGAGGCTGAAAGCGCTTGATCTGCTTCTTGACGGTGAAGTTCCAGGAGACGTCGGTGACCAGGTCCTTGATCGGAGGAAAGGCCCGCATGGGCTCCACCGTGACCGGCTTGTCCAGCGGAAGCTCGCTTAGCCGGGTCATGCACATGAGCTTCGGCGCCCCGTTCACTTCCGCCGAGCAGGAGCCGCACTTGCCGGCCTTGCAGTTCCAGCGCACCGCGAGGTCGTTTGCGTGCTCGGCCTGGATCTGGTGGATCGCGTCGAGGACGACCATCCCCGGGGAGACGCTGGTGGTGTAATCGACGAGCGACCCGCGCTGGCGGTCGCCGCGCCAGATGCGAAACGTCGCCTGCCCGGCAGGCTCCGGCCGGGTGTGCGGCGGCTCTTTTTCGTCGACGGCACCGGTTTCTTCCAGGTCGGGTTTGAAGACTTCCGTCGTCATAGTTATCCCGTTGTCATCGGAAGCGCGGTGTCAGGATGACACCCAGGACGCTCACTTCTGCTCCTCTATGATTCTGCGGAGCCCGGCGGGCATCTCGGCAATTGGCTCGCGGGTAAGACGCATCTCCCCCTCCTCCCCCTTTCGGATGACGATGTTGAATTTCCCCGCTTCAGGGTCCTTCTCCGGAAAGTCGTCCCGAAAGTGTCCGCCCCGACTCTCTCTGCGCTCGATCGCTGCCCGGGTGATCGCCTCGGAGACGGTGAGCAGGTTGGGAAGATCGAGGGCGGTGTGCCACCCGGGATTGTACTCCCGGTTGCCCCCGACACCGGCGCCCGTCGCTTGCTCCTTGAGGCGTTCGATCCTCTCGAGCGCCCGCTTCATCTCGGCCTCCGTTCGCACGATTCCCACGAGATCCTGCATCATCGTCTGTAGCTCCTGCTGCACCTGGTAGGGACCGTGGCCGCTGGAACCCGGTCCCCGGTCGAATGGCTCGAGGGCCTGCCGGGCGGTCTCCTCAACCTGGCCGTCGTCGATGGAGGCGGCGCTGTGCTCCTGAGCAAACGCCGCCGCGAACTCGCCGGCCCGCTTGCCGAACACCAGGAGATCCGACAGGGAATTCCCCCCCAGGCGGTTGGCCCCGTGCAGTCCTGCCGCGCACTCTCCGGCGGCGAACAGCCCGGCCAGGGTCGAGCTTTGGGTATCGCCGTCGACCCGGATACCCCCCATGACGTAGTGGGTGGTCGGCCCGACTTCCATTGGCGTCGTGGTGATGTCGATGTCGGCCAGCTGCTTGAACTGGTGATACATGCTCGGGAGCTTCTTGATGATGTGCTTCCGGGCGTCGGGTAGCCTCTGCCGGATCCAGGAGATGTCGAGGAAGACCCCGCCGTGGGGGCTGCCCCGCCCATCGCGCACCTCACGCAGGATGGAGCGGGCAACATGGTCCCGGGTCAAAAGCTCAGGAGGCCGCCGGGCGCTCTTGTCACCTTGGGTGTACCGCCAGCCTTCCTCCTCGCTGTCGGCGGTCTGGCTCCGGTAGTTCTCCGGGATGTCGTCGAACATGAAGCGCTTGCCGTGACGATTCACCAGAATCCCGCCTTCTCCCCGTACGCCCTCGGTGACCAGGATGCCCCGCACGCTGAGAGGCCAGATCATCCCGGTGGGATGAAACTGTACGAACTCCATGTCCTGGAGCGCGGCCCCGGCCTCGTAGGCCAGTGCGTGCCCGTCGCCGGTATACTCCCAGCTGTTGCTGGTGATCGAGTAGGCCCGGCCGATACCCCCGGTCGCGAGCACGATGGCCCGACATCGAAACAGCCGGAACCGTCCGCGTTCCCGATCATACGCCAGCGCGCCCGCTAGCCGGCCTCCGTCGGTAAACAGCCGGAGCACGGTGCACTCCATGTGCACGTCGATGCCCTGGTGAATGCTGTGGTCCTGGAGCGTTCGGATCATCTCCAGTCCGGTCCGGTCGCCCACATGTGCGAGGCGGGGGTACTTGTGGCCGCCGAAGTTCCGCTGGAGGATGCGCCCGTCCCCGGTGCGGTCGAACAGCGCGCCCCAGGCCTCCAGCTCCCTGACCCGGTCCGGCGCCTCCCTCGAGTGCAGCTCGGCCATGCGCCAGTTGTTCAAGTACTGTCCGCCGCGCATGGTGTCGGCAAAGTGCACCTGCCAGCTGTCGCGATCGTCCACGTTGGCCAGGGCCGCGGCAACCCCGCCCTCGGCCATCACGGTGTGGGCCTTGCCGAGCAGCGACTTGCAAACCAGGCCCACGGACGCCCCCGAGGCCGACGCGGCGATGGCCGCTCGCAATCCGGCCCCGCCGGCCCCGATGACCAGGACATCGTGCTCGAAGGTCTGGTAGTCAGTCATGGTTCGATAGTTGAGAGTCTAGGGTCTGGAGTCTAGGGTCTAACATCGAGAGTAGACCCTTGACCCTTGACCCTAGACCCTAGACCCTGTACCTGACTCCTCACAAAATCCTCCAATCACTCCACACACCCATCGAGCAGAGCCGCACGTACAGGTCGGCCAACGCCACCGAAAACAGGCTGGTCCATGCCCAGCGCATGTGGGCCCGGTTGAGGCAGCTCGAGCAATCGTAGGCTCGCTTGCGTATCGGAGAGCCGGACAGCCGGTCCAAGTAGCCACCGACCACGTGGCGCATGGAGTGGCAACCCAAAGTGTAACCGCCGAGCAGCGTCACGTTCGCCGCGAGCACCAGTGTCCCCACGCCGATGCCGAATGATCGCCGGCCGGTGACCGGATCGGTGAACCACAGCGCCTGGAAAACGTCGTAGAGCAGCACCGCGAGGAAGAGCAGGGCGATATACAAGAAGTAGCGGTGGATGTTCTGCACGATGAGCGGAAACGAGGCCTCCCCGCGATATCGCTTCCGGGGCTCCCCTACCGAGCAGGCGGGCGGGTCGGCCCAGAACGCCTTGTAATAGGCACCCCGGTAGTAGTAGCAAGTGACCCGGAAGAGTCCGGGGAAGGGCAGGATCAGGAGGGCCGGGGAGAACGCCAGCCACGCCGGCCACCACGGGGGTTTTGGCCCGAACCAGGCGTGGGGGGAACTTCCGAACAGCTCGGGGGAGTAGAACGGAGAGAGGTAGGGGCCGTGGGCATAGTGCTCGCCCTGGAAAGCGGCCCAGGTAGCATACATGATGAACGACGAGAGGAGGAGCGCGACCACGGCAGGCTGCACCCACCAACGGTCCGAGCGCATTGTTTCGCCGAAGCGGCGGCGGACTACGGGTAGCTCTGCATGCGCCATCGCGGATACTCTCTCAATCACGAAAGCACGAAAGGAGGAAAAAGAAAGAAAACACGAACGAACGATACGGCAATGGTAAAATTCATGGCTTCCGGACCGGTGGGTAACCCTTCATCATACAGAGAATGAACCAGTATCTCGTACGCCCGGACAAAAAGTTGGATCTTGACGACTTCGACCCCGACGACACCAGCCTGCTCCCCGGGGGGAAGGCGGAGGCGAAGGTGCAGCTCCCCGCCATCGTGGAGCGTCTGGCCGAAATACAGGAGCTGCTGTTTGCCGGGCGCGAGCACAAGCTGCTCATCGTGCTTCAGGGAATGGACACGTCGGGCAAGGACGGAACCATCCGGCATGTCATGCGAGGCTTCAACCCCCAGGGCACCCGGGTAGTCTCCTTCCGAAAGCCGTCCGAGGAGGAGCTGGATCACGACTTCTTGTGGCGGGTCCACGGCAAGGTGCCGGCCAGGGGCGAGACGGTCGTGTTCAACCGGAGTCATTACGAGGATGTATTGGTGGTCCGGGTTCACGATCTCGTGCCGAAGGCGGTTTGGCGGAAGCGCTACGACCAGATCAACGCCTTCGAGCGGATGCTCCACGAGAACGGGACGGTCATCCTGAAATTCTTTCTCCACATCAGCCTGGAAGAGCAACGGAGCAGGCTGCAGGCACGGGTCGACGATCCGAAAAAGTGCTGGAAGTTTCAGCACGGCGACCTGGAGGAGCGGAAGTTCTGGAAGGACTACATGCGGGCTTATGCGGATGCGCTCTCGAAGACCTCCACCGACTGGGCGCCGTGGTACGTCGTCCCCGCAAACCAGAAGTGGTACCGGAACTATCTGGTCGGCTCCATTGTGGCGGAAACGCTGGACCAGCTGCACCTCCAGTACCCGAAGTGCGACCTGTCCAACGTCATGGTGGAGTGACCGACCTACTTCAGTGTTCCCACCTTGGTCTCGTACACTGCGCTCAGCCGCCGCAACTGCTCCACCTGACGGGCCACCAGCCGCTCGAGCTCGACTCCGCTGGCGCTGGCGAGCGCGGTCGAGCCCCGCACCACCGAGTCGGCGAGTGCCTCGTATGCAGGATCGCTGTGCATGCCCAGCCGGGCCATGTCCCCGTTCATGGCGTCCACGACATTTTTTATCTCGGCCTGATATCGCGACCCGGCACTCCGCATCATACGCGGACTCTGTGCCAGTGAATCGAGGTGGGCCCTCACTCCGGGTAGCATCGCCATGGCCTCGAGCTTCATGCCCGCGCGGGAGTCTGATGCGGACGGCCTCGCGGTGGAATCGGCCGTTGCCGCGGGCCGCTCCGCTCCACCGCCGCAGGAAGCAAGTCCAAGGAACAACATGAAGGTTTCAAGACGTGAGTGGCTCATCATCAGGCGTCCTCGGTGAGTTGTCGACAACGGTGATCCGATCTGGATGGCGGTCTATGGGACCGCTCCTCCTGCTGTCGCTTCAGGCGAACTCCTGCGCTCCGCGACGGGCGGTGGAAACGTTTCTGCTGCGCGATCATTTCGCGCTCACCCAGGATTTACCCTATGGCAGCGGGGTCCGGCAGCGCCTCGACGTGTACCAGCCCCGCCGCGCGCCGGGGGTCGCTCCGGTCATCGTCTTCCTCTACGGCGGCCGATGGCAACATGGCTCGAAGGAAGAGTACCGGTTGATCGGTGATGCCATCACCCGCCGGGGCGTGGTGGCGGTGGTCCCGGATTACCGGCTGTATCCACAGGTGCACTTTCCTGCCTGGGTTGACGACGCTGCCCGTGCAGTGCGATGGGTCCAGGACAATATAGAAGAGTACGGTGGCGACCCGGGGCGGATCGTTGTGGTGGGGCATAGCGCGGGTGGTCACACCGTGGCTCTGCTCGCGCTGAACCCAGACCATCTGCGCCAGGCCGGAGTGCCGGATGGGACCATACGGGGCTTCGTCAGTCTGGCCGGTCCCGTGGCAACGGTTTGGACCGACCCCGACGTGCAGGCACTCATGGGACCGCGCGAGGGATGGCTGGCGACGTATCCCTTGGAGCAGGTCACCGGGTCGGGACCTCCGCTCCTCCTGTTGCATGGCGGCAGGGATAAGACGGTCTCTCCCGAGAACGGCGTCCGGCTCGCGGCCCGGATTCGAGAGCGTGGAGGCTGTGCCCGCGCCATCACCTACAAGGGCCTGGACCACGTGGGCATCGTGGTAGCACTGGCATTGGATCGGCTCAACATCGCACCGATTCTCGAAGCCGTGCTCAGGTTCGCGAGAAGTCCGGCCTCGTACGCCTGCGGCCGGGCCTCGTTCTAACGCACTACGGTCACCGCTGCATGATGAACTTCCCCTCACTGCCGTAGCGTCCGCGGATGTCCTGGAAGACCAAGATGTAGCCGTCGGCGGCGAAGAACCGGTAGTCGTTCCGGATGACAGTGTCGCCCGCAATACTGTTCAGAATCTTCACGAAGCGGCAGACGTGCGGTGGCAGCGGGGGAGGGGTCTGCGAAAGCGCCAGGGGTGGTCCGGGAAAGGCGAACAGGGCGACCATCACCAGGGAGCGCACGGTCACAGGCCCGAATTGAATGTCAGTTGCTTTCGGTGTGGTTCTGCAAGTCCAACTCGCCGTGGAGTTCTTTAGCGGTGTCAGGATCGATGCCGTGGGTGATGGATACACCCAGCCTGTTGGTCAGAAACTCTTCGAACGACACCCATTCGCCGTCTACCTGAATCTTTCTGCTCCAGGCACTCACCGTGATGAGCTTCTCGAGATCCCTGGGTTGCTCGGCTTCCAGAAGGATTTGGGAAAGGCTGGCGATGACTTTCCTGGCGGAGAGCCGGACTTCCATCTGGTCCATGACGATGCCGGCGAACTCTTCCAGCATCTTCTGGCTCTCGGCGTCGAACTCTCTGGGGATGAAGTCAATGATGTTGATCGTTCCCAGCCGGAACCCGTCGTGGGTGATCAAGGGTGCGGCGGCATAGAACCGTACCCCGAGCTCTCCGGCAACTAGCGGGTTCGCGAGTGTCCGCGGATCTTCCAAAGCGTTCTTTACGATGTAGGCACCCTCGCTGAGGATGACCGAGGCGCAAAGTCCCGGGGAGCGAGGAATCTCCGCGGCCTCGAGGCCGTGTCTAGACTTGAACCAGATCCGGTCCTCGTCGACCAGAGAGACCAGCGCCACCGGCACATCGAAGTAGCGTGCCGCGAGCGCGGTGACCCGGTCGAAGGCGCCGTCGGGCGGCGTGTCGAGGATGTCATAGCTATATAGGGCAGCCAGGCGGTCCGTTTCCCGGCGGCTATCGGCGTCTTTCATCAGGGCCTCGTCTTCTCCAGGCGGCGTGAATGCGTTGTCTTTGCTCAGGTTAATACTAGCGACAGAACTCGCAAGTCACCGGAGGACGACGACTGCCCATACCGCCCGGTGATCACTGGTGCCCCGCACGTCCAGCACAGTGCCGGCCGGCGCACCGTGATCATCCAATCACTGCGCCGCTACTGGGGGGTACCGGCGGCTACGAACACAGGAAGCCCATGAACTCTATAACCAGAGGGGACAATGTTCGCGCTTCTGCTGCTGCTTCAGGCCCCTGGCCCAGGTTCCGTCCTGGCCGAGAGCACTCTCGTCCTGAGTGGGGGTACGTACCTCGACGTCCGCGCGGGCTCGCTGCGACCGAACGGCGCGATCCTCGTGCGGGCCGGGAAGATCGTCGCATTGAAGGCGCCCAGTAGTGGCTGGCGTCCACCGGCAGACGCCCGGGTGCTCGAGCTCGACGGACGCACCATTCTACCGGGCCTGGTCGACGGCCACGTGCATCTGACCCTCGCCGGCGAGCCCGCAAAGAACGCGGCGGCCACCCTGCGGGCAGGTTTTACCACCGTCATTGATCTCGGGTCCGTGGGCGGCGCGGGCGCCCGGCTGCGCGATGCGATTGTCGCAGGGCGCGTGATCGGGCCTCGGGTGATTCCCGCGGGTTCGTGGATCGGCACGAAAGGTGGGGTATGCGAGTTCGGAGGGGCCACCGTTGGCAGCGAGGAGGAGGCCCGCACCCGGGCGCGCGCCGATCTGCAGGCGGGCGCCGAGCTACTCAAGGTCTGTCTTACCGGCTGGGCGGCGGAGGCGATCGCCTTTCCCGACTCGGTCGAGCTCAACGCCGGTCTCCTTGCAGCCGTGCTGAAGGTTGGGGGCGCCGCCCGCCGGCCGGTCTATGCCCACGCGATTGGACGGGCGGGCGCATTGCTCGCCGCGGCCGGAGGCGCCCGGGCGCTGGCTCATACTCCGATCGTCGACTCCGCCTCTGCGGTTCACCTGAAGGACGCAGGCATTTACGTCATCTCGACCCTCGCAACGCTGACCGCGGGCAAGGCCGGAGATGAGGTGCGGCGTTCGTTCAGACTGCTGCGTGCGGCCGGTGTGCCACTCGTGCTCGGCACCGACGCGGGCGTGCTGGCTCATGGTACCAACGCA
>Ga0136617_10005700_pt1 | contig 11153 bp, 11 predicted proteins | sample AntDrymUQ3222106_2_FD_129672 | JGI IMG/M metagenome (GOLD analysis project Ga0136617, IMG submission 129672) | Polar desert sand microbial communities from Dry Valleys, Antarctica - metaG UQ322 (21.06) | ecosystem: Environmental > Terrestrial > Soil > Desert | place: Antarctica: Dry Valley...
AAATAGTTACAATTTGCCGCTTATGTCTAATTTACAGTTCTTTAGTCTGTCTCAAAAAGGGTCGTTTCTGAGACCCAAACTAGCATACGCTATTCGCTACAGCTTTCGTTTCTAATTCTTGTTGGCTGTTGCCTCGATGGACGCCTATAAATTAGCCTCGGAAATAAGGTTATGTTTGTCTCCCTGAATTATGGCTTAAATGTTTGTTTTTTCTAAATTTTCGACTTTCTTATTTTTGAGTTTTTCTATAACTAACTTTTTGCTTTGCCTTCCACTAGGGATACCCTAAATTAAAAGTTCTTTGTTTTTTTTCGTTTCTCTTTTAAATTCTCTTTTCCTTTTCTAAATCTGTGATTAAAGAATCAATTTCATTGATTGCCGCCTTCACTGTTTTTGATAATCCAAGTTTTTCAATATCGTTACGAACATAATTTAAATCATCACAAAGATATTTGATTGATTGATTGTTTTCTTCTTTGTGGTTGATTGGCTTTGCTACTAATTTTCGTAACTCGGATATATCACCGCCTGTGAATTTGTAAAAAAATTCAACTATTCTTTCTTGTATTACCTCTTCCGGGCTTTCCAGATTGCCAAACGTTAGCAGCATCAAAGCTAGAACTTTTTTACGTAAAGTAAAATTTGAATTTGTTGTTTCCTGTTCTGCTTCTATCAGTAGATCATCAGACTCTTGAAGTTGTGATTGAGTTTCAATTGTCGAATCTTCCTGTACTAACCCTTCTAAACTATCTAAGGTAATTAGGCGATGATACTCGTAGTAGAGATTTGAACAAAGGTTCTCTAATTTTCTGTTACCCCCGAAAGCAGTAGTGATTGCATTATTATTTTGGGTAATTACCTTATATGGAATTTCCAATTGCTCTTTCATAAAAAGAAGCGTATTCCGTCGGTCGGAATGACTTTTTATATTATTCTTCTTCATGGTCGCAGACAAAAAATCGTAAATTGCATCAGCCTTACTTTTTAAGTCTCCGCACATCTCGATTCGATCAGCAACGTGATACCACTCAGGATTTTCCATTGTCGTTCCGAAGACTTTTAATGTTTCAATAATCTTTTGATGAAGTAAATTATTAAGCACAGATAATGCAAGTCGCAGACTTTGGTCTTTCCCAAATCTCCTTTTAATGATGATATGTAAAGCATTGATTAGAAAAACTTGCTGCCGTAAAACAGACAAATTTTCGCGCCTGTTTGAAACTGCATCGCCTTGCCGATAAGGTTGTAAGCCGGGATTGATGAACTCAAATTGGCTTCTAAGTAATAGAGGATTATCTTTTAGCTGATAGACTATTTCGACTTGTCTATCCAGGTATGAAAAAAAAGTCATAGGGTTGTTCCAAGCCCCGTGATTGACATCTGACCAATATGTTTTGGTCATAATTTCAAGTAGCTGAATGCGAAATTCATCAGTCAAATAAGAATTTAGCCTTTCAAGCCAAAGCGGTTTCGGTTCCTGATTTTCGCTTGATCCTTGCTGTGTATCCACTGAGTTTGTTTTTTTATCGTTCCCCACAACTTTTTCTCTCATACATGTCTAAATTTTCATTCGTAAAATTGCATATAAGTTTTTCGGAACCAGAAATAAGTTACCGCCTTGGATTGTCTCATTAAAGGGCTTTTATGACACATTTCATTGTTTCATAAAATCAAAATTCTAGAACTTATTTTTTAAAATCCTAGATATTAGAGTTTGATAGTTAGAATAACTAAATCCACTGTCATAAACTTAAAATATTTTGATAATTTCCGCATTGGCACGGTTGAAGATTGACCAAGCACTGAGGATTGAACATTTACCGCCATACTCGCCTGAACTGAATCCGGTCGAGCGATTGTTCAGGCGAGTTGCCTCAGGAATTGAAGAATCGCGTGTTTGAGAGTTTGGAGGCGGTTGACGAAGCCGTCATAAAAGCCGTTGAGCCGTTTATGAAAGACGGCTCGCGGGTGAAAAAGTTGACGTTTTATGGTTGGCTCCATACAGCACCAACCTAAATTATTTATGTATAACACCTATGAATGAAATTAATTTGATAATTCGGCGCGGAAACGTCGGCGATGCCGAAACGCTAGCGCCGCTGGCGGTCAGAATTTTCAACGACGCTTTTGCCGACAATCCGCTGAATAAAGCCGAAGATATGCGCGATTACATCGCCGCGGCTTTCAGCCTCGAACAAACCAGGCGCGAACTCGCCGACGAGGAATTGATATTTTTCGTCGCGGAAGTGGGCGGTGAGATGATCGGCTACGCGAAACTGCACGAACGTTCAACCGAAAATTGTGTGGCGGACGAAAATCCGATTGAACTTGGCAGGCTTTACGTTTTAAAGGAATTTCAGGGGCGCGGCATCGCCGAAAAATTGATGAACAAATGTTTCGGTGTTGCAAAAAGTAAAAATTATCGAACGATGTGGCTCGGCGTTTGGGAGCATAATTTTCGGGCGCAGAAATTTTATGAAAAGCTCGGCTTCGTCCGAGTTGGCGAACATATTTTCCAACTCGGAAGCGATGCGCAAACCGATTGGGTGATGGAAAGAAAATTGTAAACGGGAAAACTAAGGCTTCATTCTATTTGAAACGAAGCCTTTTTATTGAAACAAATTTAAGTAAAAACTTAATTCACTTAACGAACATATGCATTCGGGATTGGTAAATCGGTTGCCGCGCCGAACGCCACGCCGGTAAAACCAGCCTGGCTTTGCAGCATATACCAGGTTCCTGAGCGAAACACCGCCACATCCGCTTTGCCGTCACCGTCGTAATCTGCCGCGACGGGCAAATCATTCGCTTGTCCGAAAGCAATTCCGGTAAATCCAAGCTGTGAACGCAGCAAATACCACGTGCCATCGCGGAACACCGCCACGTCCGCTTTGTTATCGCCGTCGTAATCCGCCGCCACCGGAATATCGGTCGCCGCGCCGAACGCAATGCCGGTAAATCCGAGACTGCTTCTCTGGATATACCAGGTGCCGGCACGAAATACGGCAACATCAGCTTTATTGTCGCCGTCGTAATCAGCCGCAACCGGTTTATCGCCCGTTTGTCCGAAAGCTACGCCGGTAAAGCCAAGTTGCGATTGCTGTATATACCAGGTGCCGGTTGACGGACGGAACACCGCAATGTCCGCTTTGCCGTCGCCGTCAAAATCTGCCGGAACGGGAATGTCATCAGACGCGCCGAAAGCAATGCCGGTAAATCCGAGTTGCGAGCGCTGCAGATACCAAGTGCCGTTACGAAAGACGGCGACATCGGTTTTACCGTCGCCATCGTAGTCGGCAGGCACGATTTTATCGGTGTTCGCGCCAAAGGCGACGCCGGTAAATCCGTTTTGCGATTGCTGGAGATACCAGATGCCGCCGGTCGGACGAAACACCGAAACGTCCGCTTTCCCGTCGCCGTCAAAATCAAACAATTTACGGGACGGAGCTGTAGAAGAAGTAATGATGAAATCGCCGGTTGAAATATCAAAGAAGATGTTTCCAACCGCTTCAACCTTAATGCGGGCTTGGCTGGCGTTAACATTCGGAACAGTGATTGTTTCCGAGCCGTCGTTCGGCGTTGATGCCGAAATAACTATCGGGAAATTGATGCCGCCGTCGGTTGACAGCGAAATTTTAACCGTCTGGGCGTTAACCGTCGCATTGTTCGTATTGGCAACGTCCCATGTAACAGTTTGCGAAGAATTGCCCGCCCACGACGCGCCGGAGGTCGGCGCCGTCACTGTGAAAGGTCCGCTTGTGCCATCAATGTTGACAGTCGTTGCACGGCTTCGGATGCCGCCGCCGCTGGCGCGATTGTCACGGACAATAACCTGGAAAATCATCGTACGCGAAATGCTCGGCAGAATCTCGCCGGTCATCCGCCCGCCCGTCGAATTCGGCGGACGATTGTTAGTCGTATTCAAAACGTGTGTTAAGCGCGGAAATGTGCGAGCCGCTTCGGTCGTCGGTAAGAACGGACGGAACAGCGGTCGTTCCTGACCGTCTTCATCGGAATTCGGAATGGTCGCTCCGGGCGCGCCGAGATCGTATTCCTGCCAGTCGTAGCTCAGCGCGTCGCCGTTCGCGTCGCTCGCCGTCACCGATAAATAAAATGGCGTTTGTTTCGGAATCGTAGGTCCCGATTGATCTACTGCTGCTTCCGGTATCGTATTGCCCGTCGAAGTAGACGACGCGCACGCATTACCAGCTCCGTTGACGCTGAAGGAAACGATTTCCTCGATGCTCTTGACGTGGAAAGTGTCAATACTGTGTGCCGCCAGATTTTGACCTGAGCAAATTCCGGCATAACCCATAATCGTCACGCCGCTTCCGGGTTCGTAAGCCGCGCCGCTCGAATTTCCCGCGCAATTGCCGCCGACTCCGTTAAACGTATGGTTGCCGCCGAATTGATGTCCGATTTCGTGGGCGACAAAATCAATAGCGAACGAATCGCCGACGGGAAAGGGAAGTCCGGTGACGCCGCGAGCTTTTCTGTCCGGGTTACACGGACTGCGGAGCGAAGCGATGCCGCCGCCGCCGGTTGAGAAAACGTGCCCGATGTCGTAATTTGCCGTTCCAATAACACTGGTCAGATTTGCCTGGTTTTCGCCAAGCATTGTAGAGCCGCTTTCATTAGTATAAGGATCGGTCGCCGGGTCGGTATAAATAATCGAGTCTTCGTTGCCGATAAGGCGCATCGTGATAGAGACTTCGCGTTCGTAAACGCCGTTGACGCGGTTCATAATCAAAACCATTTGTTCTAAGGCTCTAACTCTAGCTTGCGCGTCGGTATCACCGCTTTGACGGAAAACATTTGTATATTCGCCGGTTGCCGCGAGCGCCAGCCGATACATTCGTAAATTCGCGCCGGAACTGACATTCGGAGAATCGGGAAATAAATCGGGAACGGCGGTCAATCGTTCAACGTCGTTGCGGAAATCGCAGGCGAAACCGCCTCGTCTTTCGGCGTCATTTTTGAAATAACTGATGTAATTGCTCGTGTCGCCGGTCGCATACGGGTCAATTAAAACTGTACCGGAAGTGGAAAGGATTATCGCGTGAAAGCCGGTCGGCATAAAATCGAACCGCGCCGTTGCGCTCGGATCGTCAACGCCCTGGGCGCGAAATGTTCTAATCTGCGGGTGTTTCGCTGCCAGTTCCGACTCGAAAATCGGAGCTTCTTCAACGTGGAAACGGGCGAGCGTGCCGTCAGGCATCGGAATCGTCATTAATAACGGATTAATGCGGGCTGACTCGGTAAATTCCATTGGAGCTTTCAGAAGCGCAGTTTGCAATGCGGCTTTATCAAGGTTAAAAGTTCGGTAGGCGTTCGGGACAATCGGACGCGGCAGCGATCTTTGCTGCAAAGCGGCGTCGTCAATTTCGCGCCACATTCTATCGTTTGAAGTCGGTTTGTCTTGCCCGACGATAAAAAACACACCGAAAGTAAAAATGAAAAGTACCAAAAACACAGACCGCTTCATACACATCTCCTGCTGATTTTAATTGAAATTATTAGATTAATAGCTGCTTTGCGGTAGCAAAAACAAACCTTTACCAAAAGTGAATTAAAAACCGATTCTAAACAATGATTTGGAATTCTTTTATTGATGAAATTTGAACAATATTTGGTTGCTTGCCAATTTGCGAAAAAAGTTTTCTATATAGCGAGCGATGTCGGCAAAAAGAAAAGTAACCGGTTTTCCGCCTTAATTTGTTTGGGAATTGTTTTGGAAAATCGTATCACTATTTTAACCAAAAACTTGTCCAAATAGCAACTAAAATTTCGGCGGGAACGAAAAAAGCCTGTCGAACGGATAGTCGCTGACAGGCAAAACGGTATCAATACAAACTTTCGATTTTTAATTATGATTATTTCAGGACAATCTTACTATTAAAGTTCGGTCGCCGGTGTTTTTCTTTGGCGATAGTAAGCATCGCCGCGCTGTGTAAGTTTCGCTTTTTTCCCGAGCGTGTGAACTACCGCTTCGCGCGTCTTGTCGTTTTCGAGCTTGAAATTGACTATGCCTCTGGCTAGCACATCCGGATCGGAAAAACTAATCGTTAAATAACGGCGTTTTTCACGAAATAATCCCGCCAAACCAGCGCCCGGCAGCGGAATCACGCTGACTGCCGTCGCCGTGCCGGAACGCACCGACCGTGTTCCCGTTTGCACCAATACCATCGCTTCATAGGGAATGGCAAATTTTTCCTTTCCGTCTTTGCCGAAAAAAACAAGTCTTTCATTAGCGTCATCAAACTTGAGCGTGCCTTCCTGTTTTTTTTCAAATCCAAACATTCCGCCTTCGTATTTAGCGGTAAATGAAGTTTGTGCGGTAGTTTGAACGGCTGTCGGCTTCGTAGTTTTCTCCCCCGAATCCTGCTGCGCCGCAACGAGGGAAGCGCAGACAAATAAGTTGAAAGCCAGAAAAAATAGTAACTTCTTCATAATTTTAATTTGAAATTTTTAATTTGAAATTTGAAACGTCAGTTTATAGACGCATTCCGCCGAGCGTGCGTTGCCACGCCAGCGTTTGTTTCAGCACGCCGAGCCGTTGGCGGTCTGAATCCGAACAATCCAGAGATAATTCTTCGATAATTGATTCGAGCAACGGCACGGCGAAAAGACCGGCGTGCGCGACTATTTGCGAGTAGTAATGAATCTGCAAACAATCGCTTTCATCGGCGTGAAACTTTTTTATTTCCCCGGCTTCGATCTTATACACGTCCTGCCCGGCGGGAACGACGCGGCGCGGAACGCCGTGCATGATTTTTTTCTGGTTATCAATCGCGCCGAGCAGCAAAATTCCAATCAGAAAACCTTGCTCGTTCAGGTAATCGGGGCTGAAAGAGGCAAGTTCGGGTTTTGGACTTAGACGCGGTCCAAAGTTCGAATATTCAGGATTGACTAGCATCGAATCGTAGATTACGCCGACGATTTGCGTTTCATCTTCAAGCGGCAATTTAACAAACTGCGCGAAGCCAAAATCTTCGGAACCTGGCGGACTATTCGTGTCGATCGTGTCAATCACGCGGGCGACGTAATCAATATGAGAATTTGATGAAACGATTTTGGCGATAATCATAAAATTATTCTTCTGCAACGGCAATCGCTTCTATCTCCAAAAGCCATTTCGGATTGAGGGTCTGAATAACTACTACCGTTAATGCCGGTTGCGATTTTCCCAAAAACTTTCGGCGAATTTCGCCGTTGCTTATAGCTTGATTGGGATTGGTCAGATAACTTGTAACTTTGACGATGTTCTCAAAACTCATATCGGCGGACTTTAAAATTTCGGAAATATTATTCCAGACGAGTTCACATTGAGCGTCAAAATCAGGCGGAATTTCATCGTTTGTATTTTCGGGGATTTGTCCGCTAATGTATAAGTGTCGAATTTTACCTTTTATTTCGATTGCCTGACTGTAACCTCCGACCGGATTCGGAATGGTATTAGGATTTAAGAAGGTTTTTTTCATTTTAACCCGCGCGTCCAAGTTCAGGAATCAAATACAACAGCCACCACAAAAGAATTTGAATGGCAAAAATTACAATGCTTAAAATGATGCTGTAAAGAGAAGTTCGCCCGCCGCCCAGGTAAGGTTTCCGGTGCGCGACGAGCGCGCCGATGCCGCCCATCACAAACGCGCCCGGACAAAACAAAATTCCCAAATAAGGCACGAGCGAATAAACGACAAAAGCGGAAGCGGTCGCGGAAGCCGAATTTTTATTTTCCTCGAACAAATTTTCTGCTTTCTGCTTATCGGATTTCTCAAATTGAAAAGATTTTCCCTGCAAGCGATAAGAAGCGCGAAGACTGTCGAGCGGCTGATATTCTTCCAGAAGAAGTTTTCCGCAAACGCGGCAGAATTTAGAAAATTCGCGTTCGATTTCCGTGCCGCAAGCCGAACAGATTTGATTGCGGATCGCAGATTGCGAATTGCGGAATTGTCTTTCGCCGTTTGATTTCACTTTTGCCTTTTTACTTTTTATATTTACCTTCTTCTGCCTTTGCTCGCCGCCTTGCGCGAGACGTTAAAGTTAAGTTTTTCACGCATCGCGAAGTCTTGTAAAGCACGCAGGAAAATTTCTCTGTCGTGCATTGTAATAACGGCAATCTGGTCAGCCGTCTCCAAAGCGTAAGGATAACCGAGACCGATCACGCACTCGGCTCGCACAACGTCTAAAACTTCATTCAAAAATCCTTTTTCATAAATCCAACTCGGCACGTCGAGCCGCGCCGGCGCGCCTTCGCCGGTTGTTTGCAGATAGGTAAAACCGACCAGGGGCTTGCCTGTTTCTGCATCGAGAAACGCGCTCAAACCTTTACGTTTTGAAAAGCAGAAACAGGTTCGGTCGCCCCAATTCGTTAAAGTCTGCGAAAAATCTGTGGTCAAAGCGTGAAGAATGTTCGCGTCATAAAGCGTTTGCTGGTTTGAGGTTTGAGCATTGTCGAGCGTATCGAGCAGATTCATCAAATCACGCGCATAACTTCGGTCAACGTAACCGACGATGGGAACTTCGGTTTCGCGTGAAAGTTTGACCAGCCCAACCATTCGTTTGATAAAAGTTTCCTGCAAATCCGTCTGCGGCAGCGAAAACGAAACGAGCAAAGTTCCGTCGAAAAAAGCGACCGGCATTTTTTCTCCGCGCTCGCGCCAGCCTTTTTTCTTGCGCAGAAATTCGCCCGCTTTTTCGACTTCGGCGTGAAATCGCCGTTCGCCGACGCGCGTTTCGGGGTTGATCGGTTCTTCCTGCTGCTGAAGCAAAACTTCGGGCGAGAGAATTTCAAAATACGCGCTTTTCTCGTAACGCTGCGTCGCATCGTGCGGATTTTCAAACCAGCCGATTTGAATCGCGCCGACGGGCAGCGAGACTTCGCGCTCGGAAAACAATTGGCTGCCGTCCGCCGCAAACGTCGTGCGATTCTTTAAAATCTCGTTTGCCCAAACACGCGCCGTTTCGTGATTTGCCCAGCTTTCGACAAAAGAGACGGAAAAGGATTTTAACCGGTCAAGTTCGTCTGATGGAATCGCGCCCGCGTTTTTGTCCGTCAGTCTTTTTTGTATTTCGGAGTAAGGAGTTTGATTAAGTTGTTCCAACTTGTGCAGATATTCCTTCAAATCGCTCGCCTGTGATTGCGAGAAACGCCGGAAATCGTCGCGCTGTTTATCAAGTTCGGTGGTGAGCAATTCGCGGTAAAGCATAGCGGTTAAATCTTATTTTATATCGTGCGGATTTCAAAGACCTAAAACGTAACTGTCACAGAAAAGCGCGTCGAAGAATTATACACTCGACACGCTTTTCTGTGATTTTGAACTTCCATTTTCAACCGCTTAAAATTTCTGTTCATCCGCGCTCGGACCGTAAATCGAAGGAACCGGAATATCGTTCAGCCGCAAATAAACGGAAAGCTGTCCGCGATGATGCACGATGTGATTCATCACGAACGTCCGCACGACGGCGGCTTTCGGCATCGTAAAATAAACCTCCTCGCCGTTGCGCAGCGTCCAGTTTCGCATAAAAGCCGCCGCGTCGGTTTTCTTTAAACTCTCGGTTGCCGCCGCGACGTTTTTATCAAACAGCGCGACCAATTCTTCGGTGTTGGCGGGTTTCGCTTCCTGATAACCTTTCGCAAAATCAAGTTCGTCCTGTTCCAGAGTCGGCACATACCAGCCGAACATTTCCGCCACGTGCGTCGCCAGTGTGTGCATTGACATTGATTTTTCGTGCGGCTTCCAATCGAAAGTTTCCGTCGGAATTCTTTCGAGAACTTTCCGCGTCGTCGCTGCTTCGTGTTGTAATTCACCGATAAATGCTTCATTAATTGCCATGATTTTTGTCTCCTGAAATTTTAGATTTTTTCGCGTGGAAGATTGAACTGCGATATAACGAAACGATTATAATACGGAAGAAAAAGCGTTGCAAGTATGAAACATTAATTTAATAAGCGGTGAATTTTAGTTTTAATAGAAGTGATTAAATGATGTGTAGTCAGTATTTTAATGCTTATCTTAATCACAAAACGAGTTTAGCGTAATAAAAACTTGCTTCGTTCCCCGACGGGAAAACGGGCGAGTGATGATAAATCTCATCAATTTTATACGGCACAGGATTTTTGAACAGCTTGCCGTCAAAAACAAAAGTGTGAAACTCGCCGTTTTCGCCGCAGGCATCAACGCCAGTGGGCAAATCTCGGATAAACTGCTCATCGAAAACGCGCCCGCAAAAATCCTTCGGCAGGTATTCTTCGTTGACGCAAATGACGACCGAACGAAATCCTTCGGCAAGAAATTCGTTGACTAAATCGAGACGGTTTTCATTCCACAGCGGCAACACCGCTTCGATTTGCGCCGCCGCGCAAACCTTCTCTTCCCAATCGCGGTGCGCCTGCAAATCAATGTCGCCGAAAATCGCCGCCTCAACATTTTGTGATTTTAGTTTTACAAGTTCTTCAATAAAGACTTGCTGATAATCCTTCCAAGACGCAATCGGCATAATTAATTCTAAACCTAAACTTTCGGCTTGCGCCCGCATCACTTCGAGCGAAACCGCGTGCGACCGCGACCGTTCGCCCGTTTCGTCAAACATCGTCAAGAGATGCGTAGTTTCATAGCCGCTTTTAATCGCGCGACGTAGTGCCAGACACGAATCTTTGCCGCCGCTCCATGAACAAAATGCTTTCATATTTAATCGCTATCAAAATCGTCATTCGGATATTCAAACTTCTGTTCTATGTATATTTCATTGATAAATTCCTTACGCGGCTGAGTGATGGCGGCAGCGAGAACGACAACAATGTTCAAAATCAAAAGCAAAACAATTAACGCCTCAATCGAAACGACTAAACCAAGTCCGGGAAGCAATAAACTGACACCGCCGCCGCGCAGCCAGCCGACTAAAGCAATAAGCGTAAAAAAAGACAGGACAATCGCAATCAAAATCAAAATTGACGAGATAATGTTCATTTTAACCCTTAAAATTGTCGGCTATCTTACGCGGCTTGTCCGGCGTTTCATAAAATCCATCAAAACAAATTGCGTCAGATTATTCGGATTGGCGAAATACGCTTTGCCTTTGGTCATCTCCGACATTTTTTTGACGAATTCAACCAGATAGTAATCGTCGGCGAGCATGAACGTATTTATCAT
>Ga0136617_10005701_pt1 | contig 11151 bp, 10 predicted proteins | sample AntDrymUQ3222106_2_FD_129672 | JGI IMG/M metagenome (GOLD analysis project Ga0136617, IMG submission 129672) | Polar desert sand microbial communities from Dry Valleys, Antarctica - metaG UQ322 (21.06) | ecosystem: Environmental > Terrestrial > Soil > Desert | place: Antarctica: Dry Valley...
AACATGGGTCCTACCTTCCCGACCAGCGTTGGCACGCCGGTCTTGCTTGAGAACCTTCACTCGATCACCGGGAAGGTACGCCCCTCCCGATCATCCACATCCACAGGTTTCAAGCATTGCTCTCGAAGCCGGTAAGGACTGGGACGGCACCGCGCACGTCGTCGCCCTAGCCCCAGTTTCCGGGCTAGCGTGATCTAGGTCGGTGTTCCCGCTGGTCGTAGGTGTTTTCGATCTTGTTAGATCCTATGACCTAAGTCTGGGGCGCCCATCGGTGCAGGTCGAAGATCTCGGCGAGGCGGTCTTGAGTGGGAGTGGTCTCGGTGAGCATGCGGCGGGCTTTGGGTCGTCCGCCGGTGGAGGGGTAGATCAGGACGGTCTCCTCGATGCCGGCGAGGGTGTCCAGCAGCTCCCGGACGCTGAGCTTGAGGCCGTGCTGGGCGGTGTGGCGGCGCATGAGGTGGGCGATCTGCAGGGCGAGTACGCAGGTGAAGGTGTGGACACGGATGTTGTGGTCGGTCCAGTGGTGCATCGGGGAAAAGGACACCACGTGCGGGTCTTTGAGCTGGCGTTGCGACGTGAGGTCGCACGTGGTGAGTGGTTACGTCGGAGGAGGTTCGGCTGATGTCGAAGGCGTAGCTCGGGTCAGTGCTCTGGACCTGTCCCCGCCCTGACATGCGCCTTGGGTAACCAGGGGGTGTGAAGCTCAGGGGAAGCCCAAGGGTCGCCCGCTCCGTCTGGGGGGCCACAGGTGAGGGGAAGGCTGGACGGGCGAACAGACTTGAACCCTTGTTGATGCCTCGTCAAGAGCTCCCCGGGACGGGTTGTATGCCGGGGTGAAAGGGGTCGGCCGTTGAGAGGTGGCAGGCGGCGATCGGAGACGCAGCACCGGTCGTGTGAGCACCGCCATCCCCGGGGTACAGAGGGCGCCCTATCCCAGCTGGGTCTCAGGCGTGTGGAACACGGGAACCGTGCGCCACGAGGCGCTTTATGACCGTGCGGAGGTGAAAGGACTCCGCCGTCGAGTCGTCGCAGCGACTCTATTGGAGCTGAGGGCAGCCTGATCCGGGAGATGCCGGGGAGGGTGGGAAGCAGCCCTGACAACGACGGGACGTACTGGTACTGCCAGACGGTACGGGTCCGGCAAGCGAGATGAGAAGGTGCACGAATAGAAATCAGTGGTGTAAAGCCCCGTAAGAGTTCCACCGACTCAAATCTGGCGGATATGGGTCGGGGTGTAGCGCGTGGCCTCGCTGGTGTGCGGGGTCAACTCTGTAGCTGGTTGGTTTCGCCGGTGAGGAGACCACGGTGAAGGACTGCGGCGTAGCTGTGGTGATGGCATTGTCAACTTGTTCGGTCTGACGAGCGGTGGAGATCATTCAGTGCGTGGTTGAGGGGGACGGTCGGGTCCTCTCGAGTGGTTCATGCTGCGGTGGTCAGCCCGGTGACTTCGTTCCAGGTACTGAAGCGGTTGGCCATCTCGCGCCGGTATTCCTCGGCGTGGAGCAGGTGGCGACGGGGCCGAAAGTGTGGTGATATTCCGCTCAACGCGGAGAGAAACCGCTGCGCGTGCCCCGCTGAGGTGAAGCGTTTCATCGCGCGTTCGCGCTGCCGGGTTGGTTGGTGAGAGTTCTCCGCCCGGTTGTTCAGATACTTCGATCGGCGGTGCTCCACCCCGGTCATCAGCCGGTGTCGTGCCACGCCGTAGCTGGCCAGCTTGTCAGTGACCAGCACCCGAGGCACATACTCCAGCCCCGTGAGCAGCTTGCGGAAGAACCTGGTGGCGGCCTTGGCGTCACGCCGGGAGGTGACCAGAATGTCCAGGACCTTCCCGTCCTGGTCAACCGCACGCCATAAGTAATGAGTCTTCCCGTTGATCTTTATGAACACCTCGTCAAGGTGCCACTTGTCACCGGGGCGAGGCCGACGACGGCGCAACCCGTTAGCGTAGGCCTGGCCGAACTTCCCGGTTCACTGGCGGATGGTTTCGTGGGAGACCGTGACGCCCCGCGCGAGCATCATCTCCTCGACCTCCCGCAAGCTCAGCGGGAACCGGTAGTACAGCCAGACACAGTGACTGATGATCTCCACCGGAAACCGGAAACCCTTGTACGACGGCGCACCGGTACCCACCAGCCCCCCCTCGACCCACCACCCAGACGATCCGTCGATCATCCCAGTTACCCGGCCGCCGCCCAAGTTGACGATGCCGTCCGCACCACCCCGATCAGAGGCCGGCTACCACGCTTCGTCGCGTAGCGCCGGTAAAGGCCGCGATCTAAAGTTTGCACGCGGTGTCGGAGTGCTTGCCGCGGTCGCTGTAGGGGGCGTCGCGATCTCTCAAGACCCAGGCCGGAACAGAGTGAGTTGCTCAGGATCAAACCTGTCGCCACTTGAAGTCGCAACAGTCACTCCGATACGTAAACTATTCCCGCGAAGAACACTGCACATTATTCAGTTGAGACCCTTGCGCCGTGGACCGACACGGGATTGCTTTTGCGATTCGGGCACGTTCAAGAACCGCAGGAAGGCTCATGAATAAGCCTCTCAGAATCTTTCACACTCACTCACACTTCCGCGCTGCTGCGCGGTGACCGGATTCCGCACCATGCGGCAACACAGGAGATAATACCTATAGCGCCGCACCACATCCACAGCTTGCCTCCGATCTCATTCCAGGCAGCGACACCGAGAATTGGTCCAACGGCAGAACCGAGGCCGAACATTGCATTGGCAAGGCCGAGACTGCGCCCACGCAACTCTGGAGCGACAGCCCGCGCCGGGTACGCCGCCATCGTCGGACCGGCGACAATCTCTCCGAACGACCAAATCATCGTCGCGACAACAAATCCGGCGACGCCCCACAGACCGCCATAGAGGCTAATGCCGACCGCCACGAGCAGCAGCCCAAGCACCGACACGAAACGGTTATCCCACTGCTGAACGACCTTAGTGACCAACAATTCGCAGGTCACAACAACAAAACCATTTAACGCGACCAGAAACCCATACACAGTGTCGTTCATCCCGGCGGCTCGAACGGCCAACGGCAACGTCACCAAATACTGGATGTAAATGAGCGAAAAAGCGAACATTGCGATCAAGAACAGAATGAATCTGCCATCCCGGATAATCGTGAGATAACCGAATCTAGCTGCAGGACGTGAAGACTCACGGCCGACTCCTTCATCGCTCTTTCCTCCATGGTTGTCCGAGGACTTAGGCAGCGCTATCGCGGCGACGATAGCGAAACACAGCGCCGCCGCTGCCTCGCCCCAGAACAGCCAGTCGTAGGAGAGCGCCACGAGCCCCAGTCCGAGCACTGGGGCGCCGGTCGTTCCGAGATTCGTGGCGAGCCGATACATTGCGAAGATCATCACATGCCGGTTGGCGGGTGTCAGTTGGCCGACTAGGCTGGCCGATGCGGGCCGATAAGCCTGACTGACAGTGCCGACTGCAGCGACCAATCCGGACAGCACGATGGCATTTCTGGAGTGGTTACCAAAGTAGAGCAACACCGGGATCAGGCAGGCCGTAATCGCCATTGTGGCGATAACAGTGGCCCGAGCACCAATACGATCGGAGATCCAACCGCCGATCAACAACCCCACGATAGTGCCCATACCGTAGGCGCCAAGCACCGTTCCGGCTTCGGTTTGCGTGAAGCCATGGTCGATAAGGTAGAGCACCAGAAAAATTTGGATAAAACCGCCGAGTCTATTGACAAAAACTCCGGCGAGCACAATCTTGACAATTAGCGAGGACTCTCGCCAGGTGGTACGCACGCCATCGACATGGGACTTCTCATTGTGACCGGCAGCCGATTGCAAGCTCAAACCATCTTTTCTGCGATCGGGCCGGAGCTGAGCCTGACGGCCGCCTCTGCGGCATCGAGCGCGGCGCAGCAGCGCCCTCCGGTCTCGGCGATGGTGATTATCGCCGCAAAGCGGCTCGCCACGTGGCCAACAGGGGGCAACGAGAGTCGCTGACCAGGACTGACCAGGACCACGACTTGGTCGATCTCGGTCGGCAGCAAGGATTCGTCGACCTCTACCTGGCCTGCGACGGTGTCTTGTTCCGGATAGCAAAAACGGATGCCCGCCACCCTCGACCGGTCAGATTGGACACACGGCGGCAGACCGCAGGCGCATGCCGCCGCCACGAGACCGGCATTGACTCCAGTGGCCAATTGACCGAGGTATGGGATGAGATCTCCGCCGAGCCTGGCATTGATCTCGACCACCTTGGGCCCGGTGGAGGTAAGTCGGAGTTCTACATGAGTACAGCCGACGTGAAACCCCACTGCCGCGTGCGCGCCTTCGAGCACCGCCGTCACGGCCGGATTATGCAACAATGGATCGGCCGCATTCACGACATGGCCCAGTTCCTCAAAATAAGGCGGATATCCCAATTGCTTCCGGGCGAGGAATAGCGGTACGACCCGACCGTCAAAACAGACCGAGTCGATGCTGACCTCAGGACCGTCCAGGTACTCCTCGACCAGCACTCCATCCTGGAAGCGCTCCGGCACCTCAACCATCGTCGTTGCCGCAGCTCGGGAGAAGTAGTGCTCCAATTGCTCGACGGACTCGACTTTCGCTACACCGAAGCTTCCGGTCAGTGCCCTCGGTTTGACCACGACGGGGCAGCCGATCCGCTCGAGCGCCGCCCGCGCATCATCCACAGTCGCAGCTGTGAGAGAAACGGGCTGAGGGATGCCCGCGACAGCCAATGCGGTGCGCGTGAGATGCTTGTCGCGGCATCGCCACACTGCGGCGGGATCATTTCCCGGCAGACCGAGAGCGTGTGCGGCCTCAGCGGCCTGCATGATCCGGGTTTCATCCCAGCACAGGATCCCATCGGCGCCGACTTCACGCGCGCAGTTAATCATCAGATCGACGTCACGGGTGTCCAGCTCGGTGTACCCGGCGATGTAGGACTCAGCCCACCCAGGTTCCTGGTCTTGGAATAACCAGACCCGGAACCCCCGGGACGCAGACCGCAACAGGTATTCCCGGTAAGCCCGGCCCATCGCGTTCACCAATATCAATAGCGGTGAGTAAGCGTGATTGGATTGATACGAACTCGATGCACACATCGCCACAGAACCGCCCCTACCGTCCGCTTGAAGAAAACCAGGCAACTGGACGTTCATCTTCTTCGAACACAGCAGGCCCAGAATCCAACAGACCGGAGTCGGTGTCAAGTCCATACACTCTTTCGCACGCCTCGTCCTCCCGGTCACGCGGTATGCCGAGTAGGGTGCGCTGCTCACCCCCCTTCATGCGCCGCTACTCTCACGCCCTGGCCCGCCGACCCTGGCCCGCGGACCGAACACCGAAACCAGTACCCGAGCCGACACTCCCGAGCCGACACTCGGACCCCAGGCTGCCCACGCCCCAACAACAGCACCCAGAAGATCACCAACGTCGGCCGGGGGTCAGCTCCCGGCACCAATTGCCGAATCGGGGCTGACCTGTGCACTGCAGCAACCAACCTTGCCCGCACGCGACAACGCAACAGTACCGTGGCGAGTTCATCTCGACAGTTCGATGGAGTTTCAGCACCCCACGGGCATCGAAATGCCTTTTGTCCTAGCTTCCTCGATGAGCTGGTCCCGTTCCCGCCAGCGTGACCAGAACGCTCCCCGGTAGCCGAGTTTTACCAGGCTGACCAGGAATGGATTGTCGGCGTAGTTGTTATCGTGCTGACTCAACCCTGGCGCGGTGGGCAGCATGACCCTGGGATAGTCAGATTTCGGAATGTAATTCCACATGAACTCCAACGAGTTGAGCCATCGTCCGTCCGGTCGGGACACCGTCTCGGCGTCCTCGGGCAAGTCGGGGGAAAAGTAGTATAGCGGGCGGAATCGACCGGAAGGCTCGAACATGAACTGCCGCTCGTACTCCATCACATTTTTGCACGAGTCAGCCGGTTTCAGCACGATTGGCCCGGTTGCTGTATTGGACTGCAAGCCGGACACCGTCTGTACCCCATTACACTGTGCAGCAAACCGCATACCCAGAGGCGAATATGGAAAAACCCTTAACCCGAGGGTGAAGCCGACCACTGTGGCATCGAGCGCCATCGTCCGGTCTATGCATTCACGCATTGTATCAATGTTCTCACCGGGCATCCCAAGTAATATCTCTACCATGGTCAACATACCGTATTTTTTGGACAGCTCGACCACTCGGATCGTGTCCTCGAACGTGTAGTAGCGAGTGCCCTTTCCGGTCACTTTCCAGCCCGCCAGTAGATCATCGCGTACATGGTCAGGAGCGACGTTCACTCCTCGACAACCCGCTTCGGCAAGCAATTCGGCGAACTCCTCGTCGAAGGGTGCCGGTTGACAGTAGATCCACAGTCGCAGCTGGTGCAATGATGAGGACGGGTCCGCACGCTTGCGACGGATGATCTCCCGTAGCACGGCCTTGCTGTTCGCCACCGCAAGGTTGAACTCACTGTCGGTGGTGTGCAGGTCGTACACACCTTGGGTGGTCAACTGCTCCATCTCGTCCACCACCCCTGCAATTGTCCGTAAAGCGAATCCAGCGCCTTTCGCGTCCGGCTCCACGCAGTGTGCGCAGCTGAACGGGCAACCGTTCTTGGTCAGGATGTTACCGAGTCCACCGTTGTGGTAATAGGCGAAATTGTCGACTTTAAGGGGTTTCCCGGAGCGGCGAGTGTAGCTGGTTGTACGGTTAACCTGCCATGCCCTTTTCTCGCCGAATCCCGCCAATGGTAGGGTCAAGGTGGGCGACGTCAGCGGTTCCGGGGGCACCCGAATCACTTCGCCCGCACCATCATTGATGATGAGACCGGGAACCGACCTTGGAGGCGTGTTGTTGGCGAGCGCCTCGGCGAGTTGAGTGATGATCATTTCCCCAGGTCCTTTGACCCCGTAGTCGATACCGAAATAGTCCACCAGAGCGAAGGGCATGGAAGAGAACCCGACTCCACCAGCGACCACAGGGGCGTTGGTGAGTTGCATTATCTTCGTGATGATTTCTCGGTGTTCTCCGATGAAGACTCTCTGTTCCTGCGGATAGATGGTGTCCGTATTGCGTATCGTTACCCCCACGAGCATTGGCTGTCGAGTACGAAAATATTCGGTGAGCACTTCCGCCCATTCCTCGCGTCTAAATGTCAGGTCAACGACCTCCACTTCAAAGTCAGCGTTTTCCAGTGTTGTCGTCAGGATGTCCAGTGCATAAGGAGTGATCGCCGGATGAATTTTGTTTGGATTGACCAGTGTTACTAATGCCCTTGTCATCGAGTCTCCTCCTGGCGTGAGGGCCGCATCATGGCAGCCTCGAGTCCATTCATGATTGAATATGAATCGCTGATCAGCTCTGCGGGACTCCGTGTGGTCACGAACAGCACGCCAGCGGAATTCAGATAGCCGTTGGCGATGTCGTACGGCGGCATCGGTCCCCCCGTTGGCATGGTCAAATCGGGAAAGATCTCAACGCTGGTGTTGGCCGACACCAGCGTTGACCAGTCGATCCGAGCGGGTTCGAATATCGGTGTTGATGACCACGGTTTGCCGAGGGCGTCGATGGCGTACATAGCAACCGATCCAGCCGCCTGCCTACTTGTATGAGTCAACATCTGTTGCGGCAGGGATGGGTGCTCCCCAAGGGCAGCGACAGTAAGGGCGCCGAGCATGTCGATCCCGTACACTATCTCGACCTCGCGAACCAACAGCACGCCGCCGAAGCGAGCCGCAGTCTCCAACAGGCACATTTGGTTATCCGCCATCAGCTTTATTTCGGTATGAGTCCCACAGGTCTCAAGTTGGAGCGCGTCGACCGCCCGACGGGCGGTGAGCTCGATGAGGCGCTGGAGTTCCTCGTCCAGCACGCATGGCGTGAAGTTGGCGCGTTCGGTGAATGGCGCACTGGTAGGTGCCTTGGCCGTGACGCAAACGGGATAGTAGATGCCGTTGACGACCAAACCCTCTACGCTAAGATGGTCGCCGTACCGTGGATCGCGATACCACGACCGCGTTGTCGACGCGATGATCTCGTCTACAAGGAAGTCGGCGCCACCGTTGCCGTTCAGCTCGCTGAATCCGACCTGGGCACCGAGGACGATCGCTGACCGCGTGTAGTTCCATGCGCTCGGAATTTCTTCTTTGCTGCTTACCAATACCTGGCCTACTGCGGCGGCGCTCCATCCTGCCTTGAGTAACAGCGGGGGTGTGAGTTGATCCCACGCACTGTAGATGTCGTCCACCGAGGACACTGGCCGCCATTTCGGCACCGGTACGCCCGATCGTGCCCAGGTTTGTCGCATCAGTCGTTTGTTCCGGGCCCGCGCGGCATGCGGACCGGGCCCAGGCACGCCAAGCTGTTGGCATGCCTCGGCGACCGACACCAGTGCAAACTCAGCGAAAGTGAGTACGGCGTCTACTGCGAGAGCTCGGGCCACATGGACGATTTTGGCCACCAGCTCATCAGCGCGTAGCCGCTCGCCAGACACGTCCGTGACGGAAGAACAGTGGTCGACAGCGACGGGCACCGCCGATCGTGGCAGAGGTGTGATCACGAGAAGGTGGGTTTCTGCAATCGCTGCAACTTTCGGAATCGCATAGCTGGGCGGGACTCCGCCCCTGGCATAGACCAGCAGCACTCCGGGCAAAATTCCTCCTTGATCGACCGCTCGCTGACGGGCGGCCCCCTACGCTCTACTGTCTAATTCAGCAGAGGCACAACAGCGCGTGCAGATACCTCTCGCCCGCTCGATGAGACACCAGCAGGTTGAGATGCGCTCACCCAGTACGTCCAGACACCCTGGAGCGCATCACTGCTCCAGGTCCGCGACCTGTACTCGCGAGCACTGTCTCCCTCTGCTCCACCATGGCCACGCTTCCTCCCACCCGCAACTTCGGCATCTCGACGCCCTCCCCGCCCGGCGACCCAAGCCAGCACACAGAGAAGAGGACGAGCTACGCCCAGTAAGTACGTCATGCTTAACCCCGATCGAGTGAACTCGGGGCCGGCTGGGAGGCGCTGATGTGCGAAGCGGTGGCAGCCTGAAGTCGTTTCAGTGGTTTGATCAGATGGCGCCCCAGTCAGCTCGGTGGATCACCGAGCTGTTCTTCGACCCACGTGATCCGCTGGCCAAGGCACGTGCGGGGCTCAACCTGATAGCAACTACGCGAGGGCGACTGGGGCGCCGCGCTCGACACCGACGGCGCGCCCGACCCCGCCGCGCAGGCGGCCGACCTGACCGGGGTCCTGCGCCACTCCGCGGGTGGGGACCGGCTGGCCCGCTGGCCCGCGGACATGCGCGTCTTCGCCCGGCGCACCCCACGCCCGGTCGGCAAGCCAGCCAAGCTCGGCGAGCACCCCGACTTCGAGTACGGCGCGTTCGTCACCAACACCGCCGGTGGACAGGCCCAGTTCCTCGACGCGCGACACCGCACCCAGGCCCACGTCGAGGACCGCGTCAAGCAGTTCAAGGCCTGCGGCGCCCGCAACCTGCCCTCGATCGACTACCACCGCAACACCGCCTGGCTGCACCTGGCCGCCCTGGCCACCTCGCTGACCGCCTGGCTGCGCCACCTCGCCCTCGACGGCGACCTGGCCAACGCCACCACCAAGACCCTGCGCTTTCGAATCCTGTCCGCCCCGGGCCGCCTAGTCACCCACGCCCGCCGCCGCATCCTAAAGATCCCACCCGGCTGGGCATGGGCCACCGACCTGGCCACCGCCCGGGACCGACTCGCGGCCCTGCACCCCAGCTGAACCCGAGCCCACCCGTCCCGACCACCCCCGCAGGCCCGGCCGAGCGTGGAACCGGCACCCACCCGAGCACTTCGCCGTGCCCAAGCACCGAACCCACCCAACTGATAATCCACAACCATGATGATCAAGAAAGAGTGGACCAGCGTGAATGATCTAGACCGGCCTCACACTGCGAGCCGGGTCGCGGCGCAGATCGAAGGCCGCAGAGCAAGGTTCGTGCTCCTGGGGTTCACCAGGGGGCTTCCGACTTGGTTATCGCGCAGGTCACCACAGATCGGGCCGCCACCACCTGACCGCCGGTCTGACCGCAACGAGCAGCACCGGGCCACCCTCGACCACCACCCAGCGAACGCCGCATGCGCACGTTGCGTGATCCGATCAGGGGCCTGCATGCATCTGTTAATCGCAGAGTCTCCTCTGCCACCTTGCCGGGGTGGTCGTGCGAGGACGAGTGACCAAGGTCAGGCCGTCTCCAGGCCGTCGGACGTCAAGTCGCGTCGGGACACAACAGGACACAACGAGCACAAACCAGCAGGTCAGACCAGATCGGCCGCCCGACCACCGCAGGCCGGTCGATCAGGCTACGAGAAGTCCGGCATCACGTGGCGGCGTCGAGAGCGAGGCGGGTGGATAGTGCGCAAGTCCCCCCACGGACTTGAACCCCCACAGCTGGCTCGCATGATCCGACTGTGTCCGCTGACGCTTCTCCAAGTGATCTATTTGGACGTACTGAGGCGCACTTCATGTGACAGTCGACGCTGCGCGGGCCGGGCTGAGGTGCGCGGCAGGAACCGGCCGGGCCGCGGGGAGGACGCACCGGGGAATTTCGCTTGACCGCGGCGGCCCTGCCGGGATCTATGTCGCTGGAACCGACCGGCCGCCGGGAGCATGACGGGGGCTGGGCTCAACCAGCGGCCGGTCGGGGTCTTAGCGAGTGTTCATCGTTAAGAGCACTGCGCCAGCGTGGGCCCTAGTACTACAGCGCTAGATCGAGGAGAAATGCCTGGTCGCCGGGAACACCGGGCTGGCATCGTCGCAGGTCAAAGAAGCGCGTCCATACATCTGGCCCTGTAGTACTAGGGCGTGTCTCCCGGATCGTGATCATTAACTGGTCCATGGTCTTGGTGTGACGCGTACGGGTGTGCTCTCAGATCAGATGTGGGCTCGGATCGAGCCACTGCTGCCCAGCTCAGCTGGGTTGCGGGGCGGGCGGTGGAGCGATCACCGCACGGTGATCGAAGCCATCGTGTGGCGGTATCGGACCGGGTCGCCGTGGCGGCCAGCAGGTAAGTCGCCAGATTTACGTCGGAGCCCTTCTCCTCAGTCTTGATCACCTCGACGGTCCGAGGGCCTCCGGGAAGCGGCTTGGCGAGCGGCATGCGCACGGTCGAGGTCAAGA
>Ga0136617_10005702_pt1 | contig 11150 bp, 8 predicted proteins | sample AntDrymUQ3222106_2_FD_129672 | JGI IMG/M metagenome (GOLD analysis project Ga0136617, IMG submission 129672) | Polar desert sand microbial communities from Dry Valleys, Antarctica - metaG UQ322 (21.06) | ecosystem: Environmental > Terrestrial > Soil > Desert | place: Antarctica: Dry Valley...
TCGGTGCATGTAGAGGATCAGCCGCGCTTTCGTTGGCGCGGGGCGATGCTCGACGTTTGCCGCCACTTCATGCCCAAAGAGTTCGTCCTGAGTTTTGTTGACCTGCTGGCGCTCCACAAACTGAATACATTCCACTGGCACCTCACCGACGACCAGGGCTGGCGCATCGAAATAAAAAAGTATCCGCGACTAACAGAGGTCGGGGCATGGCGTAAACAGACACGGCTAGGCCACGAGAGAAATCCCCGCGGCTTTGACAAGAAGCCGCACGGCGGTTTCTATACGCAGCGGGACATCCGCGAAGTTGTGGAGTATGCGCGGCAACGCCATATCACGGTGGTACCGGAGATCGAGATGCCCGGTCACGCTCAGGCGGCGATTGCCGCTTACCCATGGCTGGGAGTCACTGCCGAGCCTCTCGAAGTCTGGAGCCGTTGGGGTATCAACGCGAACATCTTCAATCCAAGTGAGAAGACCATCACCTTCATGCAGGATGTGTTGACCGAGGTGATCGAGCTATTCCCCGGTACGTTCATACACGTCGGCGGCGATGAGGCCATCAAGGACCAGTGGAAGGCCAGCCCGCAGGTTCAGGAGCGACTAATGGAACTGAACCTGAAGGATGAACATGAACTACAGAGCTACTTCATTCGCCGCATGGATACGTTCCTGGCGGCTAAGGGCCGGCGACTGATTGGCTGGGACGAGATTCTGGAAGGCGGACTAGCTCCCGGCGCGACCGTCATGTCCTGGCGTGGTGTGAAGGGCGGCATTACAGCGGCAAAGTCCGGGCACGATGTAGTCATGGCTCCCACAACCCACACCTACCTCGACTACTACCAATCGCAGGATCCGGGCGAGCTGCCGTCCATCGGTGGCTTCCTGCCACTGGAGACGGTTTACCAGTTCGAGCCGGTCCCCGAAGATTTAACCGCCGCAGAGGGCAAGCGCGTACTCGGGGCGCAGGCCCAGTTGTGGACCGAGTATCTGCCGACCCCGGGGCATGTTGAGTACATGGCGTTTCCTCGATTGACCGCCCTGTCGGAAGTGACCTGGTCGCCAAAGGAGCGAAAGAACTACGCCGACTATCTCACGCGTTTGAACATTCACGAGCAACGCCTGCAGCATCTTAAGGTCAACTTCAGACCCATGAAGACGCCGCCGAAAAAGTGACGCGGCGGGCAGTTTCGTGGAGCGGTGCGGTGGCAAGCCGCAGCGCGACACCGCTTTGGATTTCCCCTGCCCGTGTTTTGAACCAAAGCGCCGTCGCCGTTTCGCTCTGCCGGCGCACTGCAAAGGTTGAACAACTCGATATTGGTCATCGCGTTAACTATACTATTTCCAAGTACCAGCATTAGTAAGTTTCGTAGCACGTGTATCGCTTTTAGAAGTGGATGCGAATATACGATAGAGGCTGCGAATAAATACTGAAGTGGATGCGAATGGGGTTAACCGTTGATGCCGTAAGACCGAGGTTTCTAATCACTACCGTGGTGATTGAAGAAAGTGAGTGACTAGAAATTCCGCCGTGCCTATTATCACTGTGGCGAGTGTGGCGAAGGAGTACTGCCGCAGGACGAAGCGCTCGATCTGGTGGGCACGTCGTTTAGTGAGTGCGGCGCTTAACGGGGCGTGTGGGCGGGAAAGAATCATTCAATGAAGGGCGCATGGACCTGGAGGAGTTAGCCCGGGATCACCAAAGCCGTGGAACGAGTTGCGGAAGGGCTTGGAGCAGAGCTTGAGGCCCTGGGACAAAGGAACGACAGCGGGCGATAAACGACCAGAAAGTTCGGCGGCCGCAATCTGACTCAACGTCCATGGAGGAAACTATGAAAGCAGCTTCTCTTGCTTCATTACACAATCTTGCTACATTACACAAGAAGATGGGTGCCGCCGTCTTTTGCGCCGTAATGCTGGTTCTAACGAACTCACCGATCGTCTATGGCTGTGCCTGTTGCGCGGAACCAGGCACGTGGTTCCAGGAAACAGCCAAATCCGATCCGGAGGTTCTGGCGATCGTAGGACAATTGAGTCATAAGTTGGACAAGACTGCATTGTTGTACTTGACTGCGGCGGGCCTTGAAGAAGTCAAAGGAATATCCCGAGCCTCCGAGACCTACACGCTCCGGCGCATACCGCCCTATACCCGAGACTGGCGGCTGGAGTTTACGGACCAACAAGGTAACCGCGGCACTCTTACTTTTACCATCCCAAATACTGCCCTCTTTTTTGGCACTGATCCCAGAGATGGCCAGCAAAGAGGCGCAGGAGGTCCGTTGCTCTACAAAGAGTGGCGATTCGAAGGCCCAGTCTCAGGCACAGGTATTTTCAAAGGCGGAATTACCGCGAGAACCAAATTCCGGTTCATTCTGCAAGGCCGTGGCAACATGTGCCCGGCCGCGGAGGATTTTAAGAGTTGGGTCCTGCAGGTGGAGGGTCAGCGAGCGAACTTTGCTTTCAGCGGCGTCCTTAATCAACCTGCCAGCAGCTCCGGTGGTTCCGTGATTTCTAGTCACTACCGTGATGATTGAAAAATGTAAGTGACCACAAATGCGACGTTCCATCGAGCTTCCAGTTCGCCGGCCTGCTTAATCCAGTCAAGGTAAGCCTCTTCTGTGCGAATGCTAAAGGACGCAGTCGGTGAAAATTAAAAATCAACAAGGAGTAACTTTCATGTCTGCAAAAGCAATTTTATCTTTAATGTTTTTCGTGTCCGTTTTAGTTTCAGGCAGTTTATTTGTGTCGGGGCAAACTCGGCAAATCACACAACAACCCGAACGGCGGATGCCTGATATGCGGTTGCCGGTGGTGAGTTTTCCCGCCGGAAAAAGTTTTGTCGAAGTCCCGTTTGGAGTTGAAAGTAATTTGATGGTGATTCCCGTCAGCGTTAACGGCTCGCGTCCTTTGCGCTACGTTCTCGACACGGGCGCGCAGGGAACGTCTCTCCACAACGCGGAAATTATTGACTCGCTCAATCTCAAAATTACCGGAACGATGCCGGTACGCGGTGCGGGCGGCGGCGCAGCCAGCGAGGTTTCGATTGCGGAGAACGTCAACTTTAACATTGGCGGAATCGAACTTTCGGGCAGCAGGCTGGCGGTGCGAAGGCTCCCGAAAAATTCGCATTTTCTTGCCGGCTTCGACGGCGTTATCGGGAGGATAGCATTTTCAACTCTCGTCGTCGAGGTTGATTGGGAAAAGCGCGTCGTTAGATTCTACGAGCCAGCCAAATATAAATACTCCGGCAAAGGAACTGTTTTGCCCGTAACTTTTGACGAAGGCGGGAGACCTTACATAATGGCGAACGTCCGTTTGTCAGGCGACAAATCATTTCCGGTCAAACTTGTGGTTGACACGGGCGCGAGCCACGCTCTGTCGCTCGAAGTCGGCACGAAGCCGGAAATCAAGTTTCCCGATGGAGCGGCGAAGATTGTCTTGGGCAGGGGCGGAAGTGGCGAAATCACAGGCTACACCGGACGAGTGAAAAATTTTGAGCTGGGCGGTCAAACATTCAAAAACATGCCGACGAGTTTTCCCGATGAATCATTAGGGGTAGGGCGAAACGACGGACGAAATGGAAACTTGGGAAGCGGTCTGCTGCGACGCTTCAAAGTCATCTACGATTATTCGCGCAAGCAAATGATTGTTGAACCGAACAAATTTGTCGGCGAACCTTTCGGAACGGCGATGCCGAACAATGTCGCGGCGAACGCGGCGCAAGTTTCGCCTGCCGCGCTCCCGGATTACGTCGGCAAATATGGAAACAAAGAAATTTCGGTCAAAGACGGTGAGCTTTTTTACCAGCGCATCGGCGGGCGCGGAGCGGCATTGCGAGCAACGGGCAAAGACAAATTCGCGCTGAACACCGACGCGCAGATTACGTTTGTGCGCGACGGCAAAGGCGTTGTCTCCGAAATGCTGATTGAGTGGGTTGAGCGCGACAAAGAGCAGTTGAAGCGCGAATTGCCGACGAGCAATCAACCGACAGTTCGACCGCAGAACGGACAATCGTTAAGCCAAGCCGAGCGCGAAGTTAGAAAATTGGAGCGCGAGTGGCTCGATGCCTATGAAAAACGAGACACGGCGACAATGAACCGCGTTTTGTCCGACGACTTTAAGCTGACATTTTCCAATGGCTCGACGCAAACCAAAGCCGATATTTTAGCGCAGCTCAAAGCAGCGCAGGATGCGGGTCGTCCGTCATCAAAGTTTTCGACCGAAGACGCGCAGTCTCGCGTTGAAGGCGACACACTAATTCTGACAGGACGTTTTATTCAAACGACGGAACGCGACGGACAAACAAGAACGATGCAGTTGCGCTATACCGACACCTATGCAAAGCGGCAAGGGCGTTGGCAAGTCATCACTTCGCAGTTGACGCGCATTCAACCGCAATAAGCGCAACATGTGTCCCACTAACCGCCGCCCAACAAGTCATCAGACCGTGTGAAAACTCGGCATGATTTGGGCTGATCTCAAGACCAATCTTGTGATAGCGATGTCATTGACTGACTTGTTTCGTTGAGATTCGTTGGAAAGGGGTCTCCATAGGCGCCAGCGCGAGGGTAGGTCGCTTCTCTTCAGGTCACTGCTTCGATCATCTTTTTGACTCCGATAATGTTCATTACTCTTTTGATGTTGAAACTCAAAACCGTCAAGCTCATCTCCGCTCCCACCAGTCTTTGGCTTCGTCGTAGCTGAAGGCGAGGCCAGAGATAATGCGGCAGCGGCAACAGCTTTCCGAGCCGCCGTTCGGGACAATCAAGCGGGCGATGGGCCAGGGTTACTTTCTGATGAAAGGATTGAACACGCACTCTGCGGGCCATGTCCTCTAACACTTTTTCATCTACCCAGCGCGTGATCCGGCGCCCACCCTTGTTCTTGGTTGAAAATGATCTTGTGGAGCTGAGTTATTCAAGCGTGATGAAGCAGTCGATTACTTTGCCCTTGGGATCTACTGGGAGAAGCGCTTTTATGCCGCTCAGAAGCGGTTCACACGCGCCTGCGAGACTCTTGCACGTATCAGGAAGTTGTCACGTAATGCGCCAGCACTCCAAGTCAACATTGCCGCTGATGGCGGGCAGCAGGTGAATCTAGGGCCGCACACATAGAAAAGGGGCGTCGCCGTCCTCACCCCGGCAACGCCCGTACTCACAAACGTGGGACACTGCGAGCTGACAAGTGCATTCAGCACTCGCCGATTGCCTCAAATTCTTATCCCGCTCGTAATTCAAGTCAATTGGCCGCTCTTATTATTTGCGGCCAGTTCTTTGTATTCTCATTTCCAGTTTTCAATTCGCTTTTGCATTTCGGAGCGGCCAGTACTTGTCTTTTGGTGGTCGATTTCGTGGATTTTCATTAAGTTGACAATACCCTTAAACCTGCTGGTTTTTGGTCTTGACATTGGAGTACACTGTAGGGTAATAGTGAAAACTAATCCTCTGGGTGATACGAAAACTATCGCCACTTATAGTTTTGTGGTACGCTTACGACACTCAAAAGTAGACGTAATTAGTGCAAGATCGAAAGGGGGTACTCATGATGACGTTAAAGTGGAAGAACACAGTTACGGCGATTTTAATCGCCGCTTTTGTCGTCGTTTTACCGCTCTACTCGAACGCCTTCGCGCAAAAAAGTTGGCTTGACCAAAAATCTTTATCAAATTGGAACAGTAGCAGCAGGATTACGAAAACCAAGAAAATTTCGTCCGCCGAATCAAAGCGTTGTGCCAATGAAGTGCGAACGCCGTCGCTAGAGGCGGATACTCTTTTAATGAAAAAAGGTTGGACACTGCTCGGCAACCCGACAAAGGTTAATGGAGACACTGCGGTTGTGAGCGTTGCCGGAGCGTTTGACGCAAATTGTCGTCCGTTTAAGTCTCAAACGTTTGTGTTTGTCGGCAGCAAGTTGGCGGGAACACTTTCGCCTGCACCGATGGATTCGCGTACGGACGGTGTTCTGACAGACGTAGAGCTTACTTCAGCAACGACTCTAACCGCCAAATACGCTCGTTACAGAGCGAATGACCCGCTTTGCTGTCCTTCGAAAACCCAAGAGGTTGGTTTTGTTATCAAGCAGGACGGCGGAAACTTTCTGCTCACGCCCCGGAATTGAAGATTGATACAAGAATCGACGGACAGTAATGCGAGCGTTTGGCGGACAACAATCGCAGAGGCGAATCGTATAAAGCGGACGGAAGCGGCTTGACGCTCTTCGGTATTTTCCTAACGGGTAAAGGGTGACTGCTCGATTACAGTTGTAGCGGTGAAAGAATAGTCGCAGACACGCCTCATGCATCAGCACTGATTTCGAGAACGACAAAGTGCTACGAACAAAGCGCGCGAGACGTTGCCGCAGCGTGTTGTTGAAGCGCTCGACGTGTGCCGTCTGCCCTGACCGGATGCCGACCCTGGTGTGTTGCCCCGAAGGGATTACTGCGCGGTATGCTCGCCAGAAGTCGCTGTAACAGTGAGCATCGCAAATAGGCTTCCGGAATCGCTTCCCACAGTTTGCGACATGTCGCTTCATCGCGATCACCTATTGCATAGGCGACTACCTGGCGGGTACTTCGTGAGAGGGCAATCCAGATCCATCTTTTACACGCTTTTCTCAGGACAAACAGACCACGACCACAGTTCATCCAACTCTAAGGTGGGCGCCTTACAATTCTTTGGCTCAAGAGGGATGAGTGTATCACTCAAGGGCGGCAACTCTTATCCCTTTTTTTAATCCAAGCTGTGACGGTGTTGCGCGCGACACCGAAGGTGCGAGTCAATCCGCGCAGAGAACTGCGCTCATCATAAGCGCGCATGATTTGTTCGCGTTCTTCTCCCGCGTAGGCGTTTGTGCGTGGTTGCTCGCGGCTGCGCTTCTTACAATCGCGGCGCACCAGATTGATGCTCGCGCAATGCTGACATCGTAAAGTAACTGTAATCATGTGGACTCTAACATGTCACCCAAATCTGAGCCACTACCACTTTTTTAATACGCTGACGACGAGAATTTGATTTGGCAACCGGAAATTGTTTTTGAAAAAGGAGAAATTTTATGAAACGAAAAGTGCTGGAACTTGAAGGCTAACGTTAACGAGCGTTGGCCTTTAGCGTAAAACGGCTCGAAGTTCACCGTGGTTAGTCGCGCCAATAAATTTCAAAAAGGAGGCTTATGAAAAAACAGTTTTTAATTTTATTCACCGTCGTTTTGCTAATTGCTCCCATATCGACTTTCGGACAAAAAGCTGTGCGCGTCAAATTCGCCAAAGGCGCAACCAAAGCCATTGCAACCGGAAGTTTGACGGGTTACAAAAGCATAGCCGTTATTTTCCTGATTCGCGTCAAAGCAGGACAGACGCTGAGTGTCGAACAATTGATGTCTAACAATAGCACTAATTACACTTCATTCAGGATTACAAGTCCTTTGGGCGAAGATGTATCAGACGCAGAAGCTAACTGCAACAACAACAAAACGATCGAAAACACAGTGGAGGGTGATTACCGGATTGAAGTTACCGAGTGTACCAAGGCGGACGCTTGGAGCGGCAGTTTCAAAATAAAATTTACTGTGAAGTAAAATCTTTGAAAGCGACTCCATAAATTCAGCGAAATTTGTTTTTGAAGTAAATCAATGATGTTCTTTCAAGTTTACAATTTAGCGGTAAGGAGGAATTTTCTATGGTTAAAAAATTATCAGCAGAGTTTATTGGAACGCTCTGGCTTGTTTTAGGTGGTTGTGGGAGCGCCGTTCTGGCAGCGGCATTTCCGAATGTCGGCATCGGATTGCTCGGGGTCTCTTTGGCTTTCGGCTTAACCGTTTTGACGATGGCTTACGCCGTCGGACACGTTTCCGGCGCTCATTTCAATCCGGCGGTAACGCTCGGACTTTGGGCTGGCAAAAGGTTTCCGGCGAATGAGATTCTACCGTATATCATCGCGCAAATTTTGGGCGCTATCGCAGGAGCGGGAATTTTATTTGTCATTGCCAGCGGAAAAACCGGATTCACCACAGCAAGCGGATTTGCCGCTAACGGATTTGGCGATAATTCGCCGGGGAAATATGCGTTGCTTGCATGTTTGGTAACTGAAGTCGTGATGACTTTCTTCTTTTTGACCATCATTCTTGGTTCAACGCACAACCGCGCTCCGAAAAATTTTGCGCCGATTGCAATCGGACTTGGCTTGACGTTAATTCATTTGATAAGCATTCCCGTCACTAACACTTCGGTTAATCCGGCGCGAAGTACAGGACCGGCGTTGTTTGTCGGCGGCTGGGCAATTTCTGAACTTTGGTTATTCTGGGTTGCACCGATTTTAGGCGCGGTATTGGCAGGTTTCTTTTACACCTGGATGTCTAACGACGACAAAACCGAGCCGGATATTGTCGGCGACGAAGGAATTGACCAGGATTCGAGATGAAGGAGATATATTTATGTTTTCAAGTGAAAGAGTTTTTCGTATTTCCGCGGCATTTTTGATACTGGCATCTCTAATGTTTTCTGCCGTATCCGTTGCGGCGCAAAGCAATAAATTACCTGTTGGCATCAGTGGTGATAATCTCGTCAGTTCGACTCGCACCGGAACAATGTCCGTCGCTCAAATTAACCAGCGATTAAAAACTGTTTTCAGCACATCCGCACCTGCTCCAACGTCAAACGCGATTGACCTGTATAAAGTGAGCTATCCCTCACAGGACGATAATGCTCGCCCTGTTATCTTGAGCGGTTTGGTCGTTCTGCCGCGCGGCGGCGCGCCGAAAGGATTGGTTATCTATAATCACGGCACAACGGCAGACCCTAATGTTTCGCCGTCGCGCTATACCGGAGGCGCGAAACCTGCCGAAGTGGAATCAGTGATTCTTGCATTTGCCTCCGGCGGTTATGCTGTAGCGATGCCGGATTATCTCGGCTTGGGCGACCATAAGGGCGCGCATCCATATCCGCTCGGTAACATTAACAGCCGTTCCGCTATTGACTTAATCGAGCCGGCTAGAACGCTTGCCGAGCGTCAAAATGTCAATGTCGGTTCGCGCCTTTTTGTTACCGGTTATTCCGAAGGTGGTGCGGTGGCGATGTGGACGGTGCGCAATCTGGGACAAAAATCAGGTGCTATTTATGATGTTTTCGCAGCCGCGGCAATGGAAGGTCCATATGACCTTTCCGGCTCAACAAGAGACTGGTTACTTGACGAACCGACCGATCAAGAGGGATTCGTCATTCGGCTTTATCTGATGTCTTATATGGTTTATTACTTTCATAAGAACAGAGGAGTTAAACTTACAGATTATTTCAAGCCGTTAATGGCTCTCGCCGTCTCGCAAGCCTATGGTGCCAATCGTTCTGATGAGGACATCGTTAAAAGGCTTGCGGTTACGGCGGTTTTGATGCTGTCTAAAAATTCGATTGATAATGTCATCACCAAACGATTCAAAAATGCGCTGCAAACTTTAGATACCTCCGACCCGGTTATCAGCGAAATGCGAAAGAACGACGTATATGATTGGAAACCGCGCACGAAGACGTTGTTGGTCACTCTCAAAGAAGATAAAATTGTTGATCCCAGCAACACAGAAAGAGTATTCCTGACGATGCGCCGTAATGGTGTTGGAGACGCAATGCTGCGAAAATATGTCATTAATGATTTGAGTTTGAATCACCTAACGGCTATCCCTCCGGCACTAATACAAGCGCGACGTTTCTTCGATAAAGGCTTTACTGGCTTGACTGAAGCACCCTAAGACGAATTGTTAATAATTGCAATTAGGTTGTCTACAAGTCCTTAAGAAGTAGGATCTACGCTCTACAACTTCTTACGCTAGGGGATTTTCTTTTACAATGTCTAGTGTAGTAGAGGCTTAGGGATGTGTTGGAGCAAACCTAAGCCGTTCGCTTTTATTTGAATGCACGTTTGGGTAAAACGACAAACGGAGAAAAAGTCTCATAGGAAATTACAGAACTTCAAACCTAACACATTTTAGCTCTGATTTTGATCTCCCGTTTTTAGCTGCTCTATGTGCCCTCAATTTTGGTCAGGCATAAATTCGTTAGCTCGCAGCGTTCTTTCTCCTGAAACCTTGACGCTCGTGCCAATTGGCAAGTGGCATGACGTTGACCTGAGTTGAAGGGAGAGTCCGAGCCTTTACACAATGGCCTTTCTGTTAAGAGTCAAGGTCTGAGCAGTCACTAAACATCGGGGTATGAGCCGTGCTCACCACGGCCTGCCGACATCTGTAGTGTAAAGAGTCGAATACGCCCAAGCCAATTTCCAAGGTCCAGCGGAAGCGATTGAGCGCGATTTCGCAGGCAGCCGTGATTGGGAAGGAAACCCGCATCGGATTCGTGCGATTCGCGTTCCGGCACGCTGGTATCTAGTGCTCTACGACAAGCGCAATTTCCGTGGCAAATCTTATAATTTGACTTCGGACTGGACACCGCAAGCGGGCGATTACTGGTATGGACGGATTAAATCCATTAAGGTCTATAAAGGAAATCCGCCGATACAACCGCGCTAAACTTCAGTAAGCAGTAGGCGATAGGCAGTTTAGCTCAATTGCTCAGGTTTGCAATTAAATCGTGAGTGCCAACTCCATCTGCCGACTGGCTACTCAACAAACCCGTCTGCTACGGCAGGCGACTCTGAAGGTTCTTAAATTATGAAAAACCAATCAATCAGATTTTTAGGCGCCGCCTTCGCAGTTGTTTTGACATTCAGTGTTCACGCCGTAGCGCAATCGCAATACAGTTGGCTTGATGATAAGCCGTTGCCGAGTTGGAGCGAGCGAAGCCGGGCGATTCTGCAAACCGAAAAAATAGGGCAATCCGAATTGGCGCGATGCCGCAACGTCATTCGTCCGGCGACGCTTCCGGTTGATCGTCTTTTGACTAAATACAATTGGACGCTCGTCGGCGACGCGCAAGTTTTTGGCAAGGCCACTGCCGTTACCGTAGCCCAAGGATTTGACGGAATGTGCCGCCCGCGCGGATTTCAAACTCTTGTGTTCGTCGGAAACCTTGTGGCGGGAACATTATCGCCAGGACCGATGGACTCGCGCACCGACGGTTCGCTGATAAACATCAAACTGCTCTCGGAAGCGAGTCTCGTCGCCGATTACATTCGTTATAAAGGAACGGACGCGCTGTGCTGCCCGTCGAAAATAAA
>Ga0136617_10005703_pt1 | contig 11148 bp, 8 predicted proteins | sample AntDrymUQ3222106_2_FD_129672 | JGI IMG/M metagenome (GOLD analysis project Ga0136617, IMG submission 129672) | Polar desert sand microbial communities from Dry Valleys, Antarctica - metaG UQ322 (21.06) | ecosystem: Environmental > Terrestrial > Soil > Desert | place: Antarctica: Dry Valley...
GAAAGAGTTTCAGTTGCTCAAGTACTTCATCGAACACCGCGGGGCGACCATTTCGAGGGACGAGTTGTTGCACGAGGTGTGGGGCTACAGCGCCATGCCGTCGACCCGCACGGTCGACGTGCACGTCGCCTGGCTCCGGCAGAAACTCGAAACCAACCCGCGCGTGCCACAGTTCATCCTCACCGTGCATGGTCTCGGGTATAAGTTTGCGGGATAGGGCCCGCCGCCGCGGCGGCTCGTGGGGGTCGGCCTATGGCCTCCTGGGGCTCGTCTCCTTCGATTCACGACGTGTTCTCGGGTCGCCGGATCGTGGGGCGCGGCTCGTGGGGCTCGGCCCTGCGGGCTTCGTGGGATTCGCTTCGCTCGTGCCCTATAGTTTTCCGCTATTGGCCAGTCTTACGAAGGCTTCCAGCGTCACGACCTGGACAAGTCCCGCGTGGATCAGATGCTCGGCCAAGCCTCCGGACGTGTAGAAATCTCGCAGTGTCCACCCATCGCCGCCGAGAACCAAGAAGGCGCGGTCGGACTTCTTGGTGCGAACAGCATCGGCCAGGCACATCACTTCAAACGGGACCTTCTGTTCGGCGGTTCCGCTCGTTTGCTGCCACTTCAAGGAGACAAGAACCGAAGCGCCATCCTTTTGAGCAATGGCGTCTACTTGGTGCCGGCGTCCACCCGGACGGGTCCCGGTCTCCACCTGGACGCGCCAGGTGTAGCCACCGCGATCGAGGGCCGGCAAGACCATCGCTTCAAGCACCGCGCCTGTCGATGTATTGCGCGGCGTCATAAGTTGCGCGTCGCGAGAATTTCCTTCGCGGGAGTTCTGTCCCCGTTGCAACTGATCCGACGTGGAGCATGGAGGTAGGCCACGGCGTACCCCAGCTTCCGGTACAACGCGTCAATCCGTGGCGTCGACTGGTTCACCAGGACGACTGGGCCGTTGTGGAGCGTCAGCCATTCAGCCGCTCGGGTCTGGTCTGCCCAGGAGAAACCGCCTTGAGAGTACGCGGTGAACTCGACGTCGTACGGAGGGTCGGCGTAGACGAAGTCGTCGCGCTTCAAGGGAATCTCGGCGAAGTCGCCGACGGTGAAGTCCCAGCCGGCCAGTGCATCACGATAGGCAGGAAACGACCTGGTGTAGTTGATGGTCTTGTACTGCCCGAAGGGCACGTTGAACTCGCCACGGCTGTTGAAACGGCATAGGCCGTTGTAGCCAGTTCGGTTAAGGAAGTAGAAAAGTGCGGCGGCTTCCTGTGTCCCGCTCTTGCCGTCGCGCACGAGGTCATTGAAGCGCTCGCGCTGCTGATAGAACAGGGCTTGGTTGTTTTCGGCCTGAATGGTCAGGCGTAGACCCTTCTTGAGCCAGCGGTAGAAGTTGATCAGGTGTGGATTGGCGTCGTTCAGTAGCGCGCGCTCTGGCTGAAGGCCAAGCGTCACGGCCAGCCCTCCACAGAATGGTTCCACGAGCCGCCGGTGCGAGTGAGCTTCCCAAAGCGGCTGGAGGTGAGGCACCTGCCAACGCTTCCCCCCCGCCCACTTTAGGGGAGGCTTCAATGCCTCGGATTGGATCGCTGCGACGACGGGCATTTCGTTGAAGCGTAGTTTACCTGAAGGTCAGACGAGGTCACGACTACCTCGTATCTGACTCGAGACGAGCCCAGCTCTAAGGTCCGAGCCGCATGTCGATAGGGACACTGCGGGCTCTACGACACAGCCCCCTCTACCAGGCCGTTGGTTTGGCAACGACTCCCCCCGTTCCCGGCAAAGAGAAACGTCGAATCACACCGCTTGCCGCAGTGCCGGACCTTTATCGTCAGGCTTGCGAGTTCTGAACGCCCCGCCGACACATCCCAATTTTCCGGATCAGAAGTCCAGCTCGTCGTAGCGTGGACGCCGACTTGGTGACGGGCGGCGTACCCGGCGTGCCCAATCCCCATTTTCCAGACGACCACGAACGACACCCCTGCGGCACGCACGATGCTCTCGTGCTGGCCGGAGGGTTCATGTCTTCAATTGTTCGATCAGTGCTGACAGCCTCAGTCGCGGTTGTCTTGTTCTCAGGAGTGGCGGGAGCGCAGGCCGGCGGTGAAATCTTCGGGCGCGTCACCGACGCTTCCGGCGCGGTCATGCCGGGCGTGGCTGTGACGATTTCGGGACCGGCGCTCATCACGCCGCAATCGACGACGTCGCTCAAGAGCGGCGCGTATCGATTTCCGGGCATTCCCATCGGCCTCTATGCGGTGACGTTCGAGATTCCCGGCTTCAACCGGTTCGTTCGCGAGAACGTGCGCATTGAGAGGGCTTCACCGCCGAGATCAACGCGCGCCTCGACGTGTCGACGGTCCAGGAGACCGTGACGGTGAGCGCGGCCGGTCGACCACCACGGGCCAGACCTTCAACCGCGAGATGCTCGAGCGCATTCCGTCGGCGCGCGACCCGTGGGTGGTGATGGAGCAAAGGCCGGGGCATCATCATGAACCAGCAGAACGAGGGCGGTAACAAGTCGGGCCAGCAGTCCACCTTCATCGCCCACGGCACAGTTCGCGGTCGGGCGGACGAAGTGGGCGGTCGCGTTCGGCGTCTTCAAGGCGCTGAACTCGAACGTCGTGCTGGCACGCGAAGACCAGATGAACTCGACGCGCGCGAACTTCGTGTAGGAAGTGCCCGCCCCGAGGGTCGCGCGCATTGGGCTGCGCCTGAACTCTAACGATCCGGCCGGGTCTTTAGGTCTCGTCCCGGCGAATCCACTTGGGGACGTCGGGCAGATCGATCGTCGTCAAGGTGTCGAGCAACCGGACCGGGTCGTCATCCACCACGATGGCGGCCCGGTGCACCGGCTGGATGAAGCCGTTCGACACCGCCTGGTCGATGAACAGGGCCAGCGGCGTGTAGAAGCCGGCGACGTTCAACAGGCCGCAGGCCTTGCGGTGCAAGCCGAGTTGCGTCCAGGTGATGGCTTCAAAGAACTCTTCGAACGTGCCCACGCCGCCAGGCATGGCGACGAAGGCATCCGACAAGTCGGCCATCATCGCCTTTCGCGTGTGCATGGAGTCGACCACCCGTAACTCCGTGCAGCCAGTGTGCGCAATCTCGCGATCCGCCAGCGCCCGCGGAATCACCCCGATCACTTCTCCACCAGCGGCCAGGGCCGCATCGGCGATCACACCCATCAAGCCGACGTTGCCGCCGCCGTAAACCAGGCCAATGCCGCGATCGACCAGCAGCGTCCCCAGCGTCACCGCGGCTTCAGCGTAGACCGGGTTCTTGCCGTGACTCGATCCACAGAACACGCAGAGTCTTTTCATCTGTAGTCAGATCTGCAGAATGATGCCGGCGGCCGGCCTACCGGTGGCACGGCTGACGGCGTCGAGGTAGACCGACACCTGCTGGACATAGGCATCCTGCGCCGTCGCAATCTCGATGTCGGTCTTGAAATCGATCACCATCCAGCCTTGCTCCGTTTCGTACGCCAGGTCGATCTGGCCGTCCACTATCTGCGGCGTGCCGCGGCCGTCATCGATGCGAAGAGACACTGGCGCCTCGCGCCAGACGCGGCTGCCGGCGGCCTCCGCTGCGCGGGCCTCGGCCAGACGCGGATGCGTCAGCACGCCAATCACCATCACGCGCGCGGCCACTTGCTCTTCATCGGTCGCGGCGAGCAGCTTGCTATGCAGCGCTGACAGCTCGGACACTTCGCTCGCCGTTGCGGTCAGCGACACCGATGCCAACAGCGCGTGAACCAGGGTGCCGAAACGCTTGCCTGACGGGCGTGGCGATTTGACCGCGGAATCCTCGATCAGCACCTGCCGCCCCTCGAGATTCTGCTTTATGGGCGTCATCTGCGGCCCTGGTTCCTGGGGCTGCGTCATTTGCGTTGGCGTCGTCACCACCATTGAAGGTAAAGACCCGCGGGCTTGAACGTTCAATCTGCGTTCTCGCCACTCGTCGTATCGGGCGCGATCGGCTGCGACATGGGCAGGGCTCGCGTCCTTAGAGATTAGGTCATCGCGCCGCAGCCCGCGAGGCTGGTCAGCGGAGGACTCCAGCAGCAACGGGTCCCACCACACCACCGAATAGGACTCACCTGAGCTCTTGTCGACCAGCTGATAGGTGCCAGGACGCACCGTATCTTCGACCGGTTGTCCGTCGGCACGGGCGTCGGCCATGATCGTTTGCTTGCCCTTGAACAACGGCACGCCCCTGGCGGGCGCAGGCGACTGCCACTGCTCGGTCGCGGGATAGAGCGCGCGGTTTAGGGGACGCAGCCATCCCTTGTCGTACGGCCCATCACCGAGCGCCGGCAAGATCAACACGTCCCGCGCGCGCGTGGCCGCGACATAGGCAAGCCGAACTCCCTCGGCCTCGTCTCGTTTTGCCTCTTGGGCGTTGTTCTCCAGAAGCTCCAGCGGCGACCAGCCGCCAAGGCGCATGGCGCACAGCTTCCTTTCCGGATCCAGATAGCGAGCGGCGTCGGCGAGGCTCAGCTTGCACGCGATGTCGGCAAGCACGACGACGGGGAACTCGAGACCTTTGGCTTTGTGAACGGTCATCAGCCGCACGCCGTCGCTGCCCTCTTCGAGAATTGGTGCTTCCGGCGAATCGGCGCGGCTCGAGGCATCATGCAGCGTGTCGACAAAACCGCGGAACGACAGGCCTCCCTCCGATTCGTAGCGCCGGGCCAGATCCGAGATGTGCAGGACGTTGGCGAGCACCTGCTCGCCGCCGCGCCACAGGATGAATCCCGCATGCGCCCGGGTGATTGCAATCAGGCGGCCGATGGTGTCGGCGACCGGGCGGTGGTTTCTAGCGGCGTGCAACTCGCGAATGGCCGTCAGCGCGTTCGCGGCGGGCTGCAGCCGCTCAGGAAGGTCCTTGGGCACACGGTACGGGTGAAAGCCGCGCGCGACTGAGTGATACTCGAGCAGTTCCTCCTCGCCGATCGCGAACAGCGGTCCGTGCAGCGCGGCGTACACCGACAGCTCGTCCTCCGGCCACTCGATGGCGGTCAACGCCGTCCGAATCGCATCAACTTCCTCTCTCTCGTGAAACGTCTTGCCGCCAACCAGGAGGTGCGGAATACCGCGCGCTTCAAGTTCCTCGACGTACTCGCGCGTGATGTCCTTGCCGAAGTGCAGGAACCTCCTGAATAACAGGCATACGTCGCTGGCGACGATCTTCCGGCGTGTCCCGGCATCCGCAACCGTCCAGGTGCAATCCGGCGACAACAACCAGCCCAGAAAAGCCGCAACGGCCGGCGGCTGGGACTGGTTCAATGACGTCTGTGTGACTTGCGGTGGACCATATCGATGCCGTCCGTACGGACGCGGAACCGGCAGCGCTACGATCGCGGGCTGCTCGGCGGTGTCTTCGCGATGGCGCAGCAGCGGAACGTAGTCGGCCTGCAGCGAGGCCGCGTCTCCGTCCATCTCTTCGTGGAACGCGGCGTTCACGAAATGCTGAATGGCGGGAACGCTGCGAAAGGACGTCTGCAGCGTCACCGCGGTTGCGCCGCTGCGGGCGAGGCCGTCGGCGATGCGGCGATACGCGCCGACGTCGGCGCGGCGGAAGCGATAAATCGACTGCTTGGGATCGCCGACGATGAACAAGGCGCCTGGACGGAGCACGCCGTCCTCGTCGCCGGCGAGGCGCAGCAGCAGCTCCGCCTGCAGCGAGTCAGTGTCCTGGAACTCGTCGATCAGGATGACGCGGAAACGCTCACGGAACCCGCGGCACACCTCGGCGTTGTCGCAGACGAGATCGCGTGCCTTGATCAGGAGGTCGAGAAAATCGAGCGCCCCGGTCTCCTGCTTGCGCTCTTCATAGCGGCGCAAACAGTCGCGCATTTCATCGTGGAGGAGTGCCGCGAGGTCGGCATCCGCCTGGTCACGGAACGCGCGCAGGTCGTGAAGCAACCCGGCGTGCGCGGCCAGCGCCTGGTCGCGGGTGACGCCAATTGCGAATGCCGACCCCGTTCCCTTCTTGGGATTGACGAAATCGCGGTCGTCCGCCAACGCCACAAGCGCGGCTTCCCACCCGTCCCAGATTCCCGGTGGCACCATGTCGCCAACCCGCCGCTTCTGCCGCTCGATCTCCTGGCTGGTCGTGCCGGCCACGGCGACGGAGGCCGAGAAGCGGTCGTCGCGCTTGATGGGCCTGGCAATTAGGTCAGCGAACGCCTTGAGCTTGCCAATGAGCAACTTGATTGCTGAAAGACGGTCGTAGGATGGCCGGCGCCACGGCGCCGAGTAATCGCGCCATTCGCGCAGGCTGCGGGCTGCGCTTCGCAGGCGCTCGACCGGTCCGTCTTCGGCGTCATCGTCAAACCGCCACTTGACGGGCCGCCGCAGCGAACGGCGAACGCCTTCCTGAGCGTTACCCAACTGCTCGTGCAGCCAGGCGGAAAACGCCTCTTCGAAAAGACGGTCGGCCTGCGTCTCGGTCAGCACCGTGAACGCCGGGTCGACACACGCTTCGACGGGCCGCTCGCGCAACAACTCGGCGCAGAAGCCGTGGATGGTGGTGACGTGAGCCTCTTCGAAATCGTGCACCGCCGCATCCAGCCGCGACCCGGCTTCAGACCGCGGCGACGTGCGCGCACGAGCGCGTTCCAGCTCTTCGCGCAGCCGCAGCTTGAGTTCGCCGGCCGCCTTCTCACTGAACGTCACGGCGACAATCTGGCCGATCGTGGCTCGGCGGTGCTCGATCAACGCGACGATGCGTCCGACCAGTTCGGTGGTCTTACCGGTACCGGCCGCGGCCTCGACAATCAGGGTCTGGTCGAGCTCCCGGCTGATCGCCTGGCGGTTCTCGCGACCGCCGCGTTTGCCCGCGGTGGAGTCGGCAGGCGTCATGGCAATTTCCTGAGCGCGTCAAGGTCGGCGAACAACTTCGCGTCCTTGCGACGGGTGCGCTGCTCCTCGCCGCGGCCGCACACGACTTGAAAGTCACACCATTTGCAGGCCTCGTGCGCCGGCCGTGCCGCGAGCGCGCCATTCTCAATCGCGCGATCGACAATCTCGAGCACTTCAAGCCCCTTCTTCGGGGCGTCGCCCATCAATGGAATCTCGTACGGCTGGAAACCGCCGGCTGTGGTGCAGAAGAACAACCGCCCGGAATAGACGGTCTCGTCGGGGAAGAGCGCCTTGAGCGCAAGTCCGTAAATCACCGGCTGCAAGACGCGGCCACCGTCCACCACGGTTTGGCCGGAGCGAGTGCGGTTCTTGCCGGTCTTGTGATCGGTGACGCGCATGAAGCCGGTTTTGCGATGACGCTCGATCATGTCGATCGAGCCGCGCAGCTGGAACCGCCCGTCGATCAGGGCAGGGTCCGCCACGCTGTGCTCGTCGCGTCCCTCCAGGTCGGTCAGGCCGAAGCTGAACTCAAAACGCTCGGGTGTCCAGTCGGCGCCCTCCTCGGTCAGCTTTTCCAGCCAGGTCTGGAGATCCTGTGTCATCAACGCGATTTCGTCCCGCCACACCCGATCGATAGCCGGATGAAGGCGGTCGTACTCGCGGTCGTGCACTTCGCGGATAGCCGTCGTCAGCCGTTGTTGGGCGGCCGGCAGGTTCTCGGCCGACAGCGGCAACAAACCGTCGGCCTGCAATCGACGGAGCGCGGCCGCCTGCATCTGATGAAATAGATCGCCGCGCGTCAGCGGATCCATCTTTTGCAGTGGGGCCGGCGCTTCGAGCGGAGCGAGGCGGTAGACGGCGGCCATCAGAAACTGGTACGGACACGCGGAATAGCGCTGCAAGGCGGTCAGCGAGTAGGGGCGGGCGTTCAGCCGTTGTGCCGAGAGCGCGGCCCGCGTGGTCTCTGCCGATCGGATGATTCCGTCCGCCGGCTCCCACTGTTTTCGGTGATGCCGCAGCCATCGGGACGTGAGCGATCGCTGCAGCTCCGGGCTGAGCTCATAGAGGTAGCGCGCGCGGCCTTTGGCGCTGTCCGACTTCGTCGCGAGCAGGGCGGCCAGGGTCGAAAGATCGTGTTCAAAATCGTCGATGGCAGTCGCGGGATCCTGCGGCGCGGGGCGTGCGAGCGCCGATCCGCCGGCCTGCAGGGCGCGTTCAGCAATCTCCTGGGCGGGCGGGATGTGCCCTTCGATCGCGCGGGCGATGTCGAGTACATAGAACGAGGGCACGCGCGGCCGCGACTCATTCAGCTCTATTCGCGGGAACGACACGTAGAGCCGTTCCGCTGCCGCGCCCACCGCCAGAGTCAGTTGCAGGCGCTCATCGGCCGCCCGCCGTGGCTGTGTGATCAAGGCCGCATCCGTCGCTTCGCGGCGGCGATCGGGCAGCAACGAGTCTTCGCGAATGCGCTGAGGAAACATCCGTTCCGCGAGGCCCGGCACGAAAACAACCTCGAATGAACGGCCGCGCGCGGCACCCGGCGTGCCGACGAAGACGCGGCCATGGCGGCGGCGCGGTGGCTCGTGCGTCAGCGTCGACAGCCGCGGGGTCAGGACGTCGCGCACCTCCCGCAGGCTCACCGGGCCAATCGCCGACAAGGGCGCGAGCTCGCGCAGGGTTCGCAGCACGCGGTCGGGCCTGGCAATCACTCGCGGCGCCAGCCGCTCGAGGGCGTGCAGCCACTCGCCCCAGGGCTGCGACGGAAGCCAGTCGGCCATTTCGGCCAGAATGGGTTCCGCGAACGATCGCAGGGCGCGCAGCTGTTCGCGATCGCGCACGAGCCCCCGCACGCGTGAGGCTTCGGGATCTTCCGAACTCGCCTCTCGCAGGCGGCGATCGTATTCATGCTCGAGGCCCTTCAGGCGCCGCTGCCAGCGATCGAGCTTGCCGAACACCGCGGCTTCAACGATCAGGTCTTCCCACCGCCACGGGGCGCGGAGGGTGCCCGCCAGATCCTGGGCTGATTCACCACGTGACACTTGCGCGCGAGCTTCGTCTTCGGGCTGCGTGTCTTCCGCGCGATCACCGGCCGGGAGCAGGGCCTCGACAATCTCGTCCGCGGGCGGCGACCAGTAATCGGCGTTGCCGGCATCGTTGAGCGGCACCTGGCCGAGCGACACGTACTCGGCGAAACGGCGAGCCGACAACGCCTCATCAGCGCAGGCCAGCAGTGCGAGCAGCGCGCGCCCGGCGGGGTCTGGCCGCCGGGTACCGCGATGAAACCAGGCAGGAATACCTGCTCGATCCAGCGCGTGTTCGAGCACGCTCAAGTAGGCTTGCGGCGCGCGAAGGAGCACGGCCATCTGGTCGAACGGGGTTCCCTGTGCCGCCTCCTGCAACAGACGCCTGGCGATCTCGATTGCTTCCCGGCCTTCGCCGGGCGCGGAGAACATGACCACCGACGCGTCTGCCTTGCCGGCGGGAGGTGTTTCGTCGGTGAACAGGTAGCGCTGCAACCGATGCAGAGCGTTGTCGCCGTGCACCGACGCAGCTGCGTCGATGCCAAGCGCTTCCAGCGTCCGCCGGTCACCCGAGGGCACCGTCACAATCGCGGTCATGGCGGCCGCGACCACCGCCCTGGCAAACACAGCCTCGGCCTGCGAGTTGATCGCGACGTCCAGCAGCAGGATGGTCTTGTCCGCGAGCACCGTCGGGTACGCCGTCAGCTCCGCCGTGGCCGTCGCCAGCATCGTGGCGTAGTCAACAGCCCCGGCCTTCTGGCGCTCGTCGGTCGCATGCTCGAGCAACGCGGCAAGGTCGACGTTGGCCGGATGACCGGTGAGCCGGGCCGGATCAAGGCCGGCCATTCGCAGTTCGCCCAGCGTCCGGCTCAAAGCTCGCGGGAAGCCGGGCATGTGCGCGACCGGCGTGAAGTAGTCGAGCTCGTCGCGCTTCAGCAGGTCGTCGGCGACGCGGGCGGCGACGGCCTCGTCGCTGAGCGGGGCGCTTGGCGTCAGTCCCTTCCGCGCGAGGGCAGGCACCGCGAGCTTGGCCACCAGTTCGGTCAGGCCGGCCCTGGTGATGCCAAAGGTGGCGCCGCGATCGGCGGCGAGCTCGAGCGCAAATTCATCGGCCGCCGCCCGGCTGGCGGCCACGATCAGGATCGGTGGCTTGACGGTATCCAGCCGCGACCGCGCCTCGTGAAGGCGGGTCGCGCTCGAAGGAGAAACGATGGGAAACAGGCGCTTGGGCACGGGGTGAGAGCACCCCGAGGATACAACGCCTGAGCGCTGTTACTCCGCAGCACGCGCGCGAAGGCGGGCATCCTGCGCTCGCAACTCGGGCGTGTACTCGGCGCCGAAATCTTCGGCTTCGAACACTGGCCGGTCGCGAACCTCCCACATCCAGAAACCGGCAACCAGTTCCTTGGTTTCGGCGAACGGGCCATCGAGCACCGACACGCCGCTGCTTTCGAAGTTGATGGGCTTGGCTTGGCGAGGGGTAGCCCCTGAATGCAGTTCGGGAGCGGGCACAAGAACCGTAAGCGACGAGGGGACACCTTCCACGGATCAGGACACCGCACCCGGCGTAAACCGCGAAAACAGGCGTAGAATGCGGAGTTCATAGGGTTGGCGCCCGGCACGGCACTTGCTCAGATGAGGGCGGGAGTAACGGTCATGGAGTTCAACAAGCTGATCTTTACGGGGTTGTCGATTGGGTGCCTGACGGCTGCGGCTGGCGGGTCGTACCTGGCGGTCCGGCAGAATCAGGCGGCCGTCGGTGCGAATGCTTCGGGTGCATCCGGTGCGGCACTCGATGCACCTGCTGCACCCGACGCACCTGCCGCATCCGGAGTTCCTGCCGCCGTCACCGAATCCGAAGGCGTGATCGCTCCCGAGGCAGCCCCCGCAACTCCGGACGCGCCGGCGCAGAGTCCGTCTCGTCGCATGCAGACCATTTCGCAGGCGTCAACCGCACCGACGCGCGCGTCTTCGTCGCGTCCGGCCTCTTCAACGCCGGCCCGCAGCGCCCCCGCCGCCGTGGAGGTGCCGCAGGTCGCCGCCAACACCCCGGCGCCGTCGTCCGCCCCCGCGCCGTCGGGTGGGACGATGTGGGAATCGCGTCCGAGCGTGCAGCCGTCGGTCCCGGAATATCGCGACCCCGAGCCGCCGCCCCCGCCACCACCGCCCGCGCCTGAGTTCCTGGACGTGACCGTGCCGTCGGATGCGGTGCTGGGCCTGCAGATTGAGCGCACGGTGTCGAGCGAGTTGGCGCGCGTTGAAGACAAGGTGGACGC
>Ga0136617_10005704_pt1 | contig 11147 bp, 7 predicted proteins | sample AntDrymUQ3222106_2_FD_129672 | JGI IMG/M metagenome (GOLD analysis project Ga0136617, IMG submission 129672) | Polar desert sand microbial communities from Dry Valleys, Antarctica - metaG UQ322 (21.06) | ecosystem: Environmental > Terrestrial > Soil > Desert | place: Antarctica: Dry Valley...
CACGAGCTTGACAATGTCCGCGATCACGTTGACCACTTGCGCCACTGCCCATGGCCACACCGCCCGCGCACCATCGAGCTCGGTGAAGGTGTGCTTGAACGCGAAGTCGTGCCGGTCGAACACGTTGGCGCCGGCCTCTCGGGTCGGATGCCAGCCGTTCAGGCGAGCGTTGTAGTTGAGGCCCTTTCCGATGGCGAAGTAGAGAAGCAGCGCGAGTGCGCGCGCCACGTCGCCGCCGTCCTCTGAGCGGGCCTCCTCCACGATGTTGCGCAACTCGCGCACCGCAGTTGCGTAGACAAGCCGTTGTCGGCGGGTGAGGAGGGCGCTCCAGGTCATCAAGCCCATTCGGCGCGGCTCATTCGTCTTGTGGCCGCTTTCCAGCTCTTCGGTCGGCAGCAGCCCGTCAAGCTCGAGCCGAGACTCCTGCTCGGCGTAGGCGGTCTCCGCGGCGGCGACGGCTGCGAGATCCTCCTCGGTCGGCAGTCGGTACGACCGCCCCCTTGCACCCGGGCGGGTGACGACGATGGCGAGCAGGATCTCGGACAGCCCCCCATCTTGGGCGCTGGCCTGGACTGTTTCGCTGTCGATCACCTGGCCGGTAAAGAGCGACGTTGCCTTGCCGCCCTTGTAGGTCCCCGTGGGACCAACCACGCCGGCCTCATCGCCCATAACGAGTCGACGGCGGATCTCCCCGGTCTGAGGATCGCCCTCCAACTTGATCGCAACCCTCTTCTTGTCCGTGTTGGCGAGCCAGGAGTTCGGCAGCAGCGGCGTCGGGTGACCGGTTTCGGGGCAACGGATGGCGTGAGCCCACACGTAGGCAATGCGATCGTGCTGCTGCTCTCTTGGGAAGTAGGGATCCAGTTCCTCGCGTAGTCGCTGGGACCACTGGTCCCCGTAGCGCCTCACGAGCGATACGAGTGTGTCTCCGTGTTCGAGTGGCAGCGTGATCGTGCCGGCTAGCACCGCACACGCCACCGGATTGAGTTCGTTGGCGACGACGTTGCAGCCAAAGCGCACAGCCTCGAAAGGGATCGACCCCCCACCTGCAAATTGATCGAGAACCGTGCGGTCGTAGAGCCCGTTGACACGTGCCGCCGCAAGCCGATGAAGACGGCGGATATCTGACGCGCTGGGCGAGGCGGTGAAGGCCCGCTCATACCCGTAGGCGTTGCCCTCGGTCGTTGTGCCTCGGGCGCGAGCGTCGACGATCGCCTTCCGGGCGGCGACAGGATCGCCCAGAATCCCCATGAAGCGCAGGAACCATTCGCGGTATTCACCCTCCCCTCCCGGAAACTCCCTTTCGAGCGATGCGCGCACACGGACGGCGTCCACGTCCGCCGCGACGTCGTCAGTGCTCGGCCAGGCAGGTAGGAGGGAAGCGACCACCGCAGCACGGCTCGAGCTAAGCGGCCGCCGCGCCCACCAGACATGGAGGCGGTTGATGGGCGGCTTCTGGGCCGCACTGGCATCCCGCAGCGACTCCGCACCAATCGTCGGGGCAGGCAACCAGCGCTCGATCAGCGTCGGGACGGGCATCAGCGGCTGTCTCCCAGGAGCAGGCGCAGGGCCCGCAGTCCGGAGCGGTTGGTCATCTGGGCGTGCCAGTAGCCGGCTTCTTCGCGGCTCATGGCGGCGATGCCGTCGATCACGCGGTCGAGGCGGTCCAGGCGTCGTAGCGGCTTGGCTGAGCGGATCAGCAGCTCGAGCTGGGCGCCGGTGGCCTGGTCGAGCTCGATCGGTCGGCTGTCTGACCAGGCGCGCGCGCTGACACCACGGTCGCGGACGAGGTCGTGGATCGGCCCAATGGCGCGTGGGACGCGGAACCCGTTGAGTCGCACGACCCGCTCACGGTCGGCGAGGTCGATGGTGGTGATCTGCATCCCCTTCACGCGCCCTTCGATGTCGCGTTCGAGCTCCAGCTCGAAGCGCTCGCGCCGGCCGTTGCCGTTGGGTGTCACGGCGCTGGCTCCAGATCGAGACGGACCGTCGCCTTGGAGGGCCCGATGTTCTGCGCCTGGGCGGCGACGTCGGCGATCACTTGGTCGTCGGACGCAACCGGCGCTGCGAAGCGGGCGGTGATCGATGCTTCGACGAGCGCGGATCGGCCGGAAGTGAGCGAGTGCACGGCCTGGCGCAGCGGCTGCCACTCCTGCTGGGTGCCGGAGAACTCGACCTTGGCGGCGTCGTCGGTCCCAGCGAGGTCGACGACGGCGCGCACGGTGAGGTGCACGTCGGCGCCGGGTGGCGGCGGGCTGGTGAGGCAGGTGATGAGCCGGCCCAGCTCGACGCCGGCCTCCGTCCCCTGTTCGTCGATGCGGACCCGCATCGCGGTCACCTGCATGCCGTCCTTCTCGGCCACCGCCTGGAGCGCTTGGTCGAGCGCGTGCTGCATCGATCCACTGGCCTCCACCGCGGTGGCGGAGGGCGCGGGATCGTCGTCACCGAAGTCCAGACCGGTGTCATCTTCATCACCCGCGGCTCCATCACCGCCCGGCGCGGGAGCACTGTCAATCGGATGCAGGTAGGTGTCGGCGGCGATCCGGTAGGTGCGGGCGGCGCCGCGATCCTTGGTCGCCCAGCCGTCGTCGCCCTGACTCGCGTCGTGGTACTCCCAGACGCCGTTGAGCACGCCGGAGCGAATCGTTTCCCGCACCCGTCCAGAGTCGAGCACCAGCGGCAGGTCGGTGCGCATCGCAAAAGCGTCGAGCACCTTCTGCGTCGCGATGCCGCCGTTGAGCTGCTTGCCGAGCTTCGTCGCGACCAGCGCTGGATCGGGGATCGGATCGCCGGTCGCGAGCGTCTTGTGCTCGCCGGCCAGGTGGTCCTCGATCGCCTGCGTCTGGTTGGCGCGCAGTGATGCCTGCGTGACGATGGGCAGCTGTGTCGGCTCAAGGCGGGGCGGCTGGCCGTTGGGCACGTAGAGCACCGACATCAGGCTGCACACCGCGATCCGGGCCAGCGTGCCGGCCTCCTTGCGCAGGTCGTGCGCCTGCTGGCGCTTATCGGCGTCCAGGTGCGACAGCGCGGCCGCGTCGTCGACGAGCATCTCCAGCGCGGCGAGGCGGCGGACCGAGTGCTGCATCGGCGAGAACCGCTCGGCCGCCGGCGCCAACAGCACCAGGCGGTTTCGGAACTGGCGGATCGCGCCGTCGGGTGCCTTCTCCCAGGTCTCCCGGATGAAGTCAGGCGCCTCTCCGGTCGGGTCGACCATGCCGTGGTCATCTCCGAAGCGGTTCCAGTGGAACAGCACGAGCGTCGCCCGGTCGGACTTGTCCGTGACCTTTGCATCCGACCACGTCGCGTGCACCTGGAAGCCGGATGCTTTGAAACACTCCTGAAGCACCTGTTGGGCGCGCTTCTCGACCTGGCTGCCAGTGACCTCCAGCTCGTGCTGGGCGACGATGCGCTTGAGCGTCACCTCCTCGGTGAAGCGCAGCCCGCCGGCGCTGTCGTGCATGAACCACGCGCGCTCGCGCAGGTCCTCCAACGCCTTCAGTAGCCGGTTGGGGTCGGTGCCGGGCTCGAGCACCGCGCCGAGCGCACCGCCCTCCGGCACCCCTGGGGTGTCCTTGGTCAGCGAGTACAGGAACACGGTCGTGCCGAGCCGCTCGGCCAGCGGCGGGCCGGCGGCGGCGGCGTCGAGTGCCTGGGCGTTGGCCGGCGCGGCACCCGCCGGGCTGACGACGTCAGCCCGCACGACGTTCTCAAAGCGCGGCCGGTCCAGACGGCTCGTCAGGTCCTCGACGGTGTCCTTCTCGCGCAGCGACAGGTGGTACGGGTGGAGCAGCGAGGCCGTGTCCGCTTCCCCGCGCGCCCATGCCGAGCGAACCGAGCGCCCCAGCAGGCGCAGCGCGCCGCGCGTGCGCTGGAAGCCGGGCACGGTCGCCAGGCGCTTGTCGAGCAGCACCACCGTGTCGGGATGGAACGGGAAGGCGTCGCGCAGCTCGCCGCGCCAGCCGCCCGACGTCATCCGCTCGGGCAGCGGCAGCCCGCTGGCCGTTGCGTCCTCGGCTGTTGCGGCGTACGCCTGCGCAACCTGCTCGGCGGCGGTGCGGTCGACGCGCTCGAACAGCCTGGCGGCGAGGATCTGCGGTAGGTCGCTCTCCTCGCTCGGGCGTAGCGTCCGCGCGCGCCGACTGATGAGGTCAGAGGCGTTCTGGAGCGCCTCCGCGACCTCGGCAGTCTCTTCGCCGAACACATCCGTCAGCCCGGTCGCGGTCAGGACCAGGCAGGAGTCGTCGCGGCTGGCGATCGCCTCCATCAGTGCCATGAGGAAGCTGACCGTCTGCTTGGCCAGCGTCGAACCCGCGACCGCGTGCGCTGCCGCAGTCGCGAGGTAGCGCCCCAGCTCATCGATGAGGATCAGGTTGCGCTTGGAGTGGTCGAGTACCCGCGCCAGGCCATCGCTGCCGGGGGCGCTCATCGCCTCGTCCTGCGCACGGACGTGCTCGTAGCCGTCCGCCCCGGCGAGCTGAAGCGACAGGTGGCCCCACACCGTCTTCGGCGTCACACCAGCCGTCGTCGGAAACGACGTCGCGCCCGAACTCGTGCCGACGAAGATTGCGGTTGCCGGCGGCTGGTCGAGCAACAGCGCGGGGTCAAGGAACCGCTCGGCGTCGGCCAGCGACAAGCCTCCGCGCGCAGCGTGGAAGAGAGCGATCAGGTTGTGGGTCTTGCCGCCGCCGAGGCTGGTCTCCAGCCGCAGGATCGGCGCCTCGTCTGCCCGCTTGCCCGACAGCCGGCCGAAGACCGCTTCGAGCATCTGCCGCAACCCCAGCGACGGGAACGTCTGCGCGAAGAACCTCGTCGGCTCGCCGTACACCGGTGGCGCCTGTCCACGCACGACGTCGTCGAGGTTCGCCGCAAACACGGCGTCCACGAGCGTCCCCTTCAGGACGTCCTGGCGAGGCGTGACGGTGGAAGACAGGGCAGTAACAGGCATAGGCGTGGATGCGGGTCTGATCCTAGGGACTGCTCCGGAGGAGTCGTCCCACCCCTGTTCCTGTTGATGTTCCGGATCGCTCGGGCGGCCGAGCGGTGGCGCCGCCGATCGTTGACGGAGTGATGCGGCCAGGACCTCAGCTCGGACGAGCCGACACCCTGCCGGCCGTCGTTCGACTTCCCGCGGACCCCGGGGAAATCCGGTTCCCCCCGGTGTCCGTCCGGTACCGCCGAGCCGATCCCTAGACCCTATGGACGTCGACTCGGGCGTCCGGTGGTGATGTGAGGGTCGGCACCCGCGCATGAGGTGCGCGGGTTGAGGGTCCAGGAGTGGCCTGGGCCCCCGACCGCAATCATGGGGGTGCCGACATGGCACAGGTTCGCAGCTGGGCTGGGCTGGATGTGCACGCGGCGAACGTGCTCGCCGCGACGATGGACGCGCGGTCTGGGGAGTTGGCCGTCCGGCGGTTGCCGGGTGCGACGCGCGAGATCGTCGAGTTCTGCGCCGCGTTGCCCGGGCCGGTGCGGGTGGCCTATGAGGCGGGCCCGACCGGGTTCGGGCTCGCTCGCGCGCTGGAGGCGGCGGGTGTTGGGTGCGTGGTCGCGGCGCCCGGGAAGATCGAGCGGCCGGCGAGCGATCGGGTCAAGACCGATCGACGCGACGCCGAGCGGCTGCTGCGGTTGCTGATGATCGGCGGCCTGCACGCGGTTCGGGTTCCCAGCACCGGCGAGGAGGCGTTGCGCGACCTCGTCCGCGCGCGTGAGGACGTGCGCGGCGACCTGATGCGCGCTCGGCACCGCCTCTCGAAGCTGCTGTTGCGCCACGACGTGCGCTTCGACGGCACCGGCGGCGCGTGGACGCAGCGCCACCGCCAGTGGCTCGCCGCCGTTGACCTCGGCGAGCGCGGCGCGCAGGTCACGCTGCTGGACTACCGCGGCGCGATCGACGCGCTGATCGTGCGCCGCGACGCGCTGGAGGTCACGATCGGCGAGCTGGTTCCCGGCTCGCCGTGGGCCGACACGGTCGCACGGCTGCGCTGCCTGCGCGGCATCGACACGCTCTCAGCGGTCGGGCTGTGCGCCGAGGTCGGCGACTTCGCCCGCTTCGCGCGCGCCGGACACGTGATGAGCTTCCTCGGCCTGGTCCCCTCAGAGCACAGCTCCGGGCAGACCCGCCGCCAGGGCCAGATCACCAAGTCCGGCTCCGGTCACGGCCGCCGACTGCTCGTCGAAGCGGCCTGGCACTACCGCCGGCCGCCGCGCAAGAGCGACGCGCTGCGGCGCCGCCAAGCTGGCCAGCCGCCGCACGTGCTGGCGATCTCCTGGCAGGCGCAGCAGCGCCTGCACCGCACCTGGCAGCGACTCGACGGCGAGCGCGGCAAGCGACGCACGATCGTCGCCGTCGCCGTCGCCAGAGAGCTCGCCGGCTTCTGCTGGGCCGTCGCCAACGCCGACTAAAACCGGCCTGCACCACGTCGGTCAAGGAGGCGGCGGGAACCACCCGGCACCCACGCGCGAGGACATCCGCGGTCCCTACTATGAGCAACCGCTCAGGCGGCCACGCTCGATCCTAGACAGCGGGTCCTCACGACGAAAACCGGTCCTGCGGCCACCCGGATCCGCGCATATCAGTCTGACCGCGCGTCGCGCACCCAGGCCGGACCCGCCGCCCCCTTGACCGACCAAGATGCCCGCCCCCGCCGCGGGCATCCGGTGCTACCCGCTTGACAAACGAGCGTCCATATCAGTAGGTGCGACCGACGCGATCCATCTCGGCGGCCTCGTCCTGATTAACAACGGAGCCGACTCGTTCAACGCACGTGTGCTCGGCGTCGGTGCGCTCGACGGACTGCGTCCCCTCGCGTGTTGATCCGTGGGTGTTGATCTGTGGGTGTTGAAGTCTGGCTGTTGAAGCTCAGAGATCAACCAGCCGCCGCCCCGCCTCCGGCCCAGATGTCGCTCTGCGCCTGGGCTTCGAGGAAGGGGGGTCCACCGCTTCGCGCTGGACCCCCCTTCCTCGACCTGCAAACAAACACCGGGCAGGACAGCCCAGGCGTGATGGTGGAAGGCCGGAGGCGGGGCGGCGGCAGGGCGTGAGGGAACGAGCATGAGCATGAGGTCGAGGGAGTAGGGGACCAGAGGAGGCAGCCAGGAGTGGGGGCGGGGAGCGAGGCGAGGACGGGAAGTGGGCAGCAGCGGATCGGGTGGCGCGGTGAGGTGGGGCGCGAGTGCGTCGTGGTTCGCGTGCGTACGGTCGTGATGCGCAACCTCTGACACGTCGACTTCATCGTGACGTCGGTCCCGGCCCCATGAAACTGGGCGGCGGTACTCGGCCACGGTTCGCACGCCGAGCGCGCCCGCGTCCGCATCCGCTGCTCGCGAGGAGCGGCCCGCGGTCCGCCGGCGCGTTGGTGTGCGCGGTCGGAGCTCCCGCGAGGGGCCAGATCCAGGCCGCGCTCCTCCTTAGCGGCAGAGACGCATGGAGCCGACCGGATCGTGCAAGCAGTGCACCGTCAAGCCTCGAAGGCGGCTGGCCGAGCGCCAGCCGGCTGGCGATCACGCGCGTGAACTGGCCGGTCCGGTTCGTGGCCGGTCGAGCGCGGGTCAGGCGCGGTGTGGACATCGGTCCGCCTGCGTGTCGTGGTCGCTTCGCAGGCGGGCGTGTGGTGTGGCTGGCTGCGGCTGCAGTGTCGGCGCCCGCGGAACGGAGCGCAAGCCGCTCGCTTCGCTCGGGCTCGGCCTGACGGCCGCCCTGCGGGTGCGCTCCGTCCGCGTCGTGGCGCCGGTAGCCGCCTGGTCAGCCACACGACCCGCCCCGCGAGGGCGAAGGAGGACCTCATGAACCGCTGGACCGGCACCGGCCACCTCACCAAGGATCCGAAGCTGCTCGAGACCGACGGCGGGACCGCGATCTGCACGCTCAGGGTCGCCGTCAAGCGCGCCGGCAAGCAGGGCCACGACGGCTACTTCGACGTCAAGTGCTTCGACGGCCAGGCGCACGCCTGCGCCGACTACCTGAAGGCCGGGCGCGAGGTCGCGATCGACGGCCGCCTGCTCTTCGACGAGTTCAAGACCCAGGACGGCGCATACGCCTCGCGCGTGTACATCGTCGCCGAGCGCGTCGAGTTCCTCGCCAGCCGCAGCCGCTCCACCGGTCAGGCCGACGCCGAGACGCCGCCCGAACAGCCCGCCACGGCCGGCGAGGCGCGCGGCGACTCCGCCGCCTGACCCCCATCAGGGCCCGTGGCCGCTCCCCCGGGGCGGCCGCGGGCCCAGACCTCTGCGATCGCGCATGACCACCCACACCGTCGCGCCGACTACGACCCGGCAGCTCACGATCCTGCGCTTCCTGGAGGCGCTCGCCGGCGACATGGGCGCGGGCGAGTTGCTCGAGCTGCGCTACCGCCGCGAGGACGGGCACCGAATGGGACAGCTCTTCGAAGCGCCGCGCCGCCTGCGCCTAATGGCCAGCCGCGCGCTCCGGCTCGGGAGGCGCACCGATGTCTACATCGGCTGCGCGCCGCGTACCCGCAGGCACGGCGGCCGCGATGCCGTCGAGCGCGCCTACGTGCTGTGGGCCGATTGCGATGGTGAGGACGCGGTCGATGCGCTCGAGCACTTCGACCCGCAGCCCTCGATCGTCATCGCCTCCGGCACGGCGAGCAACTGTCACGCCTACTGGCCGCTCGCCGAGCCACTCGCCGCCGAGGAGGTCGAGCGCGCTAACCGCAGGCTCGCTCACGCCCTCGGCGCGGACCCCGCGTCGGCGGACGCCGCCCGGATCCTGCGGGTGCCAGCGACGTACTCGCACAAGCACGAGCCGCCAGTGCCCGTCGACGCGCTCCGCCTCGACGTCGACCGGCGCATGCCGGGCGCCGACATCGTCGGCGCGCTGCCCGACCCGCCGCAGGCGCCGCGCGCCGGCGCGCCTCTGCCGGACGCGCACCGTGGCGATGACGCGCTGCTGGCAATCGCGCCGGACGTCTACGTGCAGCGCCTGCTCGGTGTCGAGGTGCCGCGCCATCGCAAGGTGCGCTGCCCATTCCATCCCGACCGGCATGCAAGCCTGCATGTCTACGAGACCCCTGAGCGCGGCTGGTACTGCTTCGGCCGCTGCCGGCGCGGCGGAACGATCTACGACCTCGCTGCGCCGCTGTACGGCTACGACCCGCGCGGCGAGAACTTCCTTCGGCTGCGCTGCGAGCTGCGGCGCCTGTTCGGGTTGGAGCAAGGCTGATGCTCGAACAGCGCGAGCTCGTCGACTTCATGTACGTGCAGACCGACATCCCGCCCGGCGTCACGATCAGCGCGTGGCGCGCACTGCGACTCCGTGAGCGCGGAGCGCGGCACCGGCGCCGGGACCGCGCATGGGAGCGAGCGTGCGTGATCGGCGCGCGCCTGCGAGCGATCCGGTGTGCAGGCTTCCGGCGGGCCGAGGTGCGAGACTCGTCCGGCGCCCATGGCAGGATGTCTACGTGAGCGAACACATGTTCGTAACGGAGGATGGTCTCATCGCCGGCGATGAGATGAACCTGCGCCTGCTGGCGCTGTGCTCGATCGACGGCGTCAACTGGAACGTCATCGCGCGCGAGGCGCTGCGCTCCGGCGGGCTCGCGCGGCTACTCGCCGGCGAGGTCGCCGAGACGTCGCGGGACGGCGAAGCCACACGCGCGCGGCTGCGTGAGCAGCTGGGGACGTTGAACGATCGCGTCGAGCGCGCACGCGAGCTGGTTGGCTCGGCCGAAGCGCAGGTCCAGGCGCGCCTGGTGACGGTCCTCGACCGCGCCGAGTACCCGTCGAACCTGAGGGTCATCCCGAGCCCGCCGCCGTTCCTGTTCTACCGCGGGGAGTTGCACCGGGATGACGCGCGCTCGGTCGCCGTCGTCGGCACCCGGCAGGCCTCAGACGAGGGCCGCCGACGAGCCCGCCGGCTGGCGGAGAAGCTCGCAGCCGAGGGTGTGACCGTGATCTCCGGGCTCGCGAAGGGCATCGACACCGAAGCGCACACGGCGACGCTGGAGGCCGGTGGCCGTACGATCGCCGTGGTCGGCACCGGCATCCTGCACACGTACCCGAAGGGGAACGCCGGCCTCGCCGATCGGATCCCTGGGTCCGGCGCCGTCGTCTCGCAGTTCTGGCCCGACGCGCCGCCGACCCGCTACAGCTTCCCGATGCGCAACGCGGTCATGTCGGGGATCAGCCAAGGCACCGCAGTGATCGAGGCCAGCTCGACCTCGGGCGCAAAGATGCAGGCCCGGATCGCGCTCGAGCAGGGCAAGCGCGCGTTCCTGATGGCGTCACTGGTCACGCGCGAGGAGTGGGCCCAGCGCTATCTCGAGCGTGGCGCCATCGAGGTCCACGAGGTCGAGGACATCCTGCACTGGCTGCGCACCCCCGAGCAGGTCGAGCAGCAATCCTCTCAGCGCGATCAGCTCGCGCTCGAGCTCGCGTAGCGCCCGCCGACAGTGATCGATCTCCGCAAGCTCGACCGCCCACCGGCGGGCTTTGGTGCGTGTGTCGAATGCGCGTACCGCGACACGGGCAGCGCTCCGATCTGCTTCGCGTGCGCGAGCGAGTACACCGAGCCGCTCGCCTCCGCCCGCTGCGACGTCTGCGGCCAGGCCCTCCCGGCCGACGGCCGCTGCGCCAATCCCGTCTGCCACTTCGACGATCGCTACTTCACGCGCGTGTGGGCGATCTCGATGCGCACAGGCCAGATGCGCGCGGCCATCAGCCGCTACAAGTACGACGGACGGTGGGGATGGGCGGCGATCTTCGGCCGCATCCTCGTGGGCTTCCTGAGCGAGAACCGAGCCACCTTCGACGCCTACGACCTCATCGCCCCGAGCCCGACGTACCTGGGCCCGGAATCCGAGCGCAGCTTCGATCACACCCGGCGGATCGTCGAGGCGGCGGAGATCGAGGAGCCGATCGCCTGGCCGTTCGCCTACGACGTGATCGCCAAGACGACCGTGACCGAGCCGATGGTCGGCCACACGTGGCGGCAGCGCAAGACGATCGCCGAGGGCCAGCTGCGGGCGGCGCTCAAGGTCACGAGCCCGAGTGCCGTCGCGGGCAAGCGCATCCTGATCGTCGACGACGTCTTCACCGAGGGCTTCACGATCCGCGAAGTCGCGCGGGCACTCATCTGCGACGGCGCCGCCGAGGTGGCGGAGATCGTGCTCGCTCGGGAACCGTGGAAG
>Ga0136617_10005705_pt1 | contig 11146 bp, 10 predicted proteins | sample AntDrymUQ3222106_2_FD_129672 | JGI IMG/M metagenome (GOLD analysis project Ga0136617, IMG submission 129672) | Polar desert sand microbial communities from Dry Valleys, Antarctica - metaG UQ322 (21.06) | ecosystem: Environmental > Terrestrial > Soil > Desert | place: Antarctica: Dry Valley...
CCTCGCGCTGCCCGCGCTGCCGGCGCTGCCCGACCTCCCCAGCCCACCGCCGCTGCCGGCGATCCCGATCCCGTCGCTCCCCCTCCCGGTCCCGGCGCTGCCGATCCCCGACCTCGCGCTGCCGGCACTGCCGGCGCTGCCCGCCTGCCCCCTGGACTGATGGCGCTCGACAAGAACAAGCTCAAGAGCGACCTCGTGGCGATGATGAACGACGCCAAGGACGAGGGCTGGACCACGGAGCAGGTGGCGACGGCGATGTCCAACGCGATCGATCGCTACGCGCGCGCCGCCGAGGTCGTCGGCGTCGAGGTCTCCGGCCAGGGGCACGTCCACGCCCAGACCAACAAGGGGAGGCTGCAGTGAGCTCCTTCGAGAATGTCCGCGGCCTCGCCTTCCCGTTCCGGGTCGACGGGGAGACGGGCCGGATCGCGCTCGCCGAGGGGGAGGCGAAGATCCGCCAGAACGTGCGCCTGATCCTCGGCACGCGGGTCGGCGAGCGGCCGCTGCTGCGCGACTTCGGCACGCGCCTGCCGTCGCTCGTGCACGACCCCAACGACGAGGTCGTCGTCGACATCGCGCAGAACCATGCGCGCGACGCGCTGCTGCGCTGGGAGCCGCGGATCCTCGTCACCGAGTCGCAGGTCGAGCACGACACCGACGACGGGCTGCTCCAGCTGCGAATCCGCTACGTCCACACGAACGAGCAGGTCGCCGGCCAGGCGGTCGTGCCGCTCATCTGAGCCGTGAGCCAGCTCCCCGACAAGCCCGCGATCGAATACACCGACAAGGACTTCGAGTCCCTGCGCGACGCGCTGCTCGGCCTCGCCATCTACCGCCTGCCGGAGTGGACGGACCGCTCGCCGAGCGACATCGGCATGCTGTTCATCGACCTGTTCGCCTACATGGGCGACGTCGTCTCCTACTACCAGGACCGCATCGCCAGCGAGTCCTACCTGGAGACGGCGGTCGAGCGCCGCAGCGTCCTGAACCTGCTGCGGCTGATCGGCTACGAGCTCGCGCCGCCGGCCGCGTCGAGCGCGGAGCTCACGCTGACGTTCAATCCGCCCGGCCCGGCGCAGCCGACCGTCGTCACCGTGCCGGAGGGGACCGGGTTCGCGACGAAGGCCGGGCAGTCGACGCCGTCGCAGCCGTTCGTCTACCTCGGCCCCGAGCGGCAGATCGACCTCGCCGGCGAGGCGGTCACGGCGGCCGCCGACGGCAAGCTCGTGCACGCGGGCCTGCCGGTGCGTCACGGCGCCGTCGTCACCGGCGAGATCCTCGGGTCGTCCACCGGAGAGCCGAACCAGATGTTCGCGCTCGCCGCCAGCCAGGTCGTCGTCGAGACGCTCGAGGTCGAGGTCGACGAGGGCGCCGGCTTCGTCGGCTGGCAACGCCGGGCGAACCTCGTCTACCACGTCGCCGGCGACGGCGACGTCGTGACGTCGGCCGCAGACGCGCGCGACTACTACGTCCAGTTCGACGAGGACGGCAGGGCGTCGGTCGTCTTCGGCGACGGCGAGCACGGCCGCCGGCCGCCGGCCGGCATCGACAACGTCCGCGCGAGCTACGTCGCAGGCGGCGGCGCCGTCGGCAACGTGCCGGCCGGCGCGATCGTCGAGGCCAAGACGCCGGTCGCCAACCTCGCGGCGGTCACCAACCCGCTGCCCGCCACCGGCGGAGCGGACGGCGAGTCGATCGAGCGCGCGACGCGGCTCGGGCCGCTCGCGTTCCGCTCCGGAGATCGCGCGGTGACGCTCAACGACTACGTGACGATCGCCAGGCAGGCCGGCGGCGTGGCCAAGGTCCGCGCGCGCACGACCGGCTGGAACCGCATCGAGCTCTACGTGGCGCCCGAGGGCACCGAGGTGACGGCGGCCACCGCCGAGCAGAAGCAGCGGCTCGTGGCCTACTTCGAGACGCGCCGCATGATCGGCACGTCGGTCTTCGTCCGCGATCCGCAGCGTGTCGTCGTCGACATCGCCGTCGGGCTCATCACCGAGCACAACCATCCTGCGGAGGTCGTGCGCGACCGGGCGCAGCGCGCGGTCGAGAGCCTGCTGGCCTTCGACAACGTCGACTTCGGTCGGACGCTGTACCTCTCGAAGGTCTACGAGGCCGTCGAGGCGATCGGTGGCGTCCACGCGGCCACCGTGACGCGCTTTCGCCGGCGGGATCAGACGTTGCCGCGCACGCTGCGCCGCAAGGTGCTGCTCGAGGCCGGGCTCGGCGACGTCAGCGCATTCGTCGAGCGCGCGTTCTCCGGCGACATCGCGATGGAGGGCCGGATCGACATCGGCGAGGTCGAGATCGCCGTTCCGGGGACGATCACGGTGACCGTCAGCCACGAGGCGTCGTGAAGGTCGAGCACTTCACCGCTCTCGCCGACATCGTCGGCCGCCGGGTCCGGGTGTCGTGGGAGGTCGTGCTCGAGCCGGGCGAGGGGCTCGCCGCGGCGCCGGAGCTCACGCTGCGGCGCAAGGAGCGGGACTTCGAGTTCCCGGCGCCCGACGGAGGAAGCGATCCCTTCCTCGTCTACGACAGCGTGGCGTTCCCGCCCGCCGGCACGACCGTCACCGAGGTCGATCTCGGCGAGACACGCGTGAACGGCGGGCGCGTCGTGACGACCGCCGCGTCGGTGTCTCGCCCGCTGCAGGGCGTCGCGGTCGAGGTGCTGCGGCGCACCCGTGCGATCGCGTTCGACGCCGCGCGCAACCCGATTCGCCTCCGCGAGGAGATCCTCGACGTCCACGACCGCGCCGCGGGACTGGCGTCCGGCACGACGTACTACTACGAGCTCACCGGGCCGACGCTGGGTGCGCAGCACGGCGCCTTCCGCGCCGTCGCCACGCCGACCGAGGTCCATCGCTCCGGGCGGATGATGTACGAGCTGCTGCCGGGAATCGTGCGCCGCCACGACGTCTCGAAGGGGCCCGCCCGCGACACCGGGGCGATCCCGGAGGCGGCACCCGAGAGCGGCCAGCTGCGCCGCTTCGTCGACCTCTTCGGCGCCGGCGTCGACCACCTGCGCAGCCGCGCCGACGGTCTGCGCGGGCTGCATGACGTCGACAACGTCGACCACCGGATGCTGCCGTTCCTGGCGTCGTGGCTGGGCTGGGACCTGAGCCACGAGAAGCCGATCCCGATCCAGCGTCACGAGATCAAGTACGCCGCGCACCTGTATCGCGTCACCGGCACGATCCCGGGCGCCACGATCTGGGTCAAGCGGCTGAGCGGCTGGGACACGCAGATCAAGGAGTTCTGGCGCAACGTCCTGTTCACGAACGACCTCGGCAATCCCAGCGAACCGGACGACCGCGGCTCGCGCACCGTCGACACCTCCGATCCGGAGGTGCTCGCCGCGATCGGGACGGCCGACGACACCGTGGACTACGTCACCGAGACCGGCACCGGGCCCGGCGTCCGCTTCGCCACGAACGTCGTCGGGGTGTTCGCCCGGCCCGAGCCCGGCGACACCGCGGCCGACGTCGTGCGCAAGCGCGCGCGCATCGTCAACGGCGCCGGCCTGTTCCTGCCCGTCAACCTGCGCGCGGTCGTCGTGCTGGACGCCGACGCGGTCACGCGAACGGCGGATGTGAACCTAGGCCTGTCGGACAGCAAGGACGAAAACGGATAGACGAAGGAGGTGAACGCGTGAGCCCGGGCAACTTCTCCAACGGTGGCGTCGACACGTTCGACGAGCGCAAGCGCTACGTCGGCGTGCGCCTGCAGCAGGGCGTGCCGCTGCTGGACCGCGACTGGAACGAGCTCGAGGACATCCGGCGCCACTTCGAGCGCCGGCTGCGCGAGCTCAACATCGGTGCGGGAGTTCCCGACCTGCACGGCTTCGAGATCAAGCCGCCGGGCTTCGCGGCGCAGCACGACGTGCTGATCTGCGCCGGGAGCTGCTCGGTCGGCGGGCTGGACGTCGTCAACGAGCGCGATGTCCTGTTCTCCGAGCAGGGCGATCGCGAGGCGCTGCCGCTGCAGGCGGACGCGAAGTCCGGACCGCTGACGCTCTACCTGGAGCCGGAGGTCGTCCGGATCGACGCGACCGTCGACGCCGCCCTGAAGAACGCGCAGGACATCAACATGGAGACCTGCCTGCGCGACCAGCTGCGGTGGACGGTGCGGGCCGTCCGCCGGCCGGCGTTGCCGCCCCCCGGCGCCTGCGTCCTGGCCGAGATCAACCGCGGGCCGGGGCAGACGCAGATCACCGCCGACATGATCGTCGACCGCCGGCGCACGATGCTCAACCTCGCCGACGCGGTCGATCGGCTCGGCTCCGCGGAGCGCCGCCTGACGGCGCTCGAGCAGGGGCTGCAGCGCGCCCAACTGGAGATCGAGACGCTGCGCGAGAGCCTCAACAAGCTCTTCTGGGAGGTGCGCGTCGAGCACTCCAATCGCGACCTGAAGTTCCAGGCGCTGTTCGGCTCACGCGCGACGATCAACGTGTCCGTCACCGATCGCAACGGCGACGCGATCAACGGGGCGATGCTGGACTTCTCGACCGACTGGGGCTACCTCACCTCGAGGGTCGCGTCGACGGACGCGCGCGGCAGGGCCTCCGTCGAGCTCATCGGCGTCAAGCGCGACTTCACGGTCGACCTCGGCCACACCGGGGTGCTGCAGCGCGCCAGTCAGAAGGTTGCGGCGGCGCGGCTCGGCGATCCCGGCGCGATCGAGTACGCGAAGGTCCGGTTGGACCCGGAGGAGCTCGCGCTCGTGTCGCGCTACAGCCCCGCCAGCGAGCTGCACGACCTGAGCAGCGACCTGCCGCCGCGGCCGATCATCGCCCCGCCGCAGCTGCAGATCGCGACGGTCACGGTGCACGTGCGTGACTCGCAGGGCGCGATCGTCCGCGGCGTCGGCAGCGTGCAGGTCCGCTTCGGGCTGTGGGTCCGCGACTGGGCGCAGACGAAGATCGTGGACGTCACCAAGCAGGTCACCGTCGCGGCGCGGATCGGCGATCTCATGCGCCAGGGCTTCGACGGCGAGGGCGGCTTCGACCACGGCCGGGTGTCCGCGAAGCTGCCGCACACGCTGCAGGCGATCCACGAGGCGACGCAGACCAAGCTCAAGGAGAACATGTTCGGCGACCCCGGCCTCTCGGACTCCGACATCCTCGGCAGCGGACTGCTCGGGCAGGTCATCGCACAGGAGACGACGGCCGCGGTCGGGGCCGGAGCGAACAACGCGATCACCACGCAGCTCGCGCAGTTCGTGGCCGCGCCGGAGCTGCCGCTGCAGGCCCAGCAGGCGACGATCGCACAGACCGAGATCGTGCAGCGCTCGTCGCAGATCGCGGCCGGCTTCGCGCAGTCGCACAAGCAGATGTACTCGGTCGCGAGGATGTTCGGCTGAGGCGATGCTGCTGCGGGGCGAGTTCCGTGACCCGCGCGCCGCGTCCGCCGGCGGGCAGGCGCTCGCGCCCTGGCGCCCGAACCTCGTCGTCTGGTCGGCGATGGACCTCGTCGGGGCGCTGCTGTGCAACCGCTCGACGGGCGTGACGTACCTCGCCGTCGGTGCCGGCGACCCGCAGTGGGACCAGAACCCGCCCGCCCCCGATCGCGCCCGCCGCCGGCTGACGGCCGAGGTCCTGCGCGTCCGCCTGCAGCCCGGCACGACGCTGACCTACGACGCGGCCACCGGACGTGTCCACGCACGAGTGCTGATCGACCCGGTGACGGCCGCGGGCCCGCTGCGCGAGCTGGGGCTGTTCGGCGGCGACGCCTCCTCGCGGCCCGGCTCGGGCGTCCTCGTCAACCATGCGATCCATCCGCCGGTCGAGCCGGTCGACGACCGGCTGCTGGAGCGCGAGGTCGCCCTGACGCTTGCGCCGTCACTCGCGGCGGGCGCACGTGACCTCATCGGCGGGCTGCTGACGCGCAAGCCCGGGCTCGCGGGGCTGACGCACGTCGCACTCGGCACGAGCGCGGCCGCCGTCGAGGGACAGGCGGGCCTCGCGGGCGAGGCGCACCGAAAGCGGATCGCTGCCGGCGACCTCGCCTACGATGCCGCGTCGCACGCCGTCGTGGCCGGCGCGAGCTTCGACATCGGCGAGGGGCCGGACGACATCCTCGAGTCGGGGCTGTTCGGCGGGACGGCGAGCGACCGGCCCGGCAGCGGCCTGCTCGTCGCCCGCGAGACCGGCGACGCGATCGACCGTCGCGAACCCAAGCGCCTGCGGCGCCGCTTCCAGCTCGTGCTCGTCGCGAAGACCGGCATCGCGGTGCCCGACCTCGCCGGGCAGACGCTGGACGAGGCGCGGGCGGCCATCGCCGCCGCCGAGCTGCAGCTCGCAGACGTGTCCGAGCAGGAGGCGGAGTCCGTGGGCCGCGTCCTGGCGCAGAGCCCGGCCCCGGGGACGGTCGTCAACGAGGGAGCCCCGATCGCGCTCGTCGTGGCCGTCCCTATCACGGTCGTGGTGCCCGAGATCGTCGGCGAGCCCGCCGACGAGGCGACGGCCCTGCTCGAGAGCCTCGGTCTGCTCGTGCCAGCCGACGCACGCGTCGTCGAGCAGAGCAGGCGACCGCGGGGGACCGTGCTCGCCGCGTCACCACCGGCCGGCACGCGCGTCGTCGTCGGAAGCAGCGTCGCGCTCACGGTCGCCGTTGCGGTGCGGGTGCTCGTCCCCGACCTGCGCGGCATGACGCCCGCTGCCGCCTCGGTGGTTCTGAGGGGCGTGGAGCTCGTGGTCGCCGCCGCGGCGCCGTCGACCCAGGAGAGCGGGGCCACCCCGGGGACCATCGTGACCCACGATCCCGATGCGGGCAGCGAGGTCGAGGTCGGCAGCGAGGTGCGGGTCACGCTCGCGACGCCGTGGACCGTCGCCGTGCCGGACCTGCGGTCGACCGGCGTGGCGGATGCGCCCGCGGCTCTCGCGAAGGCGGCGGCACCGCTCATCGAGACGCTCGGACTGCCCAGCACCGTGCCTGGCCTCGCCATCGGCGCGATCTCCGACCGCGTGGATCCGGCCCCGACCGGAGCGATCGTCGACCAGAGCCCGGCGGCGGGTGCGCGCGTCGCGCTCTACGCCACGATCGACCTCTCCGTGAGCGCGGCACAGACACGCACCGTGCCCACTCTCGTCGGTCTCGCCCAGGGCACCGCGGTCGCGGCGCTCACCGCCGCCGAGCTCGCCGCGGGACACGTGCGCCAGCGTCCGGCGGAGCAGGCTCCTGGCACCGTCGTCGACCAGGAGCCCGCTGCCGGAGCCCAATGGCCCCGAGGCGGTGCCGTCACGATCACCGTCGCCGCCGGCCGGCGGGTCGCCGTGCCGGACCTCGCCGGCGTCGGGCTGGAGGCCGCACGCGAGTCACTGGCCGACGTCGGACTGGTCGTGGGAACGGCGACGGCGCAGGCCGGAGCCGCGGCGCCCGGCAGCGTCCTGCACCAGGACCCGCCCGCCGGTGCGGAAGTCGACTTCGGCAGCGCCGTGAACCTCGTGGTGGGCGCCGGCATACCGGACGTGACGGGCATGAACGAAGAGGATGCGATCGCGGCGATCAAGGGTGCCGGCCTGACGCTCGGCGAGACCACGCGCAGAGAGATCGACGGACCGGCAGGTCTCGTCCTCGCCCAGGAGCCGCCGCCCGGCAGCGCCGTCACACCGACCACGCTGGTGCGTCTCGTCGTGTCGATCCTCCGCGGCGTCGAGGTGCCGGCGCTGGTCGGCAGCCCGGTCGACAAGGCGCAGCAGATCCTGGCCGCGCTCGGCATCGAGCTGCAGATCACCGGCAAGGCGGAGAGCGACGAGCCCGAGGGGACGATTCTCGCGCAGGATCCGCAAGCCGGCGGGCACGTGCAGCGTGGGGGCGCCGTGCTCGTGACGATCGGGGTCGCGCGGCCGCCGGCCGTGCCTCAGCTCGTGGGGCTGGCGGTCGTGGAGGCCGAGTTCCGGCTCAGGAGCCTGGGGCTGGCGCTCGAGGTCGCCGCCTCGCGGCCGGACCCCGGCGTACCGCCGGGCACGATCGTCAGCCAGAAGCCCGCCGCCGGCGCACGCGTGCCACGCGGCAGCGTGGTGGCGGTCGTCCTGGCGGCCGCGGCGGAGTCCGTCGAGGTTCCCGATGTCCGCAACATGCTCTTCAGCGACGCCGCCGCGCTCCTGCAGAAGAGCTCGCTCGTCGGCAGGACCACCGGCGCCAGCCCGTCGACGCTGCCGAAGGGAACGGTGCTGACCCAGAACCCGGTCGCCGGCACGCGAGCACCGAGCGGCTCGGCCGTGCTGATGGTCCTGTCCGACGGTTCGCAGGTCGTCGTTCCCAAGCTCGCCGGCTTTGCGCTGCAGGCGGCCGAGACGCGGTGCGCGGAGGCGGGGCTGAGAGCGAGATCCGAGCCGATGTTCAGCACCGGCAAGCAGGGCATCGTCCTGCAGCAGAATCCGCAGACCGGCGCGCAGGTGCCCCGTGGGTCGCTCGTGACGCTCTTCTTCGCCTCGACCCAGACGCCCGGGCCGAGGCCCGAGCCCCCCAGTGAATAGATCTGAAGAGCTGGCTGTCGCGATGACACCGTCCCCCCGCTACCACCTGCGCCTGCTGCGAGGCTTCGAGCTGCGCCACGGCGACGAGGTCCTTTCGCTGCCGATGAGCGCGCAGCGGCTGGCGGCGTTCCTGGCCTTACGCGATCGTCGCGTCCAGCGCGTGCACGTGGCGGGAACGCTGTGGATCGACTCCAGCGAGGAGCAGGCCCGGGCGCGCCTGCGCACGGCGCTCTGGCGGCTGGGGCAGGCCGGCCCGGAGATCGTCCACAGGACGAGCACGTGCATCGGGCTCTCCCCCGCGGTGCCGGTCGACTCCCACGAGATCGCCGCGCGGGCGCAACGCATCCTCGACGGCGGCCCGCAGGAGGTGGACGACTTCAGGCTCCTCGCCGCGGCCGGCGAGCTGCTGCCCGACTGGTACGACGACTGGATCGTCGTCGAGCGCGAGCGCCTGCGCCAGCTGTGCCTGCACGCGCTCGAGCGCATGAGCGCGGACGCGACCGCACGGGGCGAGCTGTCGCAGGCGATCGAGGCCGGCCTCGCCGCCGTCGCGCTCGATCCGCTGCGCGAGAGCGCGCACCGCGTCGTCATCAACGCTCACCTCGCCGGCCGCAACGCGAGCGAGGCGATCGTCCAGTACCAGCTCTACCGGCACTTCACCCAGACGCAGCTCGGACTGCTGCCCTCGGGCGAGTACATGAGCTGACCGAGCAGGAGTCACACCTCTTCGGTCCGATCGCCCGCCTGCCAGCGGGCGAGCCAGTCGCACAGGTACGTCGTCGCCGCCTGGATGTCGGCGAACGTCCGCTCGACGGTGGCCTGGCGGTCGACGACGTCGTCGACCGTCCCGATGCGGATCAGCATCCGCCCGGGACGCTTCTCCTCGAGCTCCACGCTGAGAATCGCCATGCCCGCGCGACGGCCGGGTAACGCCATTGGTGGGGTCTATCGCGCGGGCGTCACCTCTCCGTCACGTGACGGAGATGCGCGACCATGCCGTCGAGCTGCGCCGAGGGCGCGAGGTCGAACTCCTGGCGCAGCAGGTCACGGCACAGGCGGTACTGGCGCAGCGCCTCCCCCGGGTTGTGCTCGGCGAGGTGGGCGGCGATGAGCGCGCCGTGGGCGCTCTCGCGCAGCGGCTCGCTCGCGACCGCCGCAACTCCGGCCTCCGTCGCCTCGGCGTGACGGCCCTCCGCGCTCAGGCGCCGGCACAGCGTCTCCAGCGCGTGCAGCCGCACCTGGCGGAAGCGCTCGCGCTCGATGAGCACCCAGTCCTCGTACCAGTCGGGCAGCAACTCGCCGTCGTCTCGCAGGACGGCAAGGGCGTCCGGCGGCACGCTCGTAGCGGCTTCGGCGAACAGCTCACGGGCGATCGTCGTCGCGACGTCGATGTCGACCTCGACCGCCGGATCGAGCGAGAGCGACTGCCCCTCGCAGCACACCAGTGGGCCGGCCGACCTGCCCAGGCGCCACAGCGCGGTGCGCAGTGCCGCCGCCGCGCGCTCCTCGCTGGCGTCCGTCCACAGATGACCGGCGACGAAGATCCGCCCCAGCCGGCGGCGCTTGAGCCCCAGGAACGCGAGGACGCGCTGGGCGCTGAGTGGGATACGCGTCGGGCGACCGTCGATGCGCAGCTCGAAGCTGCCCCGCAGCGCCAGCGAGCACGCGGGGCGCGGGACGACCTCGGCGGGCCGGGAGCGGCCGGGAGCCGTCAACGGTCGCGTCATCGGGTGCGCGCTCAACGCACACCGATGGACCGAACACCTTCCCCCATATCGGTGCCAACGGTACACCGATCGGCAGCTCGCGTGTCAGAAATCCGGTGTGCGTGACAGATCTCACATGCGGTCTAGCGTTCCGCAAGTGACAGAAATTCTGTGCATTGATGCCGGCCGCCGTTTGGCGAGTTCTTCGGGTGGGCGCTGGGGGGGGTCGCAAACTTTGCCGAGCAGCTCGTCGAACCTTCTCGCCAGCGTGACGCCGACGTCCCGCTCGTCGCTGTACTTTCCAGCGTATCGCGCCAAAGTCAGGAGATCGTCATGAGCAACACCGTCCGGAGGGCCATGATCGTCGTCGCCCTGGCCGTGGCTGCGGGCGCTCTGCCGACGGCACCCGCCGAGGCAAAGCTCCGCAAGCTGTACTCGTGGTCGTTTCCGATCGAGTTGAACGACACCGGCGTTGAGCTACCGATCGAAGGGTTCTCGCAGGGCGTTGCGGAGGCGAGGGCGGTCGCCGAGCTGCGGCGGTGCTTCAACTGCAGCTTTCCAGTCCGCGGCGCCCCGAAGCAGTATCCGCGCAACGGCCAGCTCTTGCCCCTCAAGGGGTGCACCGGTGCTGGGACGATCTGCAAGCCGGCGTCGGTGCGGTCCTACACGTCGATCAAGGGCGCCGTCTTCCAGAATCTGATGCTCGTCGCGCAGCAGGGCCATTTCGACGGGCGGGCTCACGGGCTCGACTTTGGCCGTTTCATAGGCTGGCGGCTGCCCATGCTTGCTGGACCTGGGTGATTTCTGTTGGTGTGGAGCGCGGCCCTGTCCTGGGCGATATTGCGCGGCGATGATGGTGCGGCGCAGCTTGGCGAGCATGTCGGTGGTCGAGGGGGTGGTCTTGGTCTGATACCAGGGTGCGCGGGCGCGGTGCTCGGCGACGACGTCGGGGTGGTGGCCG
>Ga0136617_10005706_pt1 | contig 11145 bp, 19 predicted proteins | sample AntDrymUQ3222106_2_FD_129672 | JGI IMG/M metagenome (GOLD analysis project Ga0136617, IMG submission 129672) | Polar desert sand microbial communities from Dry Valleys, Antarctica - metaG UQ322 (21.06) | ecosystem: Environmental > Terrestrial > Soil > Desert | place: Antarctica: Dry Valley...
CTGCCAAGGAGCGATGCCGCGCAGGTCAGCGCGCTCCACTATCATCTCATGGGTCTTGCCGAGATCCGCAACGACCACTCTGCCGCGGGGAATAAGCTGCTGCGGCAACTGAACCTCAAGGCGATCGAAGCGGATCCGAACGCCCAGTTCGGCTATATCGGGCTGGCTTGGTCGTATCGCAACGACGCGGCATTCGGCTGGCACGAGCAGGAACATAGCTATGACGAGGCGTTGAAGCGCGCCGCCGAGTACGCCGACAAGGCCATCCTGCTCGCTCCGGACGACGCCGAGGCGCATTATGTCCGCGCCGAAATCTGTACCGAAGCCGGCGAGATCGAGGAGGTCATGGCCCGGTTCGATCAGGCGATCGCGCTCAATCCCAGCAACTCGGATATCCTCGTCGGCAGTACGACCGCGCTGCTCTCTGTTGGCCGCACCGACGAAGCGATCGATCGGATCGAGCAGGCCAAGGGCATCGATCCTTTCCACCCTGACTGGTTCCACTGGCAGATGGGCTGGGCGCTCTGGGAAAAGAACGATTGCAAGGCTGCGCTGACGGCGATGCAGAAAATGCCCAGAATCCCGAGCGCCGCACACCGAATGCTTGCAGCGATCCACGCTTGTCTGGGAAACCAGCGGGAGGCAAAGGAAGCGATTGCGGTTTTCCTCAAAGACTCACCCGGCGAATCCATCAGTAAAGAACGCGGGATGTGGGAGAACAAATGGACCGCCCCCGGAAGCCTCGACCGCTGGATAGAACACATGCGGTTCGCGGGCTTGCCGGAGTGACGGCTGCCCGGATGCGGACCTGCGGGATCACGGCGATGTCAAGCTTTTCGTGGCAGTATTTTTGAACCCAGTGGTGTTCAGCGCCACGGTGGCGCGAATAAGCGCCTTCAACGCCCTTTCGTCAATCTTGCCGCCCTCATGCGGGCATTTTGACACTATTTCCCTCGGGCTTGCCGCCGCGCCTTACCGGCGTATTCGCGGAGCGCCCTGTTGATGCGGGTCTGATAGCCGCCACCCTTGCGCTTGAACCACGCGACAACATCGGCATCGAGGCGAAGCGTCAACTGCTTCTTGACCGGCCGGTAGAACACGCCACGCCGGGCACCCGTCCAATCCGTTACTTCCGGTATATCGCTGGTATCGATTTTCTCGTCCGGCATGGACCCAAGCGCCTTCAACTCGGCCTTTTGCTTTCGAGAGAGTGTTTTAGAAGTCGCCTTCCTCATAAGTCTTCCTTTCTCGCGGTGTCGCCTTGCGCGCGCTGATGATGCGCCCCGTTTCAAAGCCATGATCCTCCTCGGGCCACGTGTGAACGACGATGATCGCCACGCTTCCCACAAGGCCCAGCGTCAACCACCGCTCCTCGCCAGAGGCATGGTCCGGCTTCGATTGCGCCAGCGGATCGTCGAACACGAGCTGCGCCGTTTCAAAGCTCAGCCCATGTTTGAGCCGGTTGGACTTGGCTTTGCTTTCGTCCCAAATCCAACGAATCCGGCAGGCCTTTGTGTAACTACACAAATGTAGCTATAGCCAAGCACGCTGTCAACTACGAAATGCGGTGCGGCCTCCTCGCGGTCTCGCCGATTCTAGGTAGCAACCTGCTTTCGGGCCATGTTCGTGGCGAGCAATTGGAGACTGAGAACCGAGACTAGAATGGTCGCCGCTCCCAATCCTTGCATGGCGGTTAGACGCTCACCAAGAAAGAGGTAGGCAAGAGTAATTCCAAACACTGGAATGAGATTAAAGAAATTACCTGCCCTGCTGGCCGTCATTGACCGCAAGCCATTTAGATAAAACCAGAAGGCGAGCGAGTAATACATCAAGCCGGAAATCAATCCTCCGATAAGTTCCGTAACCGACAGTTGAAGCAACTCCGCTGCGGCTGAGGTTTCCCATTCAAACGGCCAGATAGAAACCGCCCATGCCAGACCAACCGTTTGCTGAAGAGCAACTATCGCCATTGGGTTTGTGCTTGCCGCAATGTCGCGAGAGACCACCGTGTAAATAGCGCAACAAAGAACGCCAAGTAATATGAGTGCCGCACCGTACGCTTGCCCCTCAAGAGAAAATCCTTGAGCTGCAATGTCACTCGCCAAATAGACACCGATGACCGCGGTGCCGGTGAGTCCAATCATGGAAGCACTGACATTCTCTCGCAGCACTATCCACGCCAATGCGATGATAAGAGCGGGTTCAGCAGCCCACATGAGAGTAGCCACGCTTGCCGTTGTATGAACGAGTCCGAGCATGCTTAGGGTGTAAGAGACTCCAGGGTTAAGCAATCCCAACGCCAGAACGACCAAAAGAGTGCGCCCCTTGGGAAGCGATATGTTCTTGCTCCAGGTCACAAGCCAAAGAATCGCAACGCTGGGAAAGAGCTGCATGATCAGGAACAGAACTGGTGGTACGGAACCAAGCAGCTCTTTACTGATGACGGTTCCCGCAGCCCAAAACGCGCAGGCAATGACAAGGGAAAGGCTAGGCGAAAGCCCAAAGGTTTGGCGAGCCATGAAGGCGCTCCATCAAAAATGTTGAAGAGATAACTAAGGGGAAAAGGAGACGTGCCTAGGTGCCGCTACAGGTGTCCCCGTCGCAGTTATCGTATCCGGGCTTTCGATATGGCCGGGTTGTCATGGCGGGCTTGAAGCTACGCCTGCAAATTTGAGTTGGCAAGAAGGTCGCCCTTCATCAGTCTCCGGTTCTCCATCTTCGTTTTTGTTGATCAAAGGAGTCGTGAGTTGTTTTCCATGAACTCGTTCGAAGGAATGCGGGTGCTTTCGCTGGTGCGGGACGGTGACTATGCCCATGCGGGCGAAGAGGAGGCCATTGAACTCGCCATGAGGCCGATCGCGAAACGGGCCGATCAGGTCATTATCGATGCAGGATGCGGACGGAGCGGCACGGCGAACTATCTTCGTGAGAACGGGTGGGGGACGGTAGTTGGATTCGATATCGAGCCCGCGTCGATCAAGGCCGCCCGCCAAACCTATCCAAGCGTCGAGTTCCACGTGTGTGATGTCAGCGATGTCGATAGAACAATCCGCGTCAAGGCGGACGTCTTGTGCATGTTCAATGCCTATTACTGTTTTCCGGACCAGGCCCGGGCACTTCGTGCGTTGCGGGGAGTTTCGAAGATGGGTACGCGAATGGTGATCTTTGATCACGTGGACCGAGGAGGCTACGACTGTCACGCCCTGCTGGATGCTGGCAAACCTTTTCTTCCCAACCCGCCAGTTCTCTCGCAATTTCCGAAGGTGCTCGAGGCCAGTGGATGGAAGGTCGAATCAATAGAAGAGGCGCATGACTCGTATGTCAGATGGTATTCCAACCTGGTCTCGAGGATCGAGTTAAAGCGGCCCGAGATCGTCGCCCTGGCTGGCGCGGCCGGATATGATCATGTTCTTTCGCTTTATCGCGGGTTGTTAAAGGCCGCGCTCCGTAACGACTTGGGCGCTGCATTCATCCGCGCGATCCCTAAAGAGTAAGTCCAAGTCACTCATCACTTCCGCCCGGGGCATCCAGTGGAATGGGTAACCATCAACGCCGCAGATAGGAACTTCATGGCGATTGTCGCTCGCTCGTCATTTGAGTACCGCCAGAGTCTAAACTCTTGTGCTGCCTGTCGAGGTTGGCGATGCATCAAATTTTTCGTGTGGATGTCACATTGGCGGCTTCCGGCTCGTCATGATGTTGCAACCGCCAGAAGGAAGTGAAGCATGACTGCCAACGATCTCTTTGCCGCAGCTCCTGAACTGATGAAGAAATGGACCGCCCTATCCACCATCATCGTTTCGAGCCTTGATCCGGCCCTCAAGGAGCTTGTGTTGATCCGCGCCTCCCAGATCAACGGCTGCGCCAACTGTATCAATATGCACACGGAGGAAGCGCGCGCGAAGGGCGAGACCGAGCAGCGCATTTACCTGCTTTCAGCCTGGCAAGACGCTCCTTGCTATACCGATCCTGAACGCGCGGCACTGGGCTGGACCGAGGCGCTCACACGGCTTTCCGAAGGGCATGAGCACGCGCGCGCCTACGAAGCCCTGAAGGAACAGTTCACCGAGGAGGAGCAGGTCAAGCTTACATTGCTGATCACCGTCATCAATGGGTGGAACCGTATTTCGGTTGGCTTCGGCTTGTTTGTCGATCCGGCCGAAGCAAAAGCTTACCAGGCGGCGGCGGCCTGATGGACGGCCTCGAGCACGAGGAGGCAGCGGCGAGTTTCGACCCGCTACGTCCAAAGTTGATGCGCGTTGCCTACCGCATGCTCGGCTCCGTCGCCGACGCCGAGGACGTTCTCCAGGAGGCTTTCATCCGCTGGATGGGGGCTGACCGGAGCGAGGTGCGTGAGCCCGAAGCGTACCTCCGCCGCACGGTCACGCGCCTCTGTCTCGACCAGCTCAAATCGGCGCGACGCCAGCGCGAGACCTATCCGGGCCCTTGGCTTCCCGATCCCGTCCTCGAAGAGGCGGAAGAGGAGGATGTCACCTTGCCGCTGATGCTTGCGCTGGAACGCCTTTCTCCCCTCGAGCGGGCGGCCTTCCTGTTGCACGATGTGTTCGGATTGGACTTCGAGGAAGTGGCGGCCACGATCGGGCGTGACGCCGCCGCCTGCCGCCAACTCGCTGCCCGGGCGCGCACCCATGTCCGCGAGGCGAGACCGCGCTTCCAGATGGAGAAACAACGGGGCCTCGAACTTGCCAAGGCGTTCTTCACCGCCTCGCGCAGCGGCGATATGAAAGCGCTCGCCGCGATGCTGACGGCCGATGTGAGCGCGCACGCGGATGGCGGCGGCAAGCGTTCGGCGGCCCTCGAGCCGAGCCTCGGCTTCGATGCCGTCATGAAAGTCCATGAATTCCTGGCGGCCCGTTTCAAGACCGATAGCTCGGAACTTGTTCGTGCCGGATTCATCAACGGATTGCCCGGTTTCATCACACTGGAGGCCGATGGCGAACTGCAAACGACCGCGCTCGAAATCGAAGACGGAAAGGTCGCGGCAATCTATGTGGTGCGGAACCCCGACAAGCTGAAGCATTTGCACTAGCTGAAGTTCCCTCCAACGGAAGGTTATTCCATGTTGAACACCGCTATCCTTCCCGCTTCCTGGTCCGGCCCGCTGCAATCGATCTTGCGCATCATGCTAGGGCTTTTGTTTCTTGCTCACGGCACGACCAAGATGCTGGGCTTTCCGGTCAGCCAATACACTCCTGCTGCCGGCGCCATGGAGACGATGACAATGGTTACCGGCACTCTCGAGCTCGCAGGCGGCGTGCTCATCGTGCTCGGCCTGTTTACGCGCATCACGGCCTTCATCCTCGCAGGCTTCATGGCGGTGGCTTATTTCTGGGCCCATGCACCCATGGGTTTTCATCCCATCAACAATTACGGGGAACTCGCCATCATGTTTTGCTTTGTATTCCTCTATCTGGCGGCGGCAGGTCCCGGGACTTGGAGCATCGACGCCAAGCGGCGGTGAGAACGCCGCTTGCCGGCGTGCCGCTCGATCAAGTTGGCGACAGCCCTCGGGATTTGACCCCCTTGACTAAGACGCCAGGCGAGCAGCGTCCCGTCCAGTGCGCCGGGCCGCCTCGATGGCGGCGACGTCAATTTTCTTCATGTCCATCATCGCTTCGAAAGCGCGTTTTGCCTCATCGCCCCCCGCCGCGAGTGCCTCCATCAAGACTCGTGGCGTGATCTGCCAGGAAATTCCCCATTTGTCCTTGCACCATCCACACACGCTCTCCTGCCCGCCATTCTTAACGATTGCGTTCCAGTAGCGGTCGGTCTCCTGCTGATCGCCGGTTGCGATCTGAAACGAGAACGCCTCGTTATGCTTGATCGCGGGGCCGCCGTTCAGTCCGATGCAGGGGACACCGCAAACGGTGAATTCCACCGTCAGAACATCGCCGGCCTTGCCAGCGGGATAGTCGCTGGGTGCGCGGTAAACGGCGCCCACCGCGCTGTCGGGGAAGGTTTGCGCGTAAAAGTGGGCCGCGGCTTCGGCGTCCTTGTCGTACCATACGCAAATCGTGTTCTTCGCGGCTTGTTTCGCCATTTTACATCTCCAACTTAAGCTAATTCGCCGGCCATTTGATCTGGAACTCGATCTCTTCCTCGCCCGCTTCCCGCTCGTGTTCGATGTTATAGGTGGCGCGCACGGGAACCGATATCCTCTCACCGGCGATCTCGATTTCGAAGCGTTTCCCCGTCTCGAGCGAGTCCGCGAGGCGGCGAAGCTTTGCGATGAACTCAGGCAGAGTATAGGTCTTCTCGGTATCTCTATCCTTCTTCAAGCCGCTGCTCTCCCTCTGTTGGGTTCAAAGATAAGGGCACCGATTTAGGCAGTTTCCTGGCGCTTTCAAGCGCCTCGCCTCGCGCTGAGCAATTTGGTATACTATCATAATGGTCAAGAAACTCGAACAAGCCATCGCCGAAGTGGAACGTCTGCCCCCCGAGGATCAGGAGAAGATCGGGTGGACATTGCTGTCTCATGTCGAGAAGCTGCGCGCGTTGCGCGCGGAAATCGACAGGGGCATCTGCTCGCTCGATGCGGGTCAGGGAAGAGAGTCCAGCATCGACGATTTCATCCGGCAAAAGAACCGGTAGATGGCCGAAGCTAGGCGCGCGGCTCTTTGGTCGCCCGAGGCGCTCGAAGATCGCGAAAGGATTTGGGATTACTACGTCCGGGCCGCCGGCAGGTATACCGCGGAAAAGGTACTTCGCGAAATCGCCGAAGTGATTGCGCTGATCGAAGACCATCCGTTTGCAGGACGCGGGCGAAACGAGGTGCGCCCAGGGTTGCGTTCGTTTGCCGTAGCACCTCACGTCGTCTTCTATCGTGTTGTCAATGACGATCCGGAAATCGTACGCGTGCTGGACGGACGGCAGGATATCGAGGAGAGGTTTGCGGCGCGGGATAGTGAGTAGATCCCGGTCGGCGATGTCAAGCTTTTGTGCCAGTTTCTTGCGCTGCTTCTGAGTCATGTTCAGCGCCACGGCGGCGCGAATGAGCGCCTTCAGCGCCTTTTCATCGATCCTGTCGCCCTCATGGAAATCGATGGCGCGCCTCCCGATGGATTCCGTTCAAGGGTCGACCGCCTTTCCAGGTATTCTCCTCATCGATTGGACAAACAGGCAGCCGTCGATCACTCTGCGAAGGCAACAGCAGCCGCTCGCAAAGGAGTTAAATCATGCCGGCCACACAGCGCATCATCGAACTTGGACTTCAACTTCCCACTGTGAAAGCTCCTGCGGCGAACTACGCCAACGCGGTCAGAACGGGGAACCTCATCTTCTGCTCCGGCACCGTTCCGGTGACGCCGCAGGGCGAGATTCCCAAGGGCAAGGTCGGCCAGACCGTCACCACCGAAGAGGCGGCCAGCCACGCCCGGCTGGTTGGCCTGCATCTCCTCGCCATTCTAAAGCAGGAGCTCGGCGATCTTAACCGCGTGCGCCAGGTGGTGAAGATCCTTGGAATGGTGAACTCAACGCCCGACTACGTCGAGCATTCGAAGGTCATCAATGGCTGCTCCGACCTGTTCGAGGCGGTGTTCGGGGGCAAGCATGCCCGTTCCGCCGTCGGCATGGGCAGCTTGCCGTTCGGGATCACGGTCGAGATTGAGGCGATCTTCGAGATCGAGTGAGGCGCGCTGCGGGGCGAGCGGCAGCTTGCTTCGACGTGTTGAGCGCCACGGCGGCGCGAATGAGCGCCTTCAACGCCTTTTCATCAATCCTGTTGCCCTCATGGAAATCGATGGCGCGCCTCACATTGCCCTCGAGGCTCGCGTTGAAGAGGCCTTTCGGGTCCTCGAGCGAGGCGCCCTTGGCGAAGGTCATCTTCACAGCATTCTTGTAGGTCTCGCCGGTGCAGATGATTCCGTCGTGCTCCCACACGGGAACCCCTCGCCACTTCCATTCCTCGACCACGTCGGGATCGGCCTCCTTGATGAGACTACGGAGGCGGCTGAGCGTCTCGCCCCGCCAATCACCCAGCTCCTCGATCCTCGCATCGATCAGCTTAGGGGGTGAGTCTCCGCCTTTTCCTTCCTTCGGGCCACTCGTCTTCATGGCTGTTAAGCAGCAGACTTAAGTGTGCGGCGGACAATCCCGGGGTCTTTGCTCAGCATTGTGAGCAACACGCGTGCCGGGCCGTCCGGGATGCGGCGGCCTTGCTCCCAGTTCCGCAGCGTCGCGACAGAGACGCCGATCTCACGGGCGAACGCGGCCTGGCTCAGTCCCGCTTTCGCACGGATGGCAGCCGCGTCGATTGCGCGAGGAATGTGAATGCGTCCGGCTTTCAGCTTCCCGGTGCAGACGAAGTCGCTCGCTTCCTTGAGTCCCCTAATCAGACCATCGAAATCGGACTTTTTCATTTCACGCTCCTGAGTTGCCTCGTGAAGACTTCCGAGGCGCTAATCAACTGCTTTTTCTGGCTGGGCGACAAATCATCGGCTTCATTCTTTGCAAAAACCCACATTAAAACGGCTGGGTAGCCCTCGTTGTAGTACCAATAAATCACTCTGCCGCCGCCCCGCTTGCCGCGTCCTTGCAGGGGAATGCGCAATTTCCTCAATCCAGCAGCTCCCTAAATGACGTCGCCCGCCATGGGACTCGCTGAAATCACCGAAACAATCGTTTCCATTTCTGATTCAGACATGATCTTCCGCGCCTGGGATAGGTAGGAGTCTGTTTCGACGACAGAAACGAGCACCTATTGCGTATACGCCATTGGCGGATATACGTCAATGGCATATCCTGCGGCTGCTACTTGCGTAGTGCTAAATCTTCACGTGTGTCGTTGGCATAGGCACGTTTGTCAGCTTGTTCAAGTCGATACCCGAGAATCGCATGACCGCCTTGTAGGCTTCAAGAATCGTCTCGTGCTTGCGGTCGAGGTCTTCGAGCATCTCTATACGGCCCTCGTCCGAGTTCCGCCTGAAGTTGTGCTTTCGGTAGAAGGAATGAAATAGCTGGTTGCGCTCCGCGAGGGCATTCGCCAATAGCAGTTCCAGATCACCCGAAAAGCCGGCAGCTTTAGCAAGCTGTTTCAGGAGCTGGCCGAGCGTGCTCTTGTTAATGTTGCTGTAGATTTCCTCAGCCAATTCTCCCTTGTCGCCCGCAAACAGCTCGTGTTCCATCCCGGCAGCGCAAAGCTGTATCGTGCCCAATTCTGTCTCTAGGAGTTGGGATGCTTCGGCGACCTCTCCGAACTTACGGTAAACCTCGTCGAGTGTAGGCATTAAGCTCATCTTCAAACACCACTCTGTTCTTGACTTGAAACCGACTCCTGTTCCTTCAACCTACAGATGATGTGTTGATAATGTTTTTCGAGCCATTCGTCCTTAATTCCGATTTCGGCTCTCTTTGGTTTTAGTGCCGCATCGATCGCCCGATCCAGAGTCTGGAAATTGTCCGCATCCTCAAGTTCTTTTCGCATTGCCGCTCTTCCGGAAAAAGTTGCGAAATCCATACTGCGTTCGCGCCAATAGTGATGTGTCAGAAAATCGCGACGCTGCTTCGCGGCCACAATCCTCTTCTTTAAGGCGTCGTCGAAAAGCGCCATCTCGTCGATGCGTTTAATGAGATTTCCCAGCGTTAGAGCAAAATGCTTGTCAATGAACGCATCGAATTCAATCTCATATTTCTTTCTGTCGAAGCCGACTCCTTTCGTAAGCCGGAATTGAACCGAGACTTTGGCAAGAAAGTCGGAAAAGAGAAGCGCGTGCGCCAAGCCTACTTCGAACACCGATGCCATATAGAAGGCGCGTCCGAAGTACGCGAAAGTCTCGCGTATGTCCCAGCCTTCCTTACTTATTTCCTCGACTATTTCCTCGACGTGCATATCCGTTCACCGACACCTACATATATTTTTTACAACTTCTCGCTCACAATCGTTCGCCGGGCAATTGGCTGGCTTGCTTCACCCAAGCGGCGAACTGAGCTTCGTCGAGCTCGTCGTCCTCGTGGATGTGGAAGTAGCGCACGTCCTTCTGCTTGGACGCGACGGGCGGGAGAGGCCGCAGCGACGTAGCCCGCGAAAGAAAGCCACCTTCACGTATTTCGTGATGCAATGAAAGCCGAGAAACCAGACATTCTCCTCCATCCCGTAGAACGGCGTGTTCCATTTGACAGCCTTGCGCACGCCGGGGACGGTGCGCGTGATGAGCGCGTCGAGGCGGCGGCCGAGCCCACGTTTCCAGCCCGGCATGGCCGCGATGTAGGCCTTCACGGGGACCTCGCCGTAGCCTTTCGCGATCTGCGGGTTGCCGCCGGAGAGGAGAACCGGCTTCGCAGCGGCGCGCTTGGCGGCGGGCTTCTTTGCGGGTTTCGCCGGTTTGTTGGTTGTCTTGCGGGGCAATGTGTTTGTACTCATTCGCTGAAGCCGCGAGAATCAGCCACGATTACGCAAGTCAAGCCGGCGCGAGCCGGACGCGCACACGGCTGCCCGTGGCCTCGGCGTAGCGCAGCAGCGTCTTGGTGCTCGGCAGCGTCAGCCCGCTTTCCAGCCGCGCGATGGTCGATTGGCTGGTCCGCATCCGCCGCGCCAATTGCGCCTGCGACAGACGGGCCCTGAGCCGCGCCCGCAGCAATTCGGCGGCGATCTCGAACTCCGGCGCCAATGCGTCATACTCGGCCTTGACCTTGGGATTGGCCAACAACCGCGTCTTGAGCGTCGCGAAGGGAATGGTCATGTGATCTCCTTAGCCCGCCTAAGCGCCAATTCGATTTCGGCGCGCGGCGTCTTCTGCGTTTTCTTGATGAAGGCGCGAACCACGATGACGCGCCGCCCGATAGCCGTGACATAGAGCGCCGCGCGATGCCATCGCGGCCGGTCAGCCGCAACTCCCAAAGCTTGCCCTCCAGATGCTTCACATGCGGCTCGCTCAAGCTCTCCAATCCAGCTGCCGCTATGCGCTCCGCAAGCCGCAAAAATCGCGCCTGCATGTCGGCGGGCAGCGCGGCGATCTCCGCCGCCACCATCTCGTTGAGGATTTCGACGCGCCATGGCACACGCGCCTATATCTCAATTTTAAGATAGGGAAAAGACCGAATCTCTGTTCGAGAGAGGATGCCATTCTCGGCAGGCGTCGCGGCAGAGATTATCCCTGGCCCTTGACAATGTTCCTGTTATGTTCTAGC